>Ga0207866_1000217_pt1 | contig 91417 bp, 83 predicted proteins | sample HigsolmetaAR203D_FD_184835 | JGI IMG/M metagenome (GOLD analysis project Ga0207866, IMG submission 184835) | Ionic liquid and high solid enriched microbial communities from the Joint BioEnergy Institute, USA - AR20-3-D (SPAdes) (version 2) ...
TGGGTGTGGTAGACTTCACCTAAAAGGTGCTCCTCTCTTTGGGTGTAGTGTTCTCGACAAACACCATTCTACCAAAGATTTGGGCACTTTTTTATGTTTTCAATGAACGGTACTTTCGAAATTTAGGATAAATTCAAACCGCGGCAGTTCCAATTCGTCAAGACGGCAGCGATGGATATCGAGCAGAAGACCGGCGATGCGGCGCAGCTTGTCCGCATCCGCCTCGCGAATGGCCTTGCCGTCGAAGGATGTCAACAGCACCTGGTTGCCGGACGCATCGACTCCCCAGCCCAGCGGCCTTGAGACCGGCATTCCCCGGCCGTACAAAGACTGAAGCAGCCGGTATTGGAACCCGACATCCGGCTTCGAATGGCGATTCCAGATCTTCAGCACGCATGAGGCGTCCTCCAGCCGGATCAGGGCGACTTCGGCTTCCAGCCCCGGGGACAGCGCAACAATATCCGAATTTCCGGTTTCCGCCAATCTGCCGGTCACCTCGCTTTCGGCCATCCAACGGATGCCGCGCAATCGATCAAGCATCGCTCAGCGCTCTCCTCATCAAGATTCGCATCAGTTTCCGTCCGCTGCCGTCCACCGTCTTCTCCAGATCATACGGCACAAACCCCGTGCGCCAATAGAGCCGGAGCGCCGGCGTGTTCGTGTTGTGGCAGACGAGCCTGAGTTCGCGCAGCTTGTGTTCCCGCCCGGCGATGGAGAGCATCGTCTCGACCAGAAACCGGCCGGCTCCTTCGCCCGGCGTTTCCCATCATTATACATGCAACGCATGGCCGGCGAAAGTCCGGATCACTTCAGCACAAGGCCCTGCAGAAATTCCCGCATCACCTCGTTGGACAGCGCGACGGCCTCTGCCCGGTTCGACGCGGGCGCCGCGATCACCAGCCCGTCATCGGCGCCCCAATGTCCCTCGTCGCCTTCATGTTCAAACAACGCGATCGCGATTTTACTGAAGTCGTCATTGACGAACAGCGTTCCCTGCGAGTAGATGCGCGGCATTCCGTTTTCGAAATACGGGTATGTTAACGCATAGGCATTCCAGCTGGAATATCGTTTGATCTCCACCGCGCGCTGATCCTCGGGCACCGGGATGTCCTCGCCTTCCAGCTCGACGGTGCCTTTGAACGTCCGTTCGCCTTTGAAATTGCGGTAGATTTTTCCCTGAATGCTCACCTTGAGCGGCCGCTCTTCCACCGCAGCCTCGGCGCCCAGCCGAAACTTCATCCCCCGGGCCTCAAAATCGACCGTTTGCGGATAAAACCAATACACAAGACCAACCGCTGCCGCCGCGAAGAGCAGCAACGCCGCGATCAGAACGCCCCGCTTCATCCGACACCTCCGGTCCGTGCTTTCCGGCAAACAAAAGCCGGCCTCCAGATTGCGAAAGAACCCAAGAGGCCGGCCCCATGTCTTCTATAAAATTATACCTTCAAACCCGGGCGAGCAGAAGCACGAAATTGCCGCGGCCCGTCATTCCTTCACGCCGCCCACCATCATGCCTTTCACGAAATATTTCTGCAGGAACGGATACACCAGGATGATCGGCACGGACGCCACGATCGTCATCGTCGAACGGATCGCGTATGGCGTCACCTGGGTGAGCCCCCCTTGCGACGGGGCAGCCGTGAAGTCAACGGAACGGTTGCTTGCGTTCGAGAACGACAGCGTCTTCTGCAATTCATACTGCAGCGTGCTCAAATGCTCATAGGACGAGTTGTACAGGAACACATCGAACCACGAGTTCCATTGCCAGACGCCCGTAAACAGCGCCACGGTCGCCAGAACGGGCGTACACAGCGGCAGCACGATGGAGATGAAGGTGCGGAACTCCCCGGCGCCGTCGATCTTCGCCGATTCCAGAATGTTGTCCGGCAGATTCTCGATGAACGAGCGGATGATGATCAGGTTGAATACGCCGATCAGCCCCGGCCAGATGTACACCCAGAAGCTGCCGATCAGCCCGAGATCGCGGATGAGCAGGTACGTCGGAATGAGCCCGCCGTTGATGTACATCGTCAGAATGAACGCGATGGTGACGAACTTCCGCAGCACATATTCCGGCCGGCTGATCGTGTAGGCTACCATGGCGGAGCAGAACACGGTCAGCACGGTGCCGATCACGGTGCGCAGCACGGACGTTATCGTAGCCTGAAGAATCGCCGCTTCTTCGAATACGAATTTGTAGTTCTCGAGCGTCCACTTGCGCGGCCAGAGATAGATACCGCCGCGAAGCGAGTCGGACGCATCGTTGAACGACACGGCCAGCGTGTTCAGGAACGGATAGAGCGTCACGACCATCAGCAGGCAGAGCAGCGTGTAGTTCACCGCGTCGAAGATGCGGTCGCCGAGGGACATCCGGACACGCCGCCGTCTTGGTTTCTCGATTGTCATTTCGGCCATGTGTGACGCCTCCCCTCAGTACAGTCTCGACTCGCCCATGCGTTTCGCCAGGTTGTTCGCGACGAACAGCAGGATGAAGCTGACCACCGTCTTGAAGATGCTGGCCGCCACGGAGAGCGAGTAGTTGAACTGGTTGATGCCGTATTTCAGAACGAATATGTCAAGGTTTTCCGAATAGTCCATGTTCATGCCGTTGCCGAGCAGGTATTGCGGTTCGAAGCCGGACTCCAGCAAATATCCGATGTTCATGATGAGGAGCACGGTGATGACCGACCGGATGCCGGGCAGCGTGATGTGCCAGATCTTTCGGAATCTCCCCGCGCCGTCGATCTCGGCAGCTTCATACAGCGATGGATCGATCATCGTAATTGCAGCCAGATAGACGATCGTGTTCCATCCGACGTCTTTCCAGACGATGCTGGCGCCGTAGATGCCCCAGAACCATTCGCCGATCCCGAGGAACAGAATTTTTTCATCAATCAGATTGAGGCGCGTCAGCAAATCATTGATGATACCGTCAGGGTCCAGGACGGTCCGGATGATGCCCGCCGCGACAACCCAGGACAGGAAGTGCGGCAAGTAGCTTACGGTCTGCACCACCCGCTTGAACACGAGATGGCGCACTTCATTGAGCAACAGGGCGAGGGTGATCGCCGTAACAAAGCCGAGCACCAGATTGATCGTGCTCATGACAAGCGTATTGCGCAACACACGAAGAAAACGCTCATCGCCGAACAGAAATTCAAAATGGTAGAAACCGACCCATTCCTGCTCCCAGAAACTTTTGGCCGGCTTGAAGTTCTGAAACCCGATCGTCCATCCCCAGATCGGCATGTATCGGAATACAAACAGCCAAATGACGAAAGGCACGGACATCAGGACGAGCGCGCGTTGCTGAATGAGCAGCTTGAAAAAGCGTTTCAATCCCCTCGGTTTTTGCTTAACGGCTACGGACATGTCCGTTAGCATAAGGTTGTTGTCCATCTTGGTCTCTCTCCTTGCGAACCGGTCCGCCGGTTGGGGGATCAGGTACATGGAAAAGACGAGGCAAAGGCCGGACTTAGCGGCGCTTTTGCAGTTAAGCCGGCCTTCCCTCGACCATCAATAAAGCTCCGATGATTCATTCATTTCATTTGCCTACAACCTCTTGGATCTTCTGCGTGTACCACTGTTCGTATCCAGCAATGTCAAGCTTGTTCAGATTCTTCGTATATTCGTCCCATACTTTGTCGAATTCCTCGGGTTTCGACAGCACCAGCTGCGGGATATACTTCCGCTGGAGGTCGGACTTCTGCTGTTCGAACAGTTGCCGCTGCTCGTCCCTCGCGATACCCCATGCCGGATACCACGGGCGCTCATCCGGATCAGAGAACAATTCCGTGTAAGTCTGGACGCCGTAAGCCGACAGAATCTTCTTGTCTGCTTCGGTCAGGCTGAGCTGGAACACTTCCGGCTGACGATCCGGCACGACGGCATTGCCGTCAGAGAACGACGAGTCGTTGCCGTAATGCGGCCAATCCCAGTCGAACACGGTGAAACCGTATTCTTCTCTGAACTTCTGCGTCATCTTGTCGACCATTTCCTGCGTGCGGTACATGCGTCCGTTCTCGTCGCGCAGGTACGTTTCGCCCTCGATGCCCCACTTGACGAGGATTTGGTTCTCTTCCTTGAGCAGGTTGTCGATGTACGCGATGATCCGTTCCGGATCCTTCGCGCTCGTCGTGATCCCGAACCCGCGGTTGGCGACGTATCCCGGCGGGTCAATGTATTGGTCTTTGATGTTTTCGTCGAACACGACCGGCAGCGGGAAGTACCGGTAACCGTCTTGAGACGGGTCCGCCTTCGCGGCGTCGCGCAACACGTTTTCCGCGTTGAGGACCTGCCAGCCATAATCGAAGAAGCCCAGCACCTTGTGCGACGTCAGCTTCGCAATATATTGGTCGTAGTTATCCACGAAGGACGCTTTGTCGAACATGCCCTTGGCGTTGATTTCGTTCAGCTTCTTGAACCACCGGTACTCCCACTCGGTGCCGGCGTAGATCTTGGCCTCATGGGTCTGCATGTCCACCATGACCTCGCCGTCATTCGGGTAGCCGGCCAGATGGTTCGGCACGTTCGTGGTGGCGAAGAAGCGCCAGTCGTCCGTCAGCGTAACGAAACCGATCAGGTCTTCGTCCGGATGCGCGTTGATGAAGTCTTCAAGGACCTTGAAATATTCGTCCACCGTCTTGATCTTCGGATAACCGGCCCATTCCAGCACGCGCCGTTGAACCCAGAACGCGCCTTGGCCGATATTCGGGTCCGGAACGAATTCCCCGACCACCGTGGAGAACGGGAAGATGTAGATCTTGCCGTCTTCCCAGGTCATCTTGTCTTTGTACGGGCCGTAAACCCGCTTGATGTTCGGATACTTGTCATTGTCAATATACGGGGTCAGGTCGATGAAGCCGCCCGCTTCAATTACATTCTCGATCCCGTCGTCCGGAACGAGCACGTCCGGATATTCGTTGGACGCGATCATCGTGCCGATCTTCGTCTGCAGATCGCCGACGAGATACTCGATCTTGAAGTTGACGCCGGTCTGTTCTTCAAGCTTCTTGCCGATGACCGTCTCGTTGACATTGACGTCTTTTTCACCCTGGACCGCGACAAACATCTTGAATGTCACTTTGTCCTGTGCCTGACCACTGCCGTTGTCACCGGAATTGGCGGAACCCGAGTTCGTCGTGTCCGAAGCTCCCGAGTTCGAGTTGCCCGCTTCCTTCTTGCCCGAGCAGGCCGTCAGGACGAGGGCCAGCACCATGATGAGGGACAACGTCGAAGCAAGCCATCTCTTTTTCGACACTTTTTTCTGAACCCCTTTCAATTCAGGATGGATTGTAAGCACTTTCAGTATAATGCCCCGTCCCGCGCTTTGTTTACCCACCAAACTAAAGGTCATGCTTAAAAAATTTAATGTCTGTTTATGTCCGCGGTAGGAGGGCCGCGGACCCGTCCGCCTCATCCTGCGCGGGCAGGGTGATCCGGATACACGTCCCCTGGCCCGGTGCGCTGTCGATGAACAGCCGGATCCTGTCGCCATACAGCATCCTGAGCCGGTAGATCACGTTCTGCACGCCGATCCGTTCGCCCAGTTCCTCCGCCTCGTTCTCCAGATAGCCGTAAAAGCGCTCCACCTGCTCCGGATTCATGCCGGCGCCGTTGTCCCGAATCGAGAACTCCAGATCGTGGGAGCTGCGCCGGATGGTGATATCGATCTCGCCGCCGTGCTTCATCGGTTCGATGCCGTGGATGCTCGCGTTCTCGACGAACGGCAGGAACACCATTTTCGGGATGATCACGCTCCGGGCTTCCGGGTCGACGTCCAGCCGGTAGGTAAGCCGGTCACCGAAGCGGTATTTCTGGATCTCGAGGAAGCAGTGGATGAACTCGAGCTCCTCCTCGACCTTGATCCGGTCCTTGTTCCATGTCAGGGATGAACGCAGCAGCTTGGCCATTTTGTGGATGATCTGGGCCGTCTCCGTCTCGTTCTTGATCAGGCTGCGCATCCGGATCGTTTCCAGCGAATTGAACAGGAAATGCGGATTGATCTGGCTCTGCAGCGCATTGAACTGGGCCTTGCGATGCTCGATCTCCAGACTTTTCCTGCGTATGTCGGCGATGTACACGTCGTGAATCAGGCTCTTGATCTGCATCGTCATGCGGTTGAATTCGTTCTGCAGCTGACCGATCTCATCCAGCGTTTCCCGGTGCTCGATGGGCACGAACTGCTGGTTCTTCACCTTCTTCATGTGGCGAAGAATGTTGATCAGCCGGACGTTCATCGACCGGGAGACCCAGAAGATGATCGCCGTCGAGACGAGCAGGTTGATCAGCGCCAGCCAGACGATGAATTCCCGCGGCTTCTGCACCTCGCGGAACACTTCCTCCTCCTGGATCACGCCGACGAGCTTCCAGTCGTCCAGATATTCAACTCCGTTGTAAGCGGTCGCGAATTCGATCGCATCATCCGGAAGGTCAAGTTCGTGGAAGAAAATCGTCTCCGTCTGCCAGTTGACATACGGATCTGTCGCATACTCCACCTGGCCCGACTCGTTGAGCAGATAAATGTGGCCGTTCAGGTTGAGGTTGGAGAATACCTGTTCGATCGCCTGGGGGCGCAGTTCGATCTTCAATATTTTCTCCCACTTGCTCGTTCCGAAATAGGCCAGATTGTTCATCCGGCGCACGATGACGAAGGTGTCGCGGACGTTCGCTGCAGGTTGGATCCGGTTCTCGCGCGCCGTCCGGATCAGGACGGGCGTTGAGCCTTTCACTTTCTCCAGCGCCCGGTACCAGTCGGAATTCCGGACCTGATACGTGAGGTTGCCGACTCCCCCGGAATGGAGCAGCGTCGGATTGTCAAGATAGATCTTGATGTTCTGCATGGACGTGTAGAGCGGCGTGTAGCTGTTCAAAATCTTGCGGAAATACGAATCGTACGCGGCGATGTAGTCCAGCGGACTCGCATACTCCGTCTCCAGAATCTCGTTCAGCAGGTAGTCCGTGATGAACACGTCGGACACCCGGACCGCGACGTCGATTTCCCCCCGGAACTCGTTCCGCACCTGTTCGAGGGCACGCGAGATGTCCCGCATGCGCTGGTTCTTCACATTGTTCGTCGTCACCTGGTAGAAGACGACGTTGGTCAGCACGATCGGCAGCAGCACGCAGAAAATGTACACGATCAGCATCTTGTTGCGCAGGCGGATATTGTCGAGTCTCGGCAGCAGCGACAATCTCATCATCTCTCCCCTTGTCCCTATACGGTTCCGTTCATGCGCATCTCTATCATACCTGATTCGATCGATCAAGGAATAGCCAAAAACTGTCATGAACATGGATGAAGGCCCGGCATGCGGAATGCCGGACCTTCGGGTGAGCAGGCCGATATCCGAAAAGAAAGTCTGCTTTTCCCGGATAGCCTATACTGTCTATATTGTGGAGCGAAACTAGCTCCGAATCATCGGAAGCCGGCTCAAAATGTGTATGACCTGCGATCGGCTGCAATCATTGCGGCACGCGAACAATGCGCGGATCCGTGAAAATATCTTTCTCGTCCAGGCTGAGCGAGGAAAATTCGCTTACCACTGCGCCCTCGTCTCCTGCCTGAAACCAATGTTTGACGTTGGGCGGAATCGTGTACTGATCGCCGGGATGAAGAACGATCTCATGAAACACGGTGTAGTAGGCTTCGTCCCCTTGCGGTGGCGAAAAAATGGAGCAAACGATCGAATCGCGCAAATCGGCCGGCATTTACCCCGCGATGGGCTATACAAGCAACCTGGACATTTTGTGCGACTTCAGGATCGACGTGTTGAACCGCCTGCTGGAGACGCACATGCCGGACGTAGATTTGAACGCACTGCAGGCGGTGAAGTTCATCAGAACGATGGAAGATTTCATTTCTACCGTCGTTCACTTTTGCCGCAACGGCATCGGCGGAGAAGTGGACATCGAGGACTTCGCCATCATTGAAGACCTGTTCGACACGAAACCCGGCATAGGAGGAACGTCGGCGCAAGCCGCCAAGGCGCTGGCCGCGGTAGGCTGTCCCTCCGTCATCCATCTGACCGACGATTCCCGGGAAGTGTGCGACATCCTCCATTCGCCGTACATCCATACCGTGTCGCCGGACGGGGAACTGGTCCATACGGACCAGGTGAAGCAGCGACGGGAGCAGGAGATCCATTACATCATCCAGTTCAAAAAAGGGGACATCATCCGTTCCCGCGACCAGACCGTCGAAATCCCCGCGTCCAACCGGCTGATCGTCACCAAGGTCACCGTCAACGAATTCGTGCCCTTCTCGCAACCTTATTTTGACTACATTGAAAGGCACGCCAAATCCATCAGCAGCAACGTGCTGTCCAGCTTCAATTGCATCAAGGACGAACGGGTGCTGCGGGAACGGCTCGACGCGGTCAAACGGCACGTCAGGGCGTACAAGAAAAACAACCCGGCCGGCGTCACATTTTTCGAGGATGCCCATTACCACAGCCTCGATATCCGGAAACTGTGCATCGAAACGCTATACCCCGAAGTGGACATCGTCTGCATGAACGAAGAAGAGCTGGCCCTCACGCTGGGCATGTACAACCGCCCGGTCGACATCGGGGACATCCTCTCCTGCGTCGAGGGCGTCTTCTTCCTCAAGAACCTTTTCAACATCAAAAAAGGCATCATCGTGCATACGAAGGATTATTCGATGTATGCGGGCGATGAACCAGGTGCCGACATCGAGAGCGGACTGATCTACGGAAACCTGATGGCCACCGCCAAGGCGATGTACGGCTCGTACGGAACCCGGGAACAGATCGCCGAAGTGATGAAGCTTCCCCTGAGCGAAAAAGGCTTGCGCCACCTTGAACGGGCCATGGCGAGCCCGTATGCGGCCAAAACCGCCGTCGTCCCCACCAAATACATCGACAAGCCGAAGTACACAATCGGTTTGGGCGATTCCTTCGTGGGCGGGGTCCAGATCTGTTTCATGTAAAAAAGCATTAACCACCAGCTTAGCCGATGGATTCCATCAGACTTATAAATAGCTCTAAGCTTTCTTGAACCCCCGGTCGAACTGGGGGGTTTTCGTAAACAAAAGGGCCCGGCATTCGGAATGCCGGACCTTCGGGTTGGCGAGCCGCCGGAGCGGTCAGTTGCGGATCAGGTAGTCGAAGGCGCTGAGCGCCGCGGTCGCGCCCGATCCCATGGAAATGATGATTTGCTTATAAGCGCTGTTGGTGCAATCGCCCGCGGCGAATACGCCGGGGATGGCCGTCGCGCCGCGGCTGTCGACGACGATCTCGCCCATCCGCGTGCGCTCGAGCACGCCTTCCAGCCACTCGGTGTTCGGCACGAGTCCGATTTGGACGAACACCCCGTCCATCGCGAGGTGATGCTCTTCGCCGGTGGCGCGGTCGATGTACGTTATGCCTTCCATCTTGCTGCTGCCGGTGATTTCCTTGACCTGCGCGTTCTTGTGCACCGTCACGTTCGGCAGGCTGTACAGCCGGTCCTGCAGCACCTGGTCCGCCTTCAGTTCGGGCATGAACTCGAACAGCGTCACATGCGCCGCAATGCCCGCCAGATCGATGGCCGCCTCGACGCCGGAGTTGCCGCCGCCGACGACCGCCACCTGCTTGCCGGCGAACAGCGGACCGTCGCAGTGCGGGCAATACGCCACGCCCTTGTTCTTGAACTCTTCTTCGCCCGGCACGTTCAGGTTGCGCCAGCGCGCGCCCGTCGCGATGATGACCGTCTTGCTCTTCAGCACGGCGCCGTTGTTCAGGGTGACCTCGATGAGGTCTTTCTTCTCGAGCTTCTCCGCCCGAACCGACTTCATGATGTCAACCGGGTATTCCTTCACATGCTCTTCAAGCGCTACGGCGAGTTGCGGGCCCTCCGTGTGCTTCACGCTGATCAGATTTTCGATGCCCAGCGTGTCGTTCACCTGGCCGCCGAAACGGTCGGCGACGATGCCGGTGCGGATCCCTTTGCGCGCGGCGTAGATCGCGGCGCTCGAACCCGCCGGACCGCCCCCGATGACCAGGACGTCGAACGGCTCCTTGTTCGCGAAGGCCGCCGCGTCGGCGGATACGCCGAGCTTGTTCAGAATATCGTCGAGCGTCATCCGGCCGCTTTCGAAGAACTCGCCGTTCAGGTAGACGGTCGGCACGGCCATGACTTCCTTGCGCTCGACTTCTTCCTTATAAGCGGCGCCGTCGATCATCGTGTGGGAGATGCCGGGATTCAGCACGCTCATGACGTTGAGCGCCTGCACGACGTCCGGACAGTTGTGGCAGGACAGGCTGACATACGTCTCGAAACGGTACTCGCCCTTGATGGACTTGATCCGTTCGATCACTTCATCGTCAACTTTCGGCGGGCGCCCGCTCACTTGCAGGAGCGCCAGGACGAGCGAAGTGAATTCATGGCCGAGCGGAACGCCGGCGAATACGATGCCGGTATCCTCGCCCGGACGATTGACGCTGAAGCTCGGCGTGCGGGCCAGCTCCGCCCGTTCGACCGTAATACGAGAAGACATGCCGGTCAGCTCGTCCAGCAAGTCCAGCATGTCTCTCGATACGCTATCCGAACCGGCGCTGACCTTGATCACAACGTCGCCTTCAAGAAGCTGAAGATACTGCTGCAGTTGTGCTCGAATGTCTGCGTCCAGTTTCATGATCTATGGCGTCTCCTCAGATTTTGCCTACCAGGTCGAGGCTCGGCTTCAACGTCTGGCCGCCTTCTTCCCACTTCGCCGGGCAGACTTCGCCCGGATGGTTCCGGACATATTGCGCCGCCTTGATCTTGCGAACCAGCGTGCTGGCGTCGCGGCCGATGCCGTCGGCGTTGATCTCGACAGCCTGAATGACGCCGTCCGGGTCGATGATGAACGTGCCGCGCTGCGCCAGACCCGTCGTTTCGTCCAGCACCTGGAAGTTGCGGGAGATTTCATGGGACGGGTCGCCGATCATGATGTATTCGACCTTGCCAATGGCTTCCGAGGTGTCATGCCATGCTTTGTGCACGAAATGCGTATCCGTGGAGACGGAATAAACTTCCACGCCCAGCTTCTTCAGCTCGGCGTAATGGTTTTGCAGGTCCTCCAGCTCAGTCGGGCATACGAACGTGAAGTCCGCCGGATAGAAGCAGACAACGCTCCATTTGCCTTGAAAATCCGCATCCGTCACTTCGAGAAACTTGCCGTTCTGATAGGCTTGCGCCTTGAACGGCAGCACTTTGCTACCAACCAATGGCATAGGTCTCTCTCCTCCTGTTTCTTGAGAGTAGTTTTTTAGTCTATTTATTTATTTAAACTAAGTCAAAAGAAGTGTCAAATCGAAAATTTTTTTGTAACAAAATTGACAACATTTCCTGGTTTGGCGTTCCAGCAGCGCCAGCCGCAGCCAGAGGGGGCCGCACGTCAATGCCTCATTATTCCATTGTGGCCGCTATTTCCGCAGATTATTCATGATTTGCACCCTCATCTGTCAGATCGGCCCGCATCGTCATGGAGCGGCCCGTTGTGCCGACTTCATAAAAACCGAACCGCTCATAGAGTCTTTCGGCAGGATTTCGGACGTCCACACTGAGCGATACGGCGCCGATCCCCCGATCGCTTAGCGATTGCATCAACGTCCTCAGCAGCAAGGTTCCGATTCCCCGCCCGCGATACTCCGGCAAGACGGCCATCCCAAGTTCGGGAATCGACTCGTCAATGAAGCCGTACCCCGGATTCTTCCTGCTGAAAAATCTTGCCGTCGCCGAACCGACCGGCACATCACGGATCAGCGCGATATAGCCGATATCCCCGGTTCGCCCCCATCCCTCTATATATTTCGAGACGGCCGGATCCTGCAGAATCGTGCGGCTGAACGGTTTTTCGCCTTCCGGAACGAACAGGGAGTGATACAGCATTTCCCGCAGGAACGGTTCGTCTTCCGCCGCGGCTTTGCGGACGATCGGGGCTTCCATGGGTCTCGCCGCCTTGCGAAAATCCATAATCTTGTCCATCGATCCATAATTTTGTGCCTTTATTTTAAGGTTGGTAGTTTCCAAAATTAAAGTAGAAGACAGAATTTTCCGATTTTTTCTGTTTTATCCTCCGGTTGATGCTGTCTTCGAATATGGCGAAGGAGGTGATGTCGGTTCCGGTCCGGTAGCAAAGTTGTCGTATCGGGTTGGCTTTTTCTCAAGCAACGGCGTTGAAGGAGGCATGCAAAGGTCGAAACTCCACGGATCCACATTCTTGATCAAAAAGGAGGTCATTGACGATGATGATTCTCGCAAGGCAGCGGGAAAAATGGCTTGTGCTGCTCTTGATGACGGCGCTCATGGCGATGCTGCTTCCCGTCCCGAAAGCGGAAGCGGCCTACCAGCTCGTCTGGAGCGACGAATTCAACGGACCTTCGATCAACACCAATTACTGGACCTTCGAGATCGGCACCGGCAGCAACGGCTGGGGCAACAACGAGTTGCAATACTATACCAGCCGGCCGGAGAACGCACGGATCGAGAACGGCAACCTGGTCATCGAAGCCCGCCGGGAATCGTACGGCGGCATGAACTATACCTCGGCGCGGCTCAAGACACAGGGCAAAGTCAACTTCAAATACGGCCGGATCGAAGCTCGGATCAAACTGCCGAAAGGGCAGGGGCTGTGGCCGGCGTTCTGGACATTGGGCGAAGACATTGCGACGGTCGGCTGGCCGAGAAGCGGCGAGATCGACATCATGGAGCACGTCAATAACGAAGACGTGACGCACGGCTACATGCACTGGGATGCGGGCGGACACGCCTCCTACGGCGGCTCCAGCTTTGCGTTCGACGTGACGCAGTATCACGTTTACTCCATCGAGTGGACGCCAAGCTACATCAAATGGTTCGTGGACGGCGTCCAGTTCTGGGAAGCCAACATCCAGAACAACATCAACTCGACGGAGGAGTTCCACAAGCCGCATTTCCTCCTGCTGAACATGGCGGTGGGCGGCAACTGGCCGGGATCGCCAGACGCGTCGACGCCGTTCCCGGCGAAGATGTACGTCGATTACGTCCGCGTCTATCAGGATGTCGGCGGCTCGAATCCCTCGGACGACATTGTCTCCGGCGGCACTTACAAGCTGATCAACGTGAACAGCGGCAAGGCGCTTGATGTCGCGGGAGCCGGCACCACGCCCGGCACGAACGTGCAAATCTGGACGGACAACGGCACCGGCGCGCAGCGCTGGACGATCTATCGCAACGCGGACGGCACATACAAATTGATCAACACCAACAGCGCGCTCGCTCTTGACGTTGCGGGAGCCGGAACCGCGGACGGCACGAACGTGCAGGTGGCGACAGACACGGGACACGCCGCCCAGAAGTGGAACATCATCAAGAACCCGGACGGCACGTACAAATTGATCAACCCGAACAGCGGCAAGGCGCTCGATGTCGCCTCGGCCGGCACGGCTGACGGCACGAACGTCCAGATCTGGACGGACAACGGCACCGGCGCCCAGAAGTGGCAGCTGATCCGGCTCTATTGACGTAAGAAGGGGCAGCGCCGATCCGGCGACGGTCGGCCGCTGCCTCCTGTTTTGCGGTCTTGCTATATCGTTCCCGCGGCGTGCCGGTACAAACGCTACTCCTTCAGGAACGGAGCAAAGTCGCACGCCGGCGGTTCATGCCTCCCTGACGGTTCGGTTCCAGCCGCCTTCAGGCGGCTGGAACCTAACGCCGAAACATTCGCCGGGCACGAACGGCCACTGTAAAAAAAAGGTTGACAATCAAGCTTTCTCCGCATATATTAGTTGCACATACAAAATAAAAACGGTGATTCCCATGGCAGACGATCGCTTCCTGGAACATTGCTTATTCTTCACGGCGAACCGCTTGGGCCGGATCATTACGAAAATCGCGGAAGAAGAATTCGCGGAGACGGGGCTTACCCCGATGTACGGCTATTTGATCCGGCTGGCGATCGGGAAGCCCGGCATCTCACAGAAAGAATTGGCCGAGAAGCTGTCCATCGCTTCCTCCACACTGACCCGCTTCGTTGACAAGCTGGAAGCGAAGAAATTGGTGAAGCGCCGGGTGTCCGGGAAGACCGTGCAGGTGTTTCCGACAGAAAAGGCGATCGCGATGGAAGAAGCCCTCCTCCGTGCATCGCACAATCTTCACGCCCGCCTCGATGCCATTCTGGGCAAAGAAACCACGGCGGCCATCACGGAAGCCGTCCTGAAGACAAGCAAACGTCTGGAACAGAATTAGGCGCGATCGTTGCTTTTTATTTTGTATGTACAACTAATGAATGGGAGGAACCTGCTGTGCATGCAGCCGGAAAGCTCAAGTGGCATTACGGATGGGTTGTGGTGGCGATAACTTTTGCAACGCTGGTGGTATCTGCCGGAGTTCGCTCCATGCCGGGCATCCTGATGCTGCCTCTCGCGGATGAATTCGATTGGAGCCGTAGCGCGATTTCCAGTGTAATGTCTGTCGGGATTTTTCTGTACGGCATGATGGGACCGTTCGCCGCTTCCCTGCTGCAGAAATACGGCATCCGGCGCGTCACCGTCATTTCATTGTCCCTGCTCGCAGCCAGCCTTGTTCTGACGCCGCTCATGCAGACGCTGTGGCAATTCCAGTTGTTGTGGGGACTTCTGTCCGGTCTGGCGACCGGAATGATGGCGAACGTGCTCGGCGTCACGGTCGCGGGCAATTGGTTCACCGAGCGCAGGGGGCTCGTCGTCGGCATCCTGACCGCCAGCGCGGCGAGCGGACAACTGATCTTTCTTCCCCTGCTGGCGAAGATCATCTCGGAAGCGGGTTGGCGCTATGCCATCTATGCCGCCGCGGCAGCCGTTCTGCTTGTCCTGATCATCGTGGCGGTCGGGATGCGGAATCACCCGTACGATATCGGCGCGGCGCCCTACGGTTCGGATCAAGTGTCCAGACCTGGAGAGTTCAAGGGCCGGATTTTCCTTACCCCGCTGCTGGTGCTGAAAGACGCTTCGCGGAACTCCACCTTTTGGCTGCTATCAGGCACGTTCTTCTTCTGCGGCGTCTCCACCAACGGTTTGATCAGCACGCATCTGATCCCGGCATGCGGCGATTTCGGCATCACGGAAGTGGTGGCGGCAGGCCTGCTCGCGTTCATGGGGATTTTCGACCTGATCGGCACCACATTGTCCGGTTGGCTGTCCGACCGGTTCGACAGCCGCAAGCTGTTGTTCTGGTACTACGGCCTGAGAGGGCTGTCGCTCATCTTCCTGCCCCATGCGCTCAGCGCCGGTCCGGCAACGATGATGGTGTTCTCGGTGTTTTACGGCCTCGATTGGCTGGCCACGGTGCCTCCCACGGTGAAACTGTCGATCCAGGAATTCGGAAAGGGACGGGGGAACATGATTTTCGGCTGGGTCGTCGTCGCGCATCAAGTCGGCGCTGCAGCGGCGGCTTATGCGGCCGGCGCCGCGCGGGATTGGTTCGGCACTTACAGCGTCCCGTTCGTCGTTGCCGGGTTTGTCTGCCTCTTCGCCGCCCTGATGTCGCTGCGCATCGCCAGGGCGCGGAAACTCGCTCACTCGTAAAGGTGTGCGGCAACAGGAGGAAATGCGTTCCCCGATTGTGGTAATATGGATGCAGTTTATTCCAGAAGAGATTGCTGCACCCATAACACCGCACGATTGCGAGGATTGCACTCAGTGAAAACGCTGAAGGATGTTCTGGCGGCACTCGCCTATACGGGGTATGCGCTCTTGTCTTATGTCATCGCGGTCGGCGCGGCAATATGGGCGGCCCCGCGCCAGCATTTCGAATCGTTCTTTTTTCTCGCGTTCATCGTATTGTATCTGCTGCTCTATGCCGGCGTCCTCCGCTTGGTACGACCGTCCCGAAAGGGAGGGCTCCGCATCATCAAAGCGATTGCCGGATTCGCCGTATTCGGATTTTTATCCGCGGCCATGCTCATCCCCGGTGATCGCGAGCGGCAGGCCGCGCCGGACACCCTTCAATATTGGTCGCTGCCGACGGGTTCTGTCCTTTCCTACATTCACATTGAGGCTGAAGCATCAGCCGCCGGGAGAAAATCAACCCCCGTCATCTTCCTGCACGGAGGGCCGGGCATACCGGACTTTCCGGGAGATTCCCGCTATTTCGGTCAGCTTGCGCAGGACGGGTACGACGTCTATGTCTATTCGCAGCTGGGCTCCGGGTTTTCGACGCGGCTGGAGAATCCGGCGGGGTACGGCGTGGAACGGGATGCGCGAGACCTGGAGGAAATACGCAAACAGATCAGGGCCGACAAGATGATTCTGATCGGACATTCCTACGGTTCGGAAGTGATCGCGAGATATATGGTTGATTACGGGGAGCATGTCGACCGGGCCGCGTTCCTGTCGCCGGGCGCCATGGATCCCCAAGACCACAGCGATGCGACCTTGACCCAACGCCTCGATTCGTCGCAGAAATGGAAGCTGTACCGCCATCTTCTGCATCCGAGAGCGCTGTTTGTCTACGGTTTGCTGCAGTTTCACCCGGACGCCGCCCGATCGTTTGCTTCCGACGACGAAATGGACCGGCGTTTCGAAGCGGTATACGCCGCAACGGCGCCAGCCCTGTATTGTTCCGGGGACCAGGGGCACTCCGGGCTGAGCGGTCTCGGTTTCTACGCCAACCAGACGCCGCAATCCCTGGCAGCAGGCAACCATTACGATCCCAGGCCGCTGCTATCGGAAAAGCACTTCACCTTGCCCGTACTGATCGCGAAAGGCGGCTGCGATTATTTGTCATGGGAATCCGCGGAAGATTACCGGCGTGTTTTTCCCAACAGCAAATTGGTGTACCTGCCCGAGGCGGGACACAATCTGTACCAGGAACAGCCGGATGTGATGATGGGCATCTTGAGGGAATTTCTGGAGAGCGGCACCGGGAAGCTGCAGGGGTACGAAGGACGCGTCCCGCCGGAAGATTATCAAGGAGCAAGAGCCGCTCGGAAGAAGAATGAACATGGGCATGAGATTGGCTGAACCGCGGGACGTGAAACCGCTGGCGCATTTGTTTCGGCGCCGGCGACAGCCTGGCCGAGTTCATAAGTAATCTTGCCGGAGGTAGAGCCTATGGTCCGATTGGAATGTCTGTCCGAAGACGAGTTCAGCATGGTTGTCGAATGGTTCGGCCGGGAGAAACCGGACATGCTGCTTCAATGGGCCGGACCGACGTTTACCTATCCCCTGACCGTCGAGCAATTATTGGATCACTACAGTGAAGGGATAAACCATGAGCGATCAAGAACATTCGTCTACAAGATCATGGATGAATCGACCGGCGAAGCGGCAGGCATGATTCAGCTCGGCCGCATCGACCGGACAGCGGGAACAGCCGTCGTGGGACGTTTTTGGATTCAGGAGCATTTGCGGCACAAAGGCGTGGGTACCGCGGCGCTTCGGAATTTGATCGACAAGGCCGTCCGGGAGTTTCAATTGCGGCAGCTGATCCTTCGGGTCTTCGACTTCAACCTGCCCGCCATCAAATGCTATGAGAAGCTCGGATTTCGGATCTGGGCCAGAAACGATAAGGTATGCCAAGCTTCGAACGGCGAATGGTGGAGCGAATATGAGATGCGATTAATGTTGGACTAGGCATTGGTTGCAGTACCGCTCAACCGATGCGTGGCGACAGCATCAGCCGAATCCTATTGCGCGTCGATCCTTCCTTCCTCCGTCAGAAAAACGCGCCGGTTCGGATTATTGTTCAGCTTCACGTTGCAGAGCTTCGCCTGGTGCTCGTCCAGGCTCACGACTTCCCACCGCCACGGGTCGTCAACGCCCCTCTCCACGAGGAAGGAAGGGGCGTCCGCTTCGGCGGCCTCCCGGTCTTCCCAGAGCTTCACGCCATGGTAAGGGATCCCGTGGATGTTCTCCAGCGCGCAGGAGAACAATTCGGAGGTTTCCTTGTTCTTCAATGCATACGGCATCATGCTTCACGCTCCATTCGCTGCCATTATACCAAAAAATGAGCCGGGATACCGGGCGTCATGACGGACGGCAATCGCCTCTCCAAGCCGCTAATCGATGCGCACCGGCGGCTTGCCCTCCCCTGCTTGATACAACCAAGATCATAACACCAAAAATTATTATTCCTTCTTTTTGCTATTGGGTCTCGCTTGACACTCCAAAATATTATGCCTAGTATTAGTACCAGATACTAATATCAGATGACAGTTCCTCTTCCATAAACTTCTGAAAAAGATACGAAAGGAAGTGCCGGCCATGTACCATGCTTCCCGCATTCGTTCTAACGCCGCCATCACCGCCATTGGAACCTGCGTGCCCGAACGGGTGTTGACGAACGCCGATCTGGAGCAAATGGTGGATACGAGCGACGAATGGATTACAAGACGCACCGGCATCCGCGAACGGCGCATCGCCGCGGAAAGCGAATATGCAAGCCATCTCGCAGCGGCAGCCGTCCGGAATCTCGCCGCCCGCTGGAATAAACCGATCGACGACGTCGATTGCATCCTGACCGCCACCTCGACATCCGACGCCGTTTTCCCGAGCGTCTCCGCCCTCGTGCAGGCCGAACTGGGCATCCGGACGGCCGCGGCCGTCGATCTGCAAGCCGCCTGCGCCGGATTCGTCTCCGGGCTGCAGATGGCGAACGGCCTGATTCTGTCCGGCCTGTACCGCAAAGTGCTCGTCATCGCCGCCGACACGTTGTCCAAGGTGACGGATTACACCGACCGCACGACCTGCATCCTGTTCGGCGACGGCGCGGGCGCCGTCCTCGTCGAAGCGCAGCCTGATGGCGAACCTCCGGCATTCCTGGCCGGCGGCGCATCGACGGACGGCCGCATCGGCCATCACGTGTACCTGTCGTCCCTTGCTTCCGAACTTCGCGGTACGCCGATCACCCGAAACGGCAAGCTGATCCAGAACGGACCCGAAGTTTACCGCTGGGCCGTCGAGCATGTCCCGGAGGCGGTGCGGACGACGCTCGACACCTGCGGCATGTCACCGGAGCAGATCGACTGGTTCGTGCCGCACAGCGCGAATCTGCGGATGATCGCCGCCATCTGCGAGCGGACCGGCATTCCGCACGAGCGGACGCTGACGAGCGCCGAACGGTTCGGCAACACGTCGGCCGCCACCATCCCGCTCGCCCTCGATCTCGCGGTCCGGGACGGCCGGCTCACGCGCGGCGACACGCTGCTCCTGCATGGCTTCGGCGGCGGGCTGACGCAGGCGGGGCTTTTGCTCAAGTGGACATTGACGTAACGCCGCGCAACGCCAGTTCGATGCACGCAGTCCAATTCCCCGCCCGCTAAACACTCGTCCCTTGCGGGGCGGTTCCTGTCCGCATAGGATGAACCGAACGGTTCAACACCCTATGCGAAAGCGGGCTGACTGCATGCCATGAGAATTCTTTTCACCTACTTCGTTCCGAGCGGAGGCGTCGAGACGCTGAACCGGACGCGCTGCATCGCGCTTCGCCAGATCGGCATCGAAGGGCATCTGCTCTACCTGCACGACGGCGCCGGGCGGCAGAACATCCGCGACATTCCGCTCTTCATCACAAATTACGACGTCGACATCGTCAACATTCTGAACACCTATCGCTACGACGCCATCGTCACCGTCTGCGACCATCTCATGCTGCAGCGGCTGCGCGGTCTTGGCTACGGCGGCCCGATCCTGTACGACGCCCAGGGCTACGGCAGCCGCGAAGCCGCCGTCGGCACCCTGCATGCCGCTTCCTTCTTCGTCCGGATGTACGGCAACGCCGTCCTCGCCCAGCCGTCCTCGCACATGCTGGAGCTGATCAACGGCGTGTTCCCGGACTTTCCGCGGTTCTTCCTGCAGAACATCGTCGACAAAACCCTTTTCCATTACCGGCCCGCCCCGTGGCTTAATCCGACGAACGCGCCGATTCTCGCCTGGGTCGGACGCATCGAGCCGAACAAGAACTGGCAGCTTTTTCTGGAACTCGGCGCGGCGCTGGCGCAGCGTTATCCGCTCCTGCAACTGTGGATGTTCGAAGATCCGAACATCAGCGAACCGTGGCAGCGGGCCGCCTTCGAAGCAACCGTCCATACGCTCGGACTGCAGGACAGACTGCGGCTTTTCCCCAACATCCCGCATGATCATATGCCGTATTACTACTCGGCCATCGGCGACTCCGGCGGTCTGCTCGTCTCGACCTCGCATGTCGAGGGATTCGGGTACGCCGTCGCCGAAGCGGCCGCCTGCCGCTGTCCGGTGCTCTCGACCGACTCCGACGGCGTGCGCAACACGATCATGCACAACATCACGGGCAAATTGATCCCGCCTGACTTAAACAGCGGCGTGCAGGAGGCGATCTCGCTCATCGAGGACAGCGCCTTGCGCACCGCCATCCGGCTGCAGGGCGAGAACTACGTGCAGGAGAACTTCTCCGCCGCGCGGTACGCCTCCGATTTTCACAATGTGCTCGTCGCGCTCGGCATCCGGCCTCCGGGCTGACAAGCGGCAGCCGGCTGAACCTGCGGGGAACCGCTCCCGTACGAAGACAGGTGTCGTGACCGGCCGGGTGACGGCGCCGTATCGTGTAGGAGAGATCACCATGGAATCGAGGCGAGAATGAAGCGCATGGGACCGACCGTATCGATCATCATTCCTTTTCATAACGACCCGTATATCGCGCAGGCGGTCGAGAGCGCCTTGAGCCAGACATACCCGTACACCGAAGTGATCGTCGTCGACGACGGCTCGACCGCCTGTCAGCATCTGCTCGACCCGTACCGGCGCCACATCCACTACCTGGGCAAAGCGAACGGCGGTACCGCCAGCGCGCTCAACCACGGCATCCGGATGGCGTCCGGCCAGTACGTCGCCTGGCTCAGCTCCGACGACCGGTTCGCGCCGACGAAGATCGAGCGTCAGGTCATGCATATGCACCAGACCGGCGCGCGCATTTGCCATACCAACTTCCACGTCATGAACGAGAGCGGCGCGATCGTCCAGCACAACGGAGCCGTCGTCTTCCCGACGGCCAAGCAGTTCGCCGCCGCATTCCTGACCTTCTGCCCCGTCAACGGCTGCACGGTCATGATGACGAAATCGCTTGTCGCCGAGCTCGGCTGGTTCGACGAATCGCTGCCCTACACCCACGACTATGACCTGTGGATCCGCGCGCTGCTCTCCGGCATCGACTTTCACTTCATCAACGAACCGCTCACGATCTACCGCCGCCACGCCGGCATGGGCACGATGCGCCACTACCCCGCCATCCAGGCCGAGGTGCAAATGGTGCAGAACCGCTACCGCCATCTGCTCCAGCATCGCGTGAACGCGATACCGGGGTAAGGGGGCGGAAGATGGGCTGATGGCCGCACGGCATGCAAGAAGCCTCCGGATGCTTTCGCTTTCGGGCGGGAGTCAGGCCGGAGGCTTCAGTGTGTTCTCTCCCAGCCTCGCCCTGTCACATCTCACCGCCAAGCCTGCGCCGCACCATTCCCCGTTGCCAAAAAACGCCTCCGACCCGACGCGCAGCATCCATCATGCGCAGCCAACCGGAAGTTCAAAAAAAAAAAATTGAGCCAAACGGCTCCTGTATCCCCTAACCTGTAACGCAAGCAAACGCACACCTACCCAACCCGTCACCCCGGTCCCGCCGCAGCCTACACCGCAATCCCCAGCTGCCGCAGAAACGTGCTCCACCGCCCCGCATACCGCGCGAACGTCGCCTCCACCTCCGCGCGGATCGCCTCCCGGTGGCGCACCGTGCCCATGGCGTCGTGCATGCGGTACTCCGTCAGCGGCTCCCCGAGATAGTGGAAAGGAAACCCCGCCAGCATCGCCCGATACCAGAAATCGAGATCATGCGTGAACGGCAGCCCTTCATCGAAACCGCCCAGTCGCTCGAACAACTCCTTGCGCATCATGACCGTGCAGCCGTTCACCGGATTGCCGTCCACGAAAGCCCGGTAAAACAGATCCGGCCGGTCTCCCCCCAGCAGCACATGCGGATTCGTCACGCGGCCTTCGCCGTCGATGACCGCGAACGCCGTATGGCCGATCCACGCGCCGGCCGCCTCCATCGCCGCCATCTGGCGGGCGATTTTCTCCGGCCGGAACCGGTCGTCCGAGCTGAGCCACGCGACATACCGGCCGGAGGCGAGCCGGAAGCCCGCGTTGAGCGCGCTGGCCGTGCCGCCGTTCGCCTTGCCGATGTAGTGGACGCGGTCCAGGTAAGGTGCGAGCAGCTCGGCACACGACACCGACCCGTCGTCGACGACGATGACCTCGACCGACGGATGCGTCTGCGCCAGCGCGCTCTCCACCGCCTCCGCCACATACGGATCATTGTAAAAAGGAATCACGATCGTTGCATCCGCCATAATCAACCCTCCTCACACCGGCAGTCCGCTCGACCGAAGACCTTCACGCCGTCAACCCATTCAACCGCCGTCGGACCGCATAAACCAGGCGACGCTTCCCGCGTCATCGTCCAGCGTATCGGCCACCGACAGCGCGAACGGAATCTCCGGCCGCCAGCCGAGCGCGCGCAAAGCCGACGCATCCGCAGGCGGCGGCGACGGCGCATCCGAATCGCCGATCGACCATTCGACGCGGAAACCCGCCGCCCGCTCGTACGCCGCCGCCACTTCGCCGAGCGTCCGCTGCCGGCCCGACGCGATCGGATAGACGCCGCCGGGCTCGCCGCGCTCGAGCAGCAGCGCATACGCCTTCACCGCGTCCCGGACATCGACGTAATCGCGCCGCTCCACCAGGCTGCTCAGCCGGAAGGGCGCCGGGTCCGGCGCGCCGACCAGACGGGCCCGCCGCAGCGCGCGGATATGCGCGGCGATCAGCGCCGGCAGCCCCATGGACGGTCCGGGGCCGATCAGATTGGCCGGCTCGGCGACGATCGCCGCCGTCCCGTACAGATGATGCCAGCTGCGGACGACCGCGGTCAGCAGCGTCTTGCTCAGACTGTACGGGTGGGGCAGCCGGGGCGCCCCGCCATCCGCAGGCCAATCGAAGCGCAGCATCGAGCCGGCGGCCGCGAACCGAAAGTCCCCGCCCTTCTCACGCCGCGCCGCCTCGAGCAGATAGACGGCCGCCATCACGTTGGCTTCCATATACCTTGCCGGCTCGCGCCAGGACGGTCCGGCGGAACTGAGGCCCGCCAGGTGCAGAATCCAGTCCGGCCGGACCCGGGCGATCAAGCGCTCAACCTCATGCCGGTCCGTCAGCTCGCACCCTTCCGCCGCGGCTCCCACGTGCCGCAGCACCGCCGCACGCGGATCGTCCGTCGTCCGAAGCACGCCGACCACATCGAACCCCTGCCTGGCGAAATACCGGCAGGCGTGCAGGCCGCAGAAGCCGCCCGCTCCCGTCACGAGCAGCCGGATGCCGACCATGCCGGTCACCCTTCCCGCATCCAGTCGGCCAGCTCCGCCAGCATCTCCGGATAATCGGGCGGCATATAATCGAAGTCCGTCCGCTCCCGAACCAGCGTCCGGTCGATGCGCGGCTCATCCGAAGGCCGGATCGTCACATCGTCCCGGCCGAACGCCTCGCGGAACATGCCGAGCAGTTCCAGCTTGCTGACGATGCGCGGCGCCGTCAGATGCACGAGCCCGCCGATCTCCGGACGGCCGGCGGCATATTCCACCGCCCGCGCCAGTTCAAGCGTCGTGACACCGTTCCACAGCACCCGGGCATAACCGTTCACCGTCCCTTTCTGCTGCAGGAACCAGCGCAGCAGTCCGATCCCATCCGGGCGGATCTCCGGCCCGATGATCGACGTGCGGATCGTCAGATGCCGCGGATCGTGCACCTCGCCGAGCGCCTTCGTCCGCGCGTACGCCGACACCCCGTCCGGCCGGTCGGACTCCCGGTACCCGCCCCGATCGCCGAGGAAAACGCAATCCGAACTGATGTGGATGAGCCGGCCGCCCGCCGCCTCCGCCGCCCGCGCCAGCCAGTGCGGCAGCAGCCCGTTCACGAGATACGCTTCTTTCGGCCGGCGCTCCGCATCCTGATTGAGCACCCCGACGCAATTGATCACAAGATCGGGACCGACCCGCCCGATCGTCTCCGCGGCGGCGTCGAGGTCCGTCGCATCGAGCTTTAGCTCCCCGATTCCTCCGGAGAGCCTCCGCACCGTGTACCACACATCAGCGCCCGTCTTCCGGAAATACCGGACCATCATGTGCCCGGCCATGCCGTTGCCGCCGATGACAAGCACTTTCATGAGAGGAACCCTCCCCGGATCAGCATCGCGCGAATCTCGTCCTTCGTCATGAGCGAATCGGCAGAACTGAAACTTTGGAAGGCCACCCGCGGGTAACCCGCATACCGCTCCGCCAGTCCGGGAATCGGGAGCGGCGGCATGATGACCAGATACTCCTTGTCGTAGACGACCGTGCTCTGGCTCTCGAATTCGGTGAGCAGAATCTCGTGAATTTTCTCGCCCGGACGGATGCCCGTCTCCACGATCGGCACCCGCCGACCGAGCGACTCCATCATCACTTCCGCCAGATCGACGATCCGGCAGGTCGGCATCATCATGACGAAAATCTCGCCCCCGACGCTTTCCGCCGACGCCTTGAACAGCAGCCGGATCGCATCCTCCAGCGTCAGGAAGAACCGCGTCATGCGCCGATCCGTAATCCGGACCTCCTGCTTCTCCATGATCTGCTGCCGGAACAGATGAATGACGCTGCCGTTCGTGCCGAGCACGTTGCCGCCCCGGACACAGACGAACGTCGTGCCGCTGCGCAGCAGATTCGCGTACACGATCAGCTTTTCGCCGATCGCCTTCGTCATGCCGTAGAAATTCGACGGATTCGCCGCCTTGTCGGTGGAAATGTAGATGACCCGCCTCACCTTGTTCGCGATCGCCGCCTCGATGACATGCTGCGTGCCGAGCACGTTCGTCTTGAGCGCCTCGTACGGCTGCTCCTCGCAGACCGGTACATGCTTCAGCGCGGCCAGGTGGAACACGTAATCGACGCCGGCGCAGGCGGCAACCAGCGCTTCCCGATCCCGGATATCGCCGATGCGGAACGTCAGGCGCCGGTCCTCAAACTCGCGGCTCATCGCCACCTGCGCCGCTTCGCTGCGGGAGAAGACGATGATTTCCGCCGGGTCCTGGGGAAGCAGCTGGCGCACCAGCTCGTGTCCCCACGAACCGGTGCCGCCCGTCACGAGGATGCGCGCATTAGTGAACACCCCATTTCCCTCCCAGCAAAAATTTGACCACGATATCCGACACATTGTCCGCATCGTATCCTTCCGGCACCTTCCAGCGGGCCGGCAGCGACGTCATCGCCGTGACGGCTTCCGCAATCCGTTCCGCCGCCACGCCGCACACGACATTGCTGCCGCAGTCCACCGTCTCCGGCCGCTCCGTCGTGTCCCGGATCGTCACCGTCGGCACATGGAACAGGCAGCATTCCTCCTGCACCGTGCCGCTGTCCGTGATCGCGCAGAACGCCGACTGCTCGAGCCTTGCGAAGTCGAAGAACCCGAACGGCTCATGGAACTCGACCAGCGGATGGCGCTGAATCGCCGCCCCGCCGGACTCGATCCGGTGGCGGGTGCGCGGGTGCACGCTGCAGATGAGCCGCTTGCCCGTCCGTTCCGCCGTCCGGTTCAGCCCTTCCACGATCGAGGCGAGCCGCTCGGGCACGTCGACGTTTTCCGCCCGGTGCGCCGTCACGATGATGTATTCGCCGGGCGTGAGGGCCAGCCGGTCGAGCACATCGCTCGCCCGGATGCGGTCTCCCTGATGGAGAATGACCTCGCGGATCGGGTTGCCCGAGATGACGATCCGTTCGCTCGGGAATCCCTCGCGCAGCAGATTCTGCTTGCTGTACGGCGTGTACGGCATGTTGATCGTCGACACCGCGTCGATGACCCGCCTGTTTTTCTCCTCGGGCACCTTCAGATCGTAGCAGCGATTGCCCGCCTCCATGTGCACGACCGGAATGCCCATCCGCTCGGCCAGCACCGCGCACAGCGCGCTGTTCGTATCGCCGAGCACGAGGACGACATCCGGCTTCTCCTGCGCCAGAATGCGGCCCGTCTCGCGGAACATCTTGCCGAGCTGCCCGCCGACGGAATAGTCATTCGCCGCCGCGGGCAGCGCGTAGTCCGGCTTCCGCACCCCGAGTTCCGTGAAGAAAATATCGCTCAGCCGCGGATCGAAATTTTGTCCCGTATGCACGAGCACATGCCGATCCGCCAGCCGGTCCAGCTTCTCGATGATCAGGCTGAGCCGGATGATCTCCGGCCGCGTGCCGAGAATCGTCGCGACGCGCAATTCGCCCACCTGCCTTCCTGGATGAAATCGACGCCTGTCCGGGACCTGCCCTCCCAACGCCAAACCCTCGCATGCTCCTGTAGCGTGGCATCCGCGTTACAGCTCACGCGGCAATGCTCTGCTCGACCCTGTAACGTTGTATTCGCGTTACAACTCAAGCAGCGACGTCCCGCTCGACCCTGTAACGCGGTATCCGCGTTACAACTCACGCAGACACGTCCCGCTCAACCCTGTAGCGTGGTATCCGCGTTACAACTCACGCAGCAATGCCCTGCTCGCCCCTGTAGCGCGGTATCCACGTTACAACTCACGCAGCAATGCCCTGCTCGCCCCTGTAACGCGGTATCCACGTTACAACTCACGCAGACACGTCCCGCTCGATCCTGTAGCGTGGTATCCACGTTACAACTCACGCAGCGACGTCCCGCTCGATCCTGTAGCGTGGTATCCGCGTTACAATCAACGCAGACACGTCCCGCTCGCCCCTGTAACGCGGTATTCGCGTTACAGCCTCCCGGGCAACGAAACCGTCAACTTCTGCTGCGCCGCCTCTGCCTGCGGCTCCTTCCCGACCGCCGTCCGCGCCTTGCCCCGGCGATGCGCCGCGAGGCCCTCCTGCGCACGGCGGCGCGCCTGCCGCGGCGCGCAAGCCGCCTCGCCCTGCGGCTCCGCAGCCGTCTCCTCCCGCGCCCCGCGCGCCGGCCTCCTCGCGTCCGCCGCACGCGCCGGCGGCGGCTTCCGCCGCGAGACGCGCCGTCCCCGATGGCCGGACCGTGCGGCAGCGCAGCGATCACCTCGTCCGGCACCTGCCGGACTTCCTCGAACCGGTGCCCGGCGGCGAGGAACGCCGCCCTCGACGCGAACCGGCGCAGCGCGATTCCCTGGCGCAGATAGATCGCGGGCCCGCTGCCGCGGATCAAGACGGCGCGCGGCATCGACTCGGGACGGAACGCGGCGAGGAACGCCTGCAGCCTCGCCCGGTACGCGTCGATGCCGTAGGCGGCGATCGCCGCCTCGCGGCTGCGCGCCCCGATCCCGGCCATCTGGTCGGGATGATCGAGCAGCCCGATCAGCGCGGCAGCCAGCGCGCCCGCATCGCCGGGCGGCACCGCCCGCTCCGTATTGCCCGTGGCGGCGTGGATCTCCGCCAGCCCGCCGGAGGCGTACGAAATGACGGGTTTGCCGAACATCATCCCCTCGAGGGCGGTCAGGCCGAACCCTTCGGCCGCCAGGCTCGGCACCACGAGCGCGTCGAGCGCCGGGTAAATCCGCTCGATCCGCGACTCGTACCGGATCCACCGGTAGCGGTCGATCACGCCGGCCTCCCGCGCCATCCCGAGCCCGGCATCGAAATACGGCTGGTCGACCGGATTGCCGACGATCAGGAACCGGGCCTCCGGATGGCGGGCGGCCGCAGCCAGCGTCGCTTCCATGAAATGATGGAAGCCTTTGTTCGCATAGATGGACGAGGCGATGAACCCGACGAGCGGCTGCCCGTCGCCTACGCCGAGCATCCGGCGCATGCTTTCGCGGTTCAGCGGCCATTCCTCCGGCCGAAGTTCCCGCTCATCCCACGACGGCGGCAGCAGCGCCGACTTCGCCTGGGTGTCCGCCAGCTTGAACGGCGCGAGCACCGATTCGGAGATCCCGATGATCCGGTCGGCATGCGCGCCCATGAAGGCGGCAATGTGCGCCGTGTGCGCCGTCTCCTGCATCGTCTCCATTACGGCCCAGACGACCGGAATACCGAGCGCGCGGGCGGCAATGGCCGGCAGCGGATGGACGCAGGTGGCCGTGACGACGGCCGCCGGCTCTTCCGTCGCCAGCCAGCGCACGAGCTGCCGGAACGGTTCGCCGGCCATCCCGCCCAGCACTTCCTGTTGCCAATGGGGCAGGCCGAGATAGAAGGAAACGGCGAGGGGAAGCGGCAGCACGACGGTCCGGAAGCCGGCCGCGCGCGCATCCGCCGCGATCCGTCCTTCACCCGGCACCGCCAGGATGCAGTCGTAGTAAGCCGCCAGTTCACGCAGCATGAAGGCGGTCAGTTTCTCCGCTCCGGTGACGAAGTCGGGGTTGCACAGATGGGCGAATACAACGAGCCGCGGTTTGCGCCATGCATTCATCACATCGTTCGGGCGCCTGAAAGCCCGGCACCTCCTTTGCGTGTACTACACCATATGGGGAAGGCGGACAACACGGCCCGGCATTTGGCCCGGCGCCGGATGCACATCTTGCGCGCCGTCCGATGGTCATCCGAACAATGCCCCAAGCATCGCATCCAGCCTGCGGGCGTACGAATGATCGCGCATCGTCCGGTACAATCCGTTCAGCGCAATCGCCCGCCGTTCATCCTCATGCACGAGATAATGGTCGATCTTCGCCGCCAGCTCTTCCGGCGAGGCGTACGTCTCGATCTCCCGCCCGGGCACGTAATAAGCGGCCAACTCGCTGCGGACGTCCGTCAGCTGCAGCGACGCGCAGGCCGCGATCTCGAACGTGCGCGGATTCGGCGACACCGCGCCCAGTCCGACGCTGTTGCTGTTGAACGTGCCGTCGTCGGGCTCCCGGTGCATGTTGATGACGATTTTTGCCCCGCCGTAAACCAGCGCCGTCTCCTGCGGCGTCATCCAGCGCCCCTCAATACGCGAAGCGAACTGCCGGTAGTCGCGCAGCCGCTCCCACCAGTAGCCGATGATCCTGAGATCCCGGCCCTTGAGGTACGGCAGCAGCTGGTCGAAGAACGCCACCCGGTTCCAGTACCCCGATCCGACGAACGCGATGTCGCATCGGACGCCGGCCGGCGCATTCTGCGGTCGGAAATGACCGGGATAAAAGCCCAGCGGCAAATGCCAGACGCGCTGACACCCGGCGGCGCGGTAGAATTCGACGCAGTTCGCCTCCAGCGTGAACACGTCGTCGTAATGAAGCGCCAGCGAAGCGGTAATGTCGGTATAGTACGGATCATCCGTGAACCAGATGACCGTCCGGATGCCGAGCTCCCGGATCCGGTCCGGGATGTCCGGCGGGACATGCAGGCCGTCAAGGAACAGCACCGCATCCGGACGGACGGCCGCGGCCGCGGAAGGCGCCTCTTCCTTCCGCTCGACGACGGTCAGCCGCGTCACCAGCTGCTCCAGGCTTCCCGCGATCGCCTCGTCGATCGGCGAATAGGGAAACCCTTTGCCCGTCGACACATACATGACATGAACGTCCCGCACCGGCAGCGGCGCCTCGGCGGCGCGGACGGTCCGCTCGCACAGTCCCATCCAATACCCGTCCCGCCAGCCGTCGCGCCAGCCGTCGCGCCTGCCGGCGGCATAGCGGCCGGCGTACGCCCTGTTCCGGACGGAACGTTTTCTTGCAGCGGCGGTCACGCGCATCACCCCTTTGTCCTCTCGCAGATTTCGCGTCCTTGCCGCAAGATCTTCAGCTGCACGATCATCCGCCGTAACCGAGCAGCCGCAGCAGGCTGCCCGCGCGGGCCGTGTACGTATGCTCGCGCAGCGTCCGGGCGAGCCCGCGCACGGCGATCCGGCGCCGCTCGTCGTCGTGTTTCAGATAGTGCCGGATCTTCGCGGCCAATTCGGCGGGGCTGTCGAACGTCTCGAGCTCAAGCCCGGGCCGGTAATACGCCTCGAGATCTTCGCGCCGGTCCGTGAGCTGGAAGGCGCCGCAGGCGGCAATCTCGAACGTGCGCGGGTTGACCGACAGCCCGGGCAGTCCGCTCGCATTCGCGTTGTCGGAGCCGGGCTCCGCCGTGCGGTGCAGGTTGATGACGATTTTCGCCCCGTTGTAATAGAGCACCGACTCGTCAACCGGCAGCCAGCCCGGCCGAATCGCGCGTTTCAGCAGCCCGTAAGACTTGAGCCGCTCCCACAGGCCGCCGGCGATGAACACATTGAGGTCCGCCAGCTCCTCCGCGATCGCGTCGAACGTCTCGACCCGGTTCCAGAACGCCTGGCCGATGAAGCAGACGTCGCACCGGTAGGCGGCGGGCGGCGTCACCGGACGGAACCGTTCGATATCGGCGGCGAACGCCAGATGATGGACTTCGGGGCAGCCGAGCGACCGGTACAGTTCCACCGTCGACCGCTCATGCGTCACGACGACGTCATAGTGCGGCGCGATCGCCACCGTCTGCTCCGTCACATAGGGATCGTCCGCGAACCAGACGGCCGTCCGGATGCCCATTTCCCGAATCCGGTCCACCTGCTCCAGATGGTCGTCCGGGAACACGTGCAAGCCGTTTAGCACGAGCACCAGATCGGGCCGGATGAGCGCCGCCATCTCCGCCATCCGGGTCGGATCGGCGACATGCAGCTCCGCCGCATGAAGCTGCAGCGCGCCGATCATGCCGTCGTCGATCGACTCGAACCCTTGCGGCACATAGAGCACCCGGATCGGCAGACGCTCGGGCGATGCGGGCGGGAAGACAGCGGCCGCCGCCGCCGCGGCGCCTTCCCGCCAGCCGATCGACCACCCTTCCCGCCAGCCGTCCCGCCTTCCCGCCTGATACGCGCTGCGCCGGGCCGTTCGGACGCGCGGCGTGCTGCGTTTGCGGCTCAATGCCCGTTGTTGCATGCGGCTCACCGCCTTCTCCGCAGATTCGGCTGCAAATGAAGCGGAAGGCGCCGGCCTTGTGCGGCTTGCGCCTTCTTGTGCCGTCCTGGGTAATATATGCCGGGCCGGCCACATGCACATGGTCACTTGTCCGCCCGTCGCAAAAACAGGCTTCTGCCTGTCCCGGGCGCAAAAAAAATCCGCTGGAACGAAACCGAACGTTTCGTCTCCAACGGATTTCTATTGCGTGCGCACACGATAAGCCCGCTACGGCTGGCTTTCGTACGCAAGCTGATGTCCGTCCTCGAACCCTTGCGCAAACCCGGCATTGTACCCTTCGTTGTACGCCTCGTTGTAGCCCCTGCGGTAAGCCGCCGATCCGCGCTCCGTCCGCCTGCGAAGGCGCCGGGAAGCCCGGCCCGCCTGCCGGCCACGGATGCGCCGGACCGCGCGCCTGCGCCGCACCGTCCGGTTCGGTCTGCCGGCCGCTCCCGCCTTGCGGCGCAGCCGCCGCCGAGCCGCTCCTCCGGTCCGTACGCGCCGGCGGCCCGTCCCGGAGCGCCGCCGCCTGCTTCTTCGCCTGATCATACCGGCTCCCTCCCGTCCGTTCAACCTGCTGTTCGCATCCAGATGCCGCTTATTCCGACGCCTGACCGACGTGCCCGCCGCCCCGCCGCATCTCCCTTGAACGGGCTTTGCCGGCAGGCGCATTCACCTGCAGGCAAGCCGTGCGCGCCGGCGCGCCGCCCGGCGCCTCGCCTTGCCCGCCATCCATCCGAAGCCGCTCGTCCGAAAGCCACGGACCGGCCGGCCGGCCCTGCATGACGCGCCGCAGCTTCACGCCAAGCAGCGATTCGCACATGCGCAGCTGGAGTCCGGCCAGCCGCGCCAGCATCGCCGCGACATCTTCCGGCTTCCCGCCCGGAAAGCGCGCGTTCAGGTCAGCCGTGCTGTCCAGCATGCGCGCGACGGCCCGCTGGCTCGACGCCAGCGCTTCGAGGAGCGCCAGCTTCGCTTCACGCTCCCGGTTCAGCCGCGGCATCGCTATCGATCCTCGAAATCAAATTTGCCGTCGAACAACCCGCCGAAATTGCCGCCATCGTCCTCGTTCCCGCCGAGCACCGCCTTGAGGACGCCCGTCAGGCCGCGGTTCAGCTTCGTCAGCCCTTCTATCGTCTCCAGCACATGCTCATGCACGCCAATCGGCTGCTTGACCTGGCTCTCATGATCGGCGAAAGCGTCGGACGTGACGTGGTTGATCAGCCAGTTCCGCATTTTTTCCGCTTCGACGGCTTTGGCTTCGAGAATCATGGCGACGTTCCATTCGATGTTCGCGGCGGCATTCAACATGCGCATATACGCTTGTTCCCGGCTCACCTTGCGTCCATCCTCCCGCTCATTCTTCGGAAGCTCCGTCCAGCTCTTTCATGACGGCGGCGAGATGCTCGGCCATCGATTCCTGCAGGTCGGCGATGTTGTTCAGATAAGCGACGATATTTTTGCCGATCGCCTGGGAATGCTCCATCAGCCCGTCGAACGCGCCGAGATCCGGGTGCTGGTCCGGCATCGCATGGATGATCTGCGCCATCCGCACCGCGACGTGCCGCTCGGCTTCCAGCACGCGCGCCGCATGGGCGTGCGCTTCGGACAGATGATGAATCAGTTCGTCCAGCAAATGCTGCATGACACCGCTCAGCCTCCCTGTGTCCCGCCGTATCCGTTACAGCATATGCGAAAATCAGCCCGCTGCCACTTGCGGTCACAACCGCTGCTCCGTGCGCACCGGCGCGATGATCGGCAGTCCTTCCGGCGCCGCCGCCAGCGCTTCCGTCAGCGGAACGGCCGGTTTCGCCGCAAGTCCCCAGCTTTCCGCGGCCAGCCGCGACGCAATCGGACGGCGGACGCCTTCCTCCAGATGCTGCAGCGAACCGTCCGGCATGCGGATGAGCATCGCGCCCGCCTGACCTTCGCCGGACATGCCGCCGTGCCAGAGCCGCTCCGCATCAGCGGCGGCGATCGGCGGGCCGATCGGCCAGCGCATCAGATCAACCATCGTCAGCCGGACCACGGGAATATGGAGTTCCCCTTCCACCGGCCGGCGCTCGCCCTGTGCGAGCCAGTAAACCGTGCCGCTTAAGGCCCGCACCGCCACATGGCGCGGATAGAAATCCGCTTCGCTGAAAGCGGCGGGGAATCCGTTCTCCACGCCTCCCGGTTGCCGCGCCCGGACCCAGTCGCGCACCCTTCCGACCAATCCGTGCGGATCGTGTCCCCATTTCTCGCCGTAATACGCCGCGTTGTGCTCGTTCACGGCATCGAGCGCCGGTCCGAGCGCCTTGATGCTGACGCTGCCGAAATGGTGAATGAACGTGTCGCGCGCGACCACCTGGCGGAAGCCCAGCAGCTTGACACGAATGTTGTAGTCGTCGTCCTCGTAATTGCCGACCGTGTATCCTTCATCAAAATAACCGGTCCGCTCCCACAACTCCCGCCGGAACGCGAGACAGAACCCGGTGATCCGCTCGACGTCCTGCCACAGCGCCGGGTTGGAGCGGTTGTGCGCCGCCGCGAACGCCTGCATTTCCGTCAGAGTGCGATACGGCACCTCGATTCGCTGCTCGCCGCCGATATAGTTCGTCACCGGTCCGACCAGCCCGATCCGGTCGTCGCTCGCGAGGCAGGCGAGCAGATTGTCAAGCCACCGCTCGGTCACCAGCGTGTCGTTGTTGAGCACCACGATCGTCTGCCCTTTCGCCATCATGAGTCCGCGGTTCACCGCGCCCGCGAACCCGTAATTGCGATCGAGCAGCCGGTACCGGACACGGCCGCGCATCGCCTCGAGATAATCCGCCGTCCCGTCCGTGGAACCGTTGTCCACCACAATGACTTCATAGGGAAGATCCGTATGCCGGAAAATGCTGTCCACGCACATCCGCAGATATTCCAGCTGATTCAGCGTCGGGATGATGATGCTGGTCCCTTCGAACAGGCGGCCGAAACCGTGCAGTCCGGTTTCGAAGCCTTCGCGGTATCCGGCTTCCCGGCCCGCCTCGTAGGCGCTCCGTTCTTCTCCGCGCAGCGGTCGCGGCCGGATCGCTTCGACCCGCCGGCTCGCGCCGGCACCGCGGACCGCGCTTGCACCTGCGCCTGCCCTTCCGTACCTCCGGGCCGGTCCGGCCGCCTTCCCGGCACGCCCGGGACGCGCCTTGCCCGGCCGTTGGCGGCGGCCGCGCATCCGCACCGCTACACCGAGTGCTCTCATGTTCTCTCCCCTTCCGGTAATCGCGGACCAGCCGCACGCGCCGCCTCAAGCGGGCGGGCCGCTAGATTTCACCGGGCGGCCGGGCGGCGATATGATCCGCGAGGTGGCCGAAATCGAGCGCCGCCTTGCCGAACTCCGCCGCCAGCGCGGCGGCGATGACGACGGCCGGAATGCCCGCGGCGACAAGCGCCAGATCATAGCTGTCCCGCGCGGCGGCCGCTTCACCGATCACCCGGTCGATGTCCGCGAATCCGCGGACCGGCGAAATGACGCCTGTCACCGCATAGCCCGCGGCCGCCAGCCGAGCCGCCATCCCCGGCGCCGCGTTGCCGATGACCAGCAGGCGCCTGCCCTGCATGAGCCGCGCGAGCAGCCCGGTCTGATACAGACTGTAATTGATCGTCGACTCCGTCAGCCGGAGCGACCGGATGTCGATTCCGTTTCCGGCCAGCGCCGGGCCGAGCAGCGGGCCGTAGTGGCGCCGGCGCGACAGCGGCACGCCGACGATCGACGCCTGCCGCACCGCGGCCGCCAGCCGGTCCCGCGCCGCGTGATCGGGCACGGCCATCCCCGCGCCGGCGAGGAACGGGGCTTCGCGCCGGACCACCGCCGCTTCATAGACCCTGTCGTGCGAGAGCGCCAGCAGCTCCCCGTCGCCGAGCCGGACGACCGAGAGCGGCCGCCCCTCCGCGAGCGCGGCTTCGAATTCATGGAAGACCCCGGCCGCATCAATCAGCGGCAGCAGCCGCGGCCGCAGGGAGTCGACGCCCGCCGCGATCACGTCCTGCAGCGTCAGATCGCCGAGCGTGAAGCCCGCGGGCACCGCCTGCTCCAGCAGCAGCTCGCCGCCTTCGTAGCGGCCCCGTTCCAGCGCTTCCTCGATCGAGGCGGCGGACCGGCCCGCTTCCGTGCGCTCCCGGCCGGCTTCCGTCCCTTCGGTCCCCGCCGGAAGCCGGCGCCGCTGCAGGGCGGCTGGCCGCTTCCCGCCGATTCGGTAGCGCCGGCGTCCGCCCTTCCGCCTGCCAACCGCCGCTCCGGCCGCCGCACCGCGCCTGCGGAGCGCGCCGGCCGTCCGCTTCCGCCTCCGGACGCGGACGACGCCCGGTCCCCGCGCTTTCCGCCGCGGGCCGCGAACCCGGCGCACCGGGCGGGCTTCCGGCACCGCAGGCGCTTCCGGCAACACCACTCCGTTCATCGCCGACCCCTCCGTACCCGGTTTGCCGCTTCATACAAAGAATCGAACGTGCCCGCATCCGTCCACCAGCCCTTGAGCGTCCGGTGGGTCAATTTGCCCGCGGCGGCATACACGTTGTTCACGTCCGTAATCTCCAGCTCGCCGCGCCGGGACGGTTTGAGCTGCCGGATGATCCCGAACACGTCCGCATGATAGAAATAAATCCCCGTCACGCACTGATTCGTCGCCGCCTGCTCCGGCTTCTCCTCGATCCGGACGATGCGGCCCGACTCGTCAAAGACCGGCACGCCGTACCGCCTCGGATCGCGCACCCGCTTGAGCAGCACCATCGCGCCGTCCGGCTGGGCGGCGAACGCCTCGGCATGGGGCTTCAGCGATTCCTCGAACAGATTGTCGCCGAGCAGCACGACGATCTTGTCGTCCGGATCCACGGCGGATTCGGCCTGCGCCAGCGCCTCCGCGATGCCGCCCGCTTCCTCCTGGATCCGGTACGTGATCGACAGTCCCTCTTCGCGCCCGCTGCCCAGATAGGCGATGAACGAGCCGGCGGCCTCCCTGCCCGTCACCAGGACGACATCCGTAATGCCGGCTTCCTTCACCTTGGCGATCGCGTGGCCGATCATCGGCCGGTCGCCGACGGGCAGCATATGTTTGTTGTACAGATTCGTCAGCGGCCGGAGACGCGTTCCGGTGCCCCCGGCCAACAGCACTGCCTTCAAGCCGTTCCCCCCCTCGAGCTTCGCGGTCAGTGGAACCATGCCGGGTCCGCCTGCCATTTGTCCAGAAACAACGCCCGGTTGCGGGCGATGAGCGCCTGCTGCGCCGCTTCTCCGCCAAGCCGGAAGCTGGCGCTTCCTTCGTGATAGACGAGCGTGTCCCGGCAGATGCGCAGCCCGTATCCGAGCATGCGGATCCGGAAGCAGTAATCGTCGTCCTCATAGTGTCCGGGCGAAAATCGTTCGTCCAAACCGCCGACCCGCTCGTACACCGCCCGCTTGAACAGCAGACAGAAACCCACGAGCCGGAGCGCCGGCTCCCATTTCGCCGGGTCCGGCACGTTCATCCGTTCGGCGATCCGCATGAACTCGTCCGGACCGTCGAACGCAAGGTCGACCCGCTGGCGGCCGCCGACGTAATTGGAGACCGGCCCGACCGCGCCGATCTCGTCCGAACTGTGGAGCGCGTCGAGCAGATTTTCGAGCCAGCGGGGCGTCGCCATCGCGTCGTTGTTGAACAGCAGCAGCTGATCGCCGGACGCCATGCGCAACCCCTTGTTGCACGCCCGCGGGAAACCGGCGTTCACCGGCAGCCGGACGAACGGCAGCCGCTCGTCCGCGCACCATTCCGCCGTGGCGTCGGCCGACCCGTCATCGACGACGATGATCTCGTAAGGCGTCTTCTCCGGATCCGTATGGCGCCGGATCGACGCGACGCAGCGGCGCAGCAGCATCAGACCGTTCACGCTCGGAATCACAATGCTGGTCAGGCTGTATCGCACAGCGATTCCCCCTTCGCCGCATCGCGGCGCCGCGAAGCGTCGGGATGCGCAAGGCGGGACCCGGTCTTGTCCATGACCGCCCGCAGCGCCTCGATGTGGTCGCCGATGATCATGCGCGACACCGGATTGGCCTTGCCCGTGTTCGCTTCGCGAAGCCGGTTGCGGGTGATGACATCGACGGAGCCGCCGATCCGCACGTTCAGGCCGGAGGCGAGCGCGAGCGCCTGCGCCTTCGGCGGCACGGCGAGCACCGCCGGACCGAGCCGCTCGACGGCGCGGCGGCTCAGCGCATGCGGCACCGCGGTCATCGAAGCCGCGCCCAGATCCGGCCGGCCGAGCGCGTGGTTCAGGAAAGCCTTCAGCCGCGTCACATCGTCCCACCGGCTGAACGGGCCGAGCTGCCGGCCCAGCCCGTTCAGCGCCACGTCCGCCCCGCGCCGGACGGCGTCGACGAAAGGCCTGAGCTGCCGCGCGGGAATCACAAGGTCCCCGTCCAGGAAGAGCAGGACGTCCGCGTCCGCCGCGGCGGCGCCGGCCGCCCGGCCGACATCGTGACCGAGGGGCTCCGGATAATGGAGAATCGTCACGCCGGGAATCGCGCGGACGACGGCCAGGCTGCCGTCCGTGCAGCCGTTCAGCACGACGATCAGCTCATCCGGATGCAGCGCCTGCGCCTCGCGGATGACGCCGCCGATCGTCGCGGCTTCGTTGCAGGCCGTTATGATGACGGCCAGCCGGCCTGCGCCGGCTTCGGGCGGCCGAGCGGCGTGCCGGCGCAGCTGCCGGCGGACCGCCTTGCCGCGCTGCACTCTCCGGCGCCGTACGGAGCCGGGCCGCCCCGCGCGGCGGCGCGGCGCCAGCGTCCGCCGCCTGCGCGCCGCATGCGCGCGTTGCTTCGTTCCTGCCTTGCGCCTGCTTCTCAACGGCTCTCACCTCACTTTGCTCCGCCTGCGATCCCCGTCGCTGAATCCGCCCCGCGGATCCATCCGCTCGGACAGCCAGGCGATCGCTTCGAGATGGTCGCCCACGATCAGCGGCTCGAGCGGCCGGCTTCGCTCCCGCGCCCGGCGGGGCGGATTGAGCCGCCCGACCGGCACGCGGCGGGCGAGGCGGATGTTCAGGCCGGCGGCGGCGGCCTTCGCCTGGGCGAGCGGCGGCACCGCCAGCGCGTCCGCGCCGATGGCCTCCAGCGCCCGGCGGCTGATCGCATGGGGCACGGCCGTCATCGACGCTCCGCCGAGATCGGCGCGCCCGAGCGCCGCGTTCAGCGCGTGCTTCGCCAGCACGACCCCGTGGACGCGGCTCTTGCCGGTCGGCCCGTGATAATCGTTCAGCGCGACGTCCGCGCCCGCCTCGACCGCCGCGACGAACGCCGCAAGCACGTCCCTTCGAATGACCATGTCGCCGTCGATGAAGAGGAGGATGTTGCCGCGCGCGGCGCGGGCGCCGACCGCGCGTCCGACGTCGTGGCCCAGCGGCTCGGGGAACGCGATCACCCGGGCGCCGGCCTGTCCGGCGGCGGCCGCGGACCCGTCCGTCGAGCCGTTCACGACGGCAATCACCTCGGTGCGGGGATGGACGTCGCGCGCTTCCCGCACGGCCGCCGCAATCGTGCGGACTTCGTTCATGACGGGAATGATCACCGACACGAGCGGCCTGGCGTCTGCGGCAGTCCCGGCAGCAGCAGTGCTGTTTTCCATCCGGAATGCCATCGGATCGGCGGCCGCCGTGGGCGCTTGTCCCGCTTCGATGCGCACGGCGCCCCGCCGAGCGGGGATGCCCCGCCGCTTGCCGCCGGTGCGGCTTCGGCTTCCCGCCGCCCGTCCGTACGGCGGCCTGAGCGGCGCCGCGCTTCGGCCTGACCGCGGCCTGCGGGATGCTGCCCGCCGCCGGCCCCCGGTCCGCCGCGCCCTCCTGGATGTCCGCACAGCCATCACCCCCGGAAGATCGGCATTGGCCGAACTTTTCCATCCCATTGTATGTACCGGAGACGAGCGCGCAACGGCAAATGACTCGTGGGCGGGACACCCGCACCCGTATAACGACACGACAAAATAACACAAAAATGTACTCGATAAATGTGGTGCAGATTTCATAAATTCATACGATCAGAAAAATTGAGTCGCTAGCTGAAAGAAAATTTTACCGCGAGGCAGGATAAAGGAGAGAAAGCAAAAACGCCGCCTATTGTCCATTCGACCGACATTTCCGGCATGACGATCGGCATGACGCAGCGGCGTATGGGGATAAGGTTGATTATCAATCGCGACCGTTTTGCTGAACATCAGTTGCCATAAAACTCTAAACTGTGCATGCCTCAACTGGTTGTGAGGACAAACGAATAGGGGAACAGGAATTGCATTAACCATCGAACTTTATAAGTTTATAGGAGATCAATTTGGGCATGCCTCTCAAAAAAGATTTATATTCAATCCAATAAAAAGAATTTAACTGAAAATGATCAATGTCCTTTACTTTGACTTTCACCAATGTCTCTTGCCCACTTACATTTCTAATCACAATCGTTGATTGATCTCGATCAATGTTTATTACTTCAGCCAGTTCAGCAGTAACTTCAGACTCTTTCAAGAGAAAACCTTTCACAAGAAAAGCGGATGCTAGTAAAATGAGGAATAAAAATGCAAATAATGAAATGGATATTTTTTTTGTCATTTTAACTTATCACCGCTTGACACACGTATTAATAACAATGTATAAATTACCTAAATATAGTATGTATATTGATTTTGTCTAAAAAGGCTATTAGAACAATTTGAGAAAGAAGTAAGAATTCCGAAATCGAGATATGGACAAACTGAAGTATTCGGCTCTGCATACGCACATTCCTGGCTGCCTTCATTTATGGACAGGGTAACAATAAACCTTGGTTGGGCATCCTTTACATTCAGCGTAACTGGAGATTACTTCACTTGGACAGTTGGGTCATAAAGTCTATCTAAGTCGCAATGATTAATCTATTCTAAAGTAAAACACACTTGTAAACTCCCCTCATAGTAGACACCTGAAACAATGATCAGGACTACTTTTGAGGGGAGATTTTCTGTGAAGTATAAAAATTTGTTACACCGGTTTCGCATCTCACTTGACAACATACTTCAGGATCGTTTGAAATCCTAATTTCCGTAGGAATTACGGAGCATCTAATTTGATAGCAAACAAGTCCCCATCTGCATACCAGCGCGAAAGTACAGTGATGTTTATGATTAGTGATTCGGTATCCAAACCTTTGCAACTATCCCATCTGCCTTTGAAAAGCTACAGCTGTAAATAGAAAAAAAGCGGCATCCCCCATATCACTGTTCCAGTGAATACCGTAGAAATGCCGCCAAAATGCTCGTCAAAACCGATACCCAACCGCAATCCAGTTCAACATCCCGTTCGGCGCCGGTCCGATCCGCAGCCGGCTCACCGCAACCACCGCGTACTCGGCGAATTTTTCCTTGATCGATGCGATGACGCCCGGCTGATCCGCCGTCACTGTGAGCGCATCCTGATCGTCGGCGTACGTCTCGTCGAACGGCAGGGCGACTTCGATCTGCTCCTCCTGCCCGGTGAACGCGAACGGCGTCAGTCCGAACTGCTGCAGCACCGCGCCTCCGCCTTCCGGCGCCGCGACCGGATTGAACGCCATTTTCGACGCCGGCAGGCTGTAGTCCCGGACATGGCGGTCGCTAATCGCTTCAACCGCGATGTGCCGGCCGTCCACCGCGCCCTCGGCAATCCGGAAGCCGTCGATCACACCCGTTGCGCCGTCGGCGGATGCCGACGACCCGCCGCCCGGAGCCAGCGCGGCCGCCGCGCGCGCGGCTTCCGCCAGCGCTTCGATGACGCCGCTCGCCAGCTTCGCGGCCGTAACCGCGCCGTCCGCCAGATGGACGGCGCTGACGGCGCCGGGTTGCAGCTGCGCACCGCCCACCGAACCGGCCGCGAGATGCCCGGCCCGCACCGCGCCGGCCTGCAGATGCCTGCTGCCCACGGCATCCGCCGCCAGATGGTCGGCGCCCACCGCGCCGGCCTGCAGGTGCCTGCCGCCCACGGCACCGGCCTGGAGCTGCTTGGCGCCCACCGCGTCCGGCGCCAGATGCACGCTGCCCACCGCGCCGGCCTGGAGCTGCTCGCCCCCCACCGCGTCCGGCGCCAGATGCGCGGCGCCCACCGCACCGCGCGCGATTTTGCCGCCCGTGACGGACGCTTCGCCGAGATGCTCCGAACCGATGGACAGCGGCGCAAGATGAATGCCCGCGACGGAACCGGGCGCGATTTTCTCCGCCGTCACCGCGCCGTCCGCCAGATGCTCGTTGCCGACGGCGCCGGCCTGGAGCTGCTTGGCGCCCACCGCATCCTCCGCCAGGTGCACGCTGCCCACCGCGCCGGCCTGAAGCTGCCCGCTCCCCACGGCGTCCGCCGCCAGATGCTCGGCCGTCACCGATCCGCCGGCGATTTTGCTTCCCGTCACGGACGCGTCGATGAGATGCTCCGTGCCGACCGACTGCGGCGCGAAACGATCGCCATCGACGGCGCCGAAAGCGATTTTGTCCGTTGTCACCGCTCCGTCCGCCAGATGTTCGCCGCCGACCGCGCCGGCCTGAAGCTGCTTGCCGCCCACCGAATCCGCCGCCAGATGGTCCGCGGTGACCGAACCGCGCGCGATTTTGCTTCCCGTGACGGATGCCACGCCGAGGTGTTCGGCGCCGACCGACTGCGGCGCAAGATGACCGCCCGCAACGGCGCCGGGCGAGATCTTCTCCTTCGTCACCGCGCCGTCCAACAGATGCTCGCTGCCCACCGCGCCGGCCTGAAGCTGCCGGCCGCCCACCGAACCCGCGGACAGATGGTCGAATGTGACCGAACCGCGCGCGATTTTTTCACCGGTTACGGCCGCTTCGCCGAGATGCTCCGATCCGATCGACCGCGGCGCGAGATGAATGCTTGCGACGGCGCCGGATGCGATTTTCTCCGCCGTCACCGCACCGTCCGCCAGATGCGCCGCGAATACGCCGCCTTCGGCGATGGCGGCGCCGCCGACGCTTCCCGGCGCCAGCCGGTCCCCGGTCACCGAGCCGGGCGCGAGCTTCCGCCCGGACACCGAGCCGTCTTCCAGACGATCCGGCTGCAGCAGATTCTCGGCCACATGCGCCAGCGTGATCGAGCCGCGGCGGATGTGGTAACCCTGGATCGCTTCCGCTTTCAGCTGCTTGCTGCCAACCGATTCCAACGCCAGGTGTTCCGTCCGGACCGCGCCCTGGGCGAGTGCGGCCGACGTCACGGCGGACTCCGCCAGATGCTCCGGGCCGACCGAGCCGGGCGCCAGATGCTCGGACCCGACGGCGGATTCCTGCAGCTCCCGGCTTCCGACCGATCCCGGCGCCAGATGATGCTGCGCCACCGCTCCCGGCCGGATGTGCGCGCCGTCCACCGTCTCCGGCTGCAGCTGCTCCGCGCCGACCGAACCGGGCGCCAGATGGCCGGATGTCACGGCGCCGGCGGCGATTTTGCCGGACGTGACCGCGCCGTCCGCCAGATGCAGCTCCCGCACCGCTTCGCCGGCGATGTGAATGCCCAGCACCGCGCCGTCCGCCAGATGCCGGCTCCGGATCGCCTCGCCGGCCAGATGCTTCGATCCGACCGCCCCGTCGGCCAGCAGTCTGCCGCCGATTGACCGCACGGCCAGATGCTCGGTGGTAATGGCACCCTGCGCGATATGCGCGCCGCCGACGGCTCCCGGCTGCAGATGATCGCTTCCGACGGATCCGGGCGCGAGATGCTCCGCCGCAATGATCCGTTCGGCCAGCTGATCCGGACCGACGGATCCCGGAGCCAGCTTTTCCCGCGTCACCGCGCCGTCCGCCAGCTTCGCGGCCGTCACGGCCTGATCCGCCAGCTTGTCAGTCGACACGCTCTCCGGCGACAGTTTCAACGAAGTGACCGCATGGTCCTCCAGATGGTGCGGCTTCACCGCCCCCGGCCGGATATGGCGGTCATGCACGGCGCCGGAAGCCAGTTTCTCCGCGGTTACGCCGTCTTCCGCCAGGTGCCGGGTCTCGACCGCTCCTTCCAGCAGATGCGCCGCACCGATCGCCTTCGCCCGGATTCGCTCGGATGTGACGGCTCCCGGCGCGATCGCCTCCTCCGTCACGGCCCCTTCGGTGAAATGGAATGTGCGCAGCGCCCCCGGCGCCAGCTTGTCGAATGTCACCGCGTCGTCCGCCAGATGCTCCGTCCTGACGGCGCCGGACGCGATGTTCGCCGAACGGACGCTGCCCTCGGCCAGCTTCGTGTTCCCGACCGCGCCGTCCGCCAGCTGCGTCATGCCGACGGCGCCCGGGCCGATATGGTCTTCCTGCACGGCGAACGCCGCCAGCTTGTCGCTTGTCACCGCTTCATCCTGCAGATGCGCGGTGCCGATCGCGTTCTGCTGCACGTGCCGCGCCTCGATGCTGAGATCCGTCAGATGGCGCGAGTGAACCGAACGGTCGGCCAATTTGTCCGCATTGACGGAATGGCGCGCCATATGGCGCAGATGAACCGATTCGTCCGCCAGCTTCGTCGCATTGACACTCTGGTCGGCCAGTTTGGATGCGGTGACGGCGTGGTCGACCAGCTTGATCGTGCCGACCGATCCGTCGGCCAGCTTGGCGGCCGTCACCGACTGGTCCGCCAACTGTTCCGTGCCGATCTCACCGCGGGCGACGTGTTCGCCGCGGACCGCTGCTGCGGCGATTTGTTCGGACTGGACCGCTCCGGACGCCAAGTGTTCCGTCTTTACGCTTTCCGGCGCGAGCGCGCGGCTTGCGACCGCCGATTCGGCGAGATGGACGGCTTCGACGGCGCCCGGAGCGAGATGCTTTCCCTGGATGGCCCCCAGCGACACGTGATGCGCAAGCAGGATCCCTTCTTTCAGATGGGCGCCCTCGATCGCACCTTCCTTGATTTTGGGGCCGGTCACCGCGCCGTCCCGCAGCTTCGAGGTCGTGACGGACGCTTCGGCGAGTTTGGATGTGTCGACCGCCTCATTCGCCAGCTTGTCGCGGGTAACGGCGCCGCTGCGCAGTTTATCCGTCGCGATGGCATGGTCGGCGATCATCTCGCTCGTCAGAATGTTCGGCTGCAAATGCTTCGCTTCGATCGAACCGGCCGCAATCTTGTCGCCGCTGATCGAGCGGTCCGCCAGTTTGTCCGGCGTTATGCTCCCGTCGCGCAGCTTCTCCCCGCCGATCGACCGGTCGAGCAGTTTGTCCCCGGAGACCGAATTCGGCGCCAGATGCTCGCCGGTCACCGACTCGGGCGCCAGTTTGGCCGACGTGACGGCCCCGTCCGCAATTTTGATGCTCTCCACCGCGTAGTCGCCGATCGTATGCGTCACGACCGCGCCCGGCTGGATCCGGACGGTGTCGACCGCGCCGGGGGCAAGCTTCTCGCCCGTCACCGACTCGTCCGCCAGATCGTCCGTAAAAATGATCGGCTCGGGCTTGATCGGCGAACGTTTCTCCTCAATGCTTTCCAGCTTCGCTTCCCTTTCCGCCTCGGCCTTCGCGAGCGCTTCAACCGCTTCCGTCTCGCGGACCGTTTCCTGCTCCGCTTCCCGGATCGCCTCCTCGACGGCCTGAACGGACGCCGTCTCCGCCTCTTTCACGACGGTTCCGAGCACCTCGGCCTGCTTGACTTCCGGCGCCTTCGGCCGTTCCGCCGGCTGTTCGTCGAGCCAGGTCAGTTCGGAACGATTCGGATCATCGACATAAAAGAGCGGTCTGCGCGCTCTGACCGGTCTTCCCCTCCGTTTTTTCGCCATGGCCCACTCCTTCTTTGCCACCATAGAGTCATCTGCATCATATGCAAACGTCTATGGGCAGGTTCAACGGTTGCGAGAGGAAAAAAGACCGGTCGGAACAAAAGCGCCTTCCCGCCGCCGATGTCACCGTTCAGCCGCAACGGGGGGCTTCAGCCGATGCGCCGCATGCCACAGGGAACCGATGCCGCCGCCGGTCGGGATGGCATGCGCGATGGCCTCGCCGAGGAAGCGCCGCGCGGATCGGACCGCGTGGACGAGCGGCGTGCCCCGCGCCCGGAAGGCCGCGATCGCGGCCGACAGCGTGCAGCCGGTGCCGTGCGTATGCCGCGTCTCGGCGCGCGGCGCGCGGATGACGACCGGCTCGGCTGCGTCCGCGCCGCAGAGCACGTCGACGCACGTGCCGCCGGCGGCGGGCAGATGGCCGCCTTTCAGCAGCACGTTGCGGATGCCGAGCGCGAGCAGTTCCCGCGCCGTTTCGATCATGTCCCGTTCCGTGCGGATCTCGCCCTCCCCGATGCCGAGCAGCGCGCAAGCTTCGGGAATGTTGGGCGTGATGAGCTCGGCCATCGGCATCAGCCTCCGCTTGAGGGCGTCAACCGCGTCCGCCTTGAGCAGCCGGTCTCCGCTCTTCGCGATCATGACCGGGTCGACGATCAGACTCGGAACCGGACGGCGCTCCAGGGCGTCCGCCACCGCCTCGATGACGGCCGCATCGTGCAGCATGCCGGTCTTGACCGCGTCGGCGCCGATGTCGCCGAGCACCGAATCGATCTGCGCCGCCGCGACCTCCGGCGGCAGCGGGCAGACCGCCTGCACGCCGAGGCTGTTCTGCGCCGTAACGGCCGTTACGGCGCTCATGCCGAATACGCCGAGCTCCTGCATCGTCTTCAGATCGGCCTGAATGCCCGCGCCGCCGCCGGAATCGGAGCCGGCGATCGTCAGCGCGCGCGGCAGGGAATGCCGCTTCACGTTCTGCATCATGCCCTCATCCCTTCGAACTCGATCTGCCGCACCGCCGTAAACCGGAGCGGATCGAACGCGTCCAGCGGCACGGGCGGCGCTTCGCCCGTGAGCAGCGCGGCGACGGCCGCGCCCGTCGCGGGCGCCAGCAGAATGCCGTTGCGGTAATGGCCGGCCGCGATCACGACGCGCGGCGCATGCCCCAGACGGCCGATCAGCGGCCGGCCGTCCAGCGTGCCCGGGCGCAGGCCCGCCCACCGGTGCACCGGCTCAAGATCCTTCAGGATCGGGAACACCTTCGGCCCCCAGCGGACGAGCCGGGCAATGCCGCGTTCCGTGACGGAAGTGTCGAATCCGGCGACATCTTCCGATGCGCCGCAGACGAGCGTGCCGTTGTTTTTGGCCGTCCAGTACACCTGCGGCGAGACGACGATGCGCCGGATGAGCCCGGCCGGCATCGGATAGGCGCAGATTTGCCCGCGGATCGGATGGACGGGCAGCGGCAGGCCGAGCTCCCGTTCGAACAGCCCGGTCCAGGCGCCCGTGCAGACGACGAGCACGTCTCCGGTGAACGTTCCGGCCCGCTCCGTCCCGATTTCGACCCCGTCCGCGCCCAGGTTCAGCCGCACGGTCCGGCCGGCCTCCGCGGCGATGGCGACGCCCCGGCGGCGGCAGGCGCTCTCGAGCGCCTCGACGAGCGCCGGCGCGTACACATGGCCCTCCTCCGGGAGGTAGAGCGCCGTCTCGATGTCCGGCGCGAGCTGCGGCTCAAGCTGCCGCAATTCGGACGAACCGACGAGTTCGGCGCGGGCGCCGTACCGATTCTGCCACGCCATCCGCGCGGTCAGCGGCAGCACGTCCGCTTCGCCCAACGCGACGGCGAGGCTGCCGCTGCGCCGCAGCTCGATCTTCCGCCCGGACGCTTCTTCGATCTCGGCCGCCCAGTCGGGATACATCCGCAGACTCTTGAGGCAGAGCGCGAAGAACGGGTCCGGCCCGTCGGGATTTTCGGTATATGGCGCCAGCATGCCGGCGGCCGCGCCGGACGCCTGTCCGCCGGGTCTTCCGGCTTCGACGACGGTGACGCCGAAGCCCTTTGCGGCCGCCGCGAACGCTGCAGACAGGCCGATGATGCCGCCGCCGAGGATGACGACCCGCCCGCTCATCCGCCGGTCACCCGCCGGCCGGCCGCGGCCGGTTCGGCCGCGAGGTCCGCCAGCGGCTCGAGCACGCCGTCCGGATCGCTGCTCGCCGTCGCATAGCGCCGTTTCGGAATGCGTCCGGCCGCGCGGGAGAGCGCGCCGGCGTAGGCGGCGAGCGCCATCGCGCGGGCCATCGCGACCGGGTCGAGCGCCTTCGCGACCGGCGTGTTCACGAGGATGCCGGAGGCGCCGAGCTCGATCGCCTGCGCAGCGTCAGCAGCCGAGCCGAGGCCGGCGTCGACGATGACCGGCACGTTCGCCTCTTCCGCGATCAGACGCAGATTGTACGGATTCAGAATGCCGAGCCCGGTGCCGATCGGCGATCCGCCGGGCATGACGGCGGCCGCACCGGCCTCCGCGAGGCGCCGGCACAGCACCGGATCGTCGGACGTATAGGGCAGCACGGTAAATCCCGCTTCCGCCAGCATCGCGGTTGCTTTCAGCGTCTCGACCGGATCCGGCAGCAGCGTGCGCGGATCGGCGCTGATCTCGACCTTGACCCAGTCGCCGAGCCCGGCGGCGCGGGCCAGCTTCGCGATGCGCACCGCTTCGGCGGCGCTCGATGCGCCCGACGTGTTCGGCAGATAAATGAGATCCCGTCCTTCCAGATGCTGCAGCACCGAGTCGTCGGCGGTTTCGTCCAGATTGACCCTGCGGACGGCGAAGGTGACGACTTCCGCCCCGCTCGCCTCCAGCGCCTGGAGCATGACCGCCGGACTCGGGAACCGCCCCGTGCCGAGGAACAGCCGCGACCGCAGCGTCCGGCCGCCGATGACGAGCGGCGGAACGCGATAAAACGCCTCGTGCATCCGATCAACCCCCTCCCCTGAAATGGACCAGCTCCACGGCGGCGCCGGCCTTAAGCAGCGTCCGGCTCCATTCGGAACGCGCGACGATCTCACCGTCCACCTCGGCGACGATCCGCCGGTCCTTGAGGCCGTGCCGCTCGATCAGTTCGCCGAGCGTTCGCGCCGTCGTCTCCGTATCGCGCCCGTTGAGGCGAAGCCGAATCGGGCCTTCCGCCGCACGGGACGCATCTGCCGCCTGCCCCGCTTCCCGGGCGGTGATCCGGGCCTTCAGCTCCCGGCTGACCGCTTCGGGGTCCGGGCTGCCGACGATGGCGGACACCGCGCACAGCCGGCGCGCCCCGGCATCCAGCACTTCGTCCGCGTTGTCAAGCGTTATACCGCCGATCGCGACCCACGGGATGGCGATCTCCGCCGCGGCCTGCCGGACGTATTCGAGTCCGGCCGCCGGCCGGCCCGGCTTCGTCGGCGTCGGATAGACCGGCCCGACGCCGATGTAGTCGGCTCCCGCCCGGACCGCTTCCCGCGCCTGCTCGATCGAATGGGTCGAGATGCCGATGATCTTGTCCTCGCCGAGCATCCTGCGCGCCTCCGCGATCGGCATGTCTTCCTGGCCGAGATGGACGCCGTCCGCCTCCGCCTCAAGCGCCAGCTCCGGATAGTCGTTCACGATGAACGGCACGCCGCAGCGCCGCGTAAGCTCCCGGAGCGCGCGGGCTTTCCCGAGCAGCCGTTCCGGCGGCGTCTCCTTGTCCCGCAGCTGCACGATGTCCGCGCCGCCGCGGATCGCCGCTTCCATGACTTCGATCAGATCCCGGCCGGGGTGGCAGGACTCGGCCGTAATGGCATACAGCCGGAAATCAAACGCCGCACGGCTCATCGCACCGTCACTCCTTCTTCATTCGGTTGATGCAAAAGCTCCGTCAGTCCGCGAACCGCTTCTTCCGCATCCGAGACGCCCTGCACCAGCACGCGCCCTTCTCCGCGGAACACAACAAACCGCCTGCCGTCCCCCGTCTCCGCGCGGATGAGCCACGGATTGCGCGTGATGATGCAGCCGTCCGCACGGAGCCGCTCCTCGATCCGCTCGAGCGGCAGCGGATGGTCCAGCGTCAACTGCACCGTATCCCGGCCGCACAGGACCGCGGCGCGGATCGGGCCGGCGGCCGGACGCGGTGACGGGGCCGCCGACGCTTCTTCCCGGACGGCAAGCCGCTTCGGCCCGGCCTCAGCCCGTTCCATCGGCAAGCCGGATTCCGCCGGGGGCTTCGCCCGCCCGCATACCGCGCAATCCCGCGAAGGGCCCGGCAGCCGCCACTCTCGCCATCCAGACGGCCAGAGCGACGCCGAAATCCACGTCCGGCGGAGCGCCTCGCGGCGGCCGGTCAGCCATTTGAGCGCTTCGGCCGCCTGCAGGGCGGCGACCAGTTCGACGACCGGCGAGATGACGCCTTCCGTCTCGCATGTGCCCGCGTCCGCCGCCTCCTGCTCCCCGCCGATCAAGCAGCGCAGGCAGGCCGTCTCGCCCGGGACGAGCGCCGCGCTCATGCCCGACGCGCCGACCGCTCCGCCGTACAGAAACGGAATGCCGAGCGCGAAGCAGACGTCGCTCATGAGCAGCCGCGTTGCGGCATTGTCCGTTCCGTCCAGAACGAGCTGCACCCCCTCGGCAAGCGCCGCCGCGTTCGCCGAAGTGACGTCCGCCACATGCTCCTCGATCGCGATGCCGCTGTTGATCCGCCTCAGCTTTGTCGCGGCGGCCGCCGCTTTCGGCAGCGCCAGCCGGGCGTCCTCCTCGTCGAACAGCGTCTGCCGCTGCAGATTGCTCGGCTCGACGAAATCCCGGTCAACGATCCGGATGCGGCCGACGCCGGCCCTCGCCATATGCTGGGCGAGCGATGCGCCGAGCGCGCCGGCTCCGACGATCAGCACCGAAGCCTCAAGCAGCCGGCGCTGTCCTTCGGGACCGATCGGCGCGAACCGGATCTGCCGGCTGTACCGCTCCATGTCCGTCCGATCCGCCGAACGTCCGGGTTCCGCCGTTTCCTTTTGCCGACCGGCAGCCGTCTGTTCCGAACCGTTCGTCAGCCCCGCGATATGTTCCGCCATGCCGCATTCTTTTGCCGGATCGTCAGCCATACAGGCTTCCTCCCGCATCGCGGAACGCGCCGGCGCGCTCCTTGAGCCCCGCTTCCACTGCTTCTTCAAGGCTCATGCCGCGGCTCGCCGCATAGTCCCGCAGCTCCTGCGACATCTTCATGCTGCAGAACTTCGGTCCGCACATCGAGCAGAAATGGGCCGTCTTCGCCCCCTCGGCCGGCAGCGTCTCGTCGTGGTACGCCATCGCCCGCTCCGGATCGAGCGCCAGATGGAACTGGTCGCGCCAGCGGAACTCGAAGCGCGCCTTGGACAGCGCGTCGTCCCATGCGCGCGCCCGGGGATGACCCTTGGCGAGATCGGCGGCATGGGCGGCAATCTTGTAGGCGATGACGCCCTCCTTGACATCGTCCTTGTTCGGCAGGCCGAGATGCTCCTTCGGCGTCACGTAGCAGAGCATCGCCGTGCCGAACCAGCCGATCATCGCGGCGCCGATGGCCGACGTGATGTGGTCGTAACCGGGCGCGATGTCCGTCGTCAGCGGACCGAGCGTGTAGAACGGCGCGTCCTGGCAGATTTCCGCCTGCCGGTCGACATTTTCCTTGATCATGTGCATCGGGACGTGGCCCGGACCTTCGATCATCACCTGCACATCGTGCTCCCAGGCGATCTTCGTCAGCTCGCCCAGCGTCTCGAGTTCGGCGAACTGCGCCTCGTCGTTCGCGTCGGCGATCGAACCGGGACGGAGGCCGTCGCCGAGGGAGACGGTGATGTCGTAGGCACGCAAGATTTCACAGATTTCGCGGAACCGGGTGTACAGGAAGTTCTCCTCGTGATGCGCGAGACACCAGGACGCCATGATCGAGCCGCCGCGCGAGACGATGCCCGTCACCCGTTTCGCCGTAAGCGGGATGTACCGGAGCAGCACGCCCGCGTGGATCGTCATGTAGTCCACGCCCTGCTCCGCCTGCTCAATCAGCGTGTCGCGGTAGATCTCCCACGTCAGATCGGCGGGATTGCCGCCCGCTTTCTCGAGCGCCTGATAGATCGGCACGGTGCCGACGGGAACGGGCGAGTTGCGGATGATCCATTCGCGGGTCGCATGGATGTTGCGCCCGGTGGACAGGTCCATGATCGTGTCGGCGCCCCAGCGGGTGGCCCAGACCATTTTCTCGACTTCTTCTTCAATCGAGGACGCGACGGCGGAGTTGCCGATGTTCGCGTTGATCTTGACATGGAATTTCCGGCCGATGATCATCGGCTCGCTCTCGGGGTGGTTGATGTTCGCCGGGATGACCGCGCGGCCGGCCGCCACTTCGGCGCGGACGACTTCCGGATCCATCCCTTCGCGGATCGCGACGAATTCCATCTCCGGCGTGATGATGCCTTTCCTGGCGTAATGCATCTGGGTGACGGCGCGGCCGGGTTTCGCGCGCAGCGGCCGCCTCGGCGGGCCGGGGAACCGTTCGATGCCCGCCCGCTCCGCCTGTTCCGGCGTGCGCCAGCCGTTGTCTTCCGGCCGCTCGGCGCGGCCTTCGTACGCTTCGGTGTCGCCGCGCTCGGCGATCCAGACGCCCCGCAGCGGCTTCAGGCCCCGGCGGATGTCGATGCCGGCCTCCGGGTCGGTGTACGGTCCGCTGGTGTCGTACAGCAGGACCGGATCGTTCGGCGTCTCGCCCTGCGGTGTCCGGCTCGGGGCGAGCGCGACTTCCCGCATCGGCACGCGCAGATCAGGGCGGCTGCCGGTGAGATACACTTTGCGGCTGCCGGGAATCGGGGATGTGGAGAGGTGAATGGACATGAAAAAAGACCTCCCGTTTGGATGATGTGAATCCAATAGGAGGCCAGCGCCGGCGGCTCCGGATCATGACATTCGGCGGTGTGATGCATGCGGCAAGACAAACCTGCCTGACGAGTGCTGCTGCCTCGCGGCCTTCATGCGCGGTGCAGCGATCGCCGCAAAAGATCTCCGCGCATGGAGTCACTCCGGTTGCAGCATATCGCCGCCGTCAGCATGCTTCCACAATGCACCTGCACACAGTATGCCAAGGCCTATCCCGCCCGCAAGATCCCGCATATGCAAAAAGCCGCTTCACGGGGAAGCGGCTCATTCGCACACGACGGGCACGGCGGGCACACGACGGACATACGGCGGTCCGTTGGCACGCCGGGTGCACGCTGCATCGTATTCCGAATTCCGAAGCCTTCCCACTTTCCTACGCTGGCATTACCCAGATCAGGTTCAAAGGGACCAAGGCGGATTCGCCTTATCTCAGCCCGCAAGGGCGCCCCTAGTGGATTCGCCTTTGACTATACGGGAGTTTCCTGCAACTGTCAACCCTGAACACCGCCCCGCCGGCGCTGTAACGTGCCATCCACGTTACAGCCGTTCACGGCACCGCCCCGCCGGCGCTGTAACGTGCTATCCACGTTACAGCCGCTCACGGCACCGCCGCACAGGCGCTGTAACGTGCTATCCACGTTACAGCCGTTCACGGCACTGCCCCGCCGGCGCTGTAACGTGCTATCCACGTTACAGCCGCTCACCGCACCGCCGCACAGGCGCTGTAACGTGCCATCCACGTTACAGCCGCTCACGGCACCCCCCGGCGCCGCCTATCCGCGCTCGTACAGCTCCATCCAAGCTTCGGCGGTGCGATGCCACGTGAACTTTTCCTCGACGCGCTTCCGGCCGGCCGCGCCCATTCGGCTGCGCAACTCCGGATCGCGGATGAGCGCGCCGATCCGGTCCAGCAGTTCCGCCTCCATGTTCGCAGGGTTAACAAGATACCCCGTCTCGCCGTCTTCGACCACCTCGACGATGCCGCCCACCCGGGAGGCGACGACCGGCAGCCCGCTCGCCATCGCCTCGACGTTGACAAGGCCGAACGCCTCGCCCGGCTTCGACGGCACGACCGCGATATCGGCGGCGAGGAACCAGTCGGGCACTTTCGTGTACGGCACATACGGAACGAACAGCACGTGCCGCTTCATCGCGCGCGCCATTCTCTTCAGCCGCAGCGAGTACGCCGTATCCCGATGGGAACCGTAGAACGGGCTGCCGACGATGACGAGCAGCACGTCGGGATGCGCCTCGGCCAGCTTCGGCAGGATGGCCAGCAGATGATGCACGCCCTTGCGCGGGATGAGCCGGCCCATGAACAGGACGACCGTCCGGTCCGTCCAACCGCGGTCTTCGCGCAGCCGCCGCCTTCGCTCGCCGCTCCCCGGGTCGTCCGGCGGCCGGAACCGGTCGATGTCGACGCCCAAATGGAGGACGCGCAGCTTGTCCGCAGCTTCCGGCACCATCTCCGCTACCGTCCGGCGCAGCCAATGGCTGTTGACAAGCACGCGGTCGGCCGCAGCCAGACTCCGTTTCAGCGCCGATCTGCTGATGTACCGCTTCCCGATGAACGTTTTCGACTGGAGGCTGAGCCAAATTTTTGTTCGGGGAAAACGCCGCCTCAACCGGAGCACGTACAGCGGACGGTTCTCCACCTGGATCAGGGTTGGACGGAACTTCCGCATCGCCGTGCCGACCGCGCGCACATACACCTTCTTGTCGGCGGCCGGAAAACGCTCGATCCGCACGCCGCCGAGCGAACCGACGCGGGAAAGCCCGCGTCCCGTCCGGCCGTAGATCCGGGGCTCGAACCGCCGCCGGTCCAGACGCGGGGCGAGGTATTCGATGACGCGTTCGACCGAACTTCCCTTGGGCGAAGGGATGGCGAACGATCCGGGCGTGACGAAGGCCACCCTGGGCACCGCCATCGGCCCGACCTCCTCTCGCATGAGTCCTGCCAGCAACATATACGTCAAATGTCCGGCCGGACACGGCGGCTCCCCATGGGCGGGCGATTGGTCGGCGCATCCGGCGCACCGGATCCCGGCTCCCGCGTACGGAAATGTACGGAATCTATGAATCTTCCGCGTCCATCGGTCTATTGATTTGTCCCCGGCATTGTGGCACACTAGGCGGCAAAAGCCCACGGAAGGAGCAAGCGGAGTTGAGCAAATGGCTGCTGAGAACGCTCACGGAACTGGGTTCGCGGAAATGGATTTCCCGTCTCGCCGGCCGATTCGCGCACTCGCCGGCCAGCAGGCTGCTCATACCGCGATTCGCGCGCGTCTACGGCATCGCGGTGGAAGAAGCGGAGAAAGCGATCGGGGACTATGCGACGCTGAACGAGTTTTTCACCCGCCGGCTGAAACCGGGAGCCCGTCCGGTCGATGATGCGCCCGGCGTTCTGGTCAGTCCGGTCGACGCGCGGATCACCGGCATGGGACCGATCCGCCAGGGAACGATCTTCAACGTGAAAGGCCAGGACTACACGATCGACGAGTTGCTCGGCTTTAGTCCGCGCGCGGAGAGCTACCGGAACGGATACGGCATCGTGCTCTACCTGAGTCCGTCCGACTACCACCGCATCCATTCGCCGGTGGACGGCGTCGTCGTCGAACGCCATCATCTGCCGGGACGCGTATATCCCGTCAACGACTTCGGCCTCACCCACATGCCGCGGGTGCTCAGCCGGAACGAACGCCTTGTCACATATATCCGCCATGAAACGGGCGAGACGGCGGTCGTGAAAGTCGGCGCGCTCAACGTCAGCGGCATACGCTATGCCGATCCGAAGGCGGACCGGCTCAGCCGCGGCGGCGAACTGGCCTGGTTCGAATTCGGCTCGACCGTCGTCCTGCTCACCGAGAACGGAACATTCGAACCGCGGAGCGATCTGGCGCCCGGCGCCAAAGTCCGCATGGGCGAAGCGCTCGGCCGCCTGCTGAAGACCCGAACCTGACCGCTCCGGGAGCCGCACCCTATCCTTGCAAAGCCGACGCTCATGCGGTACGAAGCCTAGCGCCGCCGGCCGCGCAGGCGCAGCAGCGCATCCGCCATCCGCTCCGCGGCAGCGTCCATCGTCCGGTCGTCGAGATGGGCGAAGCCGAACATCGCGCTGCGCCTTACGGGCGGGGTGAGCCGATACCGGTCCCCGTCCGTCCAGACGACGCCCCGCTCCAGACATGCTGCCCGGAACGCGTCGTATTCGCCGGGATCCCTGCGCCATTCGCCGTAAACATGCATCCCGCTGACGGACGGATACCAGTCGAAGGGCTCTCCCGGCAGCTTCTCCAGCCGTTCGCGGAACCGCTGCATCCTCGTCCCGCAAATGCGCTGCATGCGCCGCAAATGGCGGGCATACGCGCCCGCGGCCATGAAGCGTGCAAGCGCCCGCTGCCAGATCAGATCCGTCGGATGCGGCTCGGTCCATGCCTTCGCGCGGCGAAACGGCTCGACGAGCCCATCGGGCAGCACCGCATAGCCGATTCGGACATCCCTCAACATCGTCCGCGAGAACGTGCCGATATAAATCACGCAGCCGCCCTGGTCCATCGCCTTGAGCGGTTCCACCGGCCGCCCGCCCCAGCGGAACTCGCTGTCGTAATCGTCTTCGACGATGACGGCATTGCGCCGCGCCGCCCAATCCAGCAATGCGGCGCGCCGTTCCATCGGCAATACGCCGCCGGTCGGGAACTGCCGGCTCGGCGTCACGAACAGCAGCCGCGCCGGCCAGTCTTCCGGCACAATGCCCCTCCGGTCCACCTTCGCCGCGATGAGTCTCCCGCCGGCCGCCTCGACCGACGCCCACGTCCCCGGATAGCCCGGGTCCTCGACGACGGCAGGATCCCCCGGATCGAGCAGCAGCATCGCGATCAGCGCGAGCGCCTGCATCGATCCGTTCGTCACGACGACCTGTTCCGGATTGGCCCTTATGCCCTTCGTTGTCACCAGATGGCGGACAATCGCGCTGCGCAGCGGTTCATGGCCTTCGGCCCGAAAAGCGTCTTCCTGCAGCCTTCCCGGAAAACGGCGAATCTCCGCATAGACGGCCCGTTTCCAATCATCATACGGAAAATCCGCAATCACCGGCTGTCCGATCCGCAAATCATACGGCACCCGGTCATTCAGGGAAAGCTCCATGCGCCTGCCCGCGGCAACGACCCGCCTGCCAAGCGAGGACAGCTGCACCTTGCCCGTTCGCGCGTTCTCCGTGCCCGCCGGATGAACCGGATCCGCCGTCTCCTTGATCAGGCCGCCGACCGGGGAGCGGTACGCGGCATACGTTCCCGAACCGACGGCGGTCCGCACATAGCCTTCCGCATGCAGCATGTCGTAAGCGGCCGCTGCCACTCCCCGGGAAACGTCGAACGAAGCGGCGAGCAGCCGGGTGGCCGGCAGACGCGCGCCTTCCGGCACCGCCCCCGCCAGCATCGCGGCGCGGATCGCCTCGTAGAGGGCATCGCGTTTGCCGTATCCTTCCTGCAAAAACCTCAAATACAGCGGTTTGACCGCGATCTCGAAACCGCTCATTTCGTTTCCCCCCGACACCCTTTGAAAATGGACCTGTTCTTCTCACTATGAAATGGCACTTTTGTTCTGTCAATCGTCAGTTTATGATCGATTTCACACGAAAGGGGGATTCCGGAATGAGAAGACGGGAATTTGAAATGACGGATCAACGGGAAATCGAGCAGTTTCTGGAGGAATCGAGCTTCGGCTTTCTGTCGGCGGTCCGCCCGGACGGACGGCCGAGCATCACGCCGCTCAATTTCGTGTATGCGGACGGTGCGGTCTACTTCCACGGAAGCCGGGCCGGAGACAAAATGGACGCGATCCGCAGCAATCCGCACGCGGCCTTCGCCGTCGCCAGGGAGTATGCGATCATTCCGTCCTATTTTACCGATCCGGTCATGGCCTGTCCGGCGTCGGCCTATTTCAAATCGGTGCTGATCGCGGGCCGCATCGAAATCGTCGAGGACATTGCGGAGAAAGCCATGGCCCTCGAAGCGATGATGAAGAAACTGCAGCCGGAAGGCGGTTATGAACCGATCCGTCCGGACGATCCGCGCTACGCACCGCGGCTGAAAAGCGTCGCCGTCCTGAAACTCGTGCCGAGTTCCATCACCGCCAAGTTCAAATTCGGCCAGAACTTGTCGGACAAGGCACGTTCGGCGGTTACCGCCGGACTGTTGGAGCGCGGACTTCCGCTCGATCGGGAGACAGCCGGTCTGATGGAGCGGTACCGCCCGGGCGCGCCGCAACAATAAAGCCGCCTGCCTGCGGGATTGCGGCGGACGGCTTACGTTACCGGACTTCCGACGGACTCTTGCCCGTATATTGTTTGAACTGCCTGCTGAAGAAAAAGATGTCCCGATACCCGAGCGCATCCGCCACTTCCGTCACATTCATCCCGGTGTGCATCAGAAGATGCTGCGCGCGTTCGATCCGGGAGCGGATCAGGAACTGCTGCACCGACATGCCGGTGAGCTCCTTGAACTTGATCGCGAAATAGCGCGGCGACAGGTTGGCGCGTCTCGCGAGATCCTCGACGCGGTGCTGCATGCCCGGATGCTGGCGGATGTAGTTCGCGATCTCGTGAATCGTCTCGGTCAGATGATTGCTTGCTTTTTTCTCGGGCGGCTGGCCATAGTCCTCGCGCAGCAGATGGATAAGCAGCAATTTGAGGATGAGCCGCGCTTCTTCCTCGGCAGCGTAAGTCTTGATGAGGAACATGCGTACATACCGGGACAGCAGATGTTCGAACTCGACCGTCTCCTGAAGCACCCGGTACGATTTCGGAATGATCTCGACCGGTTCCGTTACATCGAAATGGATATAGGTCAGCACGAGCGGCTTCTGCGGATTGTGCGTCGCGGTCGGGTGGTCGCCCGGACGGAACAGGAAGCAGCTGCCCTTGCCGATCTCGTACGTCTTGTCGTTCAGTTCCAGCCATCCCTGGCCGCTCCAGACGTAGAACAGATCGTAATTGGGCATCGGCTTCTCCCGTTTCTGCCAGCGCCAGTTCGGCTCACAGCTGATTTTGGCCAGCGCCGGCAGCAGCACAAGCGAATTCGGTGACAGTTTCAGCATGTGGCCACCTCATTTCATGTCCGCATCGTTCTGAACCCATCATACATCAGCCGCAAAACGGCGCGCAACACAACCGGTCCGGGGAAAACCGCGGGCCATTGTTCGGAAATTCATGGCGTTTCGGGCATCCGGGATGTTATAATATTCGGCATCGGACGTTGTCCGGCTGCCCGGACGACAGCTTCTACGGAAAGGATGCGAGGAACGATTGACCATGAATCCGCAAGCCAGACAACTGAATGAGACGATTGAACGCGAGAACGCCCACGTTTATGCCATGTTGTCGGATTTGGGACGGGCGATCTATTTTCCGAAAGTAGGGATTCTGAGCCAGTCTGCAGAGGCGCGCGCGAAGGCGAACCGCTTCAACGCGACGATCGGCATCGCGCTGGAGAAGGGGGTGCCGATGCACCTCGACGTCATCCAGCGGACGCTCTCCGAATATGAACCGAAGGATCTGTACGACTATGCCCCGCCGGCCGGCAAACCCGACCTGCGCAAGGCATGGCGCGAGAAGATGCTGAAGGACAATCCGTCGCTCGCGGGCAAGTCGTTCGGCCTGCCGATCGCGACGAACGCGCTCACGCACGGCCTCAGCATCGTCGCCGACCTGTTCGCCGGCCCGGGCGACGCGGTGATCATCCCCGATAAAAATTGGGAGAACTACGAGCTGACCTTCGGCATCCGCCGCGGCGCCGAGATTGTGAATTATCCGCTGTACGACGAGCGGAACAAGTTCAACAGCGCCGGGCTGCGCGACGCGCTTCTGTCCTGCAGGAACCGCAGCGGCAAGGCGATCGTCATCCTGAACTTCCCGAACAATCCGACGGGATACACGCCGACCCGCGAAGAGGGGGACGAGATCGTCGCCGCCATCCGGGACGCGGCCGAAGCCGGCGTAAACGTCGTGGCCGTGACGGACGACGCCTATTTCGCCTTGTTCTTCGAGGATTCGCTGCACGAATCGCTGTTCGGCAAGCTGGCCGGTCTGCACCCCCGCGTCCTGCCCGTGAAAGTCGACGGAGCTACGAAGGAAGAATATGTCTGGGGCTTCCGTGTCGGATTCATTACGTTCGCGTCGGAGTCCGAAGCGCTGCTCGACGCCCTGGAGCAGAAGACGCTCGGCATCATCCGCGCCACGATTTCGAGCGGTCCGCATCCTTCGCAGACGTTCGTGCTGCGCGCGCTGCAGTCGCCGGAGTTCGACACGCAGAAGCTCGAGAAGTACAACATCATGAAGGGGCGCGCAAACCGCGTGAAAGAGCTGCTCGACAGCGGCCGGTACGCGGGCGCGTGGGACTATTACCCGTTCAACTCCGGATACTTCATGTGCCTGAAGCTGAACGGCGTTTCCGCCGAGCAGGTGCGGAAGCGGCTGCTCGACGCCTATGGCGTCGGCACGATCGCGCTGGGCGAGACGGATCTGCGCGTCGCGTTCTCGTGCATCGAAGAAGAGCATATTGAGGAGTTGTTTGACACGATTCATCGGGCCGTGCTCGACGTCAAGGAAGGCCGGGCTTGAAACTTCATTACGTAAACGCAAAAACCCGCGGGACGGCGCATTGCATTCGTTGCAAGCTCCGCTCACCGCGGGTTTCATGTTTGCCGGATGGGGGGATCAGAACAGCCACTTGCCGTCCTTCTGCACCAATTCGCCGTCGAGGTAGATCTCGCCGCCGTCTTTCAGGTTTTTCACCATGTCCCAGTGGATGGCGGATTGGTTGCCGCCGCCCGCTTCCTCGTAGGCGCGGCCGAGCGCGAGATGGACGGAGCCGCCGATTTTCTCGTCGAACAGGATGTCCTTCGTCGGACGCGTAATGCCGAAGTTCATGCCGATGCCGAGCTCGCCGAGGTAGCGCGCCCCTTCGTCCGTGTCGAGCGCAGCCAGCAGCGCGTCCTCGCCTTTCTCGGCGGACGCCCGGGTCACGCGGCCCTTCTCGAACACGAGCCGGATGCCGCTGATCTCGCGGCCGTTGTAGACGGTCGGCCAATCATAGTAAATATGGCCTTCGGTGAGCAGATGGTTCGGCGAATAGAAGATTTCGCCGTCCGGCACATTGTGCTCCCCGGCGCAGACGATGCCTTTGCGGCCCGCGATGTCGACGGTCAGATCCGTCTCCTTGCCGACGATCCGCACTTTGCTCGCGCGGTCGAACCGCTCGGCCGCCTGTTTCATCGAGCGCTCCATTTCCGCATAGTCGACGTTGGTCGCCGAGAAGACGAAGTCTTCGTATTCCTCCAGCGACATTTCGGCGTCCTGCGCCTGCGCCTGCGTCGGGAACATCGTCAACACCCAGCGCGCGCCGCCTTTCATCAAATATTCGGACAGCTTCGCCGTCGCGCGCCGGCGGGCGGTCAGTTTCTGCGGGTCGACGCCGGTCAGCTCCTTGTTGTTGGCGCCGCCGAGAATGCGGATGACGGCATCCGCCCGGTGATACAGCCATTCCATCACTTCGATGTCCTGAAGCTGCGCGTCGCTTGCTTCGTCGAAGAAGATTTTGTCCAGCTCCGCAAGGCCCACCTGCAGAATCGGATGGGCCCCCGCCCGCAGCACCTGGCGGTACGTCTCCTTGATCAGCGGCGCCGTCTCGGCGGCACCGATGATCAGCACCTTCTCGCCGGGCTTCGCCTTGATCGAATGGCCGACGAGCACCTTGGCCAACTGTTCCACTCGCGGATCGCGCATGTGAACGCCTCCTTGAAATCGTTATGGGTATGAACGCCGACGGTGAGCCGTCCGGTGGTGGTGATTAACGGCATCTTGCGCCGTTATTTTGCTGTTTACCCGCTTTGCCAGGTCCGATAACGGCATCTCGTGCCGTTATTTGGCCTGTCTCCCCTTGCACCGGGGCCGATAACGGCATTTCATGCCGTTAATTGCGGCGGTGAAGCCGTCCGGGCCTGCCGCGACGGCGTTTAACGGCATTTCGTGCCGTTATTTGGCCTGCTTCCCCTTTCGCCGGAGCCAATAACGGCATTTCATGCCGTTAATTGCGGCGGTGAAGCCGTCCGGGCCTGCCGCGACGGCGTTTAACGGCATTTCGTGCCGTTATTTGGCCTGTCTCCCCTTGCACCGGGGCCGATAACGGCATTTCATGCCGTTAATTGCGGCGGTGAAGCCGTCCGGGCCTGCCGCGACGGCGTTTAACGGCATTTCGTGCCGTTATTTGGCCTGTCTCCCCTTGCACCGGGGCCGATAACGGTATTTCGCGCCAAGCCCGGTATCGTCAACTCGGTACTGTTGCAGACAGCGTGAAGTTGCACGGCGAATCCTGAGACAGGGAATAGCGGAACCACGTTCCGTTAACGTCCACCCGCGCAAGCCGGCGCACCCCGCCAACGGAACCGCGTTCCTTTGCGCGCGGCGCCAAAACCGCCCGCACCCGGCCCCGGACGGGCCGCGCGTCTACTCCGCCGCCTCCCACTCCATTTTCCGGCGCAGACGGAACGCCGTCGCCGGCACGAGCGCCAGGCAGCCGGCCAGCGCCGCCAGGGCCGGCGCGTACCGGCCGTCAAGCGCCGCAGGCAGCCCGGCGGCGAGGCCGAGCGGCACGGCGCCGGCGAAGTGCGCGGCCGCTGCGACGCGCACGGCGGCGCGCCTGCGCCCGTCCTCGGGGAGCGGGTACAGGTGCCGCCACACCGCATGCCGGTGCGCATGGCGCACCGTTCCCGCCTGCACCCCGGCCGCCAGCGCGAACAGCCAGGAGACAAGCGCCCCCGCCCAGCCCGCCAGGGCTCCGCTTGCGCCGGTGACCGCGCCGGCCAGCGCGCCGACGGCGGTCAGCCGGATCAACATGCCGCCGATGTCGGTGCGAACGAGCGTCAACGTATAAAGCATCAAGTATGTATTTACCCGGCTGTGCCGAATATAACCGGCGATCCAGGCCGCATACGGCCGCCGGGCCGGCGCTTCCGCCTCCGACGGCAGATCGGTGAACGAGCGGAAAAACCGTTCGTATCGCCGCCGCGTCCGCGCTTCTTCATCGAACAGCCGCTGCCACGGGAACCGGTGCCTGGCCGGCAGCCGGCAGACGGCAGCCTGAAGCGCGGCGGCCGCGGCCGCAAAGCCGAGCGCGGCAATGAGCGGCTTCGTAAGCAGCGCGCAGACCGCCGCCAGCGTCAGCGCCGTGCGAAGCAGCCGGCACAGCCGCCGCGCAGTCTCGCGGGCCATGCGGCGCTCCTGCCAGGCGCCGGCGTCATTCGCCGCCTTCAGGACGAGCAGCGCAGGGACGAGCGCAGCCGCCCCCGTCGGTGCGCCGCTCTGACCGTAGAGCGGCGCGTAGAGCAGCCAGACGGCGAGCGTCAGCACGCTGCCGGAGAGGTACCCGCTCCGCCTGGCGGCCTTCATGTACCGCTCCATCTCATGCTCGCGCGGCATCAGGAAGACGGCGTCCGCCGGCCGCAGATGGGTGCGCAGCGGCGACCGGACGAGCAGCAGCGTCATGAGCGCCGCTCCGACGGCGGCTATCGGGAAACCCGGCGGGACATTTTCCAGAAACGCCGTATAGCCGCTCAAGGCCGCAAGCGCAACCAGCACCGCGACCGAGGGAAACCCGCTCCGCGCCATGTCGCGGACATAGGGAGTCACGGCCTTGCGCCATGCTTCCGCCCGCTTGCGGCGCAGCGCCTCCAAATCAGCTTCCATACGCATTCCTTTCCGGGGCGATGAACCGGAAAAACAACCGTTCGAGCGACGCGCCGGGCATTCCGGCCATTTCCCTTAAGGTTTCAAGCGTGCCCGAAGCGAGCAGCCGCCCGTCGTGAAGCAGCAGATAGCGGTCGCAGTACGCTTCGAGCGTCGACAGGATGTGGGAGCTCATCAGGATGGCGGAGCCGGAGCGTTTCTCCTCGTTCAGCCGTTCGAGCAGCGACCGCATGGCGAGCGGATCGAGCCCGAGGAACGGCTCGTCAATGATATAGAGCGGCGGCGCGGCGAGTAGCGCATTCATGATCATCACTTTCTGCTTCATGCCTTTGGACAAATGCGCCGCAAAAGCGGAACGCTTGTCCGCCATGCGAAACTCGTCGAGCAGACGCTCCGCCCGTTCGACATATGTCGATTCATCGATGTCATAGGCCATCGCCGTCAGCCGCAAATGTTCCTGCACCGTCAGTTCGTCGAACAGCAGCGGCGTCTCCGGCACATAGGCGAAAGACCGGCGATACCGTTCCGCATCTTCCTCCAGCGTGACGCCGCCGATCCGGACCGTCCCCTCGAACGGCTCCATCAACCCGAGCAGATGGCGGATCGTCGTGCTCTTGCCGGCGCCATTGAGTCCGATCAGCCCGACGATCTCACCCGGCGCGACCGTGAAGGTCAAACCGTGCAGCACGGGCCGACGAGGACTGTAACCGCCCGACAGCTCCTTAACCTCGACAAGCGGCTCCATATGATCACCTGCCATGTCTCCTACATTATACCGGACTTGGTTCATCCGGTTCAAAAAATGGAAGCGCAAGCTTCCGCATGCCATGCATGATCCGCGGCAAAAGGGGCTGCACCTTCTTCGTCCGCGGCGGGCGGACGGCAGACGGGCAGCCCCTTGTTCACTCCATCAGCTCGAGAGCTTTCTCAAGCTTTGATTGTAATCTTCGTCACCGTCGAATCCGCGCCGGATACTTCGATGTAACGTCCGGCAGTAAGCTGCGAAGCGTCACCGACAATCTGGACGTCCTTCGCCACGTTGTAAATGACGGCAAGCGTGCCGCTGTCGGTATTCTTCGTCAGCGAAATCGTCGACAGCCGGCCTTCCGCGTTCAAGGTGACCGAATTCAGGATACCGGCATCCGTGAACGCATTCGATTGTGAAGCGGGCTGCGTCACTTCAATGAACACCGCCTCGCCGTTGTAAGTGAGAACAAACACCTTGTCGCCCGCTCTCAGGGCGGAAGCATCAACCTTCGCGCCGCCGCGGAAAATGAACGCATTGGCAGCGACCGGCAGCACGACATCGGTATTGTCCGACTTGGTGACAACGATGGCGCCGTTCGTCGCCGCCTTCACCACGCCGGAAACCGTCCGCTCATCCGGAATCTGGCTGTCCGTGCGGTCAAGCAGCGCCGCGAGTTCGGCCCGCGTAACCGGCCGGTTCGGCTTGAACGTGCGGTCCTGGTAGCCGGTGATCAACCCTTTCTCAATGGCGACGGCCACATAGCCGACTGCGCCTGCCGGAATGTCCTTCGCATCGCGGAACGGCAGCGAGGCATTATGCTTGGCCTGCGCTTCATCTTCCAGACCGAGCGCCTTGACCAGCAGCATGGTCGCCCACAGCCGGTCGGCCGGTTTGTCGGGATGGACCTTGTCTTCCGTTTCGGAGAACAGCCCGTTCTCCACCGCGACCGCCACATATCCGACAGCCCACGGATACTGCTTGACGATCTTGTTCGCGTCCTTGAAATGCAGCTCCGTGCGCATTTCTTCTTCAGACTCGGCCTGTTCGCGCAGCCCCATCATCCGGACGGCGGCCGTCAGCGCCTCGATGCGAGAGACCGTCTGATGCGGCTTGAACGTGCCGTCTTCGTAGCCGGTGAAGACGCCTTTCGAAGCCAGACGCATGATCGGAACCAGCGCCCATTTCATCTCCTGCTCGTCTTTGAACTGCAGCCGGATGACGATCTCGTTCGAAGTTTTGCGATCCGACGGCTTCTTTTCGTGCGAATGGCCGTTGTGTCCCTTGTTGTCTTTGTCATGCCCCTTGCCTTTGCCGTCCGCAAAAGCCGAAGCGGCACCTCCGAATAATGTCATGACGGCCAGAGCCGAAATTACGGTTTTTCTCCATGCAGAGCTATGCATCGCTGCTGCATCCTCCTCCCTGATCGAATGGTGTGTATCATCCGACCAGCGCGCCGGGTCGTTCGTGTACAACATTCGGAACCATTCGAGCTTTTCAGGGGGGAGGGCGAAAATCATGTCATTTCGTCGATTGCCGCTCGCTCTCCCATTTCGCCTTCAGCCACCGCGGCGCCCCTTTGTTTTTCCGGTCGGGTTCGCGTTCGCGCCGGCTTGACTTGCCTTTGCCGGCGCGGGGCTCCGGACGGGAAACCGCCGCACGGTGCCGGGCCGCCGCATTCGCCGCTTCTGCGCCCGCACCCTTCTCTCCGGCCTCATCGGCCGGCTTGGCCGGCCGCATCTCCGCCCGCCGCACGGCGGGTTTGCCCGCGGCCGGTCGGGAATGCGCATCGCGCTTCCGCTCGGACGGATCGATCAATCGTCCGCCATACAGCTCGCGCTCCCCGATCGCGATGCCGAGCTTGCGCATCAGCTTCCCGACCCGGGGCCAATCGCGGGGATCGACCAGCGAGACGACCGTCCCTTCCCGGCCCATGCGGCCGGTTCGTCCGGCGCGGTGGATGTAGCGCTCGGCATCCGTCGGCACGCCGAGGCTGACGACGAGCTCAAGTTCCGGGATGTCAATGCCCCGGGCCGCGACATCCGTTGTCAACACGATGCGCAGCCGGCCGTCCCGCAGCCGGTCGAGCGTCTGTGACCGGGTCAGCTTGTCCGCGTCGCCGTACAATGCGCCGGCCGCAAACCCTTCATACCGCAGCCGCGCCTCCCAATGCGCGATCTGGTCCGTCTGATCGAAGAAGATCAGCGTCGATGACGGGCGCAGCGCATGCAGCAGCCGCTTCGCCGTATCGAATTGGGCGCGCCGTTCCGCACGCACCGCATAGTGCCGGATCGAGCCGGGCAGGCGGCTCTCCGGAGCCGGATCGATCCGGACGGGCTCCCGCATCAACCGCTCCGCCAGCGCCGACGTCTCCGGCGGCAGCGTGGCCGAGAAGAACGCGAGCTGCCGGTCCCCGGACACGGCGTCCAGCACCGCTTCCAGTTCCTTCGTCGAGCCGAGCGCGAACATCTGGTCCGCCTCATCCAGCACGACCAGCTTCGTCCCGTGCAGCTTGAGCTTGCGCATCTTGAGCAGTTCATGCAGCCTGCCCGGCGTCCCGACGGCGAGATGCGGCTTGCGCTTCAGTCCGTCGATCTGGCGGCTCACCGACGCGCCGCCGATCAGCTGCTGCACGCGCACGCCTTCCGGGCCGCCGAAACGTTCGGCCTCGCGCACGATCTGCATCGCCAGTTCCTGCGTCGGCGCCATGACGAGCGCCTGCAGTTCCGGCTTGTCCGTCTCGATCCGCTGCAGCGCCGGCAGCAGATAGGCCAGCGTCTTGCCGCTGCCCGTATGCGACCGGACGCAGACGTCGCGGCCTTCCAGCATGACCGGAATTGCCGCCGCCTGCACCGGCGCCGGTTCGGTCAGTCCGGCTTCCTTAAGCCGTCCGGCCAGCGACGGCCTCACGCCGAGCGATGTCCATTCCTTCTCCATGATGTTCCTCCCGTCAATTTCCGTTCCGTTGCTATTTGCGGTTCAGCCATGTGCTGGCGATCTTGTCGCCGATTCGCGGAAACATGTGGTACAGTTTGACCCCGAACGCCGCAGCCAGCGGCAGATCGACCTCCGCCTTGCGCTTCTCGATCACCTTCACGATCTTCGCCGCCACCTTCTCCGGCTTCAACATGAACCGGCGCACATTGCGCACATAATGGCCGTCCGGATCGGCGATCTCGAAGAACGGCGTGTCGATCGGACCGGGGTTGACCGCCGACACGGCGATTCCGGTCCCCCTGAGCTCCAGCCTGAGCGCGTTCGTGAACCCGAGCACCGCATGTTTCGAGGCGGTGTAGCCGGCCGATTTCGGCGTGGCGAATTTGCCCGCGATGGACGCGATGTTGACGATATGTCCCTCCCGCCGCGCGAGGAATGACGGCAGCACCGCCTTCGTGCAGCGGACCATGCCCATGTAATTCGTATCCATCATCGATTCAATATGATCGAGCGGCGCATCCCGGAACATTTCGAAAATGCCGAATCCGGCGTTGTTGACCAGCACGTCGACGGGGCCGAAATCCGTCTGGATCCGCCGCGCCACGTCCTGCACCTGTCCGTTGTCCGTCACATCCAGCCGGTAGACGCCGCATCCCGCGCCGATCTCCGCGGCCGTCCTGCGCAGCCGCTCTTCATTCCGGCCGGTCAATATCGGCACCGCGCCCCGGCTTGCGAGCTGCTTCGCCGTCTCGGCGCCGATGCCGCTGCCCGCGCCGGTAATCCAGACAATTTTGTCTTTCAGCATATCGGTCGCCTCCTGCGAACAGTGTACTGCAACCGCGCCCGATTGGCAAAAAGCTCCGCGATGTGCGGCAGCCGAGGCAAGACCCTGCGCCCGCATATGTCTCCACACAACACCGGATTCATGGTACGATGCATACAAGGACGATCGGAGGACGGATCACGAAGGGACGTGCTGCAGATCGGCCGCAGCGAAGGAGGGACGGCATGCCCAACATCTGGACGCATCTGCTGTTCGGCCGGGAAGTGCTGGAGCGGATCGGCGAACGGAACATGATCGAAGATACGAGGAAGCGCAATCTGTTTCAAATGGGGTGTCAGGGACCGGATTTTCTGTTCTACCACAACTATTTGCCTTGGAAACGCGGGGATGCGATGAACCGGCTCGGGAGCGCCATGCACAGCCGGCATTGCGGCCCTGTCCTGATGGAACTGCTGGACGGCGTGTCCGGGAGGTCCGCCGAACGCGGCAATCCGGACGACGCTGTCGTCTACGCGCTCGGGTTCGTGATGCATCATACGCTGGACCGGAACATGCACCCATACGTATTCAGCCGTTCCGGCTTCCGCAAATGGGACCATCAACGGTTCGAAGTGATGATGGACACGCTCGTCGTCCGCCGGAAACTCGGCATCGAGACATGGCGCACGCCGGTATGGCGCGAACTGGATGCGGGCGGCGCGCTGCCCGACGCGGTCGTCGACGCCTTCGTACGGATCGCCGCACGGTACTACCCGGATCTGGCCGGCGGCATCCGCCGGGAAGACTGGAACCGGGCCTATCGCGACATGATCGGCGCGCAGCGGCTGTTCCATGATCCGACGGGCATCCGGCGCATCCTCACGTTCGGCAAAATCGAACCGCTTGTTTACAAACGCCGGGTTCCGGACCTCGATGTGCTGAACGAGGCGGGCAGGCCGTGGCTCGATCCGACGGACGATTCGGTCCGCCATGCCGACACGTTCGATCATTTGTGGGAGCGCGCCATGGAGGAGAGCATCGCGATCATGCGCGCGGTGCTGGAGTGGCTGCGCCTCGAGGCGCGGGCGGATGATGGCGGCCGCGATCCCGCCCGCATCGCGGAATGGCGCGCGCGGACGGCCGAAATGATCGGCAACCGGTCCTACGAGACAGGCCTTCCGTGCGGCACGGCCGAAATCCGTTTCGCGGACCCGATATGGCCGGACGGCCGCGGCGCACGCCCCGACGATTCGCTCAATGGCTGACAGACTGAACGGCGAAGGACGCCCAAGGCGGTACCGCTCTCCAGGCGGCATGCGCCTTGGGCGTCCTATTGTCTGCCGCAATCCCCCTTTAAGTCACATCGCTTCGCGCGTCTGGTCCTTGCGCAGCCGCATCCGCATCAGACGCAGCTTCTCGTAGATCGAATCGAGCGGCTTGCCCTCCAGGTCGGCTTCCGAATAAACCTGCTGCAGAATCGGCTTCAGATACTTGTCGCCGACCGTCCGGATCGCTTCCTGGATTCGCGCCTGCTCTTCCTCCGGAAGCCGGCTGATCTCCCGGTCGAGCAGCGGCCCCATGTCGTAACCCGCGCGATCGAGTTGTTCGATCCGCTCCACCAGCCGCCGCCGGTCCATGTCGAGCATCTGCGCCAGTTCGTCAAGTCCCATGCCGTCCTGCACGGCCTGCAGAATCGAACGCGTCGTGCGGTGGCGCTCCATCTCCGTCTTGTATTTCAATTCTTTCTGTTTGTACAGCCATTTCATATAAGCTTTCGGATCGAGCACTTCCTGCACCCAGGTCAGCGGGAACGTCGTTCGCCGCTCGAACCCGCGCGTGATGGTCAGCACATCCTCGGCGTACGCGGCCGATTTGGCTTCGCCCCAGCCGGGAATGGAGCGCAGCTCTTCTTCCGTCTGCGGCACGAACGCGCTGATCATCATGAGCAGATTGTTCCGCGCGATCGCATACGGCGCTTTCCGTTCGGCTGCGGCTCTTGTACGGCGCCATTCCCGCAGCGCGCCATACAGATCCTCCCGGCAATGCAGTTCGCCGTAGCATTGCAGCATCGAAATGTAGCTTCCCGCCGACGGCCTGCGGTCCTCGAGCATGCCGTCCAGCACCGGCTCATACCCTTCCCCGAGCTTGACGGCGATGCCGTGCCGGAACGTCGAGATCATTTCCTCCCATGACGAGCCTTCGTACCAGATGTCCGTCCGGACCGACCCGCCGCCGGGCTCCGTCCAGACGACGGACCATGTCCCCTGCGATTCGCCGATCGACACCTGCGCCGTGACGACCCGCCCTTCATCGGACTGTTTCTCCAGCGTGTTCAGAAAAACAAGCTGCATGACCATGCACCTCCGCATTATGTTCGGAACGGCCGGCCGGAACCCCGAGAACAACACAAAAAGCACCTCGCATGATGCGAGGTGCTTCCTCCTGACCGGTTATCCGATTGTCTTCACTATACCAGATTGTGCCTGGAGTGACAAGATGTCACACCCGCCCCCGTTCGTCCGTTTCCGCTGCCGTCCCCGTAAGGTATAATAGACGATATGCATTGCGACAGGAGGGGACAGCGGTGCTTCCGAACTATGATTTCGTCTCGGATTCGACCGAAGAGACGTCGACGCGGTTCGTGACGTTCATTACGCCGAATCTCAACCGTTTCGACCTGGCGATTACGAAAACGAACCGGTTCTACGGCAAGAAACTGGTGACCGACCTGCAGAAGGGGATCACGGCCATCATCGGAGCGGACGATCTGGAAGAAGAGGGCTATCTGGAAGAGACGTTCCGGCTGACGGAAGAAGAAGCGGCGGAACTCGAGGCCTTCCTGCACCTCGTGATCGGGCCGGCGCATATGTCGGACTGACCCGGGTCATACTGAAGGCGGCAGACGATACCATCTCCGGGAGGCATCCGCCATGAGCAAGGAAGGCTTCAAACCGGAAAAACGCAGCGAGCATACCGATCTTGCCGTCGTGGAATCGCAGCGCAACGACCTGACAAGCGAGGAATTTCCCGAAGGAGCCTACGGCTCGCCGCTTCTGACCGAGACGCTCGGCAAAAGCGAACCGTACCGGATCGATCAGCGCCATCCGAACCGATTCGATTACGAGAACCGGACGCTTCACGAACGGCAGGACCGCGATTATCCGGGTGACCAAGGCATGCCGGATGAAATGGACCGGCGCTAGAAGCCCGGTCCATTCCATTTTCAACCCCACGTCTCCTCGAACACGTCTTCCTTCCACCCGACGGTCAGCTTCCGTCCGTCCGTCACGACGGGCCGCTTCACCAGGCGGCCGTTCGACGCGAGCAGCCGGATTTGTTCGTCCTCGCTCATCTCCGGAAGTTTGTCTTTCAATTTCATCTCGCGATAGACTTCTCCCGACGTATTGAAGAACGCGCGGATTCCCAGTCCGCTGATGCGCAGCCAATCCCGGATCTCTTCTTCGGTCGGCGGCTGCCCGAACAGATCCTGCAGCTTGAGCTCATGGCCCTTCGCCTGCAGAAATTTCAGCGCGCTGCGGCAGCTCCCGCATTTCGGATAATAGTAGACCTTCAACGTATTCCCCACGGCAATTCCCACCCATGCAAAAAAGTTCACGATTCGCGATCATCCAGCGACTTGAGCAACCGCTCCAGACGGAGCAAATCGTCGGGCAGCGGCGATGCGAAAATCATCCGCTCGCCGGTCATCGGATGCGTCAGCTCCAGCTCGGCGGCGTGCAGCGCCTGGCGTCCCGCCGACTTGACGGCGGCCGCCAGCCAGTCCGGATCGCCGGCTCCATGGCCGCCGTACAGCTCGTCCGCGATGAGCGGACAGCCGATGTGCCGCATATGGACGCGGATCTGATGCGTCCTGCCGGTCTCGAGCGTGAGGCTCACCTTGGCGGCCCGTCCGCCGCCGTAAACGGCTTCCGTCCTGTAATGCGTGACGGACGGATAGCCGTCCGGCGTCACGATCCGCAGATGCGGCGCTGCAGGGTCGCGGTCGATCGGCGCGTCGATCGTGCCGTCCGCCGGCGACGGCGCGCCGCGGACATAGGCGATGTAGCGCTTGCCGATCCGGCCGCGCTTCATCTGCTCCGCGAGCTGCTGATGAACATACGCGTTCTTGGCGACGGCGATCACGCCGGATGTATCCTTGTCCAGCCGGTGCACCGGACGGAAACGGTGCGCTTTCCCGTGTTTCAGCCAATGGTGGACGACGCCGTTCGCCAGCGTGTTCACGTAATGCCCTTTCGTCGGATGCACGACGATCCCGGCGGGCTTGTCCAGTACCAGCAGATGCGGATCTTCGTGGAGAATGGAGAGCGGCATCTCCTGCGGAAGCACATCGTCCGCCGCTTCCGCTTCCATGCGCAGCGCGATCCGGTCGCCCGCCGACACGCGGTCGGATGTGAAGGCGCGCCTGCCGTTCACCGTCAGGCCCGCTTCCGTCCGCTTGAGACGCGTGAGCAGCCTGCGCGAGACGCCGAGCCGCTTCTGCAGCACCGTCCGAACGGCAAGGCCGTCGTCCGCCGGTTGCACGACCAGTTCGATCGGATCGCTGTACACCGTATCATCCACCGGATTTCACTTCCCCGAACCCGGCGGATCGGACCGGCGGAACACGTCCGCGCTGCGCGCGTATTCCGTATCGCGGACGCCGAGCCGCGCATTGACGGCGCGCGCCGCGACGAAGAACCAGTCCGACAGCCGGTTCAGATACGCCGGCACCGCATCGTTCACCGGCTTCTCCGCGGCGAGCGTCGCGGCGCGGCGTTCCGCCCGCCGGCAGACGGTGCGGCAGACGTGCAGCAGCGCGGCCGCCTCCGACCCGCCGGGGAGGATGAACCGGGCGAGCGGAGGCGCCTCGCCGTCAAGCGCGTCGATCTGCCGCTCGAGGCGCTCCACCGGCTCCATGCTCATCTTGAAGACTTCCGGCTTGTCCGCGTAGGCAAGATCCGATCCGCAATCGAACAGCTCCTGCTGGATCAGGAGCAGCTCATCCGCAAGATCGCCCAGACGGTCCACGCGGCGAAGCGCGGCTTCCGCCAGGCCGACGAAACTGTTCAACTCGTCGATCGTCCCGTACGCTTCCACCCGGACATCATCTTTCCTGACGCGTCCGCCGATGATGGATGTCCGGCCCGAATCGCCCTTGCGCGTGTACCACTTCATGCAATCTCCCGTCCCATGGCATGTCTTCCGTATCTTGCTCCACTATATCACATATCCCGCTTCAGGCAAAAACGAAACGGAAGAAGCCGGCTGATTCCGCCGGCTTCCGGATCTGCGGCAACGGGCGCCTGCCTTATCCGCTCCAGCAGCGCAGTTTGTACCGCATGTACTCGTTGATTTTTTTGTCCAGTTTGCGGCTGACCTCAATCACGCGTTCCGAACGGAGCGAATCTTCCTCCAGATAGGTGCGCTCCATATGCTGCCGCAATCGGCAGATCTCGTCTTCGAGCATTTCGGCGGGATTCGTCAACCGACCGGCGTTGAACTTGTGATCCTGGTGACCGTTCGAATATTCTGAGCCGCCGGCCATCCCTGCTATCTCTCCTTCCTCCGGTCGCCCGGTCGTTCATTGGCTTGCCGCCGCGTTCCCGGATCGGAACGTTCCGGCGGCCGGGCGATCAACCCTGTTTCAGTCTTTCGACGAATCGTCCGATTCGCTCGATCGCTTCCGTAAGCTGCGCGACGGACGTGGCGTACGAACAGCGGACATGCCCTTCGCCGCCGAGACCGAACACATTGCCCGGCACGACGGCAACCTGCGCTTCCATGAGCAGGCGTTCGGCGAATGTATTCGAATCGAGCCCCGTCGATCGGATGGACGGGAACGCGTAGAACGCTCCCTGCGGCTCATGGCAGTCGAGGCCGATTTCGCGAAAGCCCTTGACGACCAGCCTGCGCCGCTGATTGTACGACTCGACCATGCGCTCCATCTCTTCGAGGCCGTTCGTCAGCGCTTCGAGCGCCGCGATCTGCCCCATGATCGGCGCGCACATGACCGTGTATTGGTGGATCTTCAGCATGGCGCCGATCAACTCCGGATGGCCGCAGACATAGCCCATCCGCCATCCGGTCATCGCGAACGCTTTCGAGAAACCGCTGACCAGAATCGTCCGGTCCTTCATGCCGGGCATCGATGCGAAACTGACATGACGCGGTCCGTAGGTCAGCTCGGCGTAAATCTCGTCCGCGATGACGATCAGATCGTATTTCTCCACAATCCGCGCGATCGGCAGCCAGTCTTCATAGGTCATGATGCCGCCCGTCGGATTGCTCGGGTAGCAGAGAATGAGCACCTTCGTGCGCGGCGTGATCGCGGCTTCCAGCCGGTCGGCGCGCAGCTTGAACGCGTCTTCAGCCAGCGTCTCGACGCCGACCGGCACGCCGCCGGACAGCGACGTGATCGGCGAATACGAGATGTAGCACGGTTCCGGTATAAGAATTTCGTCCCCCGGTTCAATCAGCGCGCGCAGCGCCAGATCGATCGCTTCGCTGCCGCCGATGGTCACGAAAATTTCCCGCGCCGGATCATAGCTGACATGGAAGCGGTTCGCCAGATAGGCGGCGATCGCTTCGCGCAGCTCCGGCATGCCGGCGTTGGATGTGTATTGCGTCTTGCCCCTCTCCAGGCTGTAAACGGCCGCCTCGCGCACGTGCCACGGCGTGACGAAGTCCGGCTCGCCCACGCCGAGCGTAATGACATCCTTGCGACCTTGCACGAGATCGAAAAACTTTCGAATGCCCGAAGGCTTGATGCTGCGGACGCCGGACGACAGATAATCCGCCATCGAGCGGCGGACCGGCCGGCTGACCGTCGTCTGCTCCTTGTCCTTGATCACAAGCGACACTCCTTACGGCGAGATGACAAGCCTCTGATCACCTTCGCGTTCTTCGAAGATGATGCCGTCCTGTTTATATTTTTTCAAAATGAAGAACGTCTTCGTCGAAAGCACGGCGTCGATCGGCGACAGTTTGTTCGATACGAAGGAGGCGACTTCCTGAAGCGTCCTGCCTTCCACTTCGACCAGCAGATCGTAGGCGCCCGACATCAGGAAGACCGATTTCACTTCCGGATATTGGTAGATCCGCTCGGCGATGCCTTCGAAGCCGCGGCCGCGCTCCGGCGTGATCTGTACTTCGATCAGGGCCGTCACCTTGTCATCCGCGACTTTGCTCCAGTTGACGACCGCCGCGTATTTGACGATCACGTGATCCTTCTCCAGTTCGTCGATCGACCGCTTCACTTCCTCCACGGAGGCGTCGAGCATCGTCGCGATGAGCTCCGGCGACCTTCGCGCGTCTTCTTTCAGCAATTCGAGGATTTTCAGCTTCAATCCTTCGACCATATCATACCCTCCTCGCACCCAAGCGGATAATAATGATATATCATACACCCGATCCGCTTGTTCTGTAAAACAAAAAAAACGCAGCGGAATACCGTCCGCTGCGAGAACATGCCCGTGGCCCATACAAAATGGCGGTGCCTGCGCAGTTGCGCAAACCCGCCGCCATACAGCGATCATGATTCAGCCCTGTCCTGCCGCACATTATGGCAGATGGATCGTCTTGACATGGTTGAAGTGGATATAGGTGGTCTGGCCGGACGCGTTCGCGATGGCCAGCATCCCGTCGTCCAATCCTTTCAGCACGCCGATCTTGTGCGGATGTTCGCCGAGATCGAGTACGACGAATTCCCCGATCAGCTTGCGCACCTGCTGTTCGAACGTGCGCGAGAGCGAGACGGGGGAAGGCTTGAGCGGGAACTGTTCCGGCGACATGCCGTAAGGCGTCGAGTGCGGCGGATAGGGCACCAAATATTTCAGATGGTCAAGCGAGATGACAACGGAATGATAGACGGGTGAATAGAAGACGAAATAATCGTTCATCACGCTGGTCACATACCCGTGGATCGACTGGCTCCCCGTGATGAACAGCTCCGAGAACATGCCCTTCGCGTTGAGCAGCACCTTGCGGTACGAGATCGGTTCGGACTGCGGCTCGAACGGCGGTTCGCCGGAAGCGTCATCCGTTTCTTCCGATTCGCCCGGTCTGAGCTGCTGCACATGAACGAGCGGAACATAATAGTACCGGCTTTCGCTGCGGATGACGAGAATATCGGGTCCCGTATCGATCAGCATGCCGTGCACCGGCACCGCCCTGCCCGACAGTTCCACATCGACGGGTTTGCCCATCAGCGGATGGCTCATGTTGCATTCCTCCTTCCTATCCGGTCCATTGTGTCCAGAGATACAGTGCCGCCAGGCTGACGAACAGCCCCGCCGGAATGACCAGCAGCGCGGTCCGGATGTAGGCTCCCCAGCTGACGCGGATGCCGTGCTAGGTTATCTCTTGCGGCCGCCGGAACCGCCGGCGCCGCGGCTGCCTTGATGGCCCCGATTGCCTTGATGGCCGCGGCTGCCGCCTTGTCGTCCGCCGCTGCCTTGACGGCCGCCCCGGCTGCCGCCGTCCTGCCTGCGGCCCTGGGAACCGCCGGCAGCGCTGCCGGACCGTTGCCCTTGTGAACGCTGATTGCGGTCCTGGCTTCCGCTCGAACGCTGGCCTTGCGAACGTTGCTGGCTGTCCTGGGATTTGTCGCTGCTGCCATTCTGGCTGCCGTTCCGCTGCGCAAGGCTCACGGTCCGGATATGGAACAGCGGAATGCGGATAACTTCCTTGCCGGATACAAGCAGCAGCGTATCGTGGCCGACTTCCACGATGAAGCCGGTCACTTTCTCCGGTCCGCCCTGGTTGATCTGCACGAAATGCTTGGTCAGCCGGCGGAGCACGTCATTGAAGCTGTGCGCCATGATATAACCGGTATGCCCGCCTTTGGTGCGGCCGATCGATTGCGCAGCCTTGCCTTCCGTGATGCTCTTGATGTGCGCCGCATTGACATAGACGATACCGTCTTTCGTCAGAAGCACGATGTAATCGGCATGCACGGCGATCAGCCGTCCGACCATCGATTCCGGACCGCCCCGGTTGATCTTGACGGGCTTGCCGATGAACGACAACAGGTAGCTTACATGCTGCCCGCCGTAACGGAACATCGGATAAAACATTCCTATCCCTCCATTTTCAAACTTGTACGTGACTGCCATCCCTCCCTTGTCCCGACTTGTGCGGACATCACTCCTGTCCTTGTCCCATGCCTGTCGTCATGAAGGATGAAATGTAATACAAGCTTATGTATCCCGTTGACAACCGGTACTAGATTAACGACCATTTCCTGTCAAATTGTGTTCAAGGCCAGTCCGGCCGGCGAGGGGCGGTCATAGCTTGTATTAAATCGCAGTAGGAGGAGGGATCTGCATGCCGGAAAGGCATCACACTGGTGCGAATCAAGCGGCCGGCGCTGCTGATGAGGGAGCCGGCCGCACCGCGGGAAGGCGGACGCGCGGACAGCGCACCGCCGGACAGCGCACCGCGGGCGGGCGCACGCGCGGGCAGCGTACCGCCGGACAGCGCACCGCCGGACAGCGCACGCGCGGGCAGCGCACCGCCGGGCAGCGTACCGCCGGGCAGCGTACCGCCGGGCAACGTACCGCCGGACAGCGCACCGCCGGACAGCGCACGCGCGGGCAGCGCACCGCCGGACAGCGCACGCGCGGGCAGCGCACCGGCGAACAGGGTGCCGGTGAACAAGGCGCCGGCGAACAGGGCGCCGGCGAGCAACGCGCGCGCGGGCAGCGGGAACATCGCAATGCAGAATGGCCGTATGAAGGCCAATATTGGCCGCCCGGCTGGTATATTACCGCGAAGAACCGCAGGCAATAACCGGCAGTGACCGGGACAGCCCCGGCAGCATAGCGTAACAATGAAGATAGCCTATCGTCGAATGACGATAGGCTTTTCACCATTTCGGACCGCAAATCGCAAGCCGGGAGGACCGATGTGCATGTCATCCGCATCCTTGCCCAGCCGCCGCATCCAAGTCGATCCCGAATTGTGGGAGGCCATTCACCGCGATCCGTGGGAGGATCACGAAGCGGACGTTCTCGTCGACGGCAGGATCGCCGCGAAGCTGAAAATCCGCGGCGGCCATACGCGGGGATATCCGAAGCCTTCCTATGAGCTTCGCATCGTGAACGGCCATACGTTTCACTGGAACGCCGAATACGACGATCCTTCGCTGATCCGCAACGCCCTGTCGTTCTATTTTTTCAATCTGATCGGCCTGCCGGCTCCGAAGACCACCCACTGCCGCCTATATGTCAACGGACGGCCGCTCGGCGTCTACCTGGAGATCGAGGCGGTCGTGCCCGCGTTTTTCCGGGAACGGAAAATCCGGTATCGCTCCATCATCTATGCGGCGAACGACAGCGCCCATTTCGGATTGAACTCCCCTCAGAACGGGGGCCCCAAACGTTCGCTGTTCGAAGGCTACGAGCTCGTGGCCGGCGGAACGGCGGCGAAGCAGCGGCTGGAAGCCTTCGTCCGGGATCTGAACCGGCTCAATGGCATCGCGCTGAAGCGCTTGCTGGCCCGGCGGCTGGACATCGACCAATACTTGAAATGGCTGGCGGGGGCCGTCCTGACCGGAAACTATGACGGGTTCGAACAAAACTACGCGCTCTATGAACATTTGCCTTCCGGAAAGTATCGCATTCTGCCGTGGGACTATGAGGGAACCTGGGGAAGAAATTGCTACGGGGAAATTTGCCCGGTCAACCAGGTGCGGATTACGGGCTACAACACGCTGACCGCCAAGCTGCTCGGATTCCGCGAATACCGCGAGAAGTATTTCCGTCTGCTCGGGAGGCTGCTGGGCAGCGCTTTCACCGAGCGGAAATTGATGCCCGTCGTCCGCCGGATGATAAACAATATTGCGGCAGCCGTCCGGACGGACGATACGCGGAAGTACAATTACCGCGTCTTTCTGAACGAACCGCAGCTGATCCGGCGCTATATCCGCGGACGGCGGGCCTACGTGCTGCGCGAACTCGGCCGTCTGTCCGGCAGCAGACGGACGCGCGTCCGCCGTGCGGGAAAAGCCGCGCGCGTTGCCGCTGTGCGGCAATCCGCGACGCGGGAATAGCCGCTCAGCCCGCCAGTTTGCGGCGGATGAACAGCCAGCCCGCCAGCGGAGCGGCGCCGACCGCGAGCAGCAGCCAGGCGAGCGCGGCGGTCGACTGCACTTGCGAGACGACGAACAGATAGATGACGAGGCCCAGCACCCGGCCGGCGATCAGGCCGGTCTCCCGCAGCACGATCAGCTCCTCGCGCCGCTTCACGCCTTCGTCCGTCTTGCCGATCAGATCGAATACGGCGGACGTCATCGGAATGACATACAGCGGCATGAACAGTGCCGTACCGATGCCGGCGATAAGCAGCGCCGTGTACCCGACGTCCGCCAGCAGAATGGCCGTCATGCCGGATACGCTTGCCGCGCCCAGCAGCATGGCCGCGCGGCGGAATCGCGGGCGAAGCAGCCGGCCGGCCAGCCAGAACGACAGGAGCGACGTCAGCGACGTCCAGAAGGTGTAGTTGCCGAGGCTCTGCTCCCGCCCTGTCGCGAAGTAGACAAGCAGTCCGAGCAGAAACAGGTACACGCCTTCCCTGAGGCCCTGCGCGGCGAGCGCCGGCACCGCGGATCTCCATGGATTGCCCCGCTGCCGCAGCTGGCTTGTGCCGTAGGACCACGCGAATGTCCCGTCTGAACGCCTCCGCTTCAGAAAAAAACTGAGCACCGCCGCGGCCGCGAACATTGCGAGCGACACCGTGAACACGATCCGGTACCCTTTGATCCCGCCCGACAGACTGATGAACGTCCCCGACAGCCATGGAGCCGTCATGCCGGCGAGCGAGCCGAGCAGTCCGGCCCAACCGTTGAATCGGTCGCGGCTTTCGGGCTCCGTAATCTCGAAATAGACGACGTTGTAAGCGAGCCAGAACAGGCCGACGGCGAGTCCGTTCAATGCGCCGAGCCATGCCGCCCACCGGCTGGCGGCATTTCCGAGCAGCAGGACGGACAGATAGAAGAGTGCCGAGCAGACGAGTCCCGCCCTGAGGGCGATCATTTTGTCATGCCGCTTGGTCCACGCGCCGGCAAGCCAGAACGCGCAGCCGGATGCGAGATGTTGCGCCAGGGTGAACCAGCCGATGAGCGCGAACGACTGGCTGGCCTTCCACAGATAGACCGGAACGAACGTGCCGGACAGCGCACCCGCCGCCGCATACATCCCCTGCACCGCCAGCAGGAGAACCGCCTGCCGGCCCAGCGCCGCGGATGGCGTCCGCGTTGCGCCGCCGGACATCCATCCCGCCGACGCATGCGGCTTGCGCGCAGCTTTCGCCATATTCCCTGCAGACATGATTTTGCCCTGCGCCATCGCCAGCCTCCCGCAAGACTTGAATCTCCCCTAAGTTGCCCGTATGGACGGGGAGACATGTCTTGCAGAATCTGACATTGACGCAGGGCAATGGAGGTTTGCCGTCAATCTTCGCCTTCCAGATTGCCGAGCAGACGCTCGCGGTCGTCCGGAGCGAGCCGGCTGTGCGCGTGATGGCAATTCGGACAGATATACCAGACCAGCCGGAACGGGGCAGGCAGAATCGCGCGCTTCACCGCCGGAGGCACGGCGGGCTCCCAGCCTGCCGCACCCACGGTCTGCGTGCCCGCTTCAATCATGTATTCCCGGCAGGACGGGCATTCCGGCACTTCCAATTGCTCGTTCAGGATCGCTTCGAGCTTCCCTTCCAGCGCGATCAGGCGCAGATTGACCGGACGGAAGCTGTCCATATCCATGTCGTCCGATAGCCGGCTGCGAATTGCCGCGCCTTCCGCGCGCGCGCTCTTCGCACCGTCTCCTCCGCTTCCGTCTTCCGCATCGTCATCGCGTTCGATTTCAACGTTCAGCGTCCGGTAATCGCCGAGTTCGTTTTCACAATAAGGGCAGACGTTCTCCGGTCCGGTCTCTTCGTCCCAGGTAATCTCCGTCTGGCACCACGGACATACCGTCGATTGCTCCATCTGATTCGATATCCTCCCTGGCGCTCCGGCCGGCCGCAAGCCGCCGGGCTTAAGTTACATCAAATACAGCACGCCCAGAATGATGAAAATTGCCGCGATGACCAGCAGCGTTCCCCACAAATATTTCACTCTTGCTCCTCCTCGCCGGCGCGCTCAGGACAGCACGGTCGCGCCGATGACGTATGACAGCGAAATCGAGATGATCATGGCGATAAATCCGACCGCCCGATTGTCCCGCTTGATCTCGTCGTCGATCCGAAAGACGGGCGTCAGAAACTCGAACACAAAATAGGCGGCCAGCAGCAGCACGAAGCCGAAAGCCGCCCATACGAGCGACTGGTACAGCGAATCGCCGGCCTGGATCGAGAAGCGGAACAGGTTGCAGATGCCGAAAATTTTGCCCCCCGTCGCCATCGCCACCGCCAGGTTGCCGTTCTTGATCTCGTCCCACGTCTTGTACCGCACCGCGAATTCAAAGCAGAAAAGGAAGACGATCAGGGCCAGGATCGCGACCGAAAAAAAGGCGATGGAAGCAAAATACGCATTGTCAAGCCAACGGTCCAACGCTTGATCCATCGGGGATCATCCTCCCTTCTTCAGCCCGAAGGGCGCCTGGATTTCTATTTCAGTTCGGCGACGGTGACGCCGTTTCCTCCCTCGCCGTACGCGCCGTCGCGGAACGACTTGACGAGGCGGTGCCTGCGCAGGAAATCGCGGATGCCCGAACGGAGCACGCCCGTTCCCTTGCCGTGGATGATGGTGACCTGCCCGAGATTCGCAAGGTACGCTTCGTCGAGGAAGCGGTCGACCTCCAGAATCGCGTCCTCCAGCGTGCTGCCGCGCAGATCCAGTTCCATGCGCAGGTCGCCCTTCGTGCGCTTGAGGCTTGCCGCCGCCTGCGGTTGTTTCGGCTGCGGCGGCTGCTTGATCCGCTCCAGATCGGACAGGGCGACTTTCATCTTCAGGATGCCGATCTGGACGAGCGCTTCCGTCTCGCCCGTCTCCAGCACGACGCCCTTCTGGTTCAGGCTGATCACCGTCACTTCGTCGCCCGGTTCAACCCGGACCGGCTTCCGGGCAGCGCCCTGCGCCGACGGCTTCGGCGTGAGGTCCGGCATCGCCTCGTCCAGCCGGCGCCGCGCCTCGATCAGCTTGTGTTCTTTCACCGACGCCGCTTCCTCAAGCGCCATCCGCCTGAGGTCCGCGATGATCGCTTCCGCTTCGCGGCGCGCCTTCGCCACCGCTTCGCGCGCTTCTTCCTGCGCCTTCGCCAGCATCCGGTCGCGCTGCTGCTCGAACTTGCGCAGTTCGGCGGCATGCCGCTCCTTCAGCCGTTCCATCTCGGCGCGCAGCGACTCCGCGGTCTGACGCTCCGCTTCCGCGCTCTGCCGGTCTTCTTCGAGCGACGCGATCATGTCCTCGACGCGCCGGTCGTCCTCGCTCACTTCGCCGCGGGCGCGCTCAATGATCGACCGCGGCAGGCCGAGCCGCTCGGCGATGGCGAACGCGTTGCTTCGGCCCGGCACGCCGACGAGCAGCCGGTAAGTCGGGCTGAGCGTCTGGACGTCGAATTCCATGCTGGCATTGATGATGCCCTTGCGATTGTAAGCATACGCTTTCAGCTCGCTGTAATGCGTCGTGGCGACGATCCGGCAGCCAAGCCGGTGGATATGTTCCAGAATCGCGATCGCCAGCGCCGAGCCTTCCGCCGGATCGGTGCCGGCGCCGAGCTCGTCGAGCAGCACGAGGCTCTTCGGCGTCATCTCCCGCAGCATGCGGATGATGTTCGTCATGTGGCCGGAGAACGTGCTCAGGTTCTGCTCGATGCTCTGTTCGTCGCCGATGTCGGCGTAGATGGCGTCGAATACGCAGAGCTGGCTGCCGTCGTCCGCCGGCACGAACAGCCCGGACATCGCCATCAGGCTGAGCAGGCCGATCGTCTTGAGCGTGACCGTCTTGCCGCCCGTGTTCGGCCCGGTGATGATGATCGCCGTATAGGAATTGCCAAGTTCCACATCCAGCGGCACGACGGATTCCGGCGGAAGCAGCGGATGGCGGCCGCGCTTCAGCTTGAGGAAGCCCCGGTCGTTCATCCGCGGCAGCGACGCCCGCATCTCGCGCGCAAGCCGCGACTTGGCGAACGCAAAGTCGAGCTGCCCGAGCAGCTCAAGATTCGCCGCCAGATCGTCGGCGTGCTCCGCCGTTTCGGCCGTCAGGCGCAGCAGTATGCGTTCGATCTCCCGCTCCTCGGCCATCTTAAGTTCGCGCAGCTTGTTGTTCATCTGCACGATCGACTCCGGCTCGATGAACAGCGTCGCTCCGGAACCGGACTGGTCGTGCACGATGCCGCCGAAATGTCCGCGGTATTCCTGCTTCACCGGGATGACGAACCGGTCGCCGCGGATCGTGATGATCGCGTCCTGCAGCATTTTCTGTACGGAAGGCGAGCGGACAAGCTGCTCGAGCTTCTCGCGGATCCGCGCTTCGCCGCCCCTGAGTTCCCGGCGGATCGCCGCCAGTTCCGGGCTGGCCTGGTCGACGACATAAGCCTGCTCGTCGATGCATCGGGCGATCGACTCTTCGAGCGCGCGATGCTCGGTCAGCTGCCCGGCCAGCCCGTGAAGCAGCGGCAGCGGGTGATCTTCGTGAATCTGCGCGATATGGCGTTTCACCAGCCGGCCGCCGCGCGCCGTCGACGCGATCTCCAGCAGTTCCGCCGGATTCAGCATGCCGCCGATTTTCGCCCGCTTGAGCGCGGCGCGGACATCCGCGATGCCGCCGAACGGAGGCGCTCCTTTCAGCCGCTCGGCGGCGGATGCCTCGTCCGTCGCCTGGAGCCTGAGCTTTACTTCTTCGAGATCGCTGCTCGGTTCAAGCCGGCCGCACAGGTCTCTGCCGAGCGAAGTCGCGGCCTGTTCCATGAGCCGTTCGATGATTTTGTGATATTCCAGGATGTGCAATACTTTGCCGTCCAACCCGCCACAACTCCTCTCAGCCCACTATTATAGCCGAAGCGCTGGCCGCGCGCCATTTTGCCCATGCAAAACCTGCCAAACATGAACCCTCCGAATGCGGGAACACTAACCCCGAGCACTTTAAGCGGCACCCACGCAGCCATTTCGCATTTGAGGAGGAGAGTGCCATGAACATCATCGGAACCGTCGTTCGTTTCGTCGTCGCCGCGCTGGTGCTGATGGTGGTGGATTGGATCGTTCCCGGATTCAGCGTCGGCGGCTTCTGGAGCGCCTTGCTTCTGGCCATCGTAATCGCTGTGCTCGGCTGGATTGTCGAAGGCCTGTTCGGCAAGAAAGTCACGCCGTTCGGGCGGGGCATCGTCGGATTTCTCGCCAGCGCGGCGGTCATCTGGCTCGCCCAGTTCATCGTCGGCAATGTGGAAGTGTCCTGGCTCGGCGCCATACTTGCCGCGCTTGTCATCGGGATCATCGACCTGTTCATCCCGATCAGTTCGCCGTACGAAGCGGGCAAAAAATCCTGACGCCGCGGCGCATGCAGTCGCGCAGAGCCGCGCCGCAAGCAGCTTTTCCACACAGGAAAAGCTGTTTTTTGCGTTCACGATTTGTTCAATCTTCATCCATAAGTTTGTCACGTCCCGTCCCGAAAAATCAGTTACAATGATTAATGTCACAATACACGAAAAAAAAAATGGGGTTTTGACCCTTCGGAGGGATACGGGATGCGGACACGAAACTTTGCGGTCATGGCTGCAGCGGTCGTGCTGGCCGGCCTGCTGGCGGCGTGCGGAGGCGGCAAGAACGGGGGAAGCGCGCCGGGCATCGTCATCGACGAATCGAACCAGACGAAAGCGGACAGCGTGATCGAGGTCAAGGCGAAGAACTTCGAATTCGACCAGACCGAATATCGGGTGAAAACCGGCGCCGTCAAGTTTCACTTCGTCAGCGAAGAAGGGGTTCACGGCATCCGGATTCCGAAGACCGGCATCGAGCTCAGGGACGGTCAAACGGTGACGGTCACCTTCGAAAACCCGGGCGAATACGAGATTGTCTGCAACATTCCTTGCGGCACCGGCCATTCCAAGATGTTCGCGAAGCTGATCGTCGAGGCGTGAAGCAAGAGGCGGCGGGAGCGAACCTGCACCGTTTATTGATCGCAAGTTTAACCTGAATAAGCGAAGGTTTTTCGCCTATTTTCCGGAAACGGTGAATTTTCGGCCGTCGTCCGGAGAATAGGCGAAGTTTTTTTCGTCTATTTCCCGGATTTCCGCTTGAAATTTCTCTGTCTTGAAAGAAAATGGCCCATCGGGAACCCGGGATTCCGGGATTCCCGACCGGCCATATTCATTACCCGTTCGATTCGATGAGTTCGATCCATTCGTTGAATTCGTTCTGCAGCTTCGCGTATTCGTCCTGCAGCCGGACGTGCTCGACGTTCAGCCGGTCGTAAGCTTCCTGCAGCTCCGCGATCCGGCTCTCGGCGCCGTCCTTCGCCTGCGCCAGCTGCCCCTCGATGGCCTCCAGCTTCTCGCGCAGCGCGTCCGCTTCCGCACGGGCGCGTCCGGCTTCCGATTCGAATCTGGCTGCCCATTCGGCGGCGCGCGCATCCGCCTCCCGGCGCTCTTCCTCAAGCGCTTCGGCCCTGGCGCGCCAATCGGCCGCTTCGGAGGCCGCGGCTTCCAGCTCGCGGATCCGCTCCTGCAGCCGCATTCCGCGCTCTTTCTGCTCGTCGCGCTCGCGGGTCAGGCGCTCGATCCGCTCCTGCAGCTCTCGCACCTTGCTTGCGCGTCCGGACGCTTCCTGCTCCAGCTGCCGGAGCCGGTTTCGCAACTCACCGGCGATGCGTTCAGCCTCTTCGGTCAGCTTGCGCTGCTCGCCCGTCTCGCGTTCCGCCGCTTCGGCCCGTGCGCGCAGTTCGGCAGCCTGCTGCTCGAATTGCGCTTCTCTCGCTTCCGCTTCCTGCCGCAGCTCGGCTTCCCGCTCCTCGTACATCCGCCGCCAGTCCGCCTCGGCGGCCGCCAGCCGCTGATCCGCTTCGCGCCGGCGCTGCGCCGCTTCCGCCTGCGCCTTCTGCCGTTCGGCGGCCATCTCCTGCTGCATGCGTTCGCGCTCCGCCCTGAGCCTCTCCAGTTCCGCCCGCGCCTCCGCGAGCTCCTGTTCCGCCTTCAGGCGCTTCGTTTCTTCCTGGCGCAGCTTGGCTGTCTCTTGGCGGAGGCGGATGACTTCGTCGGTCATATGGACGGCGGTGAGCACGGCAATCCGCGGCATGTCAAGCCGCGGGAATTGGCGCGCGAGCCGGTTCATATTGTCGTCGACCATTTCCGCCACGCGCCTGATATGGTCTGCGCTGGAATGGCCGGTCAGACGGTATTGATGCCCGAAAATGTCGACGGTCACCCTGGTGCGTTCGGCGTCCATGATCGGTGGTTCCTCCCTGTGTGATGCTGCAATCGGCGGAGCAGGCATTTTTGCAAGAATGCCCGTGACAAGCCGAAAGCCGCATCGAACATCTTCCGACAATACTTCGATGCGGCTTTCCCCGTTTCCTGCCTACTTGCGCAATTCGGCGCCGAAAGCCGACGCCAGACGGTCCAGGACCGCGGCGTGGCGCCCGGCCGCTTCATCATCCGTAAGCGTCCGCTCCGGATGGCGGTAGACGAGCGAGAACGCGACGCTCTTCTTGTCCGCGCCGAGCCGGTCGTCAACGTACACGTCGAAGACGCTGACCGACTCGAGCAGATCGCCGCCCGCTTCGCGGATGGCGGCGAGCAGGCTGCCCGCTTCGACCGAACGGTCGACCAGAACGGCGAGGTCGCGCTCGACCGATGGATAGCGCGGCAGCGGCTGCTGAATGATCGCGGTGTCCGCATGTTCGTAGAGCGGCTCCAGCGCCAGCTCGAAGACGTAGGTGTCGTCCAGCTCCTCTTGCAGCTGGACCGACGGATGCAGCTGGCCGACGTAGCCGATCAGCATTTCGCCGCTGCCGGTGTCGAGCAGCACCTTCGCCGACCTGCCCGGATGCAGATTGTCCAGCGCGGCCGCCTCGTAGCGGATTCGCCCGCTTACGCCGAGCAGATCAAAGATCGTCTCAACGACGCCCTTCGCGTCGTAGAAATCGACCGGCTCCGCCTTCACGTTCCATTGCACGTCCGTCCGGCTGCCGGTGAGCAGGCCCGCGATCCGGTGGCGTTCCTGCGGCAGTCGCGTCAGCGTCTGTTCGTCCGTCAGGAAGACGCTGCCGATCTCGAACAGCTTCAAATCGGTGTTCTTCCGGTTCCGGTTGTAGATCGCGGCGTCGATCAGGCTCGGCACGAGGCTCGTGCGCAGCTCGCTCCGGTCTTCGCTCATCGGCATCGCGACCCGGATCGGCACCGCGCCTTCGGCGAGCAGCGTGAACATGCGCGTGCGGGACGGATGCGTGAGCGAGTAAGTGAACGTCTCCTGCAGCCCCGCGTCGGCCAGCTTCGCCCGGAGCGCCCGGCGGATCGCCTGGGGACCGGTCAGCCTGCCGGCCGTCGTGCTGCCCTCGATCGCCGTCGACGGAATGTTGTCGTAGCCGTGGAGCCGCGCGACTTCCTCGATCAGGTCGACGTCGCGGGAGATGTCGCCGCGCCGGGTCGGCACCTTCACGGTGAAGACGCCGCCTTCGGATACTGCGGATTCGAATCCGAGCCGCGCGAAAATCTCCTGCACCTCGACAGCGGTGAGCGACGTGCCGAGATGGCCGTTGATCTTCGCCAGCGTCACGCTGACCACGGCCGGCTCCGCCTCGCGCACGACGGCCTGAACGATGCCGTCAAGGACCGTTCCGCCTGCATAGAGCGCCATCAGGGCGGCGGCGCGGTCGACCGCCGGCACGACGCGCGCCGGGTCGACGCCTTTCTCGAAGCGGAGGCTCGCCTCCGAGCGCAAACCCAGGCGGCGGGACGTGCGGCGCACCGTTGCGGCGTCGAACTCGGCCGACTCCAGCACGACGTTCACCGTCTCATCCGACACTTCCGTGTTCGCGCCGCCCATCACACCGGCCAGTGCGACCGGACGCTCGCCGTCCGTGATGAGCAGCATGTCCGGATCCAGCTTGCGCTCCTGGTCGTCCAGCGTCACCATCGTCTCGCCCGGCCGGGCCAGCCGGACTTCGATCCGGCCGCCCAGCTTGTCGGCGTCGAACGCGTGCAGCGGCTGGCCGTATTCCAGCATGACGTAGTTCGTAATATCGACGATGTTGTTGATCGGACGGACGCCGGCCGCGATCAGCCGGTTCTGCATCCATTGCGGGGAAGGTCCGATCTTCACCCCTTGCACATACCGGGCCGCATAGCGGAAGCAATGCTCCGGCGCGCTGATCGTCACGGCGATCTTGTCGGCCGCCTTAAGAGCGCCGCTCTCCACGCGGGTATCCGGCAGTTTCACCTGCCGTCCCGTCAGCGCGGCCGCTTCATAAGCGACGCCGAGCATGCTGAGGCAATCCGAACGGTTCGGCGTCAGATCAAGTTCGAGCACCGCGTCGTCAAGCGCAAGATATTCCGTGATCGGCGTGCCGATTTCGCTGTCTGCGGGCAGGACGAGGATGCCCTCCTGCATGTCCTTCGGCAGCAGTTTGTCATTGATGCCGAGCTCCTTCGCGGAGCAGATCATCCCCTGCGACTCAACGCCGCGCAGCTTGGCGCGCTTGATCGCGATGCCGCCCGGCAGCTTCGCGCCGATCAGCGCGACGGGCACCTTCTGCCCTGCGGCGACGTTCGGCGCGCCGCAGACGATTTGCAGCGTCTCGCCGGTGCCGGCATCCACCTTGCACACGCTCAGTTTGTCCGCGTCCGGGTGCTTTTCTTTTTCCAACACATGACCGACGACGACATTCGAGACGCCCTGGTTGCGCTGTTCGACCGTATCGATCTCGATGCCGCCGCGCGTCATCAGCTCGGCCAGCTCTTCCGGCGACACGCCCGACAGATCGATGTATTCTTTCAGCCATTGATAGGAAACTCTCATCGGTAAATAGCCGCCCCTTTCCCTACATCCGCGCGAATTGGCGCAGGAACCGCATGTCGTTCAGGTAGAAAGACCGGATGTCGTCCACGCCGTATTTCAGCAGCGCAACCCGTTCGATGCCGAGGCCGAAGGCGAATCCGCTCACTTCGTTCGGATCGTAGCCGCCGTACTCGAGCACGCGCGGATGCACCATGCCGGCGCCCAAAATTTCAAGCCAGCCGGTGTGCTTGCACATCCGGCAGCCGTCGCCGCCGCACTGCACGCACGTCACGTCGACTTCGACGCTCGGCTCGGTGAACGGGAAGAAGCTCGGACGGAGCCGGATGCGCGCCTGCGGACCGAACATCGCGCGTGCGAACGTCAGCAGCGTCCCCTTCAGGTCGCTCATGCGGATGTTTTTGTCGACGACCAGCCCTTCCACTTGATTGAACTGGAACGAATGCGTCGCGTCGTCGTCATCGCGGCGGTACACTTTGCCCGGGCAAATGATCTTGAGTGGCGTCTGCCCGTTCATCGCCTGCATTGCGCGGATCTGGACCGGCGACGTCTGCGTGCGGAGCAGAATCTCGTCCGTGATATAGAACGAATCCTGCATGTCGCGCGCCGGATGGTCCTTCGGCAGATTGAGCGCCTCGAAGTTGAAGAAGTCCGTCTCGACTTCCGGCCCTTCCGCGATCGTATAGCCCATGCCGAGGAACACGTCCTCGATCTCGCGCGCCACTCTCGTAAGCGGATGGATGGTGCCTGTCGGCAGTTTCCGGCCCGGCAGCGTGACGTCAATCGTTTCGGCCTTGAGCCGGCGTTCCGTCTCCTGCTCCTGGAACAGCCGCTGCTTCTCTTCGATCGTCTGTTCGATCGCCCCCCGCACTTCGTTGGCGATCTGGCCGACGACCGGACGCTCTTCGGCGGAGAGGCTGCCCATGCCGCGCAAAATTTCGGTGAGCGCGCCTTTCTTGCCGAGATATTTGACCCTGAGGTCGTTCAGACGGGCGGGATCGGCGGCCTCGGCCAGCTCCCGCAGCGCTTCGTCGCGAAGCGCCTCCAGACGTTCCTTCATCGCGATTCGATACCTCCAGAACAGGCTTGATATCAGGGTGCAAAAAGAAAAGCCTCCCGCCCCGCAAGGGACGAGAGGACCGTGGTACCACCCTTATTCCAGCCGGAACAAGCGCGCGGATACGGCCGGTTGGACAGGGCCGTGCGCATGCTTGCCGTATTCGGCTTGCGCCGCGTATGCGAGCGCCGCCGATGGCTGCTTATTGTGCGGATAACGGACCGCGCCGGGCACAGCCTACTGGGGCGCCGCATTTCCTTGTGATCGGCATCCCGTTCAGCGGCCTGCTACGGAGGGAATTTCGGCAGCCGGTTGTCGCAAGGACGCTCTCAGTCTCCGGCGTCCTTTCCCTGTGCGGCCTGATGCTGCTTACTTGTCTCCGTCATGGCATTTGGCTTCATAACATTGATTTCTATTATAGACAATCCGATTCGGTTTGCAAGTGCGGGCGCCCGTTTTGCAGGGCACGGCTTACCTTGCGGAATGCTGCTTCCGGCGATTTTGCAGCAAAAGCACCAGCGACAGGGTAAGCGCCGTAATCGACAGCAGCCACGCGACGATGATCAGCGCCACGATCAGCGCGTCGTATGAACCGTCCTCCTTCGCCGAAGAAGAGGAAGACGAAGCCGATGCCTGCGTTTCCCCGCCGTGGCCGTGGCCGTCATCGGCCGGGTTGCCCGGCACGACGGCGATTGCCGGCGCCGGGGTCGGCGAATCGGTATCCGGAGCGCCGATCCACTCGACGACGCTGCCGTCCGCGTACGTCTGGTACGCCTTCCAGACGAGCAGACGTTCGGTGTCGGCGTCCGGCAGCACGCGCCCGGACATGCGGAACTCCGCAAACTCGGTGACATCCAGTCCGTGTCCGGGTTCAGCCGTCCACGACACCTCGGTGATCACCTGATCCGCGTTTCGTTTGAACTCGACGGTCCAGCCCGGTTTCGGTTCGAAACGGGTAATGTTCACGGCTTCGGGGAACACAACGCGCACGGCGGTTGTCTCGGTCCCTTCCTTCTCGCTGGGAACGCGCACCGTGAACACCACGTATGCTCCCTGTTCCACTTCGTTCGGCCAGATCGTCACATGCGCCGAAGCCGGCAATGCCGCCAGCAGGAATACGGCGATCCCCGCCGTCAGCGCCATGATTCGTTTCATCAAATCAAATCCCGCCCTTTCCGGTTTACATCCTTTCCCAGTTTAGCGTGTCAGACGGACGGGGACATGACGCGAAAGGGCTATAAATGTTGCAAATCTGCGACTGACTGCCGGCCGGACCGGAAAGGGGTACGGATAATTCCGGACTCAGTGTGCGGATTGGACGCGATCGACGTGCTTCACCCGGTTATACGACATCCCAATGTACAACACGGAAACAAGCACAAACGCCGCACCGACGATGAACGGCACATGAGGATTGTAGAGCTCCGCCAGTTTCCCCGCCAAATACGGCGCAATCGCGCCCCCGATGAACCGCAGGAAACTGTATGCCGCCGATGCGGTCGAGCGCTCTACCGGCGCGGCATTCATGACGGCCGTCGTAATTAACGTGTTGTTGTTTCCAAGCAATGCGCCCGCAATGATGACAGCCGCGATGACCACCCATTGTGTGGATGTCCAGATGCCCATCGCCAGCAGGACAAGCCCGAACATCAGCAGCATGGCGCACATCGATTTGATCGTTCCGAAACGTTGCTGCAGCTTCGGCGCCATGAAGACGGAGGTAACGGCCAGCAGAATCCCCCATCCCAGAAAGACCAGCCCCAACCCGTGCTCATCCAGATGCATGACAAAAGGAGCGTAGGCCAGCAGAGAGAAAAAGCCGAAGTTGTAGAGCATCGCGGTGATGCCGAATACCAGGAGGGGCCGGTGCCTGAGCGCTCGGAACGGATCAAGCAGCGAAGTCTTCTGCCTCGCGCTGCTTCGCCCGCCGGATTTCGGCATGAGCGCGCTGATTCCGATGAAGGCGACGAGCATTAGCGTCGCAACGCCCAGGAACGGTCCTCTCCACGAGATGCCGCCGAGCCAGCCGCCAAGCAATGGTCCGACCGAAATGCCGAGGCCGATCGCCGCCTCATACAGGATGATGGCTTTCGCGGTGCTGCTCCTGGAAAGTGTGACAATGGCGGTCAGGGCCGTTGCGACGAACAAGGCGTTGCCCAATCCCCAGCCGGCTCTGAGTCCGACCAGCGTCCAGATGCCGTCCGAAACGCCGCCAAAACCCGAAAAAAGCGCGATGAACACAACACCGGTGAGCAATGTCCATTTGATGCCGATTCTTGACGAAACCGCGCCGGTAATCAGCATCGCCGCCGCCATGACCGCGTTGTAGCTGGTAAACAGCAATGTCACTTCACTCTGGGAGGCGTTCAAACTTTCCGCAATCGCCGGCAGAATGGGGTCCACAAGACCAAGCCCCATAAACGCGATGATGCAAGCGAAAAAAACAGCCCATACCTCCCGCGGCTGCTTCAGAATGCTTTCCGTTGAACTTTGACCGATTGCCGCAGATCGTGATGATGATGCCATGGGAAGACTCCTTTCCTTCGCTTTTACGATGGATCCGTCGGATGCGCTTGAAAACAAGTTGTATTATACAACTATACAGGAAAGAGTCAATGCATTTTTTGGTTAGTGTAAAATTTCCGTGGGTGTAGGAATTGGAAAAAGCGAACATAGAAAAAGAGCTTCTCCCTTGGTAAAGTGAGTTTGCCAAAACACGCACCAAGAAGGAGGAAGCTCCTGTGAGCCACTTTA
>Ga0207866_1000221_pt1 | contig 90634 bp, 81 predicted proteins | sample HigsolmetaAR203D_FD_184835 | JGI IMG/M metagenome (GOLD analysis project Ga0207866, IMG submission 184835) | Ionic liquid and high solid enriched microbial communities from the Joint BioEnergy Institute, USA - AR20-3-D (SPAdes) (version 2) ...
TTATGCTAAGATGGGAGTAGCTCATGAATGGATCCTCCTGTACGAATGGGTGTTGTGGTGACTTCCATTTTACACGAATCCATCCATGGGCTCCTTTATTTTTATCTGTCGCACTTCATATTACAATTCGTCAACATGGAAAACTTTCTTTCCTTCATCGATGATCTGCATCACCGCAGCCATTTTAAAGGCTTTGTCATACTTTTTCCGCACCATACAAAACACAACCCCTTTACACAAAGTTACGTTGGTCTTAACTCCGTGTAAAGAGGTTTGGGGAAAGTCCAGTCGGTATTCCTCTCGCAAGAATCTCGTCCAGAACATGCATTTAAGCAGCCCCCAGCCATCCGATTTTGAATGTAATCTTTTTGCCCATCAAGCTTCCCTTGGATAGGTTCTTGGTTCGGGTAAACTCCCGGTTGATTCGACACTAAAAACTTTAGAACGCTTTTTCGATCTCGTATCAGCTCCATCGTTAATCTGGGTAATGTTCATTCTTTTGGCACACATCTCTTTCATCTTGAAAACTCCCCATTCTGAACCATTCTCGATGTTCTCCTACCCGAGAGAATATCGGCTTCAGATGGGGAATTTTCAACCGATGATATTTGGATTTTACATCCTTACCGCAGCGGATCCTCTTTTCTTCGTTAAGAAAGAACGGTAGAATAAGAAGCAACTCAACGCGACTGTCTCGCATATGCGGGGCAGCCGGCGCACGATTTGAACGGCCGATCGATCTGCACCGGACAGCCAAGGCCCCATGCCCAAACCGTCGTTTGCGACAAATTGAAACCGCTTACCAATCAAACCTCCGTTCACCGATGCGTTTCGTGACCAATCGTCGCCGAACGGTTGAACCGGCGCTGGGAAACGAAAGCCTCGGTCCGTGCGGGAAATAAAGGAGAGTAGGCATGAAGCTGCCGTTTAATCTCGACAACATCCGCCTGCGCAACAAGATGATGATCATCTATGTCCTGTGCGTCTTGCTGCCGATCGTGCTGACCAATGTCGTGTTTTACCGGGCGACGACGGAAAAGGTGAAAAACCAGCGCATGCAAGATATCGAGCGCGCCCTCGAACAGGTCAAAAACGAATTCCGCTCGGAAATCGAAGACGCCGTGAGCGTTTCGTCCGTTTTTTTTACCGACTACAACCTGAATCAAATTTTGGAAGAGGAATATCAAAACCCCGCCGATTATGTCTCCGCCTACGATTCGTATTTTCGCCGCATTTTAAACAGCTACACGCCCGTGTACACCTCGATGCAAAACATCAAAATTTACCTCGACAACCCGACGATGCTGCACTCGGGCGGCATCGGTTTTCTGTCGGAGCAAGCGAAGGAATCGGTCTGGTACAGGGCGCTGCGGGACGCCAAAAACGCCAACCCCGTCCTCGTCCGCACGGCGCGGGAAGACACGTTTGTGCCGGGACTCGGCTCCCCTTACCGCGATACGTTCAGCATCGTGCGCCGAATGAACTATTTTGACGGGAACAAGTGGGAAAAAATTCTCAAAATCGAACTTCGCACGTCGGCCGTCGAGCAGGTTTTCGGCAACCTGAACCTGAACGGCTACGTTTATCTGCTGAACGAAAAAGGAAGCATCGAATATACGACCGATCCCAACGTGAACTGGCCCGTCGACACCGTGTTCTACAACGAGCTGCAGAAACCCAAAGACGCCATCGAGTTTGAAACGACGTACGCCGGCATAAGTTATATGAAAGGCTGGAAAATTGTCGGCACGATTTCGGAGGAAGAAGTGTTCCGCGTCGTCCGCAAATCGCGGGAATTCATCATTTGGCTGGCTGCCGCCAACCTGTTCATTTCCACCCTGATCATCACCTGGATTTCGCGGTCGATGAATGTTCGCCTGGTCAACATTCTCCGGCATATGAAAAAGGTAAAAAACCAGCAGTTCGTGACCATCGAAGACGGAGCGTCGCGCGATGAAATCGGGCAGCTTCAGGTCGAATTCAACCGCATGTCGCTGCAAATCAAGCGGCTGATCAACGACGTCTACATCGCCGATATCGAGCGAAAATCGCTCGAGATCGAGCACCGGAAAGCGCAGCTCAACGCGCTGCAAAGCCAGATCAATCCGCATTTTCTGTTCAACTCGCTGGAAACGATCCGCATGCGCAGCCTGATCAAAAACGAAACGGAAACAGCGAAAATTATCCATAACATGGCGAAGCTGCTGCGTTCCTCGCTGGCCTGGAGCAAGGACAGAGTGACGGTCGAAGAGGAACTGGAATTTATTTTGTGTTTTCTCGAAATCCAGCAATACCGTTTCGGCGACCGGCTGGTCTACCGGCTCGATGTCGATCCGAACGCCAAAAAAGCGGTCATCCCCAAGATGGTGTTTCTGCCGTTTGTGGAAAACGCCAGCATTCACGGCATCGAACCGCTGAAACATGGCGGGGAAATCGACATCAGGATTGAACTGGGGACGGATTGCCTCGAATTTTCCATTCGCGACAACGGCGTCGGCATGAAAAAGGAGCAGGTCGAGCGCTTGTACAGCTTCCTGGACAACGTGGAGGAGCTCGGGGAGCGCATTGGCGTGCAAAACGTGATTTATCGGCTCAAAATGCTGTATGGCGACCGCATTCGGCTGTTTATCGACAGCGCCCCCGGCGAAGGGACGCATATTCAAATCTCCCTTCCGGTTCAGGCCGATCCGGACCCGCAAACCTAAACCCTTTCCGCAATATGTTTATTTTTTGAAGGATGACCTTTAGTTTATCAGGTAAACAAAGTATTGGCCGACCGCTATAATGAAAGTGCTTACAAACTAAAGGAAAGGGGTTTCATGCACGGTGGCGAAGAAAAAGTGGTTTGCTTCGATGATCGCCCTCATCATGGCGCTATCCCTGATCGTTACCGCTTGTTCGGGCAAAAAAGAAGCGGCGGAAAGCTCCGGTGAGCAGCCCGCAAGCACCGGAACCGCCGGAAGCAATACCGGCGAACAGCCACCCGACAAGGTGACGTTCAGGATCTTTAACGGTGTCGCCGGCGAAAAAGACGTCAATACCAACGAGACCACAATCGGCAAAATGTTGGAGGATCAGACCGGGGTCAACTTCAAGATCGAGCACCTGGTCGGCGACCTGAACACGAAGATCGGAACGATGGTGGCCGCCAACGAATATCCGGACGTCATCATTCCGGACGCGGGGATCAACCAGCTTCTCGACGCCGGCGCCTTCATCGATCTGACCGACCTGATCGAAAAGTACGGCCCGAACATCAAGCGCGTTTACGAGCCGTATTTCAATCTGATGAAGGCCGAGGACGGCGGGATCTATTTCCTTCCTTTCTCCACGGTCGTCAATGGGTACATTCCCGATCCGAACATCAACCAGGGCGCGTTCTGGGTTCAGCGCCGCGTGCTGGAATGGGCCGGTTATCCGAAAATCAACAAGGTGGACGACTACTTCAAGCTGATTGAAGATTTTATCAAAGCCCATCCGAACGAAAAATTGACCGGGTTCGTCACGCTGACGCACGACTGGCGCTTCTTCGCGACGACCAACGTGCCGAATCATCTGGCCGGTTATCCGAACGACGGCGAAGTCATGGTCGACATGCAGACGCACGAAGCGAAGATATACGCCGGTACCGATTATGAAAAACGCTGGTTCAAGCTGCTGAATGAAATCAACGCCAAAGGTTTGTTCGACAAGTCCTCTTTCGTCGACAACTACGACCAATATATCGCCAAACTGACCTCGCACAAAGTGCTTGGGTTCTTCGACTACGGCTGGCAGATCGGTTCCGCGCAGAATGCGCTCATGGACGCCGCGAAGACCGATCCTTCGCAGGACGGCTACCGGTACTTCCCGCTGCCGGTCACCTTCGACGGCGGCAAAGACCAGTACCTCGATCCGCCGGGCTTCGTCAACAACCGCGGGTTCGGGATTACGGTCAGCGCGAAGGATCCGGTCCGGATCATCCAATTCGTGGACAACCTGCTGAAGGAAGAAAACCAGATCCTCGTCAAATGGGGCGTCGAGGGCGAAACGTACCTGAAAGACGAAAACGGCCGGATGTACCGCACGCAAGAAATGATCGACAAGATGAACCAGAAATTTCTCGAAGATTACGGATTCACGGTATTCGACTGGGATTGGCCGCAATACGGCACGAACTCGACGCTGGCCGACGGCAACGCGGCGTCGCCCGGTTTGCAGCCGGAAGTGTTCCAGCTCAGCTTGACGGAAGCGGACAAGAAGATTTTGTCGGCTTACGGCGTCAAAACGTACGCGGAAATGTTCGCGCCGCCGGACAACCGTCCGTGGTTCCCGGCATGGGGCATCCAGAAGGAGCAAGGTTCGCCGCCGCAAATCTTCGAGGCGAGAAAGACCGAGCTGCAGCGGAAGTACATTCCGGAGCTGGTTCTTTCGGATCCGGCCAAGTTCGAAGACGTGTGGACCAAATACACGACGGAATTGAATAAGCTGGATATCGCCGGTTATCAGCAGTGGTATACGGAACGCATCAAGGAAGTTGTGGCGAAAGCTCAAGGGAAATAAACGTTATCGTCCCGGCGTTTGCGAAAGGCCGGCTTCATCGCGCACCGCGCGCAAGTCCGGCCTTTCGCTCGCCGTTTCCGGCGTCGCGATCCCCGTGTCGGCGATTTTCGGCACCGTTAAGGAGAGAAATTGACGATGGAGAATAACCTTGCGTACACGGAACCGTCCGCGGCCGGCATGAGCAAGCCTGCGGGATGGAAGCGATTTTTCCGGCAGCTTGTTCAACAGCGGGCGCTGGTCGTGATGTCCGTGCCGTTTGTCATCTGGCTGTTTGTCTTCAAATATTTGCCGCTTTGGGGATGGACGATCGCGTTCCAGGATTACAAGCCTGCAAAGGGTTTCTGGGATCAAAAATGGGTGGGGTTCCAGCATTTCGAATTTCTGTTCGGAGACGAGCGGTTCCTGCGCGTGCTTCGAAACACGCTCGTCATGAGTTCGCTCAACCTCGTGCTCGGCTTTGTCACCGCGATTACGCTGGCCCTGCTGCTGAACGAGGTGCGCCAACTGGTTTTCAAACGCGTGGTGCAGACGATCAGCTACCTTCCCCACTTCATATCGTGGGTGGTGGCGGCAGGGATTATCCAGGCCGTTCTGGCAACGGACGGCATCGTCAACGATTTGCTCATGTGGCTCGGACTTTTGGATGACGAGGTCCTGTTTTTGGGCGTGGGGCATTGGTTCTGGGGCATTTTCGGCGCCAGCATCGTGTGGAAGGATCTGGGGTGGAACACGATTGTGTATTTGGCCGCGATGACGATGATCGACCCCGCCCAATATGAAGCGGCCGAAATGGACGGTGCGGGACGCTTCAAGAAGATGTGGCACATCACGCTGCCCGGCATCAAGCCGGTCATCATCGTCCTGCTCATCATGAACGTCGGCTATTTGCTGGAGTCGGGATTCGAACCGCAGTACCTTTTGGGGAACGGCATGAACATCGATTATTCGGAAAACCTTGATATATTTGTCCTGAAATACGGGATCAATATGGGCAACTTCTCGCTGTCCGTGGCGGCCAGCATGTTCAAGACGGTGGTCAGCTTCATCCTGCTGTTCGCCGCAAACCATATCGCGAAGCGCCTTGGCGAAGCCAGGCTGTACTGAGAAGGAGGGCGTTGCAGCATGGCGGAATTGGCGGCGAAGAGAGGCAAAAGACGGCGCATCCGCATGTCGTTCGGGGATCGGGTGTTTGAAGCGGTCAACTTTACGTTGCTGACGCTGCTGATGGTAGTGACGCTGTATCCGTTTCTGAACACGCTCGCCGTATCGTTCAACGATGCGACCGATTCGCTAAAGGGTGGCATTTACTTGTGGCCAAGAAAGTGGACGCTTGAAAATTACCGGTTTGTCCTGGAGGAAGCGACCATTTTTCACGCCACCCTGATTTCCGTTCTGCGCACCGTCCTCGGCACCGTGCTGACCGTCCTGTGTTCGGCCATGGTGGCCTACACGATCAGCAGGCCGGAGTACGTGCTGCGCAAGTTCGTTACGGTCGCCTTCATTTTGACGATGTACGTCAACGGCGGGCTGATCCCGACCTTCTTGCTGATGCGCGATCTGGGGCTCGTCGGCAGCTTCTGGGTCTACATCTGGCCGGGGCTGGTCGGCGTGTTTAACCTGATCATCATCCGTTCGTTTATTGAAAATTTGCCGGACAACATTCTGGAATCCGCCAAAATCGACGGAGCCGGCGACTACCGGACGTTCTTCAGCATCGTGCTGCCGCTGAGCACGCCCGTGCTGGCGACCGTGGCGCTGTTCACCGGCGTATACCAATGGAACTCCTGGTTCGACGTGTTTCTGTACAACTCTTCGTACGAGCATTTGAGCACGCTGCAGTATGAGCTGCAGAAAATATTGCAGAACTCCAACGCTTCCCAGAACGCGCCCGACTTTATCGCGGCCGGGAATACGGGGGCGAGTATGGTGACGCCCTATTCCATCCGCTCGACGATGACGATCGTGGCCTCCGTGCCGATCATCATGGTGTACCCGTTTCTGCAGAAATATTTTGTCAAAGGGATGGTCGTGGGCGGCGTGAAGGAATGACCACCGTTCGCCTCATTGCAAGTGTCAACCCCGGGAGGTGTTTTCATGGATCAGGACGCGAACGGTGTCGTGCCGAAATTGCGGGACGTGTTTGCCGGCTATTTTCGGATCGGCGCCGCCGTCAATCCGCGAACGCTCGTCAGTTCGGCCGATCTCTTGGCCCGGCATTTCAACTGCATTACCGCCGAAAACGAGATGAAATTCGAGCGCATCCATCCGCACGAGGAAACGTATGCGTTTGAGGACGCCGACCGGCTGGCCGGTTTCGCGCGGGAGCACGGCATGAAGATGAGAGGACACACGCTCGTATGGCACAACCAGACGCCGGACTGGCTGTTTGAGAAGCCGGGCGGCGGCCTTGCGGACAAAGCGTTGCTGTACGCCCGGCTGAAAGCGCATATCGATACGGTGGTCGGCCGATACAAAAGCGACGTGTTCTGCTGGGACGTGGTCAACGAGGCGGTGGCGGACGAAGGGCCCGAGCTGCCTCGCGAGTCGAAATGGCTGCGCATCGCCGGCGAAGAATTCATTGCCAAAGCGTTCGAATTCGCGCACGAGGCCGACCCGGACGCGCTGCTGTTTTACAACGATTACAATGAAAGCCATCCGGCCAAGCGGGAAAAGATCGTTACCCTCGTCCGGTCGCTGAAGGCGCGCGGCGTGCCGATCCACGGCGTCGGGCTGCAGGCGCATTGGCAACTGCGGAGCCCGCCTGCGGACGACATCCGCGCCGCCATCGAGCGGTACGCATCGCTCGGGCTGAAGCTGCATATCACCGAGCTGGACGTCTCCGTGTTCGAGTGGGACGACCGCCGCGCCGATCTCAAGTCGCCGACGGCGGAAATGATGGAGCTGCAGGAACGGCGGTACGAGCAGATCTTCCGCATCTTCCGGGAATACCGCGATGTCATCGAATGCGTGACGTTCTGGGGCGTCGCGGACGATTACACGTGGCTGGACCACTTCCCGGTGCGCGGGCGGAAGAACTGGCCGTTCCTGTTCGACGAGCGCCATCAGCCCAAACCGTCGTTCTGGAAAGTCGTGAACGGCGCGGGGACTCAGGAGTGAAAAAGGGACAAAACGGCGAACGCCGTCCGTTTCCGTTTCGCGGAGAAGGACGGCGTTGTTGTCTTTGCGCGACGTCTGATTTATGCCAGCATGATGGAAATTTCGACGGTTTCTTCGGACCGGCCGACTTCCGTTCCGGTCTCGGCAAAACGCCAATAATCCGGAACCCGCTTTCTTAGCGATTCGAGCTCGGGCCTGGTCAAACGCAGCCGTTCAATCCGGCCGTCGCGGAACCGGTAATCCCTTTCCTCGCTCTTTCCGAACTTAATGGACAGCAGGTTTCGGATGCCGCCGATCGTGAGGAAGGGAAATTCGTATCCATTCCGGACGGCCGCCTCGATCGCTTCTTCGTGCGCGTTGGCATATTCCAGGAAGCTCTCCCAAGCGGTTTCGGGATTTACTTTCTCCCGCAGCTCCGCCGCATCGTTTCGCCGAATCAGCTTCAACGCCTCATCCGCCGAGAACCCCTTGGCCAAAATCATCTCCAGCCGGAGCCCGTAAGGCTGCGGCAATTTCGTTTTCTGCATGTTTGCTCTCCATTCGAATTTTCCAGATCGTTTGTCCGCCGTCAGACCAAATGGCACGCGACGAAGCGCTCTCCGCCGACATGCCGGAATTCGGGCGCCTGTTCCTTGCATCGCTCTACGGCGAAAGGGCATCTCGTATGGAACTTGCAGCCGGACGGCGGGTTGGCCGGGCTCGGGATATCGCCGCTCAGCACGATTCTCTCCCGCTTGAGCTTCGGAATCGGGATCGGCACGGCCGACAGGAGCGCTTTGGTATAGGGGTGGAGCGGGTTGCGAAACAAGTCGTCCCGCGGGGCCGTCTCCACCATCGAGCCCAAGTACATGACGCCGATGCGGGAGCACAAGTGCTCGACCACGCTGAGATCATGGGAGATGAACAAGTAGGTCAAGCCCCTGTTCTCCTGAAGCTTCCGGAAGAGATTGATGATCTGCGCTTGAATGGACACGTCCAGCGCGGATACGGGCTCGTCGGCAATGATCAGTTCCGGATTCAGAACCAAAGCGCGCGCGATCCCGATCCGCTGACGCTGCCCGCCCGAGAACTCGTGAGGGAAACGGTCGATATGATAGGCGGACAATCCGCACGCGGCCAGCACGTCAAGAACGCGGTCGCGGATTTCCTCCTTCGGCGCCAGGCCGTGGTCGAGCAGGGCTTCGCCGATCGCATCGCCGATCCGCACGCGGGGATTCAAGGAACTGTACGGGTCCTGGAAAATCAACTGCATTTTCGGACGAAGCCGGCGCAGCTCCTCAGCGTTAAGACCGTAAAGGTCGATTCCTTTGAACCGCACTTCGCCATCCGTCTTCTCCGTCAGCCGGATCGCCGTGCGTCCGACCGTGCTTTTCCCGCTGCCCGATTCGCCTACGAGACCGAAGGTCTCGCCGGGCCGTATCGAAAGGCTGATGTCGTCAACGGCTTTGATTTGCCCGACGGTGCGGTTCAGAAAACCGGATTTGACGGGAAAATACTTCTTCAGACGACGGATTTCAAGCAGCGCCTCAGGCATGAACTACCGCCTCCTCGTACAGCCAGCACGCGACTTTCCCGTTATCCCCGACCTCGCGCAGACGCGGCTCGCGAGTCCGGCAGACGTCCATACAGCGCTCGCACCGCTCATGGAAATAACAAGAAGGTCTTAATTCCAGCGGGTTCGGAACCTGTCCCGGAATCGAGTACAGCTCGTCCTGCCGCTGGTTGATGACCGGCTTGGACTTCAAGAGCCCGCGCGTGTACGGATGCTTGGGATTCGTGAACAGTTCCACCACTTCGCCTTCCTCGACGACCTTGCCGGAATACATGACGACGACGTAGTCCGCCATTTCGGCCACGACGCCGAGATCGTGCGTAATGAGCAGAATGGACATGTTCGAATCGGCCTTGAACTGCCGCATCATATCCAGAATCTGCGCTTGAATCGTGACGTCGAGCGCCGTCGTCGGTTCATCCGCGATGAGCAGCTTCGGATTGCAGGAGATGGCGATGGCAATCATGATCCGCTGCAGCATGCCGCCGCTTAGCTCGTGCGGGTAAGACTTCGCGATCTGCTCGGGCCTGGAGATGCCCACTTTGCGGATCAGTTCGATCGCCCGCGCCCGCGCAGCCTTCCGGCTCAGTTTGAGATGCTCGATCAGCGGCTCCATGATCTGCTCGCCGATGGGCAGAACCGGATTAAGCGAGGTCATCGGCTCCTGGAAAATCATCGCGATCTCGCGGCCCCGAATCGTCCGCAGCTCGTTCCGGTCAAGCCGGAGCAAATTCCGGCCGTCGAAGCGGATTTGCCCGTCCACGAATGTGCCGGCGGCCGCATTCGACCCGACCAGGCCCATGATCGACATCGCCGTAATGCTCTTGCCGCAGCCGGATTCGCCGACGATGCAGACCGTTTCCCCACGGCGAACGCGCAGGCTGACGTCGTCCACCGCTTTGACGGTTCCTTCCCGGGTATCGAAATAGACTTTAAGACGATCGATTTCAAGCAAGTCACTCATCCGATGTCGCACCTACTTCCTGGGTCTGGGGTCCAGCACGTCCCGGAGCCCGTCTCCGAAAATATTAATGGCGATGACCGTCACGAAAATGGAAAACCCCGGCGGAATCCACAGCCACGGACGTTTTTGAAAATCGATCATGTTGTTCGCCGAATCGATCATATTGCCCCATGTCGGCGTCGGCGGCATGACCCCCAGGCCGAAGAAGCTGAGCACGGATTCGCTCAGAATGGCTCCGCCCACGTTGAGCGATGCGATGACGATGATCAAAGGCACCAAATTGGGCAGCAAATGGTTGAACAGTTTGCGCCGGTTGCGCAGGCCGAGAACGGTAGCCGCCTGCATGAATTCGCGCTCCCGGAGGCTGAGCACTTCGCCTCTGACCATTCTGGCAAGACCGGGCCAGTTGACGAGGCTGAGCATCAGCATCACGATATACATCCGGTATTCGGTCGGCACCTTCCATTCGGACAGCAGCGCTCCGAGGATAAACAGGAGCGGAAGTCCCGGAATGGTCAGGAGCAGGTCCGCGAGACGCATGATGATCTGGTCGCAAATCCCGCGGAAATATCCGGCAATCGCGCCGAGCAGCGAGCCGATGAATACGGAGAGGACCATGGAGGCCAGCCCCACCGTCAAGGAGATTCGTCCCGCCTGCATGACGCGGGTAAGCACATCCCGGCCGAGCGCATCCGTTCCGAGCCAATGCTGCGGACTGGGCGGTTTATTCATCTGCGCCAGATGGATCTTGTTGTCCGTATAAGGGGAGAACAGCGGGCCGATGAAACAAAACGCGAACATAAAGACCACGACGGCCAAACCGAGCATCGCGAGCCTGTTCTTCAGCAACCGCCGAGCGGCCTGCCTCCACATCGAGGATCTGACCGGCGCTGTGCCGGCCGTGCCGGCTTTGGTGATTTCGCTCCCGATCGTTGACATGGTCTTCCTCCTTTATTGCAGCCTGACGCGCGGATCGGCAACGCGGTACAGGATGTCCGACAGCAGGGTTCCGATGACGGTCAAAATCGCGATCAGCACGGTGAATCCCATCAGAAGCGGGTAGTCCCTTAAGCCGAACGAGGTCAAATAGAGCTGCCCGATTCCGGGCCAGTTAAAAATTTTCTCGATGATCAACGAACCTCCGAACAGCGCCGGCAGTTCGAAGCCGACTAAGGTAATGGCCGGAAGCATGGCGTTGCGAAGGGCGTGCGTAAACAGCACTTTCCGTTCCTTCAAGCCCTTGGCCCGGGCCGTGCGGATGTAATCCTGCTTGATGACGTCGATCATGGAACCGCGAATATAACGGGCCAGCGAGCCGACGCCCATAATCGTCATCACGATGACCGGAAGCGTCATATGATGAATCACTTCTTTCACGTAAGCCAAGCCGGTTGCCTGGCTGCCCGTCGCGATCATCCCCCCCGGAGGCAACAACTTCCAATCGACCGCCAGAATCTTGATCAGGAACAGCCCGATGAAAAAGGAAGGCAGGGACATCGCCGCGAAGATGGCGACCATCACCAGCGTATCGAACCAGGAATACTGCTTGTAGGCGGCGACGCACCCGATGATGACCGCGGTCACCCAGGTCAGAAAGGTGGAGACGGCGGCCAGCAGAAAGGAATTCCAAATATATTGGTTAAACAAAGTGAGAACCGGCTTCTGCTGCGCCATCGAATAGCCTAAATCGCCGTGCAAGGCATTTTTCAGCCAAATGGCATAACGTTCGAGAACCGGTTTGTTGAGGCCGTAAATCTCCCGCAGCTCCGCCTTTCGTTCGGGCGTCAGCTTGATGTTGCCGGTGATGAAATCTCCCGGCGTCAAGGCGTACAGACTGAAAATGAGCAGCGACGCGGCAAACAGAATGACGACCGTATACAGCAATCGTTTGGTGATAAACGCGCTCATAATCGGCTCCTTAAACACGTTCCCTGTCCCATAAAGAGACAGGGAAGCGTTCTTCAGGTTATTGCAGATACCAATCCGGCAGACTGGGCGCGATGCCGTTGAAAGGGCTGACGTCCAGGTTCTGGATTCTGCCGTTATAGGCGTAGACCGTTTTTCGGTAGTTCGTGAAAATTACGGGCAGCTCGTCGTTCGCCAGTTGGAAAAGCTCTTTGTAAATTTGCTTCCGTTCTTCGAGGTCGTTGGTAGCCAAACCTTTGTCGTACAGTTCCTTGAATTTCGGATTGTCGTAGCCTTTGATTTCGCCGTCTACGAACTGGATCAGGCCGTCCGCGGGATCGGTCAGCAGCGGCGTGGAGAAGGAGGCGAGGTCGTAATCTCCGCCCTCCACTTTGGAGACGAGCGCGTTGAAGTCCGCGAACACTTCAGGCTCGAACTTGATTCCGAGCTCCGCGAAATTCTCTTTGGCCACCGCAATGAAGATGTCCGTGTCTTTCTTCTTGGAGCCAAGGTAATGAATGGTGAGCTGCTTGCCGTCCTTCTCCCGGATGCCGTCGGCCCCCACTTTCCAACCGGCTTCGTCGAGCAAGGCCTTTGCTTTTTCCGGATCGTATTTGTAAGGATTGATTCCTTCCTCGGTATAGGCCCAGGAGATCGGAGACGAAGGAATGTTGGCCACGGCTCCCGCTCCTTGGTTGGCGTCGACGTAGATGCTCTGGCGGTCCAGGCCGTACGCGATCGCTTGCCGCACCTTCTTGTCCTTCAACGCTTCGTGCTCCAGGTTCACTTGAAGGTAGCCGTAGGTGCTCGGCGTATAGGGAAGGATATTGACGAATCCCAGGCTTTTCAGCTTTTCGATATTTTCCTGCGTCGCGCTGAACGAGGCGAAATCGATCTCTCCCGTCTCGAGGAATTGCCAGGTATCGCCTTCCGACGTCTTGTAGATGAAATGCTCCGTCTTCGGCTTGCCCTTATAGTAGTACTCGTTGGCCACGAACCGGACTTCCTGGCCCGGGATGAATTTCTCCAGCTTGTACGGCCCGGTGCCGACCGGCTTCTCATGAAGCTTCTTGATGTAGTCCAGCTGGCCGAACTTGTAGTCTTTGCCGTAATACGCTTTGGACAGCACGTCGGAGCCGAGCGTCGTCAGGGCGGACGCGTTCGGCTGCTCCAGCGTGACGGAGACGGTCAGCGGATCGATGACTTTGATGCCTTCGATGCTGGACGCTTTCCCTTCCTTGTACGCTTCTCCGCCTTTGACGTGAAGGGCTGGGACTTGGGAATCGCCGTCGTAGGCTTTGTCGTGCAGGAGCGTCCACGTGAACGCCACATCGTCGGCCGTCAACGGAGAGCCGTCGCTGAATTTCAGATCTTTTCTGAGGTGGAACGTATAAGTCAGGTTGTCGGGGGAGATGTCCCAACTCTCCGCAAGCGCCGGAATCGGAACCCCCTTGTTGTCCACGGTGACCAGCGGCGTGTAAAGCAGGGAAGAGACGTTGCCGTCGTAGCCGCTTTGGTGAAAGTACGGCGTGAACGCGCCGCTCGGGTCCGTTAGACCCACAATGATCGTATCCGTCCGCTGCTTGGCCGTATCCGGCAGCTTGGACAAGTCGGACGCCTGGATGACTCCGGAATCCGCCGGTGCCGAAGCGGTTGGGGAAGCCGCCGGCGTATTTGCGCTTTCGTTTGCGGAATTTCCCCCCTTGTCGGACGAGCAAGCGGACAGAAACAACGAACCGGCGATCAGCAGTGCGGATAGCGAAGCGATGCTTTTTTTCATGATTTCCTCCCGATTTTCTCTATTAAGTCCCGACATTTCCGATGAAATAAGTATGCTTTATGCCGGTAGTTTTATTATAGAAACCGATATTGGTTCTGTAAATAGAGAACCGAAAAATATTTCTTTTGAAGGAGAATTATTCGTTCCGCAATACGAAAAAGACTCCTTTCGCCCGGCCGGGCGAGAGGAGCCTGCAGGAGAATCCTTCCGTTCAGGCTTGCCGGATATACGCCATCAGCTTGCTCTGCATTTGCTCCAGCGCTTTCGGTCTCAGGCTGTACTCGGTCAGCGATTCGCCTTCGAAATGCGCGTAAATCAAGCCCGCCATGCGGAGTTTGGAGAGATGGTCATGCGTGATTCCCTTGGATAATTGCAGATGGCGGACGATTTCAATAAAAGTTCTGGGACCGTTGTGAAGATAGCGCAAAATTTTGAGTCTGCTTCTCTCGCCGAGGCAGCGAATCATGCGGTACTCGTGCGTGGACAGGAAGTCCGTCTCGTTGAAGTAGATTCGGGCGGCATAATGGCATACCGTCATTCCGCCGAAACAGTAGATGACATTCATCGGCTGAAAATGATATTGCGGGATTAAGACGAGCTGCTCCAAACCGGGCGTGGATTTGAAAATCAACCCGTTGGTCGTCTGATCGACGAATTCTTCCGGCGGCATGCGCGTTAAAGCGCGCTTGCGATCCCGCTCTTCGTTGCGCAGCGACTCGACAATCGCCGGATCGGTCTCCTTAAAGTACTGCTTGTTCCACTCGGCGAAAACCGTCAAGGTGCGGGCGCGGAATTCCCCCATCCGTTCCGGAAATTGCTGGCTGTAGGGGGAGATCAATTCGTACAAATCCCCTGCCGACATCCCCTCCAGCCAGGCCAGAAAGCCGTCCACGTCTTCCGATGGGCACAGATGGACAAGCAAGTAAGTCAATTTCCAGGCAAAATCGATCTCGGATTGATCCAGCAACGAAGCGAATTCGGGCGTCAATCGCCGGCGAACTTCATGGGCCCAGGAAGCGCCTATGTCGATCTTCTTGTGCGATTTGCGGCAAATATACGTATGCAAACTGTTGATGGCTTCATACAGCGGTTTAAACTGCACATCCAGACGTACATCCAAATGATGGTCCACGTTCGCTCGCCCCTCTCTGCAATCTATTATAGACGGCGGAGACAAGCCGCGCCAAGGCCAAGCCTTCTCCGCCCGGCGCACCGCCCCGAGCGTTCGGGCGGACGGTTTCCCGGCATGGTCCGCGGCCGGCATTCCGCCGGATTCGTAAACAACGGCGTGCGTCAGCCATCCTCCGCTTTCAAATACTGCTTGGGCGTCTTGCCGTACGTGCGTTTGAACATCCGGATAAAATAGCTCGTTTCCATGCCGAGCAGCTCCGCGACTTTCGCTACCGGAATCCCCGGATGCTCGCGAAAAAGCTGAACGGACCGCCGCATGCGAAGCTGCAAAAGGTACTGCTGGGGCGAAATGCCGTAGCTGGCCGCAAACAGCCGCTGAAAGTGCTGAACCGAATACCCGACCGACCGGGCGATGTTGGAGAGAAGCAGCCGCTCGTGGTAGTGGTCGTGGATCAGCCTTACGGCCGTTTGCAGGGCCGCGTTCGGCTGACCGGAGCGGCGGATGCTGCCGCGTTCCTTTTGGCCCGGATGCTGATCCTCCAATACGGAAAGAATCATGGCGTACATCCGTTTGGACAATTCCCAGTAAGCGTTTTCCCCGTTCAGATGGACGAGATGCCACAGCGATTCCAACTGGCTCCACAGCCGCTCGAAATCGGCCGCTTTGCGGACGGACAGCACAAGGCCGCCCATCTGCGCCAGCAGCGGGCCGGCCGCGGACCCGTCAAAGGCGACAAAGCCCAAATCCCATATCCCGTCCGAACCGTCGGGGGCGTATTCATGCGGCACGTTCGCCGGCAAAACGAGCAGCGTCCCGGGCGTGAGCGTCAGTTCCCCTCGTCCCTCGACCCGGAAGCTTCCCCGGCCGCTTCTCGACAGAAAGATCTGATGCGCAGGATAGCCGCCGGGCCGGGAGAGCCGCTTCTGCTCGTGGCTTCCGACGCAGCAAACGTAAAGCGGCAGAATCGGCTCCATATTCGCAAATTCCGCCAGCAGGAAAGGCATCATGCCGTCCGGCCTCCCATGTTCAATTTGTACGATTTTTTGATGGTTTTGTTCTATGAGTATAAGGGAGTTTTGCTCTAAGATCAAAGCAGAAAAGAGGATATGACGATTTCGGAAGGAGAAGGACGACATGATCCCCAAGCTGAGATTTCCGCCCGTAAGCGCAAAGCTCCCCGTCCTGATGCACGGCGCCGATTACAACCCGGACCAATGGCTGCACGATCCCCGGGTGCTGGAAGAGGACGTTCGGCTGATGAAGCAGGCCGGCTGCAACGTCATGTCCGTCGGCATATTCGCCTGGGCTGCGCTGGAGCCGGAGGAAGGCGTGTTCACGTTCGGGTGGCTGGACCGGGTGCTGGACCGGCTGGCGGAAGCCGGCATTTACGTATGGCTGGCGACGCCGAGCGGCGCGCGTCCCGCGTGGATGTCGGAGAAATACCCGGAAGTCAGGCGGGTGGAGGCCAACCGCGTCCGCAACCTGCACGGGATGCGGCATAACCATTGTTATACTTCGCCGGTTTACCGGGAGAAAACGGCCTTATTGAACGGCAAGCTGGCCGAGCGGTACGCGAACCATCCGGCCGTAATCGGCTGGCATATTTCCAACGAGTACGGCGGGGATTGCCACTGCGAGCTTTGCCAGGAAGCGTTCCGCGGGTGGCTGCGGGAAAAATACGGAACGCTTGAAGCGCTCAACGCCGCCTGGTGGACTTCATTCTGGGCGCATACATATACGGATTGGCGGCAAATCGAATCGCCCGCGCCCCACGGGGAGTACATGGTGCACGGCCATAACCTCGACTGGCGCCGTTTCGTGACGGATCAGACCGTCGATTTCTGCCGGCATGAGATTCGGGCGGTGCGGGCAGCCCATCCGGCGCTCCCGGTCACGACCAACATGCATATGATCGAAGGGCTGGACTACCGCAAGTTTGCCGACGCGCTCGACGTGATCTCCTGGGATTCGTACCCGACCTGGCACGAGCAAAAGGATGACAGCAAGCTTGCCGCATCGGTCGCCTTTTATCACGATCTGTTCCGCTCGCTGAAGCGGAAGCCGTTTCTGCTGATGGAATGCACCCCGAGCCTGACCAATTGGCAGCCGGTCAGCAAGCTGAAGCGGCCCGGCATGCACCGGCTGTCTTCGCTGCAGGCGGTGGCGCACGGGGCGGATTCGGTGCAGTATTTCCAGTGGCGCAAAAGCCGCGGCTCGAGCGAAAAGTTTCACGGCGCGGTCGTCGACCATGCCGGCCACGAGCATACGCGGGTGTTCCGGGAAGTGGCCGAGTTGGGCCGGACGCTGGCGGACATTTCGGAAATCGCGGGAACGGCCACGGTGGCGGAGGCGGCCATCCTGTTTGACTGGGACAACCGGTGGGCGGTGAAGGACGCGCAGGGACCGCGCAATATGGGCATTCATTATGAAGAAACGGTATACGCGCACCATCGGGCGCTGTGGGCGCAGGGCGTGGCCACGGATGTGATCGGGTCGGACGACGACTTCGGCCCGTACAAATTGATCGTCGCGCCGATGCTGTACTTGTGCCGGGAAGCGACCGGACGGAAGCTGGAGCGGTTTGTGGAGGCGGGCGGCACGCTGGTGGCCACCTACTGGTCCGGCATCGTGGACGAGAACGATCTTTGCCATCTCGGCGGCTTTCCCGGACCGCTGCGGAAGACGCTCGGGATTTGGGCGGAGGAAATCGAGGGCTGGTACGATCATGACCGCAACGGCATCGCGATGCTCCCCGGCAACGAGCTCGGCTTCGGCGGCGAATTCGAATCCTATGAAATTGGTGAGCGGATCCACGCGGAGAGCGCCGACGTGCTGGCGGTCTATACGGACGCGGACAGCTTCTATGCCGGGTGGCCCGCGCTCACCGTGAACCGGTTCGGCAAGGGAAACGCCTACTACATGGCGACGCGCCTGAAGGACGACTTTCTCGGCGCGTTCTACCGCAAGCTGGCGGAGCGGGCGGGGCTTATCCGCGCGTTGGAAACCGATCTCCCGCACGGCGTGTCCGCCCAGGTAAGGACGGACGGCATCGCCGATTACGTGTTTATCCTGAATTTCAGCGGGCGGGCGCAGCGGGTCGCGCTGGACGGCCGCCGCTATACCGACCTCGAAACCGGGCAGCCGGCCGGCCCGGAGCTGGAGCTTCCCGTCTGCGGCGCTCGGGTGCTGAAACGGCTCAGACAAGAATGAGGCCGTACCCAATCCAGAATAGCCGAATGCGAAATTGGCGGAAGACAAAACCCGGAGTTGCAAGCGGTGGATACGCTTGCGGCTCCGGGCTGTTTTTTTGGGCATATCAGAATTGACGGGGCAGCGAACATCGAAAAGGAACCGTTATCCTGGACTCCGCGCCGCCCAATGATTGGCGCCTCTGTACAAGTGCCGTTACAGGTGACTCTCGTCCACTAATACTATGGGGATAAATGTCGGTCGCCCGATCTGAAAGGCGAGGTGATGTGCGGCAAATGCCAAAGCGGGAAAAGGGGTTAAAATTGAAATCCGATACGCGGACATCGGCAAGGGCGGGTTCGAACGGCCGAAGCGCCGGTTTTAGAGCGGGTTGGAACGACGGCTATTTTCTCGGCATGTGCGAAGCGATCGGCCGCCGCACGCCCGGCTTCCGGGCGGAACCGCGCAAGCTGAAGGTGCTGTATATTCCGCAAGGCTTCGAATCGGTCGACCATGGCGTGATGGAAGGACTCGGACAAACGGTAACCGAACCGATCGCGGGAAATCCCGAGACGATGGCGGAACAGGCGCGGGAATGCCGGCCGGATCTGGTGCTGGTCATGAACGGGCTTCACGTGTTTCCCGAGAACCATCTGGAGCAAGTGGACCGCATTCGGGCGATGGGGGTGCGAACCGCGGTCTGGTTCGCCGACGATCCGTACTTCACGCAGGATACGGCGGCGATCGCTCCGCATTACGACTACGTGTTTACGCATGAAATCGGCTGCGTGGACTGGTACCGCAGCATCGGCTGCGCCAACGTTCATTATCTGCCGCTAGCGGCCAGCGTCTCGCGGTACCGGCCCGCGCATGTCGACCCCCGATATCGCAGCGACGTGTGCTTTATTGGAACGGCCTTTGAAAACCGGGCCGCGTTTATCGACAAGATCGCCCGATTTTTGTCCGGCTTGCGGGTCGTCATCGCCGGCGGTCTGTGGGATGCCCGCTTGACCCGATATGCCCTTCTGGCCGGACAAATCCGGCTGGGCTACACGCCGGCCGAAGAATGCGCCCGGTATTACGCGGGGGCAAAGATCGTCCTGAATGTGCACCGGCATACGGCTGAGCCGAAAAACACCGCCGGACTGCCGGGGAGGTCCGTCAATCCGAGAACGTTTGAAATCGCGGGATGCGGGACGCTGCAGTTGACGGACGTCCGCGAGGATTTGCCGCTTCATTATGCGCCGGGCGAAGAGATTGCGGTCTTCTCTTCGCCCGGTGAAGCCCGGGAGCGGATTCGCTACTACTTGAACCATGAAAGCGAACGGCGCAAAATCGCTTGGAACGCGCTGATGCGCACCCGCCGGGACCATACCTACGCCCATCGCTTGGACCGACTGCTCGGGACGGTGTTCGGAGATGGTTAGGCGATCATTTGGGCGAAAAGGAGGGGGACCGATGGCCAAACCGCGCCGAAGGCGAATCGAAGCGGTGCCGCATGCGGAAGCGATGGTGAGACAAAAAAGGGAAGAAGGTTTCTTGACGGGTCATCATTACGGCTATCATCTTGGGCGCTGCGAAGCGATTTTCCGGCAGACGCCCGTTCATCCCCAGCGAATGTGGAACGTGAAGGTGCTGTACGTCACTTCGGGCAAAGGTTACCCGTATTCGCCGCTCGATGAGGCGATCATCGACGGCTTGAAGGCCGTCGTGCGGGAGGTGGCGATTTTTCAACTAAACCCCAAGGTCAAGACCGAGCTCGCCTCCGTCGCGATCCGGGAGAAGCCGGACCTGGTGCTTATGCTGGAAGGCCTGAATCTCGACCTGCAGTCGGTCTACCGCCTGCGCCAGGCCGGCATACCGGCGGCGATCTGGTTTACCGACGACCCCTATTATACAGACATGACGGATAAGCTGGCGCCGCATTTCGACTACGTGTTTACGCTGGAACTGAACTGCCTCGACCTGTACCGCCGGCTGGGCTGCAGGGAGGTTCATTACCTCCCGTTTGCGGCCGACGTCCGCAAGTTTCGTCCCGTTCATCTCGATCTCGTGCAGCGAAAAGAAATTTGCTTCATCGGCAGCGCCTATTGGAACCGGGTGCGGTCGTTCGACGAGCTGGCTTCTTACTTGTCGGAGAAGAAGATCTACATTTGCGGGCTTTGGTGGGACCGGCTAAAGCACTACCCGCTGCTTAAGCGGAACATCGATCTGAACCGCTGGCTATCGCCGGAAGAAACGGCTCTGGCCTACAACGGTTCGCGCATTGTCATCAATATGCACAGAGCGCACGACGATGCAACGTACAACTTCAACAGCCGCAACATTCCCGCCGCTTCGCCCAACCCCCGGATGTTTGAAATCGCTTCGTGCGGCACGCTGCAGGTGGCCGACACCCGCGACGACATGAGCCGGTTTTACAAGCTGGGCGAGGAGATTTTGACGTATTCATCCGTCGGGGAGCTGATCGAGATCAGCGAATATTTCCTGACCCATGACAGCGAGCGGCAGGAAATTGCGCTGCGGGCTCTGCGCCGCACGCTGGAGGAGCATACGTATCCGAAACGGCTCGCGCAAATGATGCAAATCGTCTTCGGCTGACGGCAAGGCGGAAAACGGGACGGGAGGTGACAAGATGGCGCGCTTTCGCAAACGCCGCGTCCGGAAGCGGAAAGCGGCCCGCGGCGGAAGGACCGCATCCCGCGTCCTCCGCAAGCGGTCCGTCCGGGCTTCGGCCCGCCGGCGGCGGGGACGCAAGGCAGGAGCGGGCAACTATGCGGAGAGATATACCTCGGCTTTCAACCAAGGTTACAACGAAGGCTTCCAAGCCGGTTTTGCCCGGGGGCTCGAGGACGGAAGCCGTCCCGCAAGCTGACCGTCCGGCCGGAGCGTCTTTCCGCCGGCGGCACGGACCGCCAGACGGAGCGCCCTTATATGCGGGCAGACCGTGAAGCCCATCATCGGACGAAGGAGAGATGCTCATGAGCAAGGTCGCTTTGATCACCGGCATAACCGGGCAGGACGGCGCCTATCTCGCCGAATTGCTGCTGGCCAAAGGTTATATCGTCCACGGGCTGAGGCGCAGAAGTTCGCTCGCCAATACGGGAAGAATCGACCGTTTGTACCGGGGCGCCCATGCGCATAACGCCCGTCTCTTTCTGCACTACGGCGACTTGACGGATACCGCCAGCCTCTTTCGTCTCATTCGGGAAGTGCAGCCGGACGAAATCTACAATTTGGCTGCGATGAGCCATGTGCAGGTAAGCTTCGAGTCCCCGGAATATACGGCCAACGCCGACGGAATCGGAACGCTGCGAATACTGGAAGCCCTGCGGATTCTGGGACTTGCGGGCAAAACGAAATTTTACCAGGCGTCGACGTCGGAGCTGTACGGGCTTGTTCAGGCGGTGCCGCAAAACGAAAAAACGCCGTTTTACCCCCGCAGCCCCTATGCCGCCGCCAAGCTGTACGCGTACTGGATTACCGTAAACTATCGGGAAGCTTACGGCATGTACGCGTGCAACGGCATTCTGTTTAACCACGAAAGCCCGGTTCGCGGCGAGACGTTCGTCACGCGCAAAATTACGCGGGCGGCGGCCCGGATCGCCCTTGGCCTTCAGGAGAAGCTGTACCTGGGCAACCTGGGCGCCAAGCGCGACTGGGGACACGCGAAGGATTACGTGGAAGCGATGTGGCTGATGCTGCAGCAGCCGGATGCGGAGGACTACGTCATCTCCTCCGGCATGACGACGGAAGTCCGGGAATTCGTCCGGCTCGCGTTCGACGAGCTCGGCATCGAGGTGGTGTTTCAAGGCAACGGCCTAAGCGAAAAAGGGATCGTCCGTTCCTGCCGCCTTCCCGAATTCCAGCTTCCGGCCGGCCGCGAAATCGTGGCGGTGGATGCCCGGTATTTCCGGCCTTCCGAAGTGGATCTGCTGCTCGGAGACCCGGCCAAAGCCCGGACAAGGCTGGGCTGGACCCCCAAATACGACCTGAGGTCGCTCGTAAAGGAAATGGTGGCCGCGGATTTGAACGAAGCCCGGAAAGCGGAGCATTTGAAAAAGGGCGGCTTCGAAGTCGACCTCGATTTGGAATAAACGCGGGGGAAAGAGGAGGCGAATCGATGAAAGCGTTGGTCACCGGAATCACCGGCTTCGCAGGCAGCCATCTGGCGGAGTATCTGCTCCGGCAGAACGTGGAAGTGTACGGAACCGTGAGAAGCGGAAGCAGGCTGGACAACATCCGGGGCATCCGCCAAGACATCCGGCTTGCGGAATGCGAGCTCCGCGATCCGGTTTCGGTCGACAGGCTCGTCAAGGCGCTCAGACCCGATCTGATTTTCCATCTCGGGGCGCAAAGCTCCGTTCCCGCGTCATGGAGCGCGCCGCTCGAGACGATCCAGAACAATATCGCGGGCCAGATCAACCTGATGGAAGCGGTCCGTCGCCACGGTCTCGACTGCAAAATGCAGATCGCCTGCTCCAGCGAGGCGTACGGGGCCATATGGCCTCACGAGGCGCCGATCAAGGAAACGAATCCGCTTCGGCCGCTCAGCCCTTATGCGGTAAGCAAAGTGACGCAGGAATTTCTGGGCGGCCAGTACTTCCGCAGCTGCGGCCTTCATATCGTCGCGACCCGGGCGTTCAACCATATCGGTCCGAGGCAGAGCGAGAAGTTCGTCGCCTCAAGCTTTGCCCGGCAAATCGCCCGCATCGAGAAGGGCGACATGCCGCCGGTGCTCCGCGTCGGCAATCTGGACGCCAAGCGCGATTTCACCGACGTGCGGGACGTCGTTCGCGCCTATTGGCTGGCGCTGGAGTACGGCGAGCCGGGGGAAATCTACAACATCGCCTCGGGAACGTGCCGCCCCATCCGCGAGATTCTTCAACTGCTGCTTGCGTCGAGCAGGGCGGTGATTCAGGTGGAACAGGACCCGGGCCTTCTCCGCCCTGCGGATGCGGAAACCCTGGTCGGCGATTCCTCCAAGTTTTACCGGCGGACCGGCTGGAAGCCGGAAATTCCGTTAACGCAGTCGCTGAAGGATTTGCTGGACTTCTGGCGCGCGCAGCCGTGAAGGAGGCCGCCCCGGAAGCTTCGATCAAAATCGAGCAGAGAGGATGAGACGCTTGAAACAAAGCGCGGCAGTAAAAACGAGGGCCGGGAGAAGGAGAAGACCGGTCAAGCTTCGCCGGAAGCTGGCGAAGACGAAGAAGCATGCCGTCAAATCCGCAAGACGCAAGAAAACCTTAAAATCCGCCCGGCCGCTGCGGCTGAAAAAGTCTTCGGTCCGGACGCGGAGCCGGAAGCGGAAAGGCCGGCTTTCCGGAGCCGCCAGGAAAAAGGGGAAAACAAGAAGAGCGGGAAAAGCGAAACGGCTGCGCCGCGTCCCTCCTGCGGAAGCGGCGCTGCAGCCGGCGGAATCCGAGCTGCGGGCGGAACCGCCGGAGGAGCCGGAGGACGAGCAGCAGGAGCAGGGCGAACCCGGGTTTCGCAGAGGCGTCAACCTGATCGGATTTTTGCGAGCCGAGCTCGGCCTCGGGGAATCGGTAAGGCTGGCCGCAAGATCGCTCTCCGCCGTGAACATGCCTTTCGGGATTCTCGATTACAAGGAAGTCATTTCCGAGGGCATGAGCGACTTGACATGGGCGCATAAGGAAATCGCGGAACCGCAATACAAGGTCAACATTTTTCACATGAACGCCGACGCCCTGTCCCACTGCCATAACTATTTCGGCCATGAATTGTGGCACAACCGCTACAATATCGGCGTCTGGCACTGGGAGCTGCCCGAATTCCCGGACGAATTCTGCAGCGGCTTCAATTACGTTCAGGAGGTTTGGGCTCCGACAACATACGTGCAACACGTCATCTCCCAGAAAGCGAATGTGCCCGTGCTCCGGATTCCGCACAGCATCCATGTGGACGTCGTGCCCGAATTGAACCGGGAAGCCTTCGGGCTCCCGCAAGACCGCTATCTTTTCTATATGATGTACGACCTGCAAAGCACGACGGCCCGCAAAAACCCGCAGGGCGCGATCGAGGCGTTCAAGATGGCCTTCGACAAGGACGATCCGCGCGTCGGTCTCGTGCTGAAAGTCAACAATTCGAGCCTGAGGCCCGAAGATATCGAAGAGCTGCGTCCGCTCATCGCCGGCCACAGCAACATTTTCCTTATTGACCGGGTGCTCTCCCGGATCGAGGTCAATTCGCTGCTGAACAGCACCGACTGCTATGTGTCGCTGCACCGGGCGGAAGGCTTCGGTTTGGGCCTTGCGGAAGCGATGTATCTCGGCAAACCGGTCATCGGCACGAACTGGTCCGGCAATACGGATTTTATGAACGAGGAAAATTCCTGCCCCGTCAACTTTTCCATGGTTCATGTGGGCGAAATTTGGGGTCCGTACCAGGCGCACCAGATCTGGGCCGATCCGGATCTGTCCCAGGCCGCCGGATATATGCGGGAGCTTGTCCATAACCCGGAGTGGCGGAACGCGATCGCGGCCAAAGGGCAGGAAACGATCCGGACGCAGTTTTCGCCCCGGGCGGTCGGACAGATGATCAAGCAGCGGCTCAAGGAGATTGGCTGGTACTGATCCCGAAATTCTGAATTTGGTTGCAATGACCAGGGAAGAAGGCCCGATCAAGCACCGGCTTGTCTGAATATATTGCTGTATACCATCCAGAATGGGGGTGACTACGCATGGCAGTATTTGTTTACAAGACCGGAGCGATCCCAAGAGCTTCGCTGGACGGGACGACGAGCGTCAGCGTGACGGTAACGACGATGAACGACGATCTCGGCGTCAACACGGCAAACATCATCATTTGGGAGGTTCCGCTCTCCGGTCTCAAAACCGCGCTTACGCAAACAGCTTTCGCCCTTCTCGCGAACAACGCCCTGACAACCGGATTTACGGTGACGTCTACGGTAGCCCAGTTTGCGGTCGAGGTCCGCTATTCGAACCCGAATATGGTTCCGGAGATTACATTGGTGGGCGGCACTGCAACTGAGCGCATTTTCGCCGGAGAATTGTTCACCGCAAGCAGCGCAACGGAAAATCCGTAATCAACGTTTCTCCGCTCGGAGGAGGACCGCCGAACTTCGGCGGTCCTTTTGCTTGGCCGGTGGCCGCACCGGCACGTACGAACCGAAATCACCTGTCGCGGCCGAATGCATAAAGTAAAAGCAGACGCAAACTCGGCGCGCGAGCGGCAAGAACGACAGATTCCCCGCGCGGATCCAAGGAGGGAAGAACCGTTGGGGGCTGAAGACCAAACGCACTACGAAGACAGGGCAAGAGACCTCTTGCGCCGGATCAGGCAGGATGCCCGGCAACTGGAAAGCGTTCTATGGTCTCCCGAAGACTGGAACCAAATCGGAAAAACGATGGAAATCTGGCAAGCGAGGATGAAGAATCAGCGCGACGATATTATCGAGCATTTGATGTGGTATAAACGGATCGGCTGGAAGAAGTTCGTTCCGGACGCCGGGGAATTGGAAAACCAAACGAGGCTGCAGGCCATCGCCGAGGAAAAAGAGCGGCTGAAAGAATGGCTGGAGGGGCAACTGCACGTATCCGAGTTTTATTTGATATTCAAGCGGCAGCTGAAGGAGAGCCGATTGTCGGAACGGCTTGCCAAATCCGGCTTGCAGGGGTGGGACCGGCTTCACGTTCTGGATGCGGCCTGCGGGGACGGGCATTGGTTAAGAACCTTCGCGAAGTGGGGGGCCGATGTCCAGCGGCTTGCCGGACTTGAACCGTGCGGCTGGATGCTCGAACGCGCCAGTCGGCTGTCGCCCCCGGGCATCGCGTTTAAGAACGCGTTTGCGGACGAACGGCCGTTTCAAGGTAAGCGATTCGATCTGATTTTGGCGTTCGGCCTGTTCATGCACATTCTGGACGACGGACTGCGGAGCCGCGTGGCGCAGGAGCTGGCTGGAGCGCTCGGCGACGGCGGGTTGATCGTGACGTTCGATTTTCTTCCCGGCACCGAGAAAGGACTGGAGCCTTACCTGCGGTATACGACCAAAGGATTGGGACGCGAGGAGCTCGCGCGGCTCTTTCCCGATTGCGAGATCGAATGCGAGACCTTGCCGCTCAGCGATCAATATCCCGATTACGGGTACGGCCTGGCGGCCATCCGCAAACGAAAACCGGACCGGAAGGACGGGGATTCGCATGGAGCTTAGCCTCGCGCAGACGCTGGAGAACGTGGAGGGGCTGCTGGTTTCCTGCGTCCTGGAATGGAAGCGGGATAACGATTACGCCGGCTACGAGCGGTTTACTCAAGCGCTGGAACAATTGGAGCGCATGGCGGACCGGTTGTCCGGCAACCCGGAGGCATGGAATGCGGCGCTTGTCTCCTGTCTGGAAGAGCTGAGTCAACATATCCGGAACCAAGATATTATCGCGATCGGCGATGAGTTGGAAGGAAAGCTGATCCCGCTTGTTCGCGAATGGAGAAAGGAGGCTGTAACGACGGGTGATGGCCAACCGGGCTGACGAGAAAGAACAGGACGACTTGTACTCGAAAAATTTAGCTTTTCTGCACGAGCCGTTGCAGCGGCGTATCCGGCAGATCGAGCCCGAGGAAGTCCGGCGGCGGGTCGAGATTGTCCGTACGCGGGAAGGGCATCCCGTTTGCCGGTATAAGCGGGCGGGAACAACCGTCCGCATCAACAGCATCGACCCGGTCGGCCAGGCGGAGGCGTGGGGCGATCAGATTCCGCTCGAAGAGATCGGCGCGCTGTTCGTATACGGCTGCGGATTCGGGTATCCTCTCCTGGAAATCGCAAAGCGGAAACCGCCGGAAACCGTCGTGCTCCTATTCGAGCCCGATATTTATCTGTTCATCGCGATGCTGCGGCATTTCGACCTGGAGCCGTTGTTCCGCACGCAGAAGTTCGCCTTTTTCGTCGGGAGCTACGAAGACTTTGCCCAGGAGTTCGAGCGGCTGTTGTCGACGGATGTGTTCCACGGCTGCACGGCTCCGTCCATCGCCTTCGCTCCGGGCTCCAGGCCGTTTAAGAAGGAATGCCTCCATATCCATGAGCGCGTGTTCGAGTTCTTTATGCTGCAGCTGGAGAAACTCGGAAACGACCATTACGATTCCCTGCTGGGATTCCACCATATCGTCGACAATCTGGACGAAGTGCTGAAAAACCCGTATTTAAGCTGTATCAAGGACCAATTCAAAAACGTTCCCGCCTTCATCGTCGCCAACGGCCCGTCGTTGGACAAGGCTATAGCGGAGTTGAGAAAGGCGAAGGGCAAAGGGTTGATTCTGTGCAGCGAATCGGCGATTACCCCGCTCGTCAAAAATCAGATCGTGCCGGACGCGGTGTTCGTATCGGAGCGCTCCGAACGAAGCTTCCGACGGCATTTTGACAACAAGCGGTATCCGGAGGAGCTGGCCCTGATTGGGCTGGCCGTCATCGATCCGCGAATTTTCCCGGCTTTTGCGGGGCCCAAAATTCCCGTCTTTCGCGATTCCGAGTCCAACAGCACGTTTTTCAACCAAATCGTCGGCGACGGAAGCGCGCTGTTCGGCGGCAAAAGCTCGGCGCATTTCGCCTTTGAAGCCGCCCTGTACATGGGGGCCGATCCGATCGTGCTGGTGGGGCAGGATCTCGCATACGGACCGGACGGATCGACGCACAGCAAGCAGTCGGTATACGCCGAGGCGGCGCAGAAGGACGTGGTGCAGAAGCTGCAATCGCTGCCCGCGGTTTACGTGGAAAGCAATGACGGCCGCCTGATCCGTTCCAACCTGATCTGGCACCAGTTCAAGATCATGTTTGAGGAGATGATCGCCCGGAACCCGCAGACGACCGTGATCAATACGACGGAAGCGGGCGCCGCCATCAAGGGGACGAGACGCGGCAAGCTGGCGAGCGTGATCGAAACGCATTGCGCAAGTCCGCTGCCGCGGCGGCTTCACGAGGTGATCAGCGACAACCGGAAAGCGCTGGATATGAAGGACAGAAACCGCAAACGCGAACGATTGCGGGCCGAGCTCGAAAAATATAGGGCGATTTATCATGCGCTGGGGTTGTGGACCGAGAGAAGAAAGCGCGCATGCGAACGATTGCTGGACCGGTGCGAAACGGCGGATGCCGGCATCGAGCGGGAGCTGCGCGAGGCGTACGAAAGCAATCTCCGGGACTTCATCCGATTTCTGTCTCCGCACATGCATATTCTGTATTTCCAGCAAGTCATCATGGCCGGATTTTACAAAATGAACGTGCTCGGTCCTCCCGGCGCTCCCTGGAAATGGAGCAAGCTGTTTCTGGTTCATCACGAATTGTTCGATCATTTGACCGTCGTTTGCCAAAGCCTTGTCCGGAATATCGGGATCGCGATCGGCAAGCTCTCGTCCGGAGGCTCGTGAACATGGCGGGGACGCGGTCCGGCGGTTCCGGGCGGAACGACCGTTTTGCCCGCAACCTGCAATATCTTCACGAACCGTTAAAGCAGCGGATTCTGCGCACGGACCCGAAGGAAACGCAGCGGCGGATCGAGATCGTTCGGCCGAAGGACGGTTATCCGGTATGCCGGTATATCGAGGGCGGAAGAGCGGTTCGGATCACCAGTACCGATCCCGTCGCCCAGGCGGAGACGTGGTGCGGGCAAATCCCGTTTCGGGAGATCGGAACGCTGTTTGTATACGGGTGCGGCTTCGGTTATCCCCTGCTCGAAATGATGAGACGCAAACAGCCGGAAACGCAGGTTCTGGTGTTCGAGCCGGATCTCCATTTGTTTATCGCCATGCTGCGGGAATTCGATCTGGCGCCCTTGTTCGAAACGGGCAAATTCGCGTTTTTCGCCGGTCCGCTTCCGGAGCTTTCGAAGGAATTTGCCCGATTCATTTCGCAGCCCGACCTGTTTTATCTGACGTCTCCGTCCGTCGCGTTCGCGCCGGGGGCCCGGTTGTTCAAACAGACGTACATCCGTCTGCACACGCAGCTTTTCGAGCTTTTGGCGCTGCAAACCAAAAAATTCGGCAACGACCCCTCCGATACGCTTCTGGGCTTTCACCATATGGCCGACAATCTGGACGAAGTGCTGGAAAACCCGTACCTGAGCTGTTTGAAAAACCGGTTTGACAACGTTCCGGCCTTTGTCATCGCGAACGGCCCTTCTTTGGACCAAGCGATTCCGGAGCTGAAGGAGGCGGTTGGAAAAGGGCTGATCCTGTGCAGCGAATCGGCGATTGCCCCGCTGATGAAAAACGGGATCGTGCCGGATGCGGTATGCGTCCTGGAACGCACGGAGAAGAGCTACCGCCGGCATTTCGAAAACAAGCGGTATCCGGAAGAGCTGGCCCTGCTGGGACTTGCGGTCATCGACCCGCGGATTTTCCGGTCGTTCCCGGGGCCGAAAATTCCCGTTTTCCGCAGCCGGGATTCCGACAGCCTGCTGTTCAACCGGACGGTAGGCGACGGAAGCGCGCTGTACGGCGGCAAGAGCTCGGCGCACTTCGCCTTTGAGGCCGCCCTGTATATGGGAGCGAATCCGATCGTGCTGGTCGGGCAGGATCTCGCTTACGGCCCGGACGGATCGACCCACAGCAGGCAGTCCGTATACGCGGAAGCGGACCAGCAGGACACCGTGGCCATGCTGAAAGCGCAGCCCGCGGTTTACGTGAAGAGCAACGACGGCCGGATCATCCGGTCCAACGCGAAGTGGAATCACTTCAAGCTGCTGTTCGTCCAAATGATCGAGCAACATCCGCAGGTCACCGTCATCAACACGACGGAAGCGGGCGCCGCCATCAAGGGGACGGTGTGCGCGCCGCTGGCGGACGTCATCCGGACGCATTGCCCAAAGCCGCTGCCGCACAAGCTGCATGCGGTCATCCGCGACAGCCGGCAAACGCTCGACATCCCGGCCCGCCAAAGGCGGGTCAAGCGCCTGTTGGCCGAACTCGAGAAGTACGCCGCGATCTACCGGGCGCTTGAGCGGCGGACCGCCGCAAGGCAAAGCGAATGCGAGCGGCTCATGCGCGGCAGCGTTCCGGAACCGGAATCGGACCGCTTCGCCGAGCTGCGCCGGTTTGCCGCCGATAACGCCCGCGGCGTTCTTTCGGATTTTCTCCATCCCGATCTGCACTTGACCCATTTTCAGCCGGTTCTGTTTGCCGGATTTCACAAGCTGGGCGAACTCGGGCCCATTCATTCTCCTGGGAAGTTCCGGCAGGCGATGCAAGCTCAAGCCGAGCTGCTCGATGGTCTGAACGCGCTTTGCCAAAGCCTTGCCCGCAACATCCGGATCGCGGCCGGCCGCATTCGCTCCCGCGGGTACGAACGGTAAGGGAGGAAACGACATGGCGTCCTTACAGTCCTTTTTCACGGAGAAAAAATGTCTCGTCGCGGCCGAAATCGCGCAGGCGCACGACGGAAGCCTCGGCACGGCGCACGCCTTGATCGACGCCGCGGCGGATGCCGGCGCAGACGCCGTCAAATTCCAGACGCATATCGCCGAAGAGGAAAGCACGCCGCAGGAGCCCTGGAGAGTCCAATTCAGCCGCCAGGACGCAACCCGCTACGACTACTGGAAACGGATGGAGTTTACGAAGGAGCAGTGGAAAGGGCTCAAGGAGCACGCGGAGCAAAGGGGCCTGATCTTCTTCAGTTCGCCGTTTTCCCCGCTTGCCGTCGACTGGCTTGAAGAGCTGGACGTTCCGTTCTGGAAAGTGGCCTCGGGCGAAATCGCGAACAAGCCGCTGATCGACCGGATGACCCGGACCGGCAAGCCGATTCTGGTGTCGACCGGTCTGTGCACGCTGGAGGAATTGGATGCGTGCGTCGGATGGCTTCAGGCGGCGGGAAGCGAATATCTCGTCTTTCAATGCACGTCCGAATACCCGTGTCCGCCGGAAAAGGTGGGCCTGAATTTGCTGCCGTTTTACAGGGACAGGTACGGGTGCCCCGTCGGCCTGTCGGATCATTCGGGCGAAATTTACCCGGGTCTTGCCGCCGCGCTGATGGGCGCGTCGATGATCGAGGTGCACGTCACGTTTTCCAAGCAGGCCTTCGGTCCGGATGTACCGGCTTCCCTCACGATGGAGCAGCTCAAACTGCTGACGGACGGCGTCTCGTTCATGGAGAAGATGCTGGCTCACCCCATCGACAAGGAAGCGGCCGCCTACCGGTACCGGGACATGCGGGCGATTTTTTACCGCAGCCTCGTGGCGCGCGAGGACCTTCCGGCAGGCACCGTGCTGCAGGAGGGGATGATCGCCGCCAAAAAGCCGGGAGGCGGCATTCCGCCCAGCCGCCTGGGCGACCTGATCGGGAAAACGCTGCGGCATGGCGTAGCGGCCAACCATCCGTTCCGCGAATCCGATTTCGAAGCGGATGAGGGGGGGAGCGCGCGGTGAAAATCGCCGTCGTCCTGGTCGACCGCGCCAACTACGGCCGGCTGAAGCCGGTCATGGCCCAAATGCGGTCGCGCCCGGACATCGAAATGCAGGTCGTCTGCGCGGGAACGATGCTTCTCGACCGGTTCGGCAAAGCGAAGCAGGTCGTTCTGGAGGACGGCTTTCCGGTTGACGAAGAGGTGTATCTGGAAATCGACGGCTCGCTGCCCGCGACCATGACGAAGTCGATCGGCCTCGGCATCATCGAGTTTTCCAGCGCGTTTCGCAAGTTGGCTCCCGATTTCGTGCTGCTGATCGGCGACCGCTACGAGGCTTTGGCGGCCGCTATCGCCGCGGCGTACCAGAATATTTGCCTGATTCATCTGCAAGGCGGAGAAGTGACCGGTTCGATCGACGAAGCGACGCGGCATGCGATTACGAAGCTGTCCCATTACCATTTTCCGGCTACGAAGCGTTCGGGACGCTACATCGTCAGGATGGGAGAAGACCCGAAGACGGTGTTTCCGTTCGGCTGTCCGAGCGCCGATGTGGTCGCAAGCGCGGCGGCGGATATTCCGGCCGAACGGATCGCGGACGCGGGCGTCGGGGCGCCCATCGATTTCGGCAAGCCGTATCTGCTGGCGCTGTTCCACCCCGTGACCACCGAATTCGCCGACGCCGAAGCCCAAATGGAGCAGCTGCTGCTGGCTCTTCGCGAGACGGGCGCGCAAATCGTGCTGCTGTGGCCCAACATCGACGCGGGCTCCGATTCCGTCTCCGGCGCGATCCGCCGTTTCCGCGAATTCAACCGCGAGATCCCCTTGCGCGCCTTCAAAAACTTCGAGCCGGAGGATTATATTCCGCTGCTGCGGCAGGCGGCCTGCTGCGTCGGCAATTCCTCCAGCTTCGTCCGCGAGGCTTCCTTCGTCGGGACGCCGGTCGTGCTGGTCGGCTCCCGGCAGGACGGGAGGGAGTGGTCCGAAGCGGTCCGGCGGGTGGAACCGGTCAGGCAGGCGATTGCGGAAGCGATACGGGCGCAGCTTGCGCACGGAAAATATCCGGCCAGCGAGCTGTACGGCAAACCCGGCGTGTCGGCGCGGATCGTGGATCAGATCTTGACGCTTAAGCCCTACAGCCAGAAAAAGCTGGCCTATGTCAAAGGAACCTGAAAAGGAAGTGCCGGTATGGACGTACTGGATAAAATTCGCGGCAGGTCCGCTTCCGTTGCCGTTCTCGGCCTGGGTTACGTCGGGCTGCCTCTGGCTCTCGAATTTGCGGAAGCGGGGTTTACGGTATACGGGATCGATGTTTCCGCGGAAAAGACGGAGCTTCTCCGGCAGGGCAAGTCGTATATCCGCGACGTGCCGCCGCAGCGCGTGAAGGAAGCCGTGGCGTCGGGAAAGCTTCGGCCTGCCAGCGAGCCCGACGCCCTTGCGCTGGCGGACGCCGTCGTCATCTGCGTGCCGACGCCGATCAAGCACAATCAGCAGCCGGATTTAAGCTACATTCAGGCGAGCGTGGAGACGATCAAGCCCCGCTTGCATCCGCAAATGCTGATCGTGCTCGAAAGCACCACGTATCCCGGGACGACGGAGGAATGCCTGGAGAAGGAATTCCGCCAGGCGGGCTATGTCCCCGGGCAGGACTATTATCTGTGCTATTCTCCCGAGCGGATCGATCCCGGCAACCGCAAGTACGGCATCCGCAATACCCCGAAGGTGGTCGGCGGCACGACGGACGCCTGCCTTGCGGCCGGAAAAGCGTTGTACGAAACGGTCGCGGACCGCGTCGTGACGGTTTCGAGCCCGAAGGCGGCGGAGATGACGAAGCTGCTCGAAAATACGTTCCGGAGCGTCAACATCGGATTCGTCAACGAGATGGCGCGGCTTAGCGAAGAGCTGGGCATCGACATCTGGGAAGTCATTGCCGCCGCATCGTCCAAACCGTTCGGGTTCATGCCGTTCTACCCGGGCCCCGGCATCGGCGGGCACTGCATTCCGCTCGATCCCCTGTTTTTGGCGTGGAGGGCCAAGCGCGCGCATTTTTACAGCAAATTCATCGAATTGGCGCAGGAGTCGAACCAGTCGATGCCCCGTTACGTCGTTCATCGGCTGATGGAAATTCTGAACGATTACGGCAAGTGCCTGGCCGGCTCGCGGTTGCTGCTGCTCGGCATGGCCTACAAGCCGGATCAGGACGACCTGCGCGAATCGCCCAACCTCGAGATTTTCGGCCTGCTGGCGGACAGGGGCGCGGCGGTGGACTATCACGATTTTTATATCGAATCGTTTACGGACGAAAGCGGCATCAAGCGGCATTCGATCCCGGAACTTACCGAAGAACGGCTGTCCGGATACGACTGCGTCGTGATTTTGACGGCTCACCGGTCGTACGATTTCGGCTTTGTCGTCCGGCATTCGCGGGCCGTATTCGATTGCCGCAACGCCGCAGCGGGGCTAAAGGATCAGCATGTCTACAGGCTTGGCGCCAAGTAAAAAAACGGCTGTCCGGCCGGCCGGCGAGGAAGTGATCGATTGAAACGATTGGTTTACAGCGGGCCGTCCCATAGCGTTCGCATCGTGGAGGAGGCGCTGAAAGGGCGGTTCGACATTCGCGCCGCCGAGGACCGGGCGGAGTCGCTGCTTCCCGAAATCGAGCGGTGCGCCGTGTTTTTGGACGCCTCGATGAAGGTCAGGCTGACCGCCGAGACGATTATGAACGCGAAGCGGCTCGAACTGGTCGCGACGGCGACCACCGGGGCGAATCATATCGACCGCGAGGCGCTGCGGCGGCGGGGCATTCCGCTTCTTACCCTGCAGGGGCAGACCGAATTTCTGCGCGGGCTGACGCCGGCGGCGGAGCATTCCTGGCTGCTGCTGATGGCGTGCGCAAGGCGGCTGAGGGGCGCGGTCGCCGATACGATGCGGGGAAGCTGGGACCGTCAGCGGTTTCCGGGCGTCATGCTGCGCGGTAAAACGCTCGGCATCATCGGCATGGGCCGCATCGGGACATGGATGGCGAAATACGCGGACGCGTTCGGCATGAAGGTGGTCGGCTACGATCCCTATGCGGGCGACTTTCCGCCGTGGGCCGAGCGCGCCGATCTGGACCGGCTGCTGGCCGGTTCGGATTTTGTCAGCGTCCACGTGCACGTGACGGAGGAAACGAAGGGCCTTCTGGGGGCGGACAACATCGGGAAAATGAAACCGGGCGCCGTTCTGGTCAACACGTCCCGCGGCGAGGTGATCGACGAAGAGGCGCTGCTTCACGCGCTTCGAAGCGGTAGAATCGCCGCCGCCGGCCTCGACGTGCTGGCGGACGAACCGGACGTCCGCCGCAGCGGGCTGTGGCAGTACGCCCGCCAATCGGACCGGGTGATCATTACCCCGCACATCGGCGGCTACTGCCCGGAGGCGGTCGACCGTGCGGTCGCGTTCGCCTGCGGGCGCATTCTCGAGCATTACGGAGGGAGCGCGACATGAGCGGCCTCGCGCGCCGGCTCGCCGGGGAGCTTATCCGGTCGGGCGTCAGGCATGCGTTCGGCATCACCGGAAGCGGGATCAGCTATGACCTGATCGCCTGCCTGGAGGATTCGGGCGTGCCGTTCTATCCGGTCGCCCACGAAGCGGCGGCGGCATTGATGGCCGGCGCCTGCTGCCGGGACGGCCGGCTGCGGGCGGCCGCGATCGGGATCAAGGGGCCGGGGCTGGCCAACTTCATTCCGGGCATCCTCTCGAACCGGTACGAGGGGAGGCCGGCGCTGACCGTCAGCGAATCGTATTCCTCGGCGGCTCCGGCCTATTACATGCACAAGCGGGCCGATCACGCGGCGCTGTGCGGTCCGGCGGCGAAGGGGTACGCCCGGCTGGACCGGGAGCTTCGCAGCGTCGGCCTTCTGGCCGAGCTGGCCGTCCAAGAGGCGCCGGGACCGGTCCATCTGGACATTTCCGACGAACCGGAACGCGAGCCCCAAATCCGGACCCATCCGGACGGCGAGTCCGGGTTGCCGCACCGGGAGGACGGCGGCCGGGCGTTCGAGCGGATTCTCGAGGCGGTCGAGCGCTCGCGCAAGCCGGCCGTCGTGCTCGGCTCGATGGCGGCCCGGCGGCTCGGCTCGATCCGTTGGGACCGGCTCGGCGTGCCCGTGCTGGCAACGGCCGCGGCCAAAGGGTGCATCGACGAGCGCAGCGCTTTCTTCGGCGGGCTGGTGACCGGCGAAGCGGGGAAGCTGTCGCCGGAGCGGAACATTTTACGGGAAGCGGATCTGATCGTCGGCATCGGGCTTAGAAATACGGAGGTCGTCCGCCCGATCCGCGCGGAGGCGGAGATCGTGATTGTGGACAATGCCGGGCATGAATTAAGCGAGGGGTTTCAGGCGTCGGCGGTCGCGCATCCGTTCGATATGGAAGCCGCCGGGGAAGAGCTTGCCCGGGCCCTGTCCGCCAAATCCTGGGGCGAGGAGCTTCTGCGCCGCTATTGGCGGGAGGTGGACCGCGAGCTGTTCCGGGAAGCGTGGCTGCCGGCCCGGGCGCTGAGGGATGTGCAGGAGCGGCTGCACGGGAAGGAGACGATTCTCGTATCGGATACGGGGCTGTTCTGCACGATCGCCGAAACGGTGTGGAAGGCGCGGCAGCCTTCCGAATATTGCGGGAGCGGCAACGGAAGGTTCATGGGCACTTCGGTTCCGACCGCCATCGGCCTTGCCGTCTCCCATCCGGAGGCCGCGATCGTCTGCCTGGCCGGCGACGGGGGCATCCGGCCCTATTGGGCCGAGCTGAGGCTGGCCGCCGAGCTTCGGCTCAAGCTCTTCGTGCTCTATATGTCCGACGGCGGCTACGGCTCGATCCGGCGGGCGGCGGCGTCCAGGGCGGGCAGCGGCAAGCCGGTCGAAATCGCCGGTTCCAGCTGGTACCGGCCGATGAAAGCGATCGGATGGGAGGCTGTCCGGGTGCGAAGTTACCGGGAATTCCGCAGGGCGCTGGAACGGGCGGACCTGGACTTTCCGGGGCCGTTGTTTATGGAAATGGCGTTCGACAAGACCGGCTATACGTCGATGACTGCGAATTTGAGGTGAAAAGCATGACTGCAAAGCATATTTTGGTTGCCGGAACCGGTTCCGCCGGCAAGCGGCATTTGCGCAATTTCGCTTTTCTGGGCTGCCGCGTCTCCGGCATGGACCCCCGCAAGGACCGGCTGGAAGAAGCGGCGAAAAGCGCGGAGCTCGTTCATTCGTTCGGCTCGCTGGACGAGGCATGGCGCCAGGACGATTTCGACGCCGTGGTCGTCGCTTCTCCCCCGGCCTTTCATGTGTCCCAGTGCGCCGAATGCCTGAAACGGGGCAAGCCGGTGCTGCTGGAGAAGCCGGTCGCCCCGTCCTTCGCGGAAGCGGAGCGGCTCGCGGCCGAAGGCGCGGATGATCCGGCGCGGCCCGCCGTCCTGGTCGGCTATACGTACAGGTGGTGGCCTTCCATCCGCTTCCTGCGGGGCAAGCTGCGGGACGGCACGATCGGCAAGCCCTTGTACGCCGACTTTGTCATGAGCGCGCATCTGGCGGACTGGCATCCGTGGGAACGGTATCAGGATTTCTTTATGGCGAGCAAGGAATTGGGCGGCGGGGCGCTGCTCGACGAAAGCCATTTTATCGATCTGATGATCTGGCTGTTCGGGATGCCGTCGAAGATTTACGCCCAAGTCGAGCGCTTAAGCCCGCTTGAAATCGAAACGGACGATCATGTGGACATTCTGGCGTCGTACGATGGGAGCTTTCGGGCGCGGCTTCATCTGGACCTGTACGGACGGCCTCATGAAAGAACGATCCGGATCGTCGGGGAAAAAGGAAGCCTGGTGTGGAGCTTCGAGCCGGACGCCGTCAAGATCGGCCTGGAAGCGGGGCGGGATTGGCAGGAGATTCGATTCGGTCACGAACGGAACGAGATGTTTCTCCGGCTTGCGGAGCATTTTCTCGACGTGGTCGGCGGCGGCTGCGAGCCTCTGTGCACGCTTCGGGACGGATTGAACGCCCTGCGGGTCGTCGAGGCGTGCCGGCAAAGCTCCATATCCGACCGGGCCGTAACGCTGGACCCCTAAACGGGACGGGAGACGGCCATGTATTCGAATCGCAGCGTCATTGCCATCGTTCCGGCGCGCAGCGGAAGCAAGGGCATCCCAGGCAAAAACATGCGCCGGCTGGCCGGGGTGTCGCTGATCGGCCATGCGGGATTGTGTTTGGGCCGGCTGCCGTGGCTGGACGCCAAGGTCCTTTCCTCGGATTCGGCGGCGTATATCGCGGAAGGAAGGCGTTACGGCCTTGACGCTCCGTTCGTCCGTCCGGCCGAATTGAGCACGGATACGGCGGGCGCCGTCGAGACGGCCGTCCACGCGCTTGCGGAAGCCGAGAAGCATTACGGCCGGACGTTCGACGTCATTTTGCTGGTCGAGCCGACGAGCCCGCTGCGGCTGGCCGAGGATGTGGAGCGGGCAACGGAGCTTTTGATCCGGTCCGGGGCGGATTCGGTCGTGACGGTGAGCGCCGTGCCGTCCAAGTTCCATCCCCGGAAAATCTTCGGCCTGAACGGCTCGAAGCTGTCGTTCTACGAGCCGGAGGGCGCCGGGGTGGTCTACAGGCAGGCGCTGGACGCCAAGTATTGGCGCAACGGGGTGTGCTACGCCTTGACGAGAGATTGTCTCCTGAACAAGCGGAACGTGATTACGGACCGCACGCTGCCGCTGCTCATCGACCGGGAGGTTGTGAATATCGACGATCCGATCGAACTCGAATGGGCGGCATTTTTGCTTCGCCTGCGAAAAAGGAAGGAGGCGGAAAACCGGTGAACTGCCCGTTATGCGGCCAAGACCGTACGAACGTGTTGACCGACCGGCTGCGGAATGGGGAGAAGCTTCGCGTTTTCCACTGCCCGGAGTGCGATCTGGGCTTTTTGGAAGAACGGAAAGACGAAGCGGAGCTGAAGCGGTACTATCGGAACGAATACCGGAAAGCCTACAAGCCCGATGTCCGCGGACAGGCCGACGCCGAGCGGCTGTTCGACAGCGCCGTCGGATTCCAGCAGGACAGGGTCGCCCGAATCGAACGATATTTGCGCCGGGATGCGGCGGTTCTGGACGTCGGCTGCTCGTCCGGGGCCTTTTTGTTTCATATAAAGGATAAGGTGAAAGAAGCGGTCGGCGTCGAAATCGACCCGGAGGCGGCCAAGTTCGCTTCGGAGCGGTGCGGATGTCCGGTATATACGGATTACCTGGCCGAGACGCCGCTTGCGAAACGGTCGTTCGATGCGGTTTGTGCCTTTCAGGTGATGGAGCATGTCGGCAATCCGCTGGAATTTTTGCTTCAGCTCAAAGACTACGCGAAGGAAGACGGGCTCCTGTACGTCGAGGTGCCGAACTTGCGGGACGTTCTGGTATCGGCGTTCGATCTGCCGAATTACCGGACGTTTTATTTCCGCAGCGCGCATCTGTTTTACTTCAGCGAGCGGAGCCTGCGGATTTTGCTGGATCAAGCGGGACTGGAAGGCGACTTTTTTTATTCCCAAGATTATCATTTGGTGAACCATCTGAACTGGGTGCTTCGCGACCGGCCGCAGCCGCGTGCGGAGGACGGCATGGGGGAGCCGGCGTTTCCCGTCCGGCCGGGGACCGACGGGCGCGCGGAGGCGGCATTGAACGGTTTTTTGGCCAGGGTGAACAGGGAGTATAAAGAGCTGCTTTCCGAACTTGGGATGACGTCGAAAATCGGCTTTATCGCCCGCAGGAAGCGGGAAGCGAACGGATAGCCGGCGGCGCCTTTGCCAAAGCGCGCCTTGCTCCGGCCCGTTCGGCGCAATGATGCGAGAAAAGGCGGTTCAAGCCGTCGGGCAGGGGGAAATGTCCAAGCCATCCGGCCGCGCCCTTTCATATATATAGCCAAGGGGTGATACCGATGAACGCGGTGATTATGGCCGGAGGAAAGGGCAGCCGGTTCTGGCCGAGAAGCACGGACGCGAAGCCGAAGCAATTTCTCGAATTGACGGCAAGCGGAGAGACGATGCTGCAGCTGACGTACCGCCGCCTCCGCTCCTGGCTTCCGAAGGAGAATATTTACGTTTCGACCTCCCGAAAATATGCCGCGCTAGTGAAGGAACAACTGCGGGAACTCGCTGCGGACCGGCTCATCGAAGAACCGGAGCAGCGGGACACCGCTCCCGGCATCGCGCTTGCGGCGCTATACTTTTTGAACCGGGGTTCGGACGAAGCGTTCGTGGCCATTCCCTCGGATCAGCATATTCCGGACGCGGATGCGCTTGGGGAAGCGCTGCGCCTGTGCGGGGAAGTCGCGCGGGAAGAGCGGGCGATCGCGACGCTCGGGATCGTGCCGTCCCGGCCGGAGACGGGATACGGCTATATCGAGGCCGAACCGAAGCCGTATCGGGATGACGTGTTTCGCGTCATGTCCTTTATCGAGAAGCCGGACGCGAGCACGGCCCAGTCGTTGATCCGGCGCAGCAACATTTACTGGAACAGCGGAATTTTTACCTGGCGGCCTTCCACGATCGCTTATTACATGGCGCTTCATCAGCCGCAGATGTGGGCGGCGCTGACCGGGGCGGGAGAGCATCTCGAGACGGTGTATGCAGGCCTGCCGAAAATATCGGTCGACTACGCGATTTTGGAGAAGGCCGACCGGATTTTTATGATCCCCGCCCGGTTCGAGTGGGACGATGTCGGAAACTGGACGGCCCTGGAGCGCATCCGCGGCGCGGACCGGTACGGCAACATTATGGAAGGAAACGTTGAGGCGGTGGACAGCGCCGGCAACATTGTGTTTTCCGATGCGCCGAAAACGGTGCTCATCGGGGTGAGCGACCTGATCGTCGTGTCCACGCCCGCCGGCATTCTGATCTGCCGCAAGACGATGGATCAGCGGATCAAATCCGTGATGGAAAAAAGGGAGGAGGATGCGGACGGCAGCTGATCGGCCCTCGGCGCCAAACCGGCATATCTCCCGCCGTTATCAGGCGTTCAATGCGACAGCCTGCGGTAGCCGAGCGGAGAAATGCCCGTCCAACGCTTGAACTGCTTGCTGAAGTGCGAGACGTCCCGGTAGCCGAGCCGGACGGCGATCTCGTCGACGGACAGCCGGCGGTCCATCAGGAGCAGCTTCGCTTCCCTTACGATCAGGCCGGACAAGTACTGCCTGGGCGAGACGCCGTACACCTGCTTGAACGCTTTGTTGCAGTAGGCGGGCGAATAGCCGAGCGAAGCGGCGATGTCCTCGATGGCGGTCCGTTTGGCGGCAAGGCCCGTCACCGATTCGCGCAGCAGCCTTTCCATGGCGCCGGCCAGCGTATGGGCGGGGTCGGCGGCGCGTTCCGGCGGCCCTCCTCCTTCCGCCCGGCTCTGCGCAAGCGCCCAGTCGCACAGCGCGGCAAACAGGCGAAAGGCCGAGCGCTGGGCGACGAGCCGCTCCTGCGAGAGGTCAGCGGACGGCGACGGCGGCTGCAGATAGGACCTGAAGATCTCGTGAAGCGAAAGCCCGAGCGGAGAATCCGGCGCGATGACCGGCTCCTCGCGGGCGAGCAGCATTTTTCTCAAAGCGGGATCGTCGATGTCGAAGTGCAGGCTGAAATAAACCATGCCGGCGTTCTCCGCGGAGCCGTCGCTGCGGTGGGCCACCTGGGGACGAATGAGCAAAATATCCCCTTCCGACTGGATAACCGTTTGCCCGTTCACGACCATTTTTTGTTTGCCTTCCAGCACGACGTTAAATTCGAACAGCGGGTGAACGTGCTCCGGATACGTCCAGGCGGCGTTGACCTTGCGCCAATGGGCGGCGAACACTTGAACGGCGGCTTGCATGTCCGGGTACATTTGCCCTTCAAGGCTGTTATGGGTGCCTTCCGGCATCTTGCGTTTCATGGCGCGCCTCCGGCTAGTGGGATGATTATCCGAATTATAGCACAACGGCTGCGGGCAAAGGCACGATTTGTCCAAATAAAAGCGGGTTTTGACCCTGTAATGCCGCTCCGCGCTGGACTATGATGGGGGTAAAAACAACCGCTTCGGAAGGGGAAGTGTGCCGTCATGGGACGCAACGATTTTTTTAACGCGCATCATTCGCCGATCGGCGCTTTTGCCAGCTTTACGCTGGGGTTTCCGGGACCGGGGGGCGGCTTCGATCTCGAGCTCGGCCGATCGCCGAAGCAGAACGTCTACATCGGGCTGGAGCGGGAGGACGGAAGCGGCTACGATACGCTGCCCTTCTACGAATCCCAGGAAGAGGACGAGAGCAAACGGTACGACATCGAAAATCCGGACCCGAACCCGGACAAGCCGCGCTTGCTGCACGCGTGGCCCAAATCGCAAGTGAAGCGGGACTTCCGCCTCGGCACGGACGCGTGGACCGCGGGCGACCTGACGTTTAAGATTTATACGCAGGTCCGTTCCGTTCCCGATCCGAAGACGGCGGACGAGGAGGAACTGCGGGAGGCGCTCGTTCCGGCCGTGCTGGCGGAGCTCATCGTCGACAATACGCGTTCGAGCCGCAAGCGGCGGGCGTTTTTCGGCTTTCGGGGCGCCGATCCGTACAGCGCGATGCGGCGGCTGGACGATACGTCAAGCCTGGCGGGCGTCGGACAAGGGCGCAGCATCGCCATCGCGACCGACGACAAAAGGGTGCGTTCGGCGCTGCATTTCAGCATGGAAGATATTTTGACGGAAAAGCTGACCGAGAACTGGACGTTCGGCCTGGGCACGGTCGCCGCGCTTATCGCCGATGCGGAGCCCGGAGAGAAAGCCGTGTACCGCTTCGTGATCTGCTTTTACCGGGGCGGCATCGTCACCGCGGGTCTCGATACGTCTTACTATTATACCCGTTATTTCCGCAATATCGAGGCGGTGGCGGAATATGCGGCGGAGCGCTTCGACGCGCTGAAAGCCTCGGCGGAACGGGCAAACGGGCTGCTTGAGAACGGGCGTCTGTCCGAGGACCAGAAATTTATGATGGCGCACGCGATCCGCAGCTATTACGGCTCCACGCAGCTTCTGGAACTGGACGGCGAGCCGTTCTGGGTCGTCAACGAAGGCGAATACCGGATGATGAACACGTTCGACCTGACCGTCGACCAGCTCTTTTTCGAGCTGAAATTCAATCCGTGGACGGTTCGCAACGAGCTCGACATGTTCGTCAAACGGTACAGCTACACCGATACGGTCCGCTTCCCGGGGGATGAGACCGAATATCCGGGCGGCATCAGCTTCACGCATGACATGGGCGTAGCCAACGTGCTGTCTCGTCCCGGCTATTCCGCTTACGAGCGCTACGGTCTCGACGGCTGCTTCTCGCATATGACGCACGAGCAGCTCGTCAACTGGGTGCTCTGCGCCGCGGCCTATGTCGAGCGGACGGGAGACTGGGCATGGCTTGAGGCCAATTTGACCGTGCTGGAAAGCTGTCTGGAAAGCATGCTGAACCGGGACCACCCGGACCCGGCGCAGCGCAACGGCGTCATGGGCCTGGACAGCTCGCGGACGATGGGCGGGGCGGAAATCACGACGTACGACAGCCTCGACGTTTCGCTTGGCCAGGCGCGCAACAACATCTACCTGGCGGGCAAAACCTGGGCGGCCTACGTGGCGATGGAGAAGCTGTTCAAGGAAACCGGCCGCGGCGAGCTGGCCGAGGTTGCGGGCCTGCAAGCGCAGCGGTGCGCCGACACGATCGTCAGCCACGTCCAGGAGGACGGTACGATTCCGGCTGTCATCGGCGAAGGCAACAACTCGAAAATCATTCCGGCGATCGAAGGGCTGATTTTCCCTTATGTGACCGGCTGCCGGGAAGCGCTGGATGCGGACGGAAGGTTCGGCGCATACATTCGCGCGTTGGACCGCCACTTCCGCGAGGTGCTGCGCGAGGGCGTCTGCCTGTTCCCGGACGGCGGCTGGAAAATTTCGTCGACGAGCGACAACAGCTGGCTGAGCAAAATCTATTTGTGCCAGTTCATCGCCCGGCGCATTCTGGGACTGCCGTGGGACGAAAAGGGAGCGAGAGCGGACGCCGCCCACGTGAAGTGGCTGACGCACGAGGAGCTGTCCGTCTGGAGCTGGAGCGACCAGATCATCGCGGGCGAAATTACCGGCAGCAAATATTACCCGCGCGGCGTCACGAGCATTTTGTGGCTGGAAGAATAAGATGGAAGGCATTGATGTTTGTTGCCAGAGGCTGTCCTAAAAGGGCTGCCCGAAAATCCAACGCCGTATAAAAAATAAACCTTCAACCCCCCCTGTAAAAGTGGGGGGATTGAAGGTTTATTTTTATTAACACAGGATGGCATCAAAACCGGACCGGCCGGTGGATTGCAGTTGCTATAACGGCAATTGCAAACCCGTTTTCGCCCGGATTTGAATGGCTAAAGAAGCGATAGCGGGCGAGCGGCGGGATTGGCGGCAAAGAAGGGTACTGGGCGGACTACATAGCGGGCGAGCAGCGGGGCAGGCGGCAAAGAAGGGTACTGGACGGACTACATGGCGGGCGAGCAGCGGGGCTGGCGGTAAAGAAGGGTACTGGACGGACTACATGGCGGGCGAGCAGCGGGGCTAGCGGCAAAGAAGGGTACTAGGCGGACTACATGGCGGGCGAGCAGCGGGGCAGGAGGCAAAGAAGGGTACTGGGCGGACTACATGGCGGGCGAGCGGCGGGGCTGGCGGCAAAGAAGGGTACTGGGCGGACTACATGGCGGGCGAGCAGCGGGGCAGGCGGCAAAGAAGGGTACTGGGCGGACTACATAGCGGGCGAGCGGCGGGGCTGGCGACAAAGAAGGGTACTGGGCGGACTACATAGCGGGCGAGCAGCGGGATTGGCGGTAAAGAAGAATACTGGCATATCCCCGCGGCAGACGTAGCGGTCGGACGGCTTTCGCTTGCCCATCATTTACGCAAGAAATTGGCCATAAAATCGGAAGCAAAAAATAGTTTGTAACTTTGGAGGGATTTCGCGTCTAATCCGATAATTATACAGTTGGGAGGGCGCCGGATCGCCCCGCGATTGCCAAGAACGAAATCGTAACGTTGAAAAATGTGGTGCACGCAGGAGGGTCTTACCGGGCTCCTCTCCTCTATATTCTCGTTGCTCCCCGAACGATCAAAACGCTGCAGGAATGGACAAACGAATCGTAAGCTGCGGACTGGCAGGGCCGCTAGATTCCGTAATTCGCCCAAGTGCCGCCATATTTGCCTCCCGCGTGAGAGCTACATTGGAAATGATCCAACGAACGAGGCGTTTTGTTTCTTTATGCGAGGGCTATCTTGGAAATATCCAACGATTTAAGCACGCTTAATCCGAAACCTCCCTTCAAATAGGCAATTCATTGGAGAAAATCCAGTATAGGGTGACGAACGGCAAAAATGAACGGATTATCCTGTACCAAATCCAATATAGCTGGAGGAGGGTGCGTCGTGAGGCGCGGTGAGGAATATAGACGAAGAAAGTGCGGCCTGAAAAGGGAGGATAGCCGAAGAAAGTGTGCGTAGGGGAAGCCGGTATATCCGAAGGTTGAAAAAGATCGGTCCTGCCGCGTGCACGGTGCGAAAAGATCCGCTGAAAAAGGAAAACCCGGAGCAGCAAGCGGTTGAAAATGCCTGCGGCTCCGGGTTATTTTTTTAAATCGTCTGGCGCTCAAGCGAATGCGCCCCGGTCAAGGACGGCGCTGTCCGCTTAAGCAGAATTACACTATAACACGCTGCCTCCGAACAGGAAGCGGTATTCCCACGAGTTGTCCTTTATCGTGCTTACGGTTACCCCGCCGCTTTTGACGGAGTAGGTATGCAGCAGCTTGCCGTTCCCCAGGTAGAGGCCGACGTGCGTAATGCGCTCGGAAGATTTGTCGATGCCTTCGTAATCGGACTTGTCGGGGCCTTTGTACGCCATAAAAAACACCAGATCCCCGCGCTTCAGCCGATCGATGTCCGTTACGGCATGCCCTTTCTCTTTCACGTATTTTCCTTGTCCGCGGGAATCGGCCGGCAGCGTGATGCCCAGCGCCTCCCGGAAAATCCAGCGCACGAAGGAAGAACAGTCGAACGTCTTGTCCGACTCGCGGTCCGCCCCGAATTCGTAAGGCGTGCCCATATATTTCATGCCGTCGGCGATCACGTTCTCGATATCGGCGGCTTTCGCGTCCGCCAAATCCGCTTGGTCACCGGACTGCCGCCCGGCCGAGGATGCGTCCGCGGGCGCCGCCGCCGCCTTTCCGGCCGTTCCGGCCAAGGAACCGGCTGCGATGCCGAACGCCAGCAAGACAAGTCCCAGTGCTTTCATGTTCGCACCTCCCAGCAGGTTGTACCTTTACGCTAACATAGGCCGGAGCCCGATTGGAACCCTCAAATGTTGCCACTTGTCCGCAAGGCCGACCGCGCCGGGGACGGAAGACGGTAAGGCTCCCCGACCGCAGTCCAGGGTCAAAAACATGCGCGGGTCCGTTATGCGCAAATGCGGTCCGGTTTACAATGGGATTGTGAGGTGAACGACTCGGCAAAGGCGCGAGCCGGCCGAACTGGCAAAAGGAGGTGCAGCCATTGAAAAAGGGGAACGGATTGGCCATTGTGCTCGTTGTGATCGGCATTTTGCTTCTGGTCGGGAAGTTGGGCAATCTCTTCGGATTTCTGATCGGATTGCTGATCCCGCTGCTCGTCGTCGGATTGGGCGTGCTCGGCTGGAGAAACGGCAACCGGTTCATCGGCGGAATTCTGATCGTGATCGGCGGCTTCATGCTGCTGGGCAAGCTGTCCGCCGTCATCTTCTGGGTCGCCGCAATCGGCCTGATCGTTTTCGGAATATCCCTGCTGGCCCGCAATATGAGACGAGTATAACGCTCCGGGCCGGAAGCCATAAGAAGGAGGAACGAGATGAGCGTCATCAAACGAGTGCGCGATATGACGATAGCGACCTTGAACGACCGCTTGGAAAAAGCGGAAGACCCCGTTCGTCTGATCGATCAGTTTCTGTGGTCGACGCATCAGGAAATCGTTCAGTGCGAGCAGCTCCAAAGGCAATACGCGGCGCATAACGATCACCTGCTGAGACAGTGGAAAGAAGCCGAGCATTGGAAAAATAGGCGCGAAGAACAAGCCGTCACGGCGCTCAAAGCCGGGGAAGAAAACGTCGCCAAGCTGGCGCTTCAAGATAAAGTGATCCACGAGGAGAAGGCGCAGCGCTACAAGGAGCTGTACGAGCAAAGCCGCAGCGAATTGGCCGAGCTGGAGCAGCTGCTTCAGGAACTCAGGGACGAGTACCGCATCGTGTACGACCAGCGGCAGTTCTATCTGGCCCGCATGGAATCGCTGCGCCTGCAGCAGCGTCTGAACGCGCGGTTCGGTGCCGGCGCGGCGGACGGGCCGGCGAGCATGTTCCGCAAGTTGAACGACCGGCTGACCGACATCGAGCTGGAGACAAAAAGCCTGCGCGATCTTCGCCGCATGGGGCAGGAACTGGCATACCACGCCGGAACGGTCGTACACGACACCATCGAACGGGAACTGGAGCAACTGAAACGCAAACTGCAACAAGGAGGTTAATCCATGCGCAAATTGTATCGTTCGTCGCGGGATCGCAAAATATTCGGCATTTGCGGCGGACTGTCGGAGTACCTGGGCGTGGACGCGACGTTGCTGCGCATCCTGCTGGTGGTTGTCGCCGTATTCTCGGCGGGATCCGTCATCTTCGTCTATCTCATCGCCGGCCTGATCATTCCCCAGCAGCCGAACTTCGGCGCCGACCCGTTCGGCGATCCGTGGAGCGGCGGACCGCGCGCCGGCGGCGCCCATTACGGCTGGACGCCCCCCCACAACGCCTATTCGCCGTCCCCGCAGCAGGGCTGGACCCCCGGGCCGGGACCGCAGGCGGCGGGAGGCGGAGCGTTCGCCGGCGGCGCCAAGATCCGCAACTCCGCCGCGCCGGGGGAATCGGGAGGACTGGATGCCATGATGGACGACATCGAGAAGAAGGCGCTTCGGCGCGAAATCGAAGAACTGAAGGCCCGCATTGCCAAATTCGAAAAGGAATCGAAAGGAGAATAAACCATGGGTGTATTTCAACGGATGAAGGATTTGACGAAGGCTTCCATTCACGAATTGCTTGACAAGCTGGAAGATCCGGTCGTCATGCTGAACCAGTATTTGCGCGACATGGAGAAAGAAATCCATGAAGCGGAAGTGACGGTGGCGCGGCAGATGGCCGCCGAGCGCCGGATGAAGCAGCGGCTCGACGAGGCGATCCGCATCGGCGCCGAGCGCGCGTCGCAAGCCGAGCAGGCGCTGCGCTCCGGCAACGAAGCGCTGGCCCGCAAGCTGCTCGAAGAAAAAGTCTACTACGATCAGCAATCGAACAACCTGGTTGGACTGCACGAACAGGCGCATGCGCAAGTCGGCGAGCTGACGGCTCAGCTGCATGAAATGAAGGACGAATACTACAAGCTGCGCAACAAGCGCAACGAGCTGGCCGCCCGCGCCCAAATGGCGAAGGCGCGCAAGCAACTGTCGCAGATCAGCTCGCTTCATACGATCGAAAGCGGCGCGGCGTCCCGCGGCTTCCACCGGATGGAGGAGAAGATTCTGCAAATGGAGGCGGAAGCCGACGTCGTCCGCATGCCGGGCACTCCCTTTGCCGCCCCGGCCTCGAGCCTCGATCCCGACAAAGCGTTCCGCGTCGAGCAGGAGCTTGCCGCGCTGAAGAGCCGGATCGCTCCCCCGTCCCCGGCTTCCGCTCCGGCTTCGGAAGAATAAGCGCGGGGCAGGCGGATGGCCGCAAGCCGATCCCGGGCGATCGCCCGGATCGGCGGCGAACGGGCCGGGAAGAGCGAGCCGAGGAGAGCGGACCGAAAAGACCGTTTTCCGCAACCGGAAACTTGTGATATTCTTACAAAGAATGCTGTGATGAAGGCATCGATCAGGCCATGACGGACCCCGGGGGTCCGTTATGGCCTTCGCCGTGAAGTCATCGTTAGAAACCGCTAGGAGGGACGGCCGTTATGAAATCGATACCGAAACAGGCTTTTGTGTTCATTGCGGCCGGCAGCTATCTCTTGCTGGGCGGAGTGGCGGGTTACTTGACGGCGAATGCGTTGGCGCTGCTTATTTTGGGCATTGTCCGGTTCCGAAGCGACCGCGAGCGAAAGGCCGCCGTCCTGATCGCGGTTTCCGTTCTGGCGCTGATCATCAATCAACTCGGCCTCGTCGTCGCGATCGTGCTCCTCTCGCTCGGGGTGTTTTATATGAAGGCGAAACCGCCCGGACCGGGCAATTTCGTCAGCCGGCACCGCCTGCTGCTTCATTTGCGTTTGGACCAGCCCTCTTGGATACTCCGGTCGATGGCGTACTGGCATGCGTTCGGGGAAATCCGGGTGGATTTGACGATGGCGGTTCCGGAAGAGCGCGAGACAACGGTGGTGCTCCAGGGAATCATGGGGGATGTCGAATGGATCGTGCCGGAAGATTACGGCTTGCAGATCGAAGCGTCCGTTCTCCTGGGGCAGATCGGCTGGAACGCGCAGCAGGAGGGCGGCATGGCTCAGCGGATCTACTGGCGTTCGCCCGATTACGACCAAAAAGCGCATCAATTGAAACTCCAGTTGTTTTATCTCGTAGGCAATATTAAAATTCGTTCGATGTGAGGAGGGGTCCAAATGGTGTGGCGTCAAATGGGCGAAGCCGTTTTGTTCTCCCTCGGCATCGGTTTTCTCGTCGTCTATTTGTTGGAAAGTCAGGGCCTGGCCGCTCCGTTCGAATCCTGGTCGACGATCATCACGTTCGGCCTGACGGCCATCGGCGTGCTGATCGCGGCGGGGGCGGCCTTCGGGTTTTATCGCAGCTACCCGATCCGAAGCCGGGTCGAACTGATGCGGGATGCGATGCTTATGCTGGAGAAGGGAAACCCGGTGCCGCCGCTGCCCAATATGGGCAAGGATGAAATCGGCCGGCTTGCGGAGCAGCTGTCAAGGTTAAGCCGAAAATGGGAAGAGCAGGTGGCGACGCTCCAGCGGCTTTCCTCCAATAACACGGAGCTTGCCGCCAAGGTGCGGATGAGCGCGGTTATCGAGGAGCGCCAGCGGCTGGCGAGGGAGCTTCACGACGCGGTCAGCCAGCAGTTGTTCGCCATTTCCATGACCGCCACGGCGGTCGGCAGAACGCTCGAGCAGGATTTCGAACGGGCGCGGCGCCAGGTGGAGCTGATCGAGGAGATGGCCGCCGTCGCGCAATCCGAAATGCGGGCGCTGCTGCTTCACCTGCGGCCGGTCCATCTGGACGGGAAGCGGCTGGCGCAGGCGATTCCCGAACTTGTCAAGGAAATGCAAGCCAAAGTCCCGATGCATATATCGCTTGATATGGACGAAGATTTGCATTTGAACAAAGGGATGGAGAACCATCTGTTCCGGATGGTGCAGGAGGCGCTTTCCAATACGCTTCGCCATGCCAAGGCGACCCGAATGGACATCGCGCTGCACCGGCGCGGCGACACGGTTCGACTTGCGATCCGCGACAACGGCGTCGGCTTTGACGTCCAGGAGAAGAAGCATACGTCCTACGGCCTCGTCAGCATGGAGGAGCGGGCGAACGAGCTGGGCGGCTCTTTCAATGTCGCCAGCGCTCCCGGCAAAGGAACGAGAATCGAAATTCGGGTGCCGATCATGGCCGAAGAGAGGGGGTGGAACGATGGCGGAGTGCAATCCGATCCGGGTACTGCTGGTCGATGACCACGAGATGGTCAGAATCGGGCTGGCGGCCGTCCTGGGAACGGAGGAAGGAATCGAAGTGATCGGCGAAGCGGGAAACGGCGCCGAAGGTTTGCGGTTGGCGAAAGCGTACAAACCGGACGTCGTGCTGATGGATCTGGTCATGGAAGGAATGGACGGCATCGAAACGACGCGAAGGATTATGGAGGAACACCCCGACTGCCGCGTCATTGTTCTGACCAGCTATCTGGACGACGAGAAAATGTATCCGGTCATTGAAGCGGGCGCATTCAGCTATCTGCTCAAAACGTCCCGCGCCTCCGAAATCGCCGATGCGATCCGGGCCGCCGCGCGCGGTCAGGCCGTCCTGGAGTCCCAGGTCGCCTCCAAAATGATGAACCGCTTCCGCAAGCCGGCCGCAGCGGCTTCGATGCCGCACGACGACTTGACGGAGCGGGAAATGGAAGTGCTGAAGCTGATCGCGCAGGGCAAGTCCAACCAGGAAATTGCCGACGAGCTGTTTATCGGCGTCAAAACCGTCAAATACCACCTGACGAATCTGTTCGGCAAGCTTGGGGTCGAGGACCGCACGCAGGCCGCGATTTACGCCCACCGGAACGGGCTGGCGGAATAGTCCGCGGAAGCGGCCCGTGCTCCGGCAGCCGTACATATGCATGAATAAAACGCCGGAGTTCGCCCGGCGTTTTTTGCCGTTCGCCCGTTTGCGCGAGGGTCTGAAGAAACCCGCAGACGGAGCGTCTGCGGGCGGCGAGGGACCAGGCGGGAACGGGGCGGCGCCGATTTGCCGTTTACAGCAGCAACACCGCTTCGATCGGCTCCAGCGGCAGGACGATTTTCGAACGGGGCGAGCCTTCGAACGGTTCCCGGAACGGGGCTTCCGGGACATGTCCGCCGGAGGCTGTCTTGTGTTCTGTCCAGACGTCCGCTTTGCGATGGCTGCGCTGCTTGGTGCGCTCCGCTGCGCGCTTTTTGCGTTTCTCGGGCTTAAAGGATGAATGGGAAGATCCTTCCTCGATCGGCTCCGGCCCGAAATTGCTGTTAAGCACGACTTTCCCTTTTTTGCAATCCGTAATCAAGCCGAAATAGCGGGCTCCGTCGTTCATGATGATGCAGACCGGATATCCCTTTAGCTTCCGCAGGTTTTCTTCGTCGGCAGGAACATATTGCTCCAACATCCCTTCACCCCCCTCCGCTGCTCAAATGTAAGACCAGTATATTCACCCGGGGGCTCCTGCGTATGGGTGTTCACCTAACCCATCGCGGAAGGCAAAACCTAAAAGATAAGTTGCGCGCCAGCTAAAGCTGCAAAAAGCCGAGCAGTGATGTGTTGGACATAAACTCCAAATCAAGGGTCCGGGACAGTTCGACAATGTTCGGAGAGGTTCGGCTTGCCATTTTTCTATCTTATGCTAGCATATATAAACTGAAGAATATATAAACCGCATCCATCGGAATGAAAACGTTGTCAGAACAGGGGGGACGGGCATGGATGAGTTCTGCAGGGTATTGATTGTCGATGATGAAATATTGGTGCGGCAGGGGATCAAACATCATCTGAACTGGGAGCAGTTCGGCTTTCAGATTGTCGGAGAAGCTTCGAACGGCAAGGAAGCGCTGAACTTGATAGAGCGGCTGTCGCCTCACATTGTGATTACGGATATTGTGATGCCGGTCATGGACGGAGAGGAATTTACCCGTATTCTGAAAGCGCATTACCCGCAGATCGAAGTCATCGTGCTGAGCAGCTATGGGGAATTCGACTATGTGCGGTCTACGTTCCAAAGCGGGGTAGCGGATTATATTTTGAAACCGAAGTTGGAAACGGAGGAGCTGCTGCAGGCGCTGCAAAATACGGCGCGTAAAATTCCCGGTCTGAAGCATAAGAAGCAAACGGCGGACGGCAGCTTCTCCGTGGACCGTTTGCTGGACCGATTGCTGGCCGGCTACGATTCGGACGAAGACGGCCGACTGGCGGAATATTTTCCTTACGACGCCTTTGTGCTGCTAGGCGCGGACCTGAGCCGGGTTGCCGGAGAGCCGCACAGCTATATCATCGGGCTGGCCGCCAATCTGGAGGCGCGATTTGAGAAGCTCGCCTTCCCGACGGTATCGAAGGCGATTGCCGCAAGCAACAAGCAGCTGCTGATGCTGGCCAATATGCCGCGGGAACATTATGAGGCGGTCATTGCCGAGGTTCATGCGCTTGCGGCGGAAAAGTCCGAGAGCATGCCGGAAATGGTGTGGGCGGTAAGCGGCATGTTCGGGGAGCTTAGCCAATTGGCGGAAATATACCGGGATGAATGGCTGCGGCTGTTGGCTTACCGTTTTTATTTTCCCGGCCGGATCATGATGAAAGCAAGCGAGTTGCCTCCCGCCCGGGTCACGGAAGCATTCGACATGAAGCTGTTGACGGCCGAACTGCGGAAGAAGCAGTTTGCTTCCGCGTTTGGCCGGCTGCGGGAGTACGTCGATCAGGCGGCGGGCAATTATCGTACGCCTCCATTTGAGTTCAAATCGTTCCTTGGCAACGTCATTTTCAACATCACGATTATTCTTGCGGATATGAATGAACAGGTGAAGGAACTGGACGATGTGAAATACGCATATTTCAAAGCCATCGATGAGGCGAAGGATGTCGCGGAAGCGGTTGCGTCGCTGAACGCTTTTCTGGATGAAGCGGAAAAGCTGGCAGCCTCCCGGTTCCAGCAAGCGGGAAATGGAAATATGAGAAAATTGCTGGAGTATATCGACGAACACTATAGCGAACCGCTCAGCTTAAGTTCCCTCAGCAGGCATTTTCATTTTAATCCCTCCTATCTGTCCAGTTATTTTTCCGCTCATAATGACGAAGGCTTCAGCGAATACCTGAACAAGATCAGAATTGCCAAGGCAGCCGAGCTGTTGCGCGCGGATGAAATGGCCATCTCGGAAATCAGCGCACGGGTCGGCTATTCCGATCACAGCTACTTTACAAAAGTATTCAAGAAGCAAACCGGCATGTCGCCGAGCCAATACCGCAGACAACATCGCAGCAAGAGGAACTGATCCATGAAAAAAATGATCGAAAAACTGAGCAACCAGCGGTTGTTCTCCAAGCTGTTTATCGTGATGACGGCGAGCATTGTCGCTGTCTGCCTGCTTACCTCGCTGATTACGATCCGCATGTCGGAGCGGCTGTTCGCAGAGACGTTCAGCATTACCAATGCCAAGGTGCTGAAGCAAATCAACACCAGCCTCGACTCCTTTAACGACTCAATCGTCAATGCGGCCAGCTATGCCTCGCAGAGCGGCACGATCAAAACCTTTTTGACCGGGGGAGAGATGGATTCCGTCTCGATGTCCAAGGTGTATTACCGCATGTCGGAGCAGATGAAGCAGTTGACCTCCAACATCAACGCTTACGATGTGGCGGTGACGATAACGGGAATGAACGGCCGCAGCTATTCCACCGACCGGGCCTATTGGCCGGTCACGGAGGAACAATTGGCAGCCGCCCCCCTGACCGTGAATACGGCGGCCCATCCGCGGCGCCTTATGTATCAATACGATGAGCGGCAAAATGAGGGTGAAACGGAGCGCTACATCATCGCCTCCAAGGCGCTGGTGGAACGGACGAGCGGACAGCTATACGGCATGCTGTATATCTCGATCCGCGAGCGGGAGTTTAAGCAGTTTTATTCCAATTTCACCAGCACCGGCAACGACGTGCTGGTCTTGGACGCTTCGGGCGCCATCGTCTCCAGCAACCGCCCGGAGCTGATCGGCCGCTCTGCTCCGGAGCTGTTAGAGGAAGCCAAGGAGATCGAGAGCAAGAAGCTTAATTATAAAAACGGCTCCGTGATGGGGAAAGAGCGGATCATTTTATCCAATTATTTGCCTTCATACAACTTTTATCTGGTGAACCTGATCGACCGTCAGTATACCGCCGGACAGATTATTGACGTGAGATCGGTGTCTTTGACCTGTTTGGGAATTATTGCGGCCGCCATGCTGGTCGTTTTTGTCATTTCCAGAAGATTGACCGATTCGCTGACGCGCCTGGTTCGGCAGATGTCCATGATCGCGCAAAAGGATTTCGGCAACTATATTACGGTGAGCGGAAGCTACGAGGTCAGGGAGCTTGGCAAAGCGTTCAATTACATGCTGGACGAGCTGAACGATTATATCCGCAGGCTGCTGGACACCCAAAGGGAGCAGCGCAACGCTGAGCTTGCGGCGCTGCAGCGGCAGATCAATCCACATTTTCTCTACAACACGCTTGCGTCGATCAAAATGCTGGTGCAAAAAGGCAGCAAGGAAATGGCGGCGGAGACGATTAACGCCCTGATTTCTCTCTTGCAAAATACGATCAGCAATGTCAGCGAGACGGTCACGATCGAGCAAGAGCTTGAGAATATGAAAAATTACGTATTTATCAATCATGTTCGTTACGGCGAACGGATCAAGGTCAATTATTTTGTCGCGCCGGACTGCCTGCAATACGAGGTGCCCAAACTGATCATCCAGCCGTTTATCGAAAACGCCTTCTTCCATGCCTTTAATGAAAAAAACGAGGGCACGATCTACATCCTGGTCTCGAAAAACGACGACTCGCTCGTCTGCGAGGTGGTTGATAACGGGGACGGCATGGAACTTACGGGTGAGACAGGCCCCTTGCCCAATCCGAAAAGCCGGCGTCAGCTGTTTACGGGCATCGGGATTCAAAACGTCAACAACCGGATCAAGCTGCTGTACGGAGAACCATATGGGGTTAGCATCTCCAGCAACAAAGGGGAGGGCACCAAAGTCCGCATTGTCCTTCCGCTGATTGCCAAATCGGATGAAGCCGGCGACCGGATATAAATAAAGTACCAAAATCCAAAAAAATGACCAGTCCCGTAAGTTTCCTTTCGGAAGATAGACAATAATATCGCCAATCCGCACAAAGATATTTCTAACAGCCCCAATTACCCCGATGCTATCATAAAAGCGGATACAGCAAGCGCTTTCTCAAGATCCAAAAACAGAGCAGGGGGTTGAACAGAAATGAAAAAACGGTTGTTATTTGCGCTCGTCAGCATGCTGTTGATGTTGGCCGTATCCGCCTGTTCGGGCAATTCGGGCGCCAAGAATACCGGCGGCAGTTCCGGAAGCGGCAAGGAAATCACGGTTTGGGCATGGGATCCCAATTTTAACATCGCTGCGCTGCAACTCGCGAAGGAAAAATACGAAGCGAAGCACCCGGACGTCAAAGTCAACATTGTGGAGTATGCCCAAAATGATATTGTACAAAAGTTAAACACCGGGCTGAACTCGGGAACAACGAAAGGGCTGCCGAACATCGTGCTTATTGAGGACTACCGGGCGCAAAATTTTCTGCAGGCTTATCCCGACGCTTTCCGCGATATGTCCGACGTCATCAAACCGGCCGACTTTGCCGAGTATAAAATTGGCCCGACCAGTCTTGACGGCAAGCAATACGGCGTGCCTTTCGATTCCGGCGCTACCGGGCTGTACGTCCGGACGGATTATTTGAAGCAGGCCGGCTTTACGGTTGACGACCTGACGAATATCGACTGGAACCGGTACATCGAAATCGGGAAGAAGGTCAAGGAAAAAACCGGCAAAGATATGCTGACCCAAGATCCCAACGACTTGGGGTTGATCCGGATGATGGCTCAATCCGCCGGCACCTGGTATTTGAAGGACGACGGCAAGACCCCGAATTTGGCGGACAATCCGGTTATCAAAGAAGCGCTTGAAACGTACAAAGCCCTTTTCGATGCGAATATCGTGAAAATGAACTCGGACTGGAGCCAGTTTTTGGCGGCCATTAACAACGGCGACGTCGCAACGGTGCCGACGGGCAACTGGATTACGCCATCCATCAAGGCCGAGGCTTCGCAATCGGGCAAATGGGCGGTCGTACCGACTCCGCGCCTGGCGAATAGTAAAGAATCGGTTAACGCTTCCAGCCTCGGAGGCAGTTCCTGGTACGTCCTGAACATGGACGGTCAGGATACAGCGGCCAACTTCCTGGCGGAAACCTTTGGTTCCGACGCGGAGCTTTACTCGCAAATGCTCGACAAAGTAGGGGTCATCGGATCGCTGAAGGCGGCTTCCAGCGGGGACGCTTACGATAAAAGCGACGATTTCTTCAACGGACAAAAAATCTATGCGGATTTTGCCAAATGGACCGAGGAAGTTCCGAAAGTCAATTACGGCCTTCATACCTATGCGATTGAAGACATTCTGGTCGTTGAAGTTCAAAATTATTTGAACGGCAAAGATGTGGACAGCGTCATACGCGATGCTCAGGCGCAGGCCGAATCCCAATTGCAATAATTGCGGGCAATTCAATAAAACCTTGGGCTGCTCCAGTTCAAGGTTTTATTGTTTTCGGCCGCTCTACGATACATCTGGAAAAGGAGATGAGTCCTGATGAGAGCAACCGGCTCAGCTATCCGTTTGAAAGCTTCTGCAGTCGGCTGGCTGTTTATTGTGCCGGCAGTGCTGTTGATCGTCATCTTTTATTTTTATCCGATGATTCAGGCTTTGATCCTGTCGTTTCAGACCGGAACCGGCTCTAATTTGAGCTTTAACGGCTTCGGCAACTATAAACGGCTGTTTACGGATTCCATGTTTATTACCGCCGTATCCAACACGTTTGTTTATTTGATTTTTCAAGTGCCGCTGATGGTGCTGCTGGCCTTAGTTTTATCCGTTTTGCTGAATGACCGCAATCTGAAGGGCAAGAGCTTTTTCCGCACGGCGATTTTTTTGCCCTGCATCACCTCGCTGGTCGCCTATTCGGTCGTGTTCAAATATCTGTTTGCGGGCGACGGGCTGGTCAATTCCCTGCTGCTTGATTTGCATGTGGTCTCTGCCCCGATTCAGTGGATCACCGATCCCTTTTGGGCGAAGATCACGATCATTATCGCGATTACTTGGCGCTGGACCGGCTACAATATGGTTTTTTACCTGTCCGGCATGCAAAATATCGATCCGTCGATCTATGAGGCGGCCAGAATTGACGGAGCCTCCGCGATCAAGCAATTTTTCCGGATCACGATTCCGATGCTGAAGCCGATCATTTTATTTACCTCCATCACCTCGACGATCGGTACGCTGCAGCTGTTTGATGAAGTGATGAATATAACCAAAGGCGGACCGGGCAACGCAACGACCACAATTTCGCAGTACATTTACAATCTGTCGTTCAAATATTCGGCGGATTTCGGTTATGCGGCGACGGTGTCGTATTCCATCGTCATCATGATCGTCCTGTTGTCCATCATTCAATTTAAAGCGGCAGGTGACCGGGATGCATAAGACGAAAAGATTTTTCATGTATCTGTTTCTCGTTGTCGCGGCGTTCGTATCCATTTTTCCGTTCCTGTGGATCATCGTCAGCTCGACGAATCCCTCCGTGGACGTCACCCGTGGACGTCTCCTGCCAGGAACTTATTTTATGGACAATTTGCGCAAATTGCTCAGCTCCGTCGACATCCTGACAGCCTTGAAAAACTCGTTGCTCATCTCCGTGTCCACCACGCTGCTGGCGATGCTGATCGCCTCGCTCGCCGGATACGGCTTTGAGGTTTACAGAAGCAGGGCCAAGGACGCCGTGTTTAATCTTTTATTGCTGTCGATGATGATTCCGTTTGCGGCGCTGATGGTGCCGTTGTACCGCATGTTTGGCAAAATCACCAATCTTCTGCCGCTGATCGGCATCGATACGCTGGCGGCGGTCGTGTTGCCCACGATGACAACGGCGTTTTTGATTTTCTTTTTCCGGCAGAGTACAAAAATGTTTCCGAAGGAGCTGCTTGAAGCCGGCCGGATCGACGGGTTGTCCGAACTTGGGCTGTTCTTCCGCGTTTATGCGCCCACGATGAAAACGACGTATGCGGCAGCGTCCATCATTACGTTTATGAGCAGCTGGAACAACTATTTGTGGCCTCTGATCGTGCTGCAAACGCCGCAAAAGCAAACGATTCCGCTGCTGATTTCCAATCTCGGCTCCAGCTATGCGCCGGATTTCGGGGTTATTATGCTGGCGATTTTCATCTCCACAATTCCGACGGCGATCGTGTTCTTCGTGATGCAGAAGCATTTTGTCGCGGGGATGATCGGCTCGGTCAAATAATTGGTCAAATATTAAGAAGGATCGCACCCGAACGTGCAGAAGGAGGATTTTCGTTATGAAAACCAAGCAGCCTTCTTTGGATTGGCTGACAGATGTAAAGATATTTGCAGTGAACCGGCTGCCCGCTTATTCGGACCATAAATATTTCACGAGCGAAGAGGAGGCGGCAACGGGTGAAATGAGCCTTCGGCATTCGCTGAACGGAAGCTGGAAATTTAACTATGCCGCAAGCCCGGCCAGCCGTCCGGCAAGCTTCTATGAGCCCGGCTTTGACTGCGGCGGCTGGAGCGATATCCAGGTGCCGGGCCATATTCAGACACAGGGCTACGGCCGGATGCAATATGTAAATACGATGTATCCGTGGGACGGCCATCATGAAATCCGGCCCCCGGCCATTCCGGAAAATGACAATCCGGTCGGCAGCTATGTAAAAACCTTCGTACTGCCCGCAGAGTGGAAGGATCGTCCGGTGTTTATTTCTTTTCAAGGCGTGGAGTCGGCCTTTTACGTTTGGCTGAACGGTCATTTTGTCGGCTACAGCGAAGACAGCTTTACACCCGCCGATTTTGAGCTGACTCCTTATATAAAGGAAGGGGAAAACCGGCTGGCGGTTGAGGTGTACCAACGCAGTACGGGCGCCTGGCTGGAGGATCAGGATTACTGGCGATTCTCCGGTATTTTTCGAGAAGTGTATCTGTACACCATACCGAAAGTCCATGTGCGGGATTTACAGGTACGGGCCACCCTGGACGATTCGTATCGGACCGGGCTGCTTGGGCTTGAACTGCGGCTGGAACAACCGATGGCAGCCCGCGTTCAGGCGGAGATCCGGGATGCGGAGGGGAGAAGCCTGGCCGTCCTGGAGTCGGATTTCCGGGAGGACGGACGCGCAAAGCTCGCTGCCGAGGTGCCGGAGGTTCATCCATGGAGCGCGGAACTGCCTTATTTATATTCGCTTATCCTTCGCCTTTACGATGAAAAAGGGCAATTGACAGAGGTCATTCCGCAAAGGATCGGATTCCGACGGTTTGAGCTTGTGGACAAGGTAATGCGGCTAAACGGCAAACGAATTGTATTCAAAGGCGTAAACCGTCATGAGTTCAACTGCCGAACCGGGAGGGCGATTACGCGCGAGGATATGCTGTGGGACATTCGCACGCTCAAGCAAAACAACATCAATGCCGTCCGCACTTCCCATTACCCGAATCAAAGCCTTTGGTACGAATTATGCGACGAGTACGGGCTGTATGTGATCGACGAAATGAATTTGGAGACGCATGGCTCATGGCAAAAGCTGGGCGCTGTCGAGCCGTCCTGGAACATTCCCGGAGACAAGCCGGAATGGCGGGATATCGTTATGGATCGGGCGATTTCGATGCTGGAACGGGACAAAAACCATCCTTCGATTCTCATCTGGTCCTGCGGCAACGAATCCTACGCCGGGCAGGTTCTGCGCGAGGTGGCGAATTATTTCCGCGAAAGGGATCCGAGCCGTCTCGTTCATTATGAAGGTGTGTTTCACAACCGCGCCTATGATGACATCAGCGATATGGAAAGCCGCATGTATGCCAAACCGGCGGACATCGAAGCTTATTTGAACAACGATCCCGGAAAGCCGTATATCAGCTGTGAATATATGCACGCCATGGGCAATTCGGTCGGCGGAATGCACAAATACACGGAACTGGAGCAGAAATATGAGCTGTATCAGGGAGGATTTATCTGGGATTTCATCGACCAGGCGGTGGTGAAGAAAAACCGCTACGGTGAGGAATATTTGGCGTTCGGCGGCGACTTTAGCGATCGGCCTACGGATTATAATTTTTGCACGAACGGACTTGTGTATGCGAACCGAGTCGTATCGCCCAAAATGCAGGAAGTCAAATTCCTGTACCAGAACGTCAAATTGATTCCGGACCGCTGCGGCATAAAGGTCAAAAATGAAAACCTGTTCGCCGGACTGGACGCCTATGCGCTCGTTTGTACGCTTTATCGCGAAGGCGAAGAGGTGTTCCGGACGGTTCTCTACCCGCAGGCGGCTCCGCAGAGTGAAACCTATTTGGCCCTGGATCTCCCCGATGTGGAAGGAATGCCTGGGGAATATGCGCTTCACGCTTCGCTGATTTTGCGTGAGCGGGAGCTGTGGGCCGATGCCGGTCATGAAGTCGCGTTTGGGCAGTATGTATTTGTCGTCGAGGAGACGGCCGAGCCGGTATTGCCGGAAGGGAAGATTCGTGTCGTCCGCGGTGATGTGAACATCGGCGTTCATGGCGACGGTTTTAATATCCTGTTTTCCAAAGGGGTAGGCAGTCTGGTGTCCTTACGCTACCAGGGCCGGGAAATGATCGCTATTCCGCCGGCTCCGCTGTTTTGGAGGGCTACGACCGATAATGACAGAGGCATGGGCCAAGGCTTCCATGCAGGCGGGTGGTTTGCGGCAAGCCTGGCGCCTAAATGCGTTTTTGTCGGACTGGAGGAGCAGGCCGGGCAGGTCGACGTGACCTTCCGCTATGCGTTGAATATTCATGCGGATGTAGCTGTGACTGTGGTCTACACGGTGTACGGGGACGGCAGTCTGCGGGTGAAATGCCGTTATGAAGGTGCGCCTGGACTGCCCGATTTGCCGATATTCGCCCTGTCTTTCAAAATCCCCGCCGAATATAGCGAGCTGGATTGGTATGCGCTGGGACCGGAAGAGAATTACGCCGACCGCTCCCAAGGGGCCAGATTGATCCGCTTTCGGAACAGGGTGACCGACAACGTATCGGGTTATGTCGTTCCCCAGGAGTCCGGAAACCGTACGGGCGTACGGCGAGTCGACATCACCGATGCCGGCCGCCACGGCTTGCGGATTTCCGCCCCGCCCCGGGCGCCGGTCGAGTGCAATATTTCGCCGTACACCGCTTTTGAGCTGGAAAGCGCGTACCACCATTATGAGCTGCCCGACGTTCATTACACGGTCGTTACCGTAGCCGGCAAGCAGGCGGGCGTAGGCGGCGACGATAGCTGGGGCGCACCGATCCAGAAAGAGTACCGCATCCCGTCGGACGGTATTCTGGAGTTTGAATTCAAGATCAGTCCGCTGTAAAATCCAAAGACACCTCCATCACCGACGTCGTCGATGGAGGTGTTTTTGCTTGAAATCCCCAAATGGAATCCCCAAATCGATAGCAAACGCCGGTCAATTGTGATAAACTACAATACGTGTATCTAAATTTCTGATGATAGAAAGATGAGGACCATGGCAGATAAAACGTTGGAAACTTTCGCCGCCGCTGACGGCGCTGTTTATTTTATTTTCGGCGCTACGGGCGATTTGGCCCGCCGCAAGCTGTTTCCCGCCCTGTACAGCTTGTATCTCGAAGGGAAGCTGGGCGAGCGGTTCGCGGTGGTCGGACTGGCGCGCCGCGTTCGCACGGACGAACAGTTCCGCGACGACGTGTACGAGTCGATTCGGGAATTTTGCCGGTACAAGCCCGACGACGCGAACTGGAACTCATTTGCGGCTCATTTTTCCTACCATCCCCTGGATATCGGCAATGTAGACGGCTTCCGCGAATTGAAGGCCGCGACGGAAGCGCTGGAAGCCCGCTATTCCATTCCGGGCAACCGGCTGTTCTATTTGGCCCTCGCTCCGGAGCTGTTCGGCACCGTATCCCGCAACCTCCGCGACGGCGGCATGCTGGAGAGCGCCGGCTGGCACCGTCTGGTGATCGAGAAGCCGTTCGGCTACGATTACCCGTCCGCCGAGAAGCTGAACGAAGAAATTCGTCAAGTGTTCCGCGAGGAGGAAGTGTTCCGGATCGACCATTATCTCGGCAAGGAAATGGTGCAGAACATTCAGGTTATCCGGTTCGCCAACGCCTTCTTTGAGCCGCTTTGGAACAACAATCATATCGCCAATGTGCAAATCACGCTGGCCGAGACGGTCGGCGTCGAAGAGCGCGGCGCTTATTACAACAAGTCCGGAGCGCTGCGCGACATGGTGCAGAACCACATGCTGCAGATGCTGACGATGATCGCCATGGAGCCTCCGGGCCGCCTCGATCCCGAAGACATTCACGACGAGAAGGTCAAGGTGCTGCGCTCCGTGCGGAGCTTCCGCTCCGCCGAAGACGTAAGAAAGCACGTCGTCCGCGGCCAGTATACGGACGGGGAGCTCAAGGGCCAAGCCGTCAAAGGGTACCGCAACGAGGATTCGGTTCCGTCGGATTCGACGACCGAAACGTTTTTTGCCGCCAAGCTGTTCGTGGACAATTTCCGTTGGGCGGGCGTACCGTTCTACGTGCGTACGGGCAAGCGGATGCCGGTCAAATCGACCGAAATCGTCATCGAGTTCAAGAACGTGCCGAACAACGTCCTGTTCGCGAGCCGGCAGCAGCTTCAGCCGAACCTGCTCGTCATCCGGGTAAACCCGATGGAGGGCATCTACATCAAGATCAATGCCAAGAAGCCCGGCAACGATATGACGATCCAGCCGGTCGCGATGGAATTTTGCCAAAGCTGCCAGGTCGGCATCAACACGCCGGAAGCGTACGAGCGGCTGATCTACGACGCCGCCCGCGGGGATTCCACCTACTTTACCCGTTGGGACGAGCTGGCGGCCGCATGGAAACTGGTCGATCCGATCGCCGAAGCCTGGAGCCAATCGTCGGACGATCTGGCGTTCTATCCGGCCGGAAGCTGGGGACCGGCCCGCGCGGAAGAGCTGCTGCGCGAAGACGGGTTCCACTGGTGGCCGGTGAACGGGCAAGACGAGGACAACGTGATTTGGGTCACCAACACCAAATAACACCGGCAAATGCATAGGCATCCGCCTCGTTCGCTTTCGCGGACGGGCGGATGTTTTTTGACTTTACAACGTAACAATGTTATGTTACATTATCGTTGGAAGAGGTGATGAATCGATGTCCGGACGGGAGTTGATATCGAAGAAGGAGCTTCTGGAGCTGACCGGCATTTCCTACGGCCAGCTGTACAGATGGAAACGGAAGCAGCTGATTCCCGAAGACTGGTTTATCCGCAAATCGACCTTTACCGGGCAAGAGACGTTTTTTCCGAGAGAGCTGATTCTGTCCCGGATCGACAAAATCATAAACATGAAGGAAGATCTTTCGCTGGATGAGCTGGCGGACAAATTGTCGCCGTATTCGTACGATCTGAACTTGCGCAAAGACGAAATCATAAAACGTAACATTGTTTCGAGTATGGTGATGGAGCGCTTTGCCGCCCGCGATCCGGCGAACACCGTGTACGCGTTCGAGCAGATTTTGTTTTTCTACGTGGCCGACCGGCTGCTGCAGGACGGGGCGATGAACCTGGACGAGGGCGAGCTGCTGCTGTCCGTCTTGAAAGAGCATTTCCCCAAATTCGAAGGCAAGGCGTGCGAGCTGATTTTTATCCGCAAGATGGGCGTGCCCGTTTTCGCGCTTGTGTCGATGCCGGCCGAGCTGCATTTCGAGAGCGGCGCCAAGGTGGTCGCTCGCGTGCCGCTGGCCGAATGCGCGGAACGATTGAAGCTGATGCTGACGTAAGGAGGAAGGAAGGATGGAGCAAGACAACCGTCCGAATTTGAATATTAACGGGGTCGGCAGCGCCGCAGGAGGCCGTTACCGGCAGTTGACGATTCATGGGGTCGGCAAGCTGGCGGGGGCTACCGTCTCCGATTCCTTTATGGTCAACGGCCAGGTCAAGACGGATGGAGACGTGCGGACCGGCCGGCTGCACTGCAACGGCCATATGGTTGTGGGCGGCGGATTGTCCTCGGGAGAAGCGCGCATCGACGGCATGGTCCGGGTTCGGGGCGGAATGAACGGGGAAAGGATTTACGTCAACGGAGGGCTGCACGTGCGCGGAGACTGCGAGGCGGAGACGTTCCAATCGAACGGCTGGTTCGACGTGGAAGGGCTGCTGAACGCCGGAGAGGTGGAGATTCGGATACAGGGAAAATGCGCGGCGAGGGAAATCGGCGGCGAGCGGATTCGCATTCTTCGGGGCGGCGCAGGCGGCTTTAAGCGTTTATGGCAACGGATCGTCCCAAAGCTTGCGATTCGGCTTACGGCGGATACGATCGAGGGCGACGACATCGAGCTGGAAAACACGACGGCGGCGGTCGTCCGGGGAAACCGGGTCAAGATCGGCCAGGGCTGCGCGATCGGGCGGGTTGAATACCGCAGCGAGCTGTTCGCGCATCCGCAGGCGAAAATCGAACAGCGGGTCCAAGGATAAGGAGGCGGAAAAGATGACGGCAACCGCAAGCGGCGGCTCGGCCGCCGCCGGCCGCCCGAATTTGAGGCTGGTCGGCACGACGGAATCGAACGGCGGCGAATTCGGTAACGTCAAGATCGTGGGCGAATGCCGGCTGAACGGCGATACGAAAGCGGAGACGTTCAAATGCACCGGAAGCGCATTGATCAAAGGTTCTCTGCACAGCGGGAGCGTAAAGCTTACCGGCGATTTGCGGGTGGACGGGGAGATGAGGACGGGCCGGTCCGCCATCACGGGCGAGGTGAACGTATCCGGAAACGTGACGGGCGAGCGGTTCAGACTTGTCGGACATCTGGCCGTGGAAGGCGATTGCGAGCTTGAGACGCTGGAAGGGGGAGGGGGCTTTCGCATCGGCGGATTGCTGAGCGCGGATCGGCTCGATTGGCGTCTGCACGGCCCGTGCGAAGCCCGCGAGATCGGCGGCGGAACCATCGCGGTCAAGCGCAGCCGGATCGTCAAGTTGAAGGACCTGCTGCTGCCGTCCGCTTACGCCGGGTTGACGGCGGCGTCGATCGAAGGAGATGTCGTCGAACTCGAGCATACCCGGGCGGACGCGGTCCGCGGCAACCGGGTGGTCATCGGTCCCGGCTGCGAAATCGGCGTTGTGGAATATCGACATTCGCTGTCCGTGGCCAAGGGAGCGAAAGTGGGACAACAAATCAAAACGTAGCGGTAACAACTTTTAACCGTTTGGAGTGAATCTCGTGACAACTCAACAACGAAACCGGATGGGCCTGATTATGGCCGGACTTATGCTCGGCATCTTTGCGGCGTCCATCGACAACACCATCGTCTCGACGGCGATGGGAACGATCGTGAGCGATCTCGGCGGATACGACCAATTTGTTTGGGTGACCTCCGCTTACCTGGTGACGGAAATGGCGGGAATGCCGATTTTCGGCAAGCTGTCGGATATGTACGGGAGAAAACGGTTTTTCGTATTCGGCATCGCCTTGTTCATCCTCGGTTCCGTATTGTGCGGGACGGCGAGCAGCATTGTCGAGCTCAGCATTTACCGCGCGATTCAGGGAATCGGCGGCGGCGCGTTGATGCCGATCTCGTTCGCGATTCTGTTCGACGTGGTGCCGATGGAGAAGCGGGGCAGCATGTCGGGCGTGTTCGGGGCGGTGTTCGGCGCGTCGAGCCTGTTCGGGCCGCTGCTCGGCGCCTATATTGTGGACCATATCCATTGGAACTGGATTTTCTACATCAACGTGCCCATCGGCCTGGCCTCGCTGCTGCTCGTCCTGTTCTATTACAAGGAATCGGTCGAGCACGCCAAGCAAAAAATCGACTGGTGGGGCGCGGTTACGCTCGTCGGGGCGGTCGTTTGCCTGATGTTCGCGCTTGAACTGGGAGGAACCAAGTACGCCTGGGATTCGACGCCGATTGTGACGCTGTTCGCCTCTTCGGCGATTCTGTTCGGCGTGTTCCTGTTCGTGGAGACGAAGGCGTCCGAGCCGATCGTGTCCTACTCGATGTTCAGGCAGCGGCTGTTCGGATCGAGCGCGCTCGCCAGCTTGTTTTACGGGGCGGGTTTTATTCCGTTTGCGATGTATATTCCCATCTACGTGCAGGGCGTGCACGGAGGCTCGGCGACGAACTCGGGGCTGATTCTGCTGCCGTTGACGCTCGCTTCGGTCGTCGCCGCCCAAATCGGCGGCTTTCTGGCCGCCAAGACGGCTTACCGGAACATCATGATCGGATCGGCGCTGATCTTCATTCTCGGGGCGTTTCTGCTGAGCACGATTACGCCGGACACCTCCAACGCCGAGCTGACGGCGTACATGATTATAACGGGATTGGGCGTCGGCTTCTCGTTCTCGGTGCTCGGGATGGCGGGCATGCACGGCTTCGACGCCAGCAAGCGGGGAGCGGCCAGCTCGTCGATGTCCTTTTTGCGGTCCCTCGGCATGACGGTCGGGTTGACCGTGTTCGGCATCGTGCAGCGCAACGCGCTTGCGGCGGAAATGGCGGACGCCTTCGGCGGCGGGGCCGGCGCGGGAGACGCCCATTCGCTGGCGGATATCCGCCAATCGCTTACGCCGGAGAAGCGCGCCGAACTGCCGCCGGACGTGCTGAACCGGATCGTGGACGCGCTGTCTTCTTCGATCGCGCACATGTTCGTATGGGTGATCGTTCCCGCCATCCTGGCGCTGCTTGCGGTGCTGTTCATGGGCACGGCGAAGCTGAAGCTTCCGGCCCAAGGCGAGCGGAGCAAGCGGGCCGGCGCCGCCGAATACGGCGGCGGTCATTGACGGGCGGCCGCCGCAAAAACTTCCTGTTCTCATCTCCGGGCGGCTATGTTATAGTACGGAGGAAAACTAAAGAAGAATTCCGGAAGGCGGCTGCGCCGTGCGGCGCGGGGCGTCCTCCGGGAGAGGTTCGCGAACTCCCTCTATAAAAAACTATCCATTACGGCGGCCCGCAAGGGTACCGTCGTTTTGGCGTTCGGCGCGAAGCGAGGCAACCGATTCGCGCCGATTCTTTAGTTTGCAGCGGGAAGTCAAGGAATCTCTCTCTTCGCAAAAAAGGGAGATGCAACTTGAACCAGACTGTCAATCGCTCAAAAGCGGTCGTCGTGTTCAGCGGCGGCCAAGACAGCACGACCTGTCTTTTCTGGGCGCTGGACCGCTTCGAAGAAGTGGAAGCCGTTACGTTCAATTACGGCCAGCGCCACAAGCTGGAGCTGGAATGCGCCGCGGCCATCGCGCGCGATCTCGGCGTCAGGCATCACGTGCTGGATATGTCGCTGCTCAATCAGCTGGCGCCTAACGCGCTGACCCGCAGCGATATCCCCATCCGGCAGGAGGAAGGGGCGCTGCCGACCACGTTCGTGGACGGGCGCAATCTGCTTTTCCTTTCGTTCGCCGCCGTGCTGGCCAAGCAGATCGGGGCGAACCATATCGTGACCGGCGTATGCGAGACGGACTTCAGCGGGTACCCGGACTGCCGGGACGTTTTCATCAAATCGCTCAACGTTACGCTTAATCTGGCGATGGATTATCCTTTTGTCATCGATACGCCGCTGATGTGGCTCGACAAGGCCGAAACGTGGGAGCTGGCCGACCGGCTCGGCGCCTTCGAGTTCGTCCGCGAGCGCACGCTGACCTGCTACAACGGCATTATCGCGGACGGCTGCGGGGAATGCCCGGCATGCCGGCTGCGCCGCAACGGGCTGGAGCGCTATCTGGCGAAAAAGGAGGCGGCCCGCCGATGATGCAGCAAATCTACCCGTCCGTCGCTCACCCGTACGAATACGAGTTGAACAAGGATATTCAATTTGCCGCGGCCCACTATATCCCGTCCGACGAGGCCGGGAAGTGCCGGAAGCTGCACGGCCATACGTATTTCGCCAATATCACGGTCGCGGGCGACGAGCTCGACGCCTCGGGCTTTCTGGTGAATTTCGCCAAAATCAAAGAGTTGATCCACGACCGCTTCGATCATACCGTCCTGAACGATGACGCCGAGAGCTTCGATGCCGAATCGCCCGACCGGTTTCCGACAACCGAAGTGGTGGCCCGAACGATTTACGAGATCGTGCAGCGCTACCTGGACGGTACGGCCAACCGCCCGCGCTGCGTGCAGGTGTATGTAAGAGAAACCCCCACCAGCTACTGCATCTACAGGCCGAAGCTGAAAGAGGGGGATCGCCGTGGGTGATCGGCGGCTGCCGGTGATGGAGGTTTTCGGCCCGACCGTTCAAGGCGAAGGCATGGTGATCGGGCAAAAAACGATGTTCGTCCGGCTGGCGGGCTGCGACTACCGCTGCGTCTGGTGCGATTCTGCCTTTACCTGGGACGGCAGCGCCAAGGCGGACATCCGGATGCTGACCGCGTACGAGGTGCTGGACGAGCTGACGGCAATCGGCGGAGACGCGTTCGCGCACGTCACGCTGTCCGGGGGCAACCCCGCCCTGTATCCGCAGCTTGACGAGCTCATCGGTCTGCTGCACGCCCGGGGCATCGGCGTCGCGGCCGAGACGCAGGGCAGCCGCTGGCAGGACTGGTTCCTCGCCGTCGACGAGCTGACCTTGTCCCCGAAGCCTCCGAGCTCGGGCATGGTGCCGGACCTGCGGGTGCTGGACGATATCGTGGAACGTCTTGCAAAGAGCGGACGGGCGGGAACGTTCAGCCTGAAGATCGTCGTGTTCGACGACGCGGACCTGCAGTTTGCGGCCGACATCCATCGGCGCTATCCCGATGTGCCCTTTTATTTGCAGGCAGGCAACGGGGAGCTGGCCGAAACGGACGAGAAGCGGCTGCTTCCTTATTTGATCGGGCGGTACGAATGGCTGATCGGACGCGTGATGGAGCATCGCGCGCTGAAAAACGTTCACGTGCTCCCGCAGCTTCACACGTGGGTGTGGGGCAACAAGCGGGGCGTTTGATTCGCAAAACGAAAGGAAGGCGGGAGAGCGCATGGCTGGAAGAAACGAAAACGAACTGAAGGGCGTTACGCTGCTCGGCAACCAGGGGACGAAGTATCCGACCGAATATTCGCCCGGCATTTTGGAGACGTTTGAGAACAAGCATCCGTACCGGGATTATTTTGTCAAATTCAACTGCCCGGAATTTACGAGCCTGTGCCCGATCACGGGACAGCCGGATTTCGCCACGCTCTACATTTCCTATATTCCGGACCTGAAGATGGTGGAAAGCAAGTCGCTGAAGCTTTATCTGTTCAGCTTCCGCAACCACGGCGACTTTCACGAGGACTGCGTGAACGTCATCATGAACGACCTGATCGAACTGATGAACCCGCGGTACATCGAGGTGTGGGGCAAGTTCACGCCGCGCGGCGGCATCTCGATCGACCCGTACTGCAACTGGGGGCGGCCGGGAACGAAATACGAGCGGATGGCGGAGCACCGTTTGCTCAACCACGACATGTATCCGGAAAAAGTGGACAACCGGTAACCGGCGGCATCGCGCCGAGTGGCCAAGGACGCGCGTGCGGCGAAAGGCCGGTACAGGCTTGGTTCTATTTCGGTAGAGCCGAGCCTGTTTTGTTTTCCAATGCCGATGCTCCTCGCCCAACCTCACGGACTCAGCGGCCCTTATTTTGGGGAAATGGGCAAGATTTTAAAATCCGGCGGACTCAGGAGCCGCTATTTGCTCGCCATGGTCTTTTTTTCCGCATTCGATCGGCAAATAACGTCCTCTGTGTCCGGTCAAAAATCCGAATCCTGCGATCCGCGTCAAATAACGGCCTCTGGGTCCGTTACCGTTACTACGTGGACCGTTGCATGTAGACACGTTGCACCCCGCGCCTCCTTCAAGACCGCCACGCTCCCCCAGTCCGGGATTTCCGCGTGACGGCGAACGATCGTCAGTATGGCCAAGGAATATGCATGAGCGAAAACCGCGATTGCCGCGGCACAATATGCTATAATGAAAGCTGTCATTTTCCATGGAAGGGAACTTTAAGCCAATGAGCCAAGCTATCCGCGAAGAACTGAAGCAAGAGACGGCAAGGCGCCGCACCTTCGCGATCATCTCCCACCCCGACGCGGGCAAAACGACGCTGACCGAAAAGCTGCTGCTGTTCGGCGGCGCGATTCATATCGCCGGTTCGGTCAAAGCGCGCAAAGCGGCGCGCCACGCGACCAGCGACTGGATGGAAATCGAGAAGCAGCGCGGAATTTCCGTCACTTCTTCGGTCATGCAGTTCGAGTACAACGGGCACAAGGTGAACATTCTCGATACGCCGGGCCACCAGGACTTCAGCGAGGACACGTACCGGACGCTGACCGCCGCCGACAGCGCGGTCATGCTGATCGACGTCGCCAAAGGCGTCGAGGCGCAGACGATCAAGCTGTTCCAGGTGTGCGCCAAGCGGGGCATTCCGATCTTTACGTTCATCAACAAGCTGGACCGCGAAGGGCGCAATCCGCTCGACCTGCTCGAAGAGATCGAGCGCGTGCTCGGCATCCGTTCGGTGCCGATGAACTGGCCGATCGGCATGGGCCGCGAGCTGTGCGGCATTTACGACCGGATGAAGCAGCAGGTCGAGCTGTTCCAGGGCAATGACCATTCCACGATCGAGGTCCGCAAGACGGAGAGCTACAACGACCCGATCATCCGCGAGATGGCGGGCGATTATTTGGCCGATCAGCTCGCGCAGGATCTGGAGCTGCTGGATGTGGCCGGCGATCCGTTCGATTACGACAAGGTGCTCAGCGGCAAGCTGACTCCCGTGTTTTTCGGCAGCGCCATCAACAATTTCGGCGTGCAGACGTTTCTGGAAAACTTCCTGCAGCTTGCGCCCGCGCCGACGCCGCGCCGCAGCACGGACGGTCCCGTTCCGCCGGACAGCGAGAAATTTTCGGGCTATATTTTCAAAATCCAGGCCAACATGAACCCGGCCCACCGCGACCGGCTCGCTTTTTTGCGCATTTGCTCCGGCAAGTTCCAGCGCGGCATGACCGTCAAGCACGTGCGCGTCGGCAAGGAAATCAAGCTGTCCCAGCCGCAGCAATTTCTGGCGCAGGACCGCGAAATCGTCGATACCGCCTATCCCGGCGACATTATCGGGCTGTTCGACCCCGGGATTTTCCGGATCGGGGACAGCCTCAGCGAAGGCAGCGCCATTACGTTCGACGAGCTGCCGACGTTCTCGCCGGAGATTTTCTCCAAAGTCAGCGTCAAAAACGCGCTGAAGCACAAACAGTATCTCAAAGGTCTGGACCAGCTCACCGAAGAGGGCATGGTGCAGGTGTTCCGGTCGGTCGGGCCGTTCGAGGACACGTATCTCGGCGTTGTCGGCCAACTGCAGTTCGACGTGTTCGAATACCGGATGAAACACGAATACGGGGTGGACATCCAGCTTGCGCGCACGCCGTTCCAATTCGCAAGGTGGATTGTCGCCGACAAGGTCGATCCCTCCAAATTCCGCATCAACTCGACCCTGGTCAAGGATAAGAACGACAATTACGTGGCGCTGTTTGAGAACGAATATGCGATGCGGACGGCGATGGAGCGGATGCCGGACGTGCAGTTTCTCGAGACGGCTCCGTAAGGCGGGGCCAACGCGGGCAAGGCGCATCCCGGCTTGACTAAGCCGGGTGTTTTCTTCTATCCAGTCCGGAAGAAAGGTGGCGGAGCCAAGTGAGCGGGCGGTTAATCGTCAAAGGGGGAAAAGTCGTTCAACCGCACGGCATTGCCGAGGCGGACGTCGTGGCGGAGAACGGGCGGATAACGGCAATCGAAGCGTGGGGTGCCGTGCGGCGGGCCGAGCCGGGCGACACCGTCGTCGACGCAACCGGCGCCTGGGTGCTGCCGGGTCTTGTCGATATTCACTGCGATGCGATCGAAAAAGAGGTCGAGCCGCGTCCGAACACGCTGTTTCCGCTGGAGATGGCGTTTCTGCAATTCGAGCGCAAGCTGGCGGGTCACGGCATCACGACGATGTACCATTCCCTGTCGCTCGGGGTAGGCTTAAGCCTCCGCGGGGAGCATCTGGTGGCGGAGATGATCCGGCGCATCGCCGAATTGCGCAAGGAGCGGGCGATGATCCGGCACGGCGTCCATTTGCGCTACGAGGTGTCGCATCTTACCGGGTTTGCGCTCGCGCAGCAGTGCATCGAGCAGGGAATGATCGATTATTTGTCCTTTATGGACCACGCGCCGGGCGTCGGACAGTATAAGCGTCCCGGATCTTTTGAAAAGTATGTTATGAAAAACCAGGGCGTCGGCCCCGAAGAAGTGAAGCAAATCGTGGCGGAATTGCAGGAGCGCCGCAGCAGGATCGATTGGGGGAGGCTGACGGCGCTAGCCGCCGAAGCAAGAAGCAGGGGCATTGCGGTCGCCTCGCACGACGACGATTCTCCGGAGCAGGTCGACCGTTCCAAAGCGCTCGGAGCCGGCGTTGCGGAATTCCCGCTTAACCTGGAGACGGCGGCCTATGCCGCCCGCCAAGGGCTTTACGTCTGCGTCGGCGCGCCCAACATCGTGCGCGGCGGATCCCACGACCGCAACCTGACGGCGCTGGACGCGATCCGCGCCGGGGCCGCCGGCATCCTATGCTCCGACTATCACCCGGCATCGCTGCTGCAGGCGGTCTTCGTTCTGAAGCGGGAGGGGATTCCGCTCGAACAGGCGGCGGCGATGGCCTCGCTTAACCCTGCGCGCGCGCTTGGACAGCACGAGAGGATCGGATCTTTGGAACCGGGCAAGCTGGCCGATCTTTTGGTCGTCAGAACGGTTCGGGATTGTCCGCTTGTCGCCTGCACGGTCGTGAACGGAACCGTCGTGATGGAGACGAGGGATTATGTCGATTTCGCGGAATCGTCTTTGTGAATTTGCTCGTAGAGGACTTTGACCATGCGCTCCCGGTCTTCGTCCGGACTGTGCGTCCAAATCATTTCGAAAAGCACGCCGAGGCCGGGCAGGAGGACTTCCGCGTTGCCGACCGAATCCTGAATGACCTCCCTCAGCTCGTCGCGGCTGTTGTCCTTCACCCGGTAAATGATGGCTTCGCGCAAACTCATCGTCGATTTCACGGGCGAACCTCCTTCGCGTTATCCCGTTTAGGGTTGCCACTAGCGCTTGCGGATATGCCCGAAGCGCTATGCTATAATAAAATTCAATGGATGCAAACGGAAAAGGGAGCTGTCGTTTCATGGCCAAAAAGCAGTTCGCCGTCATCGGTCTCGGCCGGTTCGGGTCCAGCGTCGCCAAGTTTTTGGCCGAAATGGGCTACGAGGTGCTGGCGATCGACGAAGACCAGGAGCGCGTGCAGGACGTCGCCCATATCGTCACGCATGCGGTATCCGCCGACACGACGGATGAAGAGGCGATTCGGGCGCTCGGCATCCGCAACTTCGACGTCGTCGTGGTGGCGATCGGACAAAACATTCAGGCGAGCATTTTGACCACGCTGATCCTGAAGGATCTGGGCGTCCCCCAAATTATCGCGAAGGCGCAGAACGAGCTGCACGGCAAGGTGCTCAGCAAAATCGGCGCCGACAAAGTCGTGTTCCCGGAACGGGACATGGGCCTGAGAGTGGCGCATCATCTGATTTCGCCGAACATATTGGAGCATATCGAGCTGTCCAGCGACTACAGCATCGTGGAAATGAAAGTGCCGTCTTCCATCGTCGGCAAAAGCCTGAAGCAGCTCGACATCCGGGTCAAATACAACTGCAACGTGCTTGCGGTCAAGCGGGACGGCGAAATGAACATCACCCCGCGCCCGGACGAATCCCTGCGCGCGGACGACGTGCTGGTCATCGTCGGCCGCAACGAGCAGCTCACCCGATTGGAGCAGGCGTATGCGGAAGCTTGAACCGGCTTTGACTTCGGTAGCCAATCCGCGGGTGAAAGGGTGGGCGAAGCTGTCCGAACGCAAGCACCGGCAGCGGGAGGGCCGCTTCAAGCTCGAGGGCGTTCATCTCGTCGCCGAAGCGCTTGCCGCCGGCTGGCCGCTGGAGTGCGTCGTTTTCGACGAAGGCGCGGGCATTCCGCCGGAGCTCGTCCAATTCGCGGAGCGGGAAGAGGCGCAGGGGAACGGACCGCTCTGGATTCCGGCGTCGCCGGATGTGATCGTCAAGTGCAGCGAGACGGAGACGCCGCAGCCGGTGTTCGCCGTCGCGCTTCGCGTCGAGCGGAAGGCGGAGCAGCTGTTCCGCGGGGAGGGCGGACCGGTCGTCGTGCTGGACGGCGTGCAGGACCCCGGCAATGTCGGAACGATCATCCGCAGCGCCGCGGCCAGCGGGGCAAGCGCCGTCGTGCTGGGCAAAGGAACGGCGGACCTGTACAACGCCAAAACGCTACGTTCCACGATGGGCGCGTTGTTTTCCATACCGGTCATGGAAGCCGATCTGCCGCAGCTGCTGCCCGAAGCGAAGGCGCGCGGCATTCCGCTGTTCGGGACAAGCCTCAAGGCGACGGAATCCTGCTACGCGTGCGATTTGTCCGGCAGCCCTTGGCTGCTGCTGGGCAACGAAGGCGCCGGGCTTTCGCCCGAGGTCATGGAACTGGTCGACCGTCCGATCATCATTCCGATGACCGGCCGGACGGAATCGCTTAACGTCGCCATGGCGGCGACGGTGCTGCTGTTCGAGGCGCAGCGGCAGCGGCTTGTCCGCCTCCGTCATCCTTCCTTTCCAAGCTCCTAAGCCTTTATCTTGCACTGAATTCAACATCCGCGAATCCGCCAAGGGCTGGAAAACGATCGGGTTTGGCTCCCGATCCTTTCCGGCTTTCTTTTTTCGCTTGATCCCTATTCCGCCCGAACCGGCTTGCCGGGCGGCAAGCTTGCGCTGTCGCTGTATTCGATGACGATAACCGTTGTCGTGCTTTCTTGTATTGATGTCTTCGGTGCTTGCCGTAATCCGTTTGAAAAAAACGGCCGATCCCGTCCCCAAATAACGCCCGAAGGCTCGGCGGGAACGCCGGTCCGGATTCGTTCAGCTATCGGAGCCCGATAGCTGAACGGCGGGAGCTCGAATGCGGCTCCGCTAGCGGCGAATCAGAAATCGAAGTTGTCCGGATCGGGACCGACCCGGCGGTTCTCGTTCAACCGGTCGATGCGCTCGACGTCCTCCGGCGCCAGCTCGAAATCGAAGACGCCGGCGTTTTCGGCGATCCGGCCCGGTTTGGTCGACTTCGGAATCGTGACGACGCCGTGCTGCAAGTCCCAGCGCAAAATAATCTGGGCCGCCGTTTTGCCGTATTTGCCGGCGATTTCCGCAATGACGGGATGGTTCAGCAGTTGGCCCTGCATAAGCGGCGCCCAGGCTTCGAGCTGAATGCCGTGCTCCCGGCAATACGACCGCAGCTTTTCCTGGGTCAACAGCGGATGGAATTCGACCTGGTTGACCATCGGCTTGATTTCGGCGTCCCGCATCAGGTCTTCGAGATGGTGAATCTGAAAATTGCTTACGCCGATCGCTCTGACCCGCCCCTGCTTATACAGGGCTTCCAGCGCCCGCCACGCCTCTTTGTACTTCCCTTCGACGGGCCAGTGGATCAGATACAAATCGAGCACATCCAGCCCCAGCTTGTTCAGGCTCGTATCGAAGGCGGCCAGCGTCTGCTCGTAGCCCAGATCGGCGGTCCACACTTTGGACGTCACGAACAGCTCTTCCCTTGCAAGTCCCGTTTCCGCGAGCGCTTCTCGGATCGCTTGGCCGACGCTTGTTTCATTTTTGTAAATCGCCGCGGTATCGATGCTCCGGTAGCCGTGCTTGACCGCGAATTTAAGGGCTTGGACGAGCTCGTCTCCCTCTTCGACTTGAAAAACCCCGATGCCGAGCCAGGGCATTCGCACTCCGTTGCGAAGCGTTGTCGTATCCTGAAGGTGTTTTGCCATTTTTATTTTCCTCCTTTAAAATCCTTGAGAATCGAGAACCCGCCTGGCGCCGAGCGCTTTGGAATCCCTGTTTTCCAGCAAACGCGCCCAAACCGTCAGCAGGACGGCGGCCGCAACCATCAAGGCGCCGACCCACGGGGTATGCATGAGCCCAAGGGTATCCGTCACGATTCCCCCCAGATATGCCCCAAGGGCAATGCCGGCATTAAACGCCGCAATATTGATCGCGGAAGCCACGTCCACCGCTTTCGGAACGAACCGCTCGGCAAGAATCACCACATAGACTTGAAGGCCGGGAACGTTCATGAACGCGAGCAGCCCCATCAAAAAGACGGTGATCAGGCTGGCCGCCGGGTACGGTGCGGTAAAGGTGAAGACGAAAAGCACGGCGGACTGGATCAAAAACATGATCAGCAGCGCGGAAACGGGGTTGCGGTTGGCCGCTTTTCCTCCAATGGCATTGCCGATGGCAATCGCCGCGCCGTAGAGCACGAGAATGAGCGCGACCGTTTTTTCCGGGAATCCGCTGATTTCGCTAAGCACCGGGGACAAATACGTATAGACGACAAAGGTTCCGCCGTACCCCAAGGCCGTGACCGCAAACACGAGCAGCAGGCGGCCGTTCGCCATCACCTTGGCCTGATCCCGAAAGGTGACCGGATTTCCTTTTCGCAATCCCGAAGAAGGAACCAGCGTCAGATTGGCGAAGAAAGCGGCAATGCCGGCTGCGGTGATGAGCATGAAGGCGATTCGCCAGCCCCACTCCTGGCCGATATAGGTTCCCAGGGGCACCCCGATGACGGTCGCGATCGTCAGGCCGGAAAACATGATCGAAATGGCGCTGGCCCGCCGGTTCTCGGGCACCAGATCGGCGGCGATGGTCGAGCCGATGGACATGAAGACGCCGTGCGAAAACGCCGAGATGACGCGCGCCGCCAGCAGCGCGCCGATGCCGGTGGCGGAAGCGGCCAAGGCGTTCCCGACGATAAACACGATCATGATCCACAGCAGCAGCGTTTTTCTCGCGACTCCGGAGGTAAGGGCCGTCAGGACGGGCGCTCCGAACGTGACTCCCAAAGCGTACAACGTAACGGTCAATCCCGTGGTCGTGACCGATATATGCAAGTCTTCGGAGATAAGCGGGAGCAGTCCGACGCTGATAAACTCCGTCGCTCCGATGGCAAATGCGCTGATCGCCAGCGCAAATAGCGCAAACGCGCTTCTCCTTTGATTCTGAGGCATGTTCTCTCGACTCCTGCGGTATGGTGTCGCCGGCCGGCGAATGTTATTATGAAGGATGCGGATGCCGAAGAACAGTACGTACTTTGAAGTACTATAGATACTAAAAAGTGCCTATACAAGCAGGGGAGTGGATGCGTTTTGATCAAGAAAAAGTACAACATTTCGGTGGAAGCGACGCTGGAAGTGATCGGGGGCAAATGGAAATGCGTCATTCTTTGCCACTTGACGCGCGGCAAAAAACGGACAAGCGATTTGAAACGCAACATGCCCAACATCACGCAGAAGATGCTGACGCAACAGCTTAGGGAATTGGAGCAGGACGGCATCGTAAGACGGATTGTCTACAACCAGGTGCCGCCGAAAGTGGAGTATGAGCTCACCGAGTACGGATGGAGCCTGAAGCCGATTCTGGACGCTCTTTGCGCCTGGGGAGAAAAGCATATTATCCGCGAATACGGAGACAAGTTCGCGGTATTGGAAGACAACGTGCTGAATCACGACGCGCAGGAGGTGCGGTAACGGCCGGAGCTTTTTTTCATCAACGAGCAAAAAATCCGGCGCGGAGCGGCCGGCCTTTCGGGCAGTTCGGCCGGCGTCCGCGCCGGGCTTGATTAAAACATGCTCCAGTCGAATTCGCGGGACAGCGTCTCCATCAGGTGCACGCCCGCGATGCTGTTGCCTTTGCCGTTGAGCGCCGGGCCGACGACGCCGATGCCGTACCGTCCCGGCACCATCGTCAAGATCCCGCCCGACACGCCGCTCTTGGCCGGGAGCCCGACTTGAATCGCGAATTCCCCGGAAGCGTTGTACATCCCGCACGTCGTCATGAACGTTTTGGCGATTTGGACATACCGCCGCGGAATGAGCGGCTTGCCCGTGATCGGATCGGTGCCGCCAAAGGCGAGAACGAGCGCCATCCGCGCGATATCGGCGCAGGTGACGCTGACGGAGCAGTGGCGGAAGTAGACGTCGAGCACCTCTTCCACGTTGCCCTCGAGCACGCCGCGATCCTTCAGCAAGTACCCCATCGACCGGTTCAGGTTGGCGGTGGCGGCTTCCGACTCGTAAACGCTCTTGTCCACGTCGAGGGAAGGATTGTCCGCGAGCTGCCGGAAAAACGCCAGCACGCGGCCGGTCTTCTCCTGCGGGCTCGAGCCTGCGATCAGGGAAGTGACTGCGATCGCTCCCGCGTTGATGAGCGGGTTGAACGGAATGCCCGGCTGCACCAGTTCCAGCTTCAGCATCGAATTGAAGTTGTCCCCGGTCGGCTCCATCCCCACCTTGTCGAAAACGGCGGCTTCCCCGTTGTCCATCAGCGCCAGAATGAGCGTGAATACTTTGGAAATGCTCTGCATGGTGAACGCGATTTCGCAATCCCCGGCCGAAGCGGTCCGCCCGTTCCCATCCATAATGGCGATCCCCAGCGCATCCTTGGGCATCTTGGACAGCTCGGGAATATAGGAGGCCACCTTGCCGTGCGCCGAGCGCTTCCGGCTTGCCTCTACGAAGCCGGGCAGTTTCTCCCGTATCCGCTCGAATTCGATGTCGTCCGAAGGCATGATGGATTCCTCCCTCGTTTTGCCAAGCGCTTATGTTTGCCTTATTATACCGCAGTTCTTTTCATGAACCAATGGAGCGGCGTTACCCCGTTTTCTTGTTTAATTTCGCCGCCTCCGAGCGGCCGTTCTCCGCGCCTGCCGCTTCGGCCTTTTTTCCCGACAGAAACCAGCCCGCCGCGGCGATCAGCACGAGCACGACGTAGAAGGTCGTTTTCCAGACGGCGCTTTCGGCGAACGAATGGGGCAGAATATGCAGCGACTGGTGAGCCAGCGTATGTACCGCCAGCTTCACGCCGACCCAGCCGACGATTGCGAATGCGGCGAGTTCGAGCGCGGGACGGGCATGCAGCAGCTTCACGAAGAAGTTGGCCGCAAACCGCATGATGACAAGGCCGATGATGCCCCCGGCCAGAACGACGATAAACTGTCCGCCGTCCATCCCGCCGATCGGACGAATGCCGCTCGGGGGCAGGGCGACGGCGAGCGCGACGGCGGCCAGGATCGAGTCGATCGCAAAGGCGATGTCCGCCAGCTCCACCTTGATGACGGTCGCCCAGAAGCCCGATTTTTTGCGGTTCTCGGCAACGGCCGCTTTTTCTTCCTCGGCGTTTTTCTTTCGCACGAACTTGACGATGTTGTGAACGGAAATAAACAGCAGGTACAGGGCGCCGATCGCTTGGATTTGCCAGACGTCGACCAGCAGCGAGATGACGAACAGCGACGCAAACCGGAAAATAAAGGCCCCCAGCAAACCGTAAAACAGAGCCTTTTTGCGGTCCTTCTCGTCCAGATGCTTGACCATGATGGCCAGCACCAAAGCGTTGTCCGCGGCCAGAAGCCCCTCCAGCGCCACCAATATGACCAATACCCACCCGTACTCGAGCAAAAGCGAAAAATCCATCGTTATATGCCTCCTTTTTCCAAATCATGTATCAAATAAAAAGACCTTTGCCACGACTGTTAGCATCTCCTTAACGGAGCTTCACAATCGCGGCAAAGGTCTCGCTAGCAATGAATACATTGCCAATAAAGCCGGAGACGGCGGTCTCGTAGTGACGACTTTATTGAACAGCTACTCCCCTTTTGCGGGTATGGAATTGTGATCAAGTTCTAATCGAATCTTAAACGATTTGATCCGCGCTGTCAATGAAGCCGGCCGGCGGCTTGCTTGTGAAGGGAAGCGGGCAGGCAGTATAATGAACTTGCTGTTGTTGTCAGTTATAGGGGAAAGGGGTATGCCGCATGGAATTGTCCGTGACGCCGTCCGCCGTGGCGTGCTTTAAGCGCGAGTGGGGGTATGAGAGCGGCGACGTGATCCGAATCTTCGTCCGTTACGTCAGCGGAGGCCCCGAGCCGTACGGTTTCGGCATTATGAAGGACGAACCGATGGACCCGGCCGCCGTGGTGAAGGCTGATTCATTTACGTTTTATATGGAGCAAAAAGACAGTTGGTTTTTGGACCGCAAAAACCTGACGATCGACTGCCATAACGGGGATATCGTGTTCAAGGTCGAATGACGCCGCGCCGGCGCGTTTGTCTTTGGTTGCGCGAGATTTCGAATGGAAAAAGACATTTGAACGGATGGCGTTCATTTGTCTTTTTTTTGTCGGATAGATCCAGTCTTTTGGCCCGGCCCACGGGCTTTTTCATTGGAAAAAATCCATCATACATTCCAAAAAGGGGCGAAAGGAGCCGCCGCTCGGGGGCTAAATCGAGTGAGGTACTGAGCGGACTACATGGCGGGTCAGCAGCAAGGCTGGTGGCAAAGAGGGGTACTGAGCGGACTACATGGCGGGTTGGCAGCGGGGTTGGTAGCAAAGAAGGGTACTGAGCGGACTACATGGCGGGTTGGCAGCGAGGCCGGGGGTAAAGAAGGGTACTGCGCGGGCTACATGGAGGGTTGGCAGCGAGGTTGGTAGCAAAGAAGGGTACTGAGCGGACTACATGGCGGGTCAGCAGCAAGGCTGGTGGCAAAGAGGGGTACTGAGCGGACTACATGGAGGGTTGGCAGCGAGGCCGGGGGTAAAGAAGGGTACTGAGCGGACTACATGGCGGGTCAGCAGCAAGGCTGGTGGCAAAGAGGGGTACTGAGCGGACTACATGGCGGGTTGGCAGCGAGGTTGGGGGTAAAGAAGGGTACTGAGCGGACTACATGGCGGGTTGGCGTCGGGGGTGGCGGGAAAACGGTCAGTCGCCGTTTTTTTGTGGCCTTCGGGCCGGCTTCGGCTCATAAAATAAAAACGCCGTTGACAAAACAAGGGCCTTAGTTTATATTGATGTTAATGTTACTTTATAAAAGTTAGTTAATAAGAGGAGGAAATGGACTATGGCGAAATCGAAATGGCTGGTGGACGTGGCACACAGCGAAATCGGCTTTTCCGTCAAACACTTGATGATCGCGAAGGTCAAAGGCGTATTCCATCAGTTCGAAGCGAGCATCGAAGCCGATCCGACCGACCTGACGACGGCCGACATCGAATTCGCGATCGACCTGGCGAGCGTCGACACCCGCAACAGCGACCGCGACAACCATTTGAAATCGGCTGACTTTTTCGATGTCGAGAACCACCCGAAGCTGTTGTTCAAAGCGACGAAAATCGTCCGCACGGGCGAGGACGAATACGAGATCACGGGCGACGTTACGCTGCGCGGCGTGACCCGTTCCGAGACGTTCAAAGCTACGTTCGAAGGGGCGGGCAAAGATCCCTGGGGCAACGAGAAAGTCGGTTTCAGCGCCAGCGGCAGCTTGAAGCGCAGCGACTACGGCTTGACCTACAACGCCGTTCTGGAAACGGGCGGCGTGCTGATCGGCGACGAAGTGAAAGTGTCGATCGAAATCGAAGCGGCCAAAGCGTAAGCGGAATCGGAAGAACAAGCGGAATCGGAAGAACAAGCGGAATCGTCTATTCATGGGGAAAAGCCGCAAGGGCAAGATCGAAGCGGCAAGTTCATAACGGGCAATCGCATCGGAAAGGCGTCCTGGCAGGGCGCCTTCTTTTTTGCGCCCGTGAAGCATAAGCATGAAGGAGGACTGTCCCTTGGGAGGGACATGACTTGCGGTAAGGGGGAAGCCGACATGCGGAGAAGGTGGGGAAAGCCGCTGGCGCTAAGGCTGAAGTGGAATCCGCCTGCGCGGAGATGGAGGGGCATGAGTCCGCATACGCGGTTGGCGTCCGGCGGCCGGTTCACGCTCCGGCCCCGAAGCCGGGGATTTGTCGCCCGCGCCTCAAGACGAAGCGGGCCGCTTGCGCCGCCGTCCGCTCCGAAGCGGTGGACCGTTCGCCCGAGGCGGCGAATGAAGCGGCGCCATTTCTGGCTCATCATGCTGGTGCTTGCGGTGCTGGCCGTCTTTCAAACGATCGCCCTGACGGACAAACTGCTGCGCGACCCGCTGATGTTCCTCGCCAAAGTCCGGACGACGCAGATGGCGACCGAGGCCATCAATCAGGCGATTAAAACCAATATTGCTTCCGGAACGGACGGCAGCCGGATGATTCAATGGCAGACGGACGGAGCGGGAGGAACAAAGGGGTTCATGATCGACTACGCCGAACAAATGCGCATTACGGCGAAGACGATTCAGGTCGTGGAGGAGGCGCTTCGGGAGCAGAGCCATCTTTATGCGCACGTCCCGATCGGCCACGCGCTGAACAGCCCGATCATCTCGTCGATCGGTCCCAGCGTGTCCGTCAAGTTCGAGCCGGCCTCCGCCGTGCAGGCCGAGGTGCGAACCCGTCAGACGAACGCGGGCATCAATAATGTGCTGGTCGAGGTTTACATCCATATCAAAACGGAAATTTTCGTGCTGATTCCGTTCGACCGCGATTCGAGTCCGGTCGAAACCGACATTCCGTTGTCTTATGTCATGGTCGTGGGCGATGTGCCCATGTATTATTACGACGGCCAAGGCAATCCGGTCGGCAGCTCGGCCGCGCAGGCGCCGGCTATCGCCCTGCCCCCTCCGCCTTCGGCGTCGGAGGGCGCCGCCGCGGGACATTAGGGCGGCTGTTCCGGTGCGTTTGAGTTCGCTTTTTCAAATTCGTGCGGCGGTGTCGGGCCTTGAGGATTCGGGGCGGGAGAAAGCTTCCCGTCTTTTTGTTTATGTCTTCAAAAAAATGTTCCCTTACGTTCGTAATCGTGTGGTATAATAAAAACGAACGAAAACAAACAAGGAGGCGTTCGTTTTGGAAATTCGCCATTCCACGCACCCGGACGACATGAAGCATTACGATACGGAGCAGCTTCGCAAGCATTATCTGATCGAGAAGCTGTTCGAGCCGGATCAGGTTCTGATGACGTACACGCACGAAGACCGTCTCGTCATCGGCGGCGCTCAGCCGGTGAAGGAGACGCTGACGCTGGAAGCGGCCGAAACGCTTAAAACCGAATATTTTCTGGAGCGCCGGGAGATTGGCTTTGTCAACATCGGCAGCGGCGAGGCGGTGGTGACGGCGGATGGGGAACGCTACGAACTGGGGCGTCTGGACACCCTCTACGTGGGCAAAGGCGTTCGCGAGCTGAAGCTGTCCAGCAAGGACGCCGCCAATCCGGCGAAGCTCTATTTCTGTTCCGCTCCGGCTCATGCCGTTCTTCCGGCCCGCAAAGTATCGATTCAGGAGGCGAATACGCTTTATCTCGGCTCGCAGGAGACGTCCAACGAACGCGAACTGAACCAGATTATTCATGCCGACGGCATCCAAAGCTGCCAGCTCATGATGGGCATTACGGTGCTGAAGCCGGGAAGCGTTTGGAACACGATGCCTTCGCACGTTCATGATCGCCGGATGGAGGCTTATCTCTATTTTGATCTTGCGCCCGATGCCCGCGTGTTCCACATGATGGGCCAGCCGCAGGAGACCCGGCATCTCGTCGTCGCGAACGAACAGGCGGTGATTTCTCCGGCTTGGTCGATTCATTCCGGGGTAGGCACGAGCAATTATACGTTCATCTGGGCCATGGCCGGCGAAAACTATACGTTTAAAGATATGGACGTCGTTCCGGCCAGCGAGTTAAAATAAACGCGATTTTTTCCATACTTCGTACAGCCGTTTGACAAGAGGGAGGACTAACGCATCATGCTTGCCGCTGCACGCCACCAGGCGATACTGGAATTGCTTCAGACATCCGGCTCCGTTCAGGTATCCGAGCTGAGCGAACGATTCGGCGTAACGAAAAAAACGATTCGCGAAGATCTCGAGAAGCTGGAGGAAAAGGGACTGCTGAGGCGAACGCACGGCGGCGCGGTGGCGGCGGAGGAGGAGCCCGAACCGCTGCTCCCTTTGCAAATTCCGAACACCAAACATGTGAAAGAAAAGGAAAGCATCGCCGCTCATGCGCTTCGATATATCAGGCCGGACGATATTATCGCGCTCGATGCCGGCAGCACGACGCTGGAAATCGCCAAACGCCTGCCCAACGAGCCGCTTACCGTCATCACCAACGATTTGCTCATCATCCGCGAACTGATTGGCAAGGATCGGATCCGGCTCGTCGTGCCGGGCGGATACCGCCAGCGCAACGTGCTGATCGGCAACGAGGTGCTCGAGTGGCTGACGCGTTTGAACGTGCAGAAGCTGTTTCTGTCGGCAACGGGCGTTCACGAGAAATACGGCTTGACCGTGTTTACGAACGAGCTGATCGAATTGAAAAAAGCATATATGGCAAGCGCAAAAGAAATTTACTGCGTGGCCGACCACAGCAAGTTTGACCGCGCCGCGCTGTTCACATTCGCAACGCTGCAGGAGATCGACATCCTGATTACGGACTCGGGATTGCCCGAAGAGATCGAAAAGCGCTACCAGGGAGGTTCGGTGAAAATTGAAAGAGCTGTTTGATTTGACAGGGCGCACGGCGCTGGTCACCGGCGCGGGCCGCGGGCTCGGCGCCGCGATCGCCGTCGGGCTGGCCGGCGCCGGAGCCGACGTCGCGCTCGTAACCAACCGCACGCCGGCGGAGGAGACGAAGCGGCGGATCGAAGCGCTTGGCCGCCGGGCGATCGTGATTACGGCCGACGTAAGCGACCGGACCGCATTGCCGGGCGTGATCGAGAAGACGATAAGCGCATTCGGCCGCATCGACATTCTCGTCAACAACGCCGGCATTATCCGCCGCACGCCGGCGGCCGAGCACAGCTACGCCGACTGGCAGGAAGTGCTGGACGTCAACCTGAACTCGGTATTCGTGCTGTCCCAATTGGCCGGCCGGGCGATGATCGAGCAAGGCTCGGGGAAAATCATCAACATCGCCTCCATGCTTTCGTTCCAAGGAGGCATCAACGTGCCCGGATACACGGCCAGCAAGCATGCCGTAGCGGGGCTGACCAAAGCGCTGGCGAACGAATGGGCGCCCAAAAACGTGCAGGTCAACGCTATCGCTCCCGGCTATATGAGCACGGACAATACGGAAGCGCTCCGGAACGATCCGGTCCGCAGCCGTCAAATTCTGGAACGGATCCCGGCCGGACGCTGGGGAACGGACCAGGATCTGGTCGGTCCCGCGATCATGCTGGCTTCGCGCGCTTCGGACTATATGAGCGGCCATGTTCTTTGCGTGGACGGCGGCTGGATGGTCCGTTAGCGGCTTGGGCAAGACGGTCGAAGCGTCCGCTTAGACAGGGCGTCACTTCCGGCAATCGCCGGAGGGGCGCCCTGTTTTCGTTGCCCCCGTATTGAGGCATTTTAAACCGTTTTTCGTTAAACCGTTTTTCGCTATTTTCCTCGGGTTGAGTCGAACGGGATGCTGTTGAGTTTAGTGCTGGAAAAGGGCGACTGCATGCCGTAAAGGCAATTGCATTCCGCTTTTTGCACGAAGGACTGGCGGATGAAGGAGCGGAGGCGGCAACGATAATGGCGGGAGGGACTTGCGCTTGTCCAGCTAAATGAAATACGGCGGCCATCATGCACCGGACCGTAGAGACGTTATTCTTCAGAAAGGAGCGGCATCAACCTGCCATCCGGACCTCAAAGCCTTTATTTGTTTGCAAAACGCGCTTTTTCTTCCCGATTTCGGCGAATAAGGTCGCTGGTGTCCGCCAGCGATCGAAAATGGCGTCATTTTGCTGAAATAGCGTTTCCTGTGTCCGTTGAATTTGATGCCGATGCTTTTGTTGCCGATATCTTGCTGTCGCAAATTGTATCCGACCGATAGTTTCACCATACCTGATCGTTTCTCGTGTCCGCGAGGTTCGTTCGTTGAGCTGGTTGGCGGGGGGCGTTGGCGCGGCGAAACGCGTCGGCGGCGTTGCCCGAGCCCCGGGGGAAGAGCAGCGCGACATTGCGCGCACTCTGAGCGGAAGGGATACCGTTGCCAGGCGAGGCAAGATTGCTTCCCCCGGTTTGTGCTCCGGCTTCCGGAGGCGATAAAAAGTTGCAATCTGAACGCGGGACGTCCATCATAGGAACAAAGGCAAAAAGTCGAATGAAAATGAAGAGGTGGCGTATGAGCCGGATTGTCGTAGTCGGAAGCATCAACATGGACCTGGTCAACCATGTCGACGATTTCCCTTTGCCCGGGGAGACGATTCACGGTCACGGGGTCGAATATTTGCCCGGCGGCAAAGGGGCCAACCAGGCGGTGGCCGCGGCGAGAGCCGGCGGCGATGTCCGGATGATCGGCGCGGTCGGCGGCGACGTTTTCGGACGGGAACTGCTGGCTTCGCTGAGCGGGGCGGGCGTTCGGACCGATACGGTCGCGGTCAAGGAAGGCACTTCCGGGCTCGCCTTTATTACCGTGTCCAGGACCGGCGAGAACCAGATCATTTTGTCGGCCGGAAGCAACGGCAAGCTGACGGCGGAGGACGTGCCGCCGGAGCGGCTGGCCGAGGCGGAATGGGTGTTGCTGCAAAACGAAATCCCGCAGGCGGTCAACCGTTTCGTGCTGGAGAAGGTTCGCCATACCGGCGCGAAGGTGATTTACAATCCGGCGCCCGCACGGCCGATCGAGCCGGATTTGTATCCGCTGATCGACGTGATCGCCGTCAATGAAACGGAAGCGGAATCCCTTACCGGCGTGAACGTTCGCGGGAAGGAAGATGCCGCTCTCGCGGCGGCGGAGTTCGCGCGCCGCGGCGTCCGGAGCGTTGTCGTTACTCTGGGCGCGAAGGGAGCCTGCTATTTCGGGCCGGAAGGCGAGACTTGGTTCGCGCCGGCGTTCTCCGTCACGCCCGTCGATACGACGGCGGCGGGGGATACGTTTCTCGGCGCATTTGCGGCGGCTTGCGCAGACGGCATGGAAACGGCCGCGGCCTTGCGTTTCGCATCGGCCGCGGCCGCGATTGCCGTCAGCCGCAAAGGCGCTCAAGCCTCGATTCCGGTCCGGGACGAAATCCTCAGCCTGCTGGCATCGGACAAGGGCGCGGGCGAAAATCCGCCGTCGAAGTAGCTCCGTAACGCCGGACCTTAGAAGTAACGCCGGACCTTAAGAGCGGCGATGCGCCTTGAGCGCCTTCATTTCGGAACGCTCCCAGCTGCGAAGCAGCGGAAACGGGTCGAACGCCCATTCGACCAGCCCCCTGTCCCGATAGACGCCGTAATGCAGGTGCGGGGGGAATTTGCCCGAAGTGCCGGGCCGCCCGTAGCCGGAGCTGCCGACCCATCCGATCACCTGGCCGGGCTTGACGACATCGCCGATTTTCAGCTTTTTGTTGAAGCCCGACAGATGAGCGTAATAGTGGTACAGATTGTCCAAGTCGCGAATGCCGATCCTCCATCCGCCGTACGGATTCCAGCCCTTGACTTCAATGATGCCGTAGCCGGTGCTGCGTACGGGGACGCCGTGACTGGCGAAAATATCCGTTCCTTCGTGAATGCGCGCGCCTCCCCACCCGCGGCTGTTGCCCCACGTGCTCCGGTACGAGTAGACCGAACCGATGGGCAGCGGGAACACGTGCTGGGACAGGTCGAGCTTTCCGAATGTTTCGTAGAGCTTGGCAAACTGCAAAATCCGCTGAACGGCTCTTGTATTGTGATAATATTCCCAAAGGCCGATGGCAAAGTCGTCGCCGGAGATCCCGCCTTGTTCGCGGATGCGGCTGGCGACCGCAAACAGCAGATCGCATGCGTCGTTCCGGTCCGCGATTCCGTCCCCGGAGCCGTCTTTGCCGACTCCGCCGAAGATCCGAATGGACAGCGGATTCGTGTCGTTGGGGTCCGGATTCAAATGGCCGGCCCACTGCTCCGGCGTGATGAAGATGCCGGACAGCGCCCCTTCGGGCAAAGGTCTCGATTTCGGATGAGCTTTGGACATGGTCCGTTCGTATTGATCGATCGCGGCGATGGAATACCAGGGCAAATTCGTCATCAGGCCGACGCGCTCATACAGTTGTCGCAAGGCCGGCTCCCTGTCCGCAGACGACTTCGCCTTGGCGTCGGGACCCGCCAGGACCGTCCCGGCGGGGATGAAGACGCAAATGCTGAGCATTCCCGCAGCAGCGGCTGCGGCGAGCTTGGACAGCATGCGACGCCCATAAGTCGGATGGACGTTTTGCCGTTGCATGAAACCCCTCCTTTTGCGCATAAAGGTATGGTTTGCAGAACGTTGGTTTTTATGTGAAACCTGTTATAATAAAGGGACAGAAAGAGGGGATAACCGATGGCAACCAGCGCTAAGCCGCGCAAGCCGGATTGGCTTCGCGTCAAGCTTACGACAGGCGACAATTACCACGAAATCAAGGATATGATGAGGAGCAAGACGCTCCATACCGTTTGCGAGGAAGCGCGCTGTCCCAATATTTACGAATGTTGGGCCAACCGCACGGCCACGTTTATGATTCTGGGAGATATTTGCACGCGCGCATGCCGCTTCTGCGCCGTCAAGACGGGGCTTCCGACGGAGCTGGATCTGCAGGAGCCGGAACGGGTGGCGGAAGCGGCCGAGCAGATGAATTTGAAGCATTGCGTCGTGACCTCGGTTGCACGGGACGATCTGAATGACGGCGGCGCCTCGATATTCGCCGCGACGATAAAGGCCATCCGCGCCAGACTGCCGTTCTGCAGCGTGGAAGTGCTGATCCCGGATTTTCAGGGCAATTGGGATGCGCTCAAGGTCGTTATGGATGCGAAGCCGGACATTTTGAACCACAATATCGAAACGGTCGCGCGGCTGAGCGACCGCGTCCGGGCGAAAGCGAAATATCCGCGGTCGCTGGAACTGCTGCGTCAGGCGAAGCAGTTTGCACCGAACATTCCGACCAAATCCAGCCTTATGCTCGGCGTCGGGGAGACGATCGAGGAAGTGCTTCAGGCGATGGACGACCTGAGAGCGGTGGATTGCAATATTTTGACGCTCGGACAGTATTTGCAGCCGACTCCGAACCACCTGCCGGTCGAACGTTACGTTCATCCGGACGAATTTGCCTGGCTGAAGAAAGAAGGCCTGGCGCGCGGATTTTCCCACGTGGAATCCGGTCCGTTCGTGCGCAGCTCGTACCATGCCCACGAGCAGGTGAAATCCGCAACCGCCGCCGACGCCGCCAAGGCGCGGAATTGAGTATAAAGCGGGAGTCGGATTGACGGGGGTCGTCAACTCGACGGGCGTTCGAGAGGAGAAGCAGTCGTGATCTACATGATAGAGGGAAATGCCTACAGGGTCGTTCGCGATCACAAGAACGGGTGGAATCCCGAGGCGTTTCGCGCGAGGTACAGCGAAGTGTTGGACCGGTACGACTATATCGTCGGGGATTGGGGATACAATCAGCTCCGGCTCAAGGGGTTCTTTCGCGAGCCGAATCCGAAAGCGCCGAAAGATTCGGTCATTTCCAGCCTCGCGGATTACATTAACGAATACTGCAATTTCGGATGCGCTTATTTTGTGCTCGAGAAGACCGATCCGAAGTCCGTTCCCGATCATCTGATCGTCGATTTGAGCGCGCTCCAGGAGACGGCGGAATCCGCGCCGGACAGCAAGGAAGGGGCGGCCGAAACGGCGGCCTCGGCCGGCTCGAACGGGACGGGGCTGCTGCTGCGCTGGCCGCTCAAGGAACGCCCGATCGGGCGCGTCCCGGGCACGAGTCCTTCCGCCGTGGCAAGAGCCGTGTCCGAAGGAGCGGAGCGCCGGGCGGCGGCTCAAGCGGCCGCTCAGGCCGCAGCTCAGGCCGCGTTGTCCGGCAGAGCCGGGACGGCAGGCGCATTCGGTTTCGGCGGAGCGGGAACCGCGCCCGGTTCCGGAGGACGGGCCGAAGGCCAGCGGAAGCACGGTCAGGACGGCGGAAGCTCCCCGGGACAAGCCCGCCAGTCTCAGCGCCAGGGAAGCGGGGACTTCTTCGGCGGAAGGGGAGGCCGCGCGCAGCAGAGCGGGAATGCACGCGGCGGCTCACCGTCTTCCGGGCAGGACAAACGGGCTGGCGGAGCGCCGGGCGGACAGGGCGGCCATCCCAAGCAGGCGCATCCTGCTTCTGCCGGCGGCGAACCGGCCAAGGAAGCCCGCGAACGCGGTCCCAAGCAGGGAAGCGACGCCGCCGTGCAAGGCGAGGCGGGTCATGGCTCGCAGCGCTTCGGCGGGCGATGGCAGGGTAAAAACCGCCGCCGCGGCGGTGTAAACGGCGCCAAGACGAACCGGCCGCGCGGCGACGAAGCTCCCCGGGCGGAAGGCGGCGGGCGCCGCCAGCAGGAGGCCGGCGGCCAATCCGGCGGCGATCGGGTGTAAAAACGGCGCTATGAAAGCGCCAGCAAAATCAAAGGCATTCCCGGCAGCAAGCCGGGAATGCCTTTTTTTGGAACCGCGGCGGCGATTCGCCTTAACCGATAGGGGCGGCAAACCGCCGCATGGCGCGGCTTGCGGCCCTCGGCAGGCCGCAAACGGCAAGTTAGCGCGGGCGTTTTTGCGTCGAAGCCATCTGGGCCTGAT
>Ga0207866_1000224_pt1 | contig 89332 bp, 100 predicted proteins | sample HigsolmetaAR203D_FD_184835 | JGI IMG/M metagenome (GOLD analysis project Ga0207866, IMG submission 184835) | Ionic liquid and high solid enriched microbial communities from the Joint BioEnergy Institute, USA - AR20-3-D (SPAdes) (version 2) ...
GAGATCCGGCCGCATTCGAGCCTGAATTACCAAACCCCACACGAGTTTGTGGGAAACCTGACCAACGAATTAACATCCGAGGCCAGAATCTCTAGTCCTTACTGGTAGGAAATTCCCGGACAGGTCACTTCCAATCGATCATTCGCGGAATAAATGTCCGCTTGGATTCGCTTAATTCCACGTGCTACAAGCCCCCAATCTTTACGTAACTTTTGGACTTCATCGGCAATTTTGGTGAGAGGACTTCGTGATACCAGATATGAAACATTGCTATAGTCAGACATCGAGAGTTCATATGACAAACTCTCACGTCTTTTTGATTTTGGATGACGCTTCCATCTAACCGTTACTTTATATTTTTTATTACTAACTTCAATAAAGTCGCAAATATTGCTATGAAGTGACTGTGATGGACGAAGAATACTTATTTGCGTAAGTGATGCATCCAAGCTCTTCCGATGTCTTGAACCTTTTGGCAACGGAGGATCAAGATTTATCTCGATGTCATACGCTACACCGTTTCCCGAATTAGAAACTATGAGATCGACATAACGCGCGCTCCAAACGTTAGGCTCAAGTGTTGCGGTCACGTGAGGTTGGGAAGTAGCTCGCGATAAAATTCTTGTTTCCCTAGCTAGCACCCATGTGGCGTATACAAGAGCTACCGTTGCAAGCGCTGTTACAAAATCTGCTTTACTCTGAACAAATTCAATCACTTTTAAAACAGTATCCCACATCCTTTGAATACCCCTCCAGCGTATTAGGCTTGGCTGAGAAACCAGGAGTTCTTTGCTCGAAATGTTGTTTACTCTCTGTCTTGAATGCGCGTGATAAGCAGTGCGCTCGAGCGTGGTTTTCTCCCAGCGATTTACGGCGTCTCCATCCCATCAATTCTAAGGCCCGGCTTTGCAGAGGCAAGTAATGGCTGGATTTGCTCGATACGGCATCCCCCTCTTACAACGTCCAAGGACTTGGGCTTCGCCCAAGCCCAGGACGTTGTGTTCTCCCCCGCAAGAGGGGAGATAACGGCGGCATCAGCCTCGCTCCAAATTGCAGACTCTGTGTTTTGCAAAGGCAACGGCGCACCGCACCCCTATCTCCCCCGCTGTGGGGGAGAAAGCGATTTCGGCACCTTGGCCGAGCGACGCGAAGGTCAAGTGCCTGAAATCGCAAGTGGGGGGATCCAACGGAACACGTCGAGGCGTCAAGGAACGGCAATCCACTCAATCGCGGTTTCAGCTTTCGCCTCCGGACACTCCCGAACGCGGCCGTGCTTCCGCGCTTTGCCCTCTCCTGTCCGGGATGTCAGGAATCTTGCGCCGCCGCCCTCCCCGCGGGCTGGACTTGCACCGCGGGAAGCGCGAAGGTGAAAGCCGTCCTGAGGGCCCGAACGGAGGAAACATGGCAGCGGCAGCGAAGAGCGGCATCATTCGCGCCGGCATTGGAGGCTGGACCTTCGAGCCGTGGGAGGGCACCTTCTATCCGGCGGACCTGCCCAGGAAGAAGCAGCTCGAATACGCGAGCCGGCAGCTTCCCACCATCGAGATCAACGGCACCTATTACCGCGGGCAGAAGCCAGAGACCTTCGCCCAGTGGGCGGCGGCGGTGCCGGACGGCTTCGTCTTCTCCGTCAAGGGCAGCCGGTACGTCACCAACCGCAAGGTGCTGGCCGAAGCGGGCGAGTCCATCGAACGCTTCTTTGCCACCGGCGTCACTGAACTCGGCGATCGGCTCGGGCCGATCGTCTGGCAGTTCGCGCCCACCAAGAAATTCGAGCCCGAAGATTTCGGGGCCTTCCTGCGCTTGCTGCCCGAACGTCACGCAGGACGCGACCTGCGGCACGTGCTCGAGGTGCGGCATGAAAGCTTCTGCACGCCCGACTTCATCCGCCTGGCGCGCAAGCACCGCATGGCCATCTGCTACGCCCACCATCACGTCTATCCGGAGATCGCCGACGTCACCGCCGATTTCGTCTATGCCCGGCTGCAGCGCGGTGAGGATGCCGTCCCCACAGCCTATCCGCCGGAGGAACTGGAGCAATGGGCAGAGCGCGCGAAGATCTGGGCCGAGGGCAGCGTGCCCGACGGTCTGCCGGTCATCGACCCGGCCGCGCCGGTCGAGCGCGTCCCGCGGGACGTCTTCGTCTATTTCATCCACGAGGGAAAGGTCCGCGCGCCGCAGGCGGCCCGGGCCTTCATGAAGCTCGTCGCCGGCGGGTGATGTTGTTCGGCCACCTTTCCGCGAACGATCAGGCTTTCCGGAGCGGTTCGGGGCTTGTACGGGCACCCGCACGGCGCCGGACCAGATCGAGCACGACCTTTGCCGCAAGTTCGCCGGATGGTGTCGACGTCGACAGCGCCTCGGCCACCTGGGCGAAGCCCTGCCGCTGGGCAAGCCGGGTCGGCGTGTCGCTCCACAGGCGCGGCAGCAGCCGGGCAAGCAGCTCCGGCCGCACATACTGGTTAAAATATTCGGGCACCACCGGCCAGCCGGCGATGAGGTTCGGCAGCGAGGCCGACCAGACCTTGATCAGCAACGGCCCCAGCAACCGGGCGATGAAGTCGGTCCGGTACACCGAGATGAACGGCACGCGCGCCAGCGCGAGTTCGAGCGCCACCGTTCCGGAACAGGCGAGTGCCGCATCCGCCTCGCCGAAGGCCCTCCACTTGCGGGCCTCATCGAGGATGACCTCCGGCTTCACGGCCCAGCTCTCGGTGGCGTCCATGACCAGCTGCGCGACGTGCGGAACGGTCGGGATCTGCACCTGGAAGGCATGGCCGGCAGACTTGAGCGCCCGCACGGTCTCGCCGAAGACAGGCAGCAGCCGGCTCACCTCTCCGCGCCGCGAGCCGGGCAACAGCAGCAGCTTCCTCACCCCGCCCCGGTTTCCGCCGCCGAGCTGTGAGAGTGCTGCGTCCCGGATCGCCGGATCACTCGCCAGCCGGTGGCCTACGAAGGTGCCTGCCGGACCGCCAAGCCGGTCGAGCTCGTCCGGCTCGAACGGCAGCAGGCAAAGGATATGGTCCACATAGGGCCGCATCTCGATGGCCCTGCCCGGCCGCCAGGCCCAGACGCTCGGGCAGACGTAGTGCACCGTCGGTATATCCGGCGCATCCGCCCTCACCCGCTTTGCCACACGCAGGCTGAAGTCCGGCACGTCGATGGTGATCAGACAGTCGGGCTTCGCCGCGGCGATCGCTTTCGCGGTCTGCCGAATGCGCATCATAAGGCGCGGAAGCGACTGGAGGACGGCCGAGAAGCCCATGATGGCGATTTCGGCCGGATCGAACAGCGAGCGCAGGCCGAGCTGATGCAGATGGCGGCCGCCGACACCGACCAGCTCCACCGGGCGGCCTGACTGGCGCGCGAGCGCGCGCACGAGGTCGGCGCCCAGCAGGTCACCGGATTCCTCGCCGGCGACGATCGCGATGCGCAACGGCGCGGAGCCCTGATTCATTTCTCGCGCCCCTTTTCGTATCCGATAATGAACAGGCCGAGCTCATCCGCCAGCCGGATCGTCTCGCCCGTTTCCAGAATGAAACTGCGCCCGGCTTCCACGGCGATGCCGGCGAGACCCGCCGCATGGGCGTCTCGCACCGTCTGCGGACCGATCGCCGGCAGGTCGGCGCGGGTTTCCTGCCCGGGTTTGGCGCATTTCACCAGAACGCCGCGCGTCTTGCCAGCTAACCTTCCGTGGGAGCGCAGTTCGATCGTGCGGGCGAGAAGCCCGTCGGTGCCCTCGATCCCCTCGAGCGCGATCGCGCGGCCGCCGATGGCAATCGCCGCCTGGCCGATGTCGAGCCGACCGATGGCACGGGCAGCCTCAAGCGCGGCGGAAATATCCTTCTCGTCGGCCGCCGTCGGCTTCGCCTTCGTCAGCACCTGGTTTGGCGCCAGCAGTTCGGGCGCGACCTCATGGGCTCCCACGACGTGGATGCCGTGCGATTCCACGTACCGGATCAGCGTGCTGAGCAGATCGTCGTCGCCGCGCGCATAGGCCCAGAGAAGCTTCGGCAGGAAGAGCAGCACCCCTGGCGTCATCCGCAGGCTGCGGATGGGCGGCCTGCGCTTCACGCCGCCGGCCATGACGAGATGTGTTACGCCCTGGCGCTTCAACTTCAGGAGAAGCGTGCCGACGTGTTCCAGCTTGATGCTCCAGAGGTCATAGCGCTCCGGCGCGCGCTCGAACTGCGCCTCGCCCTCGATCGCCACGACGAGCGGCCGATGGCCCATGGCGCAAAGCGCCTCGGCCACGCTGTGGGGCAGCATGCCGCTTCCGGCAATGATGGCGACCCGGGAGCCAGGCCCAAGGGGAACGGTCGGCGAGAGTCTATTCCTCGCCGCCGTCATCCTCATCAGTCCCGGTGTGGCCGCGGCGTGGTGGCACGGTGAACTGCCGCTTTTCGCGAACGGCCAGGAAATTCACGATATCCAGAACCTCGGGCGAGTCAGCGAAGGCCTCCCGCACGACCGGAATGGTTTCGGCCAGCGTCCGCGCGGGATCGAAGAGCATCTTGTAGGCCTTGCGGATCTCCATGACCTTGGAATGGGACATGCCCGAACGCTTCATGCCGACGACATTGAGGCCGCGCAGCGTCGCGCGGTCGCCCACGGCCATGCCGTAGGGAATCACGTCGCCCACGACGGCAGCGAAACCGCCGAGAAAAGCGTGATGTCCGACGCGGACAAATTGGTGTACGGCCGCATAGCCGGAGATGATCACATTGTTGGCGATGTCAACGTGACCGCTGAGCGCAGAGTTGTTCGCCATGGTCACGTTGTCGCCAACGGAGCAGTCATGCGCGACGTGGGACTGCGCCATGAACAGACAGTTGTTGCCCACGGTCGTCTTGCCGCGGCTGGTGTCGGTGCCGCAGTGCATGGTCACGCTTTCGCGGATCACACAGCCGCTGCCGACCTCCAGCGTCGTCCGTCCTCCCTTGTGCTTGTAATTCTGGGGCGCACCGCCAAGAACCGCATTGGGATAGACCTGGCAGCCGGCGCCGAGGCGCGTGCCGTCCAGTATGGTGACGTGGGAGATCAGCTCCACGTCGTCGCCGAGGACCACATCGCCTTTCACGTAGCAGAACGGTCCGATGCGAACTCCGCTGCCTAGCTCCGCGCCCTTCTCTACAATCGCACTGGGATGGATATACGTCATGCGGCCGCCGTTTCTGCCTCTTCATCCTTGGGGGTCATCAGCGCCGAGATCACCGCTTCAGCAACCTTGGCGCCGTCGACGATTGCTTCGCAGGCGAATTTCCAGATGCCACCGCGCTGCTTCAGCTTCTTCACGTGCAGCTCCAGGCGGTCGCCCGGCAGGACCGGCTTGCGGAACTTGGCGTCGTCGATCGTCATGAAATAGACGACGTTGGGAGTTTTCGCGCCGGCGTTGTGGATGCAGATGGCGCCAGCCGTCTGCGCCATGGCCTCGATGATCAGCACGCCGGGCATGACCGGACGGTCCGGGAAGTGCCCCTGGAAATGCGGCTCGTTGATCGTGACATTCTTGATGCCGATCGCAGAGTTGTCGCCGTCGATCTCGATGATCCGATCTACCAGCAGGAACGGGTAGCGGTGCGGGAGAAGCTGCAACAACCTGGCAATATCGAGACTGTCCAACGCCTTCGGCGCTTCCTCTGCCATCGTTTCTATTTCCCTTTCCTCTTTCCTTCAACGAGACTGCGCAGGGCTGCAATCTCGCGGAACGCCTGTCTGATGGGCTGGGCGGGCGAACCGGCCCATTTCTCCCCGGCGGGAATGTCGTTCATCACGCCGCTGCCCGCCGCGATCTGCGCCCTGTCTCCGATGGTGATGTGATCGGCGATGCCGACGCGCCCGCCCATCATCACCATGTCGCCCACAACCACCGAACCGGAAATGCCGCAATTGCCCGCAATGACGCAGGAGCGGCCGATGCGCACATTGTGAGCGATCTGGACGAGGTTGTCGATCTTTGTCCCCTCGCCGATGATCGTGTCGGTCAACGCACCGCGGTCCACTGTCGTGTTGGCACCGATTTCCACGTCATTCTGGATGATGACACGACCGATCTGCGGGTTCTTCTCGAGCCCCGTCGGACCGGGAAGAAACCCGAAACCGTCCTGTCCGATCTGTGCCCCCGGATGGATGATGACCCGGTCACCGATGAGGGCGTACTGAATGGTGCACTGGGAACCGATGTAGCACTCGCGCCCGATGCTGCAGCCTTCGGCGACCACCGCGTTCGGACCGATGATCGTTCCCTGCCCGATCGCAGCGCGGGGTCCGATGACCGCGCCTGCCTCGATGATCACGCCTTCCTCGATCAAGGCATCGGAAGAGACGAAAGCGCGCGGGGAAATGCCGCTCTCGCCGGTTACTGGCTGCGGCCGGATTCCCTGCGGAAACAGGAGCCGGGCCAACTGTGCGAAGGCCGCCTGCGGCCTGCGGCATACGAGAATGGCAACATTCGGGGGAACGTCGCTTACGGATTCCTCGTCGCAGATCACCGCCGCCGCCCGCACGGACGACAGCAGCGAGGCATTCTTCTTCCCCTCAACGAAAACGAGGGCGTCTTCGCCGCCCTCGGATGCCGCGGCGATCCGGCCGATGACTAAACCGGCCTTGGACTCGTCAAGTAACCTGGCACCGGTCAATGACGCGATTTCGCCCAGTTCGAGACGTCGCGATGGAACAAAGAACTTGGGTTCCGTCATGGTGCCTGTCCGTCCCGTCCGGGCGCGAGGCCCGGAGGGATCTTTCAGCCTTAGAAGCGCGTGGAGATACCGAAGTTCCAGTGCTGGATCCGGTCGGTATCCTCCTTGAGAACCGGCTCGGCATAGTCGACGCGCAGCGGACCGAACGGCGATGCCCAGATCAGGCTCGCACCGACCGAAGCGCGCCACTTGAGGTCCGTGCCCTTGGCGTCGGCGTAGTCGTTGCCGTAGAGCGTTGCCGCATCGGCGAACACGGCGCCGCGCAGACCGATGCTCTCGGGCAGGATCGGGATCGGGAACTGCGCCTCGACCGTGCCATGCAGGTAGGTCTTGCCGCCGAGGTAGTCGCGGCTGCTGCCCACCTCTTCATAGGGGCCGATACCGTTGTACTTGAAACCGCGGATGATGCGGTCGTTGCTGTTGAAGTTGTCGAAGATGCGTAGCGGCTCGCCACCCCACGCTGCGACGTGACCGGCGCCCACCGTCACGAGGCCGACGAGGTCAAGATCCTCCGACAGCGTGTGGTAGTAGTTACCGCGACCGGTGACCTTCACGAACTTCGCATCGCCGCCAAGACCGGCGAACTCGAGCGCGGCCGTTGCATAGATGCCGCTGCGCGGATTCCGCGGATTGTCCAGCGTATTGTAAACAAGCGCGGCGGAAACCGAAGAGCGCTTCCACGGACTCTTATCGATCGCCTCGCGGACAGCTGCCGAAACCTCGCTATCCTTGTGAAGGGTGTACTTCTCTTCCGAGTAGTTATAGGCAAGCTGCGCCGTCAGCGCCTCGGTGATCGGCAAACCGAAGCGGACCGTGCCGCCCGTCGTCTCGCGGTCATATACATGATCGTTATTCGAGTTGCTGACCTTGCGCGTGTTCCGGTAGATGTCGAAACCGGCTGCAATCCGGCGGCCGAGGAAGTACGGCTCGGTGAAGGACAGCTGAAAGTCTCGCGAATCCTTGCCGCCCGAAGCGGAGAAGCGGATGAACTGGCCACGGCCGAGGAAGTTGCGCTCGGTGATCGAGCCTTCCAGCGAGAAACCGCCGCCGCTGCTGTAGGTCTGGCCGGTGGTGTAGCCGGCGCCGATGGAGAACTCACCCGTCGACTGCTCGACGACGTCAACGACCAGGATGACCTGATCCGGCTGCGAACCCGGAACGGTCGAGATGTTGACCGTCTGGAAGAAGCCGAGACCCTCGAGGCGGCGCTTGGCGCGCGCGATCATGACCTGATTGAAGGCATCGCCCTCGCTCACGTCAAACTCGCGGCGGATGACATAATCACGGGTACGGTTGTTGCCGCGGATCTCGATACGCTCGATGTAGGCGCGCGGGCCTTCGTCGATCGAATAGACGACCGAGATCGTGTGGTTGGAGAAGTCGCGGTTGCCGCGCGGCGTCACTTCGGCGAAGGCATAGCCGCTGGCAGCAAGCTTCTCCGTCAGCGCGATGACCGAGGACTCGACGTCCTTCGCGCGGTAGACATTACCCGAACGCGTCTTCAGGGCGGACTGCAGCGAATTGATGTCGATGCCCGGAACGGTGCTTTCGATGCTGACGTCGGAGAACCGGTAATGCTGGCCCTCGTCAACGGTGAAGACGATCGTGTACTTGTTGTCCTGCAGGGTCGCGGTCGCATCGAGCACGCGGAAGTCCGCATAACCCTGGTTGAAGTAGAAGCGGCGCAGAGCCTCCTCGTCCGCGCGGATGCGGTTCTCGTCATAGACGTCATTGCGCGTCAGGAACGACAGGAGGTTCGACTCCTTGGTGCTGATCACCTCACGCAGGCGACGGTCGCTGAAGGCATTGTTGCCCTCGAAGCGGATGTCGGCGATCTTGGTGCGGTCACCCTCCTGAATGTTGTAGATGACGTTGACGCGGCCATCCGCCAGCTGCTGCACCTGCGCGGTCACGACGGCATCGTCGCGGCCGATGCGGCGGTAAGCCTCGCGGATCGCCTCGACGTCGGCATCCATGGCCTCACGGGAGTACGCGCGGCGCGGGGCGAGCTGCACGGCCTGGGACAGATTGGCGTCCTTGATCTTCTTGTTGCCCTGGAACAGCACCTGGTTGACGATCGCGTTCTCGCTGACCGTCACGACCAGCGTACCGCCCGACTGGCGAACGGAAACGTCGGAGAAAAGACCCGTTGCAACCAGGCGGCGGACCGCCTCGTCGAGGTCAGCCTGGCTGAAATTCTGTCCCGGACGGATCCCCAGCTGACCGCGGATAGAATCGGCATCGATGCGGCGGTTCCCCCTCACCTCGATCCGGCTCACCGTAGCGGCTTCTGCCGTTTCGATCAGCGACATCTGAACAGTGGTCGCCCCAGCAAGCACAAAGCTGGTGGTGATCGCTACCGCCGAAACAGCGGACTTAAATCTCGAAGCTGCCTTCATTGGGCCTATTAACCTTCTATCCCCGTTGTCCCCACGCGGAAACCCGGACTACGGCAATCCGTTCAACCGGCTGTTACCGTAATAGCCAGATTTTCATTACACGCAAGGCTTCTGGTTAATTTGAATTTAGGAACTTCGGACGCGTGGCATTCGCGACACGGTAATTTGCCAGCGTGGTAAATACACCCTGAACAGCTGCGTTCTCGTCCTCAGTGCCCCCTCACGAAAAAATCCCTCGACCGGCAAAGACGTTCTGCTGAACAGTGATCATCCACAATTTCAGCAAGCGAACAAGTCATTCCAGAACACAAACCCCATGAATGCAAGGACGATCAACATCCCGACACGGTAAACGGCCTCGGTGACCTGGGGAGGAATCGGCCTGCGCGCGATGGCCTCTGCCGCATAAAGCATGAGGTGGCCGCCATCCAGCGGCGGAATCGGCACCAGATTGAGGATGCCGATGCCCACGGACAGTAGCGCCACCAGCTGCACCAGCCACTCAAACCCGAGATCCGCAGCCCGGCCCGCCATGTCGGCGATCTTGACCGGACCGCCCAGCTGGCAGCGGTCCTCGCGGCCCACCACGAAGCGTTTCATGAACTGGCCCGTTCGGGCGATGATGGATCCGGTCTCCTGGATTCCCGCCACCACCGCCTGCACCGGCGAATACTCGATGCGATCCCGCTTGCCGACGGCCTCGTTGGTGACGACGCCAATCAGGCCGATTTTCACCGTCTGGCCGAGGGCTGTCTGCTGCTCCGATACTTCCGGCGTCGCGACCGTGCGGATCTCCTGGCCGTTCCGGTCGAGCACGATCTCCAGCGGATCGCCCGCGCGACCGGTGACGATCCGCTGGACATCCGCAAAGCTCTCCACCTTCACCCCGTCAATGGACACGAACGTGTCGCCCGGCTGAATGCCGGCCTGCTCCGCCGGGCTGCCTGGCCGGACCTCGGCGACCGTGGGCTGATACACATACTGGCCATAGATGGCGAACATGGCGGCGAAGACGGCCGCGCCGAGCACGAAATTGGCGAAGGGGCCGGCAAAGACGGTGACGGCCCGCTTCCACAGCGGCTGCGTATGGAACGCGATGCGGCGTTCCTCCTCTGTGAGTGCCTCGAGATCCTCCTCACCCGGCGCAGCGCTTGTGGCAGATACGTCGCCGACGAACTTCACGTAACCGCCCAGCGGAATGGCCGCGATACGCCAGCGGGTGCCGTTCTTCGCGGTGTAGCCCCAGATCTCCGGCCCGAAGCCGATGGAGAAGGCCTGCACGCCGATGCCGCACAGCCGGCCCGCCAGATAGTGCCCCATCTCGTGGACGAACACCACGACCAGCAGGACGAAAACGAACGGGACAAGGGTGCCCAGGAAAAAGTTTCCGACACCGGGAACTATAGCAGAAGCGATATCGGCCACGTCAGATCATCCAGCGAATCAACGAGCACCATTTCAACAGATGCGTTGAAATGGGCAGTACGATGACAGAGCTCTAACACGACTGGATGAGGCTGCAAACCGAATCCGCGGCTCAGCCGACACTGTTCAGGAACGGGATCCAGAGCACGAACAGAAGCACGGCAGCGGCCACCAGGCCGTCGACGCGATCCATCACGCCGCCATGGCCGGGAATGAGATTGCCGGAGTCCTTCACGCAGTGGCGGCGCTTCACGGCGGACTCGAACAGGTCACCCGCTTGCGACGCCACCGACAGCAGGACGATCACGAGGATGAGCTCCAGCGGATGAATGCCCTCCCAGGCGAGCGAGGCCACGAGCAGCCCGGCGATCACGGCCCCCAGCGTGCCGCCGACGGCGCCGCTCCAGGTCTTGCCGGGCGAGATGGAGGGAGCGAGCTTCGGCCCGCCAAGCGCGCGGCCGACGAAATAGGCGAGCGTATCTGTGCCCCAGACCACCGCGAACAGGAAGAAGATGGTCCAGCGCCCGTCCGCGTCCGCCCCACGCAGATAGACGAGCGCGGCGGCGGGAACGGCGGCATAGAGGATGCCGAGGCCGGCCCAGAGCCCCCTGCCCGTCGCCAGGCCGGAGACGGCCCCGACGGCGGCGGCGATGGCGATCCCGCCGAAGACGTGGATGGGATGCAGACCGAGCAGGAGCAGCGCGAGGCCCGCGGCAAGCGCGAGGCGCGAGACCGCGAGGTGCAGCCGGTGATCCTCGCCGCGCATCGCCATCCACTCGAAGAACATGGCTGCGGCCATCGCCGTGGCGAACAGGCGGAAAATGAACCCGCCGTACCAGGTGATCAGCAGGACCGCCGCACCGAGGATCACGCCCGAAATGACGCGCAACTGAAGATTGCTGAGCGGCTTCTTGCCGTCCGTGCCGGTCATCACACGATCGCTTCCCGGGTTTCGATGCCGCCGAACCGGCGGGTCCGCTTCTCGAAGATGCGCAGCGCCTCGGCGAACTCCTCCTCGCCGAAATCGGGCCAGTAGCAGGGCAGAAAGATGAACTCGGCGTAGGCCGCCTGCCAGAGCAGGAAGTTCGACAGCCGTTGCTCGCCGCCGGTGCGGATGATCAGGTCGGGGTCGGGAATCCCGGCTGTGTCGAGATGGGCCCCGAAAGCGTTGACCGTGATGTCATCCGGGTCGAGCTCGCCGTTCTTCACGCGGTGCGCAAGGGCGCGCGCCGCGCGCGTGATCTCGTCCCGGGACCCGTAATTGAAGGCGATGACGAGGTTCATGCCGGTGTTCCCGGCGGTGACCGTTTCGGCTTCCGCGAGCAGGCCGGCGATATCGGGTTCGAGCCCTGCCCGGCTGCCGATGACGCGCATTCGCACGCCATTCCTGTTCAGTTCCGCCAGGTCGCGGCGGATGAACATGCGCAGGAGGCCCATCAGGTCGGTGACCTCGGATTTCGGCCTGGACCAGTTCTCCGACGAGAACGCGTAGAGCGTCAGCCAGGGGATCTGCATCGTGCCCGCGGCGTTGACGGTCCGCCGCAGTGCGTCGATGCCAGCCTTGTGGCCGGCCGTGCGCGGCAGGCCCCGGGCCGTCGCCCAGCGACCGTTACCGTCCATGATGATCGCCACGTGTGCGGGTTTCACAGGCGCAGACCTTCTGTTCACCGACCGCCTGCCCGCACCTCAGACCTGCATGATCTCGGCTTCTTTCTCGCTCAGAAGCTTGTCGATGGTGGAGATGGTGTCGTCGGTCATCTTCTGGACGCGGTCGGACTGGGTGCGGGCCTCGTCCTGGGTGATGATGCCTTCCTTCTCGGCCTTCTTGATGGCGTCCATGCCGTCACGGCGCACATGGCGCACGGCGACGCGGGCGCTCTCCGCGTACTGGTTGGCGAGCTTGGCGAGCTCCTTGCGGCGTTCCTCGTTCAGCTCGGGCAGCGGAATGCGAAGGGTCGAGCCCTCCATGATCGGGTTGAAGCCCAGGTTGGACTCGCGGATCGCGCGATCGACCGCCCCAACCAGGCTCTGGTCCCACACGGAAACCGAAAGCATGCGGGGCTCGGGCACCGTGATCGTGGCGACCTGATTGATCGGCATCGTGGAGCCGTAAGCCTGCACGGTTACCGGGTCCAGCAGATTGGCCGATGCCCGGCCAGTGCGCAGCGCCGCCAGATCCTGCTTGAAGGCAGCGACCGCGCCTTCCATGCGTCGGGCCAGATCCTTGAAATCAACACCGTCGGCCATGCCAACTTCTCCTTACAACTGAGACTTGCCGGGGGCAGGATCATTCTCAACGATGGTGCAGCGTCCTGCGCCCAGAAGAATATCCTTGAACCCGCCCTCTTCGTGAATCGAAAAGACGATTATCGGGATGTTGTTTTCACGCGCAAGCGCAATCGCCGCAGCGTCCATGATCTGCAGGTTCTCGCGCATCACCTGCTCGTGCGTCAGGCGCTCGTAGCGGACGGCATTGGGATCCTTGCGCGGATCGGCCGAATAGATGCCGTCCACCTGCGTGCCCTTGAACAGCGCATCGGCGCCTATTTCGGCAGCGCGCAGCGCCGCCGCGGAGTCGGTCGTGAAGAACGGGTTTCCGGTGCCGCCCGCGAAGATGACGACCTTGCCCGCGTTCATGTAGGCCGTTGCCTGGCGCTGCGAGAAGCTCTCGCACAGTTCCGGCATGGCGATCGCGGAAAGCACCACGGCATCGACGCCGAGCTTGTGCAGCGAGGTGCGCAGCGCCAGCGAGTTGATGACCGTCGCCAGCATTCCCATGTGATCGCCGGTCACGCGGTCGCCGCCCTTGGAGGCCACGGCCACCCCGCGGAAGATGTTGCCGCCGCCGATGACCACGCCCACCTCGACGCCCAGTTCACGAACGGATGCGATGTCACGGGCGATCTGGTCGACCACGTTCACGTCGATTCCGAAACCCTGCTGGCCCATCAGGGCTTCGCCAGAGGCTTTGAGTACGACGCGGCGGTATCGGGGTTGCTGGGTCATGGTCCTCTCTTCAGGCATCCGGATTGCGATTGGAATGCGACCAGAACGCGGACACGTCGAAGGGCGACACGGGCACGCGAAAGGGCCATGCAGGTCCGCCGGGATGCCCGCTGTCCGTTCCTATTGTCGCCTACACGAAGGGCACCGCGTTGTCACGCAGTGCCCTCCAAAAATAACCAGAAAACGGTCTATTAGCTCTTGACGGCTGCGGCCACTTCGGCGGCGAAATCCGTCTGCTCCTTCTCGATGCCCTCGCCCAGAGCAAAGCGCTGGAAGGCAACGATCTTGGCAGGAGCGCCGATCTCCTTCTCGGCTTCCTTGAGGGCAGCCTCGACGGTGAGATCAGGGTTGATGACGAAGTTCTGCTTGAGCAGGACGACTTCCTCGAAGAACTTGCGCAGGCGGCCTTCCACCATCTTTTCGATGATGTTCTCCGGCTTGCCGGACTGACGGGCCTGCTCGGCGAAGATGTTCTTCTCGCGCTCGACCAGAGCCGGGTCAACCTCGGCGTCGGTCAGGGCAGCCGGGCTGGTGGCAGCGATGTGCATCGCCACCTGGCGGCCGAAGGCGCGGGCGGCGTCGGCATTGCCCTCGGTCTCGATGGCGACCAGAACGCCGATCTTGCCGAGGCCTTCGCTGACGGCATTGTGGATGTAGGTGGCAACGGCGCCCTTGCCGACCGACAGCTTGGCGGAGCGGCGGAAGGTGATGTTCTCACCGATGGTGGCAACGGCGTCCTTGACGGCCTGCTCGACGGACTTCTCGCTTCCCGGATAGGTTGCAGCAGCAACGGCCTCACGGGTGCCGTCGGTCGCCAGGGCAACGGCCGCCACGTTACGGACCAGATCCTGGAAGGCATCATTGCGAGCAACGAAGTCGGTCTCGGAGTTCACCTCGACGACCACGGCGCTGGTGGCGTTGCCGGCCACGCCCACCAGACCGTCGGCGGCGGTCCGGCCGGCCTTCTTCTCGGCCTTGGCGATACCCTTCTTGCGCAGCCAGTCGGCAGCGGCCTGCAGGTCACCACCGGTCTCCGCGAGCGCGGCCTTGCAGTCCATCATGCCGGCGCCCGTCATTTCGCGCAGTTCTTTGACCAGTGCAGCTGAAACGCTCATCATCGCCTCTTTCAATTTCTCTCAAACCAGTCATGGTTCCGTGCGTCTCGCGCCCCGGAACCATGACCTGAACTTCAGTCTGGGAGGCCAGGGCCTCCCGCTACGGATGGATCTCAGGCGCTGGCTGCGTCGTCAGCGGCAGGCACATCCTCGATCGCGGTTTCGACCGGAGCCTCTTCCGAAGCGCCGATGTCGAAGCCCAGGGCACCCTGCTGGCGCTCAATGCCGTCGATGGCGGCGCGGGCGATCAGGTCGCAATACAGCTGGATGGCGCGCGCAGCGTCATCGTTGCCCGGGATCGGGTAGTCGACAACGTCCGGGTCGCAGTTGGAGTCGACGATCGCCACGACCGGGATGCCAAGGCGGCGCGCTTCCTGCACGGCGATGGCTTCCTTGTTGGTGTCGATGACGAACATCAGATCCGGCGTCGAGCCCATGTCGCGGATACCGCCGAGGGCGCGGTCCAGCTTCTCGCGCTCACGCTCGAGGTTCAGGCGCTCTTTCTTGGTGAAGCCCTGGGCTTCGCCGTTGAGCAGGTCGTCGAGGCGGCGCAGGCGCTGGATCGAGTTGGAGATCGTCTTCCAGTTGGTGAGCATGCCGCCGAGCCAGCGGCTGTTCACGTAGTACTGGGCCGAACGGCGGGCAGCGTCGGCAACGATGTCCGAAGCCTGGCGCTTGGTGCCGACGAACAGCACGCGGCCACCCTGCGCAACGGTGTCGGACACGGCCTTCAGAGCCTGGTGCAGCAGCGGCACGGTCTGGCTGAGGTCGATGATGTGGATGTTGTTGCGCACGCCGAAGATGTACTTCTGCATCTTCGGGTTCCAGCGGTGAGTCTGGTGGCCGAAATGAACGCCAGCTTCCAGCAGCTGACGCATGGTGAAATCGGGCAGTGCCATCTGTATCTTTCCTTTCCGGTTGAACCTCCGCGGACCGTGGGCGACCTTCGCCGCCACCGGGGGCGTTCGGCATCACGCCGAAAACCTTGATCCGCGTGTGGGATGCGCGCGCATATAAAGGGTATTGGCCGATGACGCAAGTGCCGGCGATCAAATGGCTTCCGTTTCAGCGCCGCCGGAAGCCGCCCTGCCCGGACGGCGGGGACGCGCCTATCGGTCCTTCTTGGGACCCTTCGTGCAGGATGTGTCGATCTTGCCCGGCGAGAATTCGATCAGATCAGCCGCCATCGAATAATCGGGGTAGCGAATGACGATATCCGTCTGGACCCCGTTTTCGTGCATCCTGAAACTGACGTCATAGTCGCTGATGTGCTCACCCTCCTGCTCCGAACCCGGCTCGAAATAGGCCATCGTCACGGGGAGGAACTTTTCCTTGCCGAGGTCGCCCAGAACCTTGCGCGCAGGGCCCGTCAGCTCCTTCGGTCTGCCCACGACCACAGACACCAGAACGGCGTCGTCCACCATCTCCGTACCGTCGAACACCGCGCTCTCGTAGAAGCGCTTGCCTTCCCGCACCTTGTCCATCATCTCGATGACCTGGCTGGTGGGAAACTTCGCCGCCTCGAACTCGACCTCGGCCTTCTCGGGCTTGGTGTACTGGACAGTGACGCCGTCGCCCCCCAGGGTCGCAGAACCTTCCACTTCCTGCTCGAGCTCGTCATCCGCGTAGGATTCGCTCTTGAACTTGAAGCTGCGGCCGTCGCCGGTCTCGAAGGTGGACACGCGCCGGTCGATCAGCCGGCTCCCGTCTGCCGTCTCGAAGCGCATGACCAGGCGGGACTCGGCCGTGTAGCCCTCGCACGCGTTGCCGCTGAAATCGAAGACCCACCGGCCGGAAAGGGCTTCGATGTCGGAAGTGTCGCTAACGGAAACCAGCTTCAGGTCGTATACTGCCCTGTGAGGAAGCAGAGGAGCAGCGGCAGCCCTTTCGGCGCCATAAAGGGCACTTACACCGAGCAATACCAGACCAAAGCCGTGACGCACCATTCGCATTGAGAGCTCCGCTTTGGCTCGGTTTAACATGAATGACGCCTCCGGGTACACGGCCTGGACCGCGAGTCCTGAAGGATGCGGCGCGATTCTGCAACCGCTATTGGAACGACGGGAGTGCATCCATGTCCGAACTGATCGAACGGCGCCTCCTCGAACTCGGCGTCGAACTTCCGCCTCCGGCACCGACGGTTGCCAACTACCTCGCATCCGTGCGCATCGGCCAGCTCATCTTCCTGGCCGGTCAGCTTCCCTTCAAGGACGGCCGGCTGATGGCCATGGGCATCCTCGGCCGCGAGCTCGGCACGGAGGCCGGCAAGCTCGCCGCCAAATGGTGCGCCGTCAACGTGCTCGCCGAGATCCGCAACACGCTGGGCGGCTTCGCGGACCTGCGCCGCATCGTGAAGATCGCCGTTTTCGTCGCCTCCACGCCGGACTACACGGAACAGCACCTGGTCGCCAACGGCGCCTCCGACTTTCTGGTTGCAGCTCTCGGCGAACGGGGCGAACATGCGCGTTCGACCATCGGCGTGGCGTCCCTGCCGCTCAATGCGCCGGTGGAAATCGAAGCGATCATCGAAGCTGACCGGATCTGATGCCCGACCTTTCCTGGCTCATCGAGCGTCCCATCGCCCATCGCGGCCTGCATGATCTCAACCGCACGGTCTGGGAGAACACACTGGCCGCCTTCTCCGAGGCTATTCGGCATGGCTATGCGATCGAATGCGATGTTCAGCTGTCCGCCGACGGGGTTCCGGTTGTCTTCCACGACAGTTCGCTGAAGCGGCTGACCGGACGCGATGGAGACGTCGCGGATCTCACTGCCCGCGAGTTGGCCGGCCTCTCCATCGGCGGTACGGGTGAGCGCATTCCCTCGCTCGGCGACATGCTGGCCCTTGTGCGGGGACGGGTGCCGCTCGTCATCGAGCTCAAGGGAACGCCGGGGCGCGACGGCCAATTGGTAGCGGAGGTGGTCCGCAGGCTTGCAGCCTACCGGGGCCATGCGGCGATCATGTCGTTCGACCACCACCTTATAAGAGACATGGCCCGTCACGCCGGGGCCATTCCCTTCGGCCTCACTGCCGAGGGACAGGACGAGGCGGCGCTCGAGCGGCACTTTTCCATGCTCGCCCATGACATTTCCTTCGTCTCCTACAATGTGCGGGACCTGCCGAACGGGTTTGTTCACTTCGTCCGCGGGCGGCTCTCCATTCCGGTCATCACCTGGACAGTGCGTGACGAGGAAGCCGCCGCCGTGACCTTTGCATACGCCGACCAGATGACCTTCGAGGGCTTTCTGCCGCCGCTCCACCGTGATCCGGGAGGCTTCCATGGCTGACGACACCACCCTGACGGTATTGTCCCGATTCTCCGGGTTCGAGCGCGAGGAATGGAACCAGCTTGCAGGAACTTCACGTGCCGATGGAAATAGTTACTACAATCCCTTCATTTCATACGACTTTTTACTCTCCAATGAAGAAAGTGGATGTGCGTCGGCGCGTACCGGCTGGCTGCCGCAGCATCTGGCGCTGCGCGCGGGTGACGGCACGCTGATCGGTGCCGTGCCCTGCTATCTGAAATCCCACAGCCAGGGCGAATATGTCTTCGACCACGGCTGGGCGGATGCCTTCGAGCGCGCGGGCGGCCGCTACTACCCTAAACTGCAGGTCTCCGTCCCCTTCACGCCCGTCACAGGCCCGCGGCTCCTGGTCCGGCGCGGAGTGGATGAAAACGCGGTGCGTCAGGCGCTTGCGGGCGGACTGAGAACGCTCACCCGCCAGCTCGACGTGTCATCGGCGCACGTGACCTTCGCCACGCGGGACGACATCGCCGTCCTCGAGCGGGACGGCTTTCTGCTCAGAACCGACAAGCAGTTCCATTTTTTCAACGAAAGCTACCGAAGCTACGAGGACTTTCTCGCCACACTGGCCTCGCGCAAGCGCAAGGCGCTGAAGAAGGAGCGGCGAGAGGCGGTGGCGCCGGGAATCGAGATCGACTGGCTGACGGGCGGCGACATCACGGAAGCCGCCTGGGACGATTTCTTCGCCTTCTACATGGACACGGGCTCGCGCAAGTGGGGCCGGCCCTATCTCAACCGCCTGTTCTTCTCGCTGATCGGTGAGCGGATGGCCGACGACATCCTGCTCGTCATGGCCCGACGAAACGGTCGCTATATCGCCGGCGCGATCAACTTCATCGGATCGGACGCACTCTACGGGCGCAACTGGGGCGCTATCGAGCATCATCCGTTCCTGCACTTCGAGGTCTGCTACCACCAGGCGATCGAGTTCGCGATCGCCAGGGGGCTCAGTCGCGTGGAAGCGGGGGCGCAGGGCGAGCACAAGCTCGCGCGCGGCTATGTTCCGGTAACCACGATGTCAGCCCATTACATCGCCCATCCGGCGCTCCGGCGCGCGGTGGCGGACTACCTGGAGCGGGAGCGGCAGGAGGTGGAGATGGTGGACGAGTATCTCAGCCAACATTCCCCATACCGAAAGGTGTCCTAAACCGTGGCCGGGGCTTGACCGCCCCCGTCCCAGATTCCAATCATCGGTCAAAACAACGAGAACGCTCGATAAGGAACAGCCGATGACATCCAACGTCTACGACGAGAACAATCCCTTCGCGAAAATCCTGCGCGGCGAGCTGCCTTCCCACAAGGTCTACGAGGACGAGCATACCTACGCCTTCATGGATATCATGCCGCGCACCGACGGGCATTGCCTGGTCATTCCGAAGAAGCCGTCGCGCAACCTGCTCGATGCGGAGCCTGAGACGCTCGCCCGCGTGATGGCGACTGTGCAGAAGATCGCCCGCGCCGCCATGAACGCCTTCGACGCCGATGGTCTTGTCATCGATCAGTACAACGAGGCGCCGGCCGGACAGACCGTCTTCCACCTCCACTTCCACGTGCTGCCACGCTACGAGGGTGTGCCCCTGCGCCCGCACGGCGAAAAGATGGCAGATCACGCGGTCCTTGCCGAGCAGGCGGAGAAGATCCGCAAGGAACTCGAAAAGCTCGCTGCCTGATGCGTCAGGCGACCGGATCGGCTGCGCCGGCTCGATGGAACCGATGGGCCGATCCGGCATTTCCGCACTTCCGAACAGGAAACCCGCTTTAGGGCACCTACTATTTCCGGAATTGCACCAATCGAGGCGGGGGCGCAGCCTTCCAGCGTATTCGGAGCGTGGCTTCAGATACGCCGGATCAATTCGCGGAAGACGGTATGGACTATCCGAGAATTAACCGCCGCTTCGCACAAGCGTGCTTTGCGCTGCCCCCCATTGCCGGGTCCCTCACCAGCATCGTCTGGCACGGGGGCGCCATCTGGTGCCTGTGGCTCATCGCTTCCCGTCGGGAACCGCTGAGCCGCGACCGAACCATGTGGACCCTGACCGGGCTACTCTATGCCTATGTCGCCGCTTCCGTCGCCTCCGCCCTCGTCAACGGGCTCGAGCTCCACCAGGCGGAGGACCTCGTGCGGCTCGCGACGCCCCTGCTCTTCCCCTTCTCCTATTCGCTCTTCGCAATCGCGCGAAAGCGCGAGATTGCGGACTCTGCCGCGATTGCCGCCGCGGTGGGGTGCGCCGGAGGCGCCGCGATCGCGCTCCTGCAGTTCATCGCGACGGACATGCGCCCGGAGGGAGGTGCAGGAAACGCGCTTGTTTTCGCGACCGTCTGCTGCCTTGGCGGCATCACCTGTCTTGCCGGCGCCCTGACACTGAGATCTGCCCTTCAGGAATGGCTGCTGGCCGGCTATGGGGCGGCCTGGATCGGCATGATCCTGGCCGGCGGACGCTCCGTCTGGCTTGCCGCGGCAGTCATCACCGCTGTCATGCTCATCGCTTCCCGCAGAAGGATTCGCACCCTTTTCGGAAGGCATGCGGCTGCCACCGTGGGCTGCGTTCTTGCCGGCGCGATCCTGCTTTCCGGCGTGCTGGTCTCGCGCGTCGAGCTTCTCGTGGCGGACTGGGAGACCCTCACCGAGCAGAACTCCTACGATACATCGCTCGGCGTGCGGGTCCTCCTGTGGAACCACGCCATCGAGCTCATCCGCGAGCGCCCCCTCCTCGGCTATGGGATTCAGAACACCAAGGCTCTCGTCCAGCAGGCCGCTCACGATGCTGACCTGTCGGTCCGCACCTTCACGCATTTTCACAATGGTTACCTGACCATCGCCGTGCAGTCGGGGATCTTCGGACTGATCCCACTGGTCGCGGTGATGGTAGTGGCTGCGGTGGCGGCACTGCGTGCGCTGAAGAATGACAACGATGCACCAAGCCGCTTCGGAGCCCTCGTTCTACTCGGCGGAGTGTTGACCTACGCCATTGGCGGCACCTTCAACCTGATCCTCGGCCACGACATTCTGGACACTTGCCTCATGATCGTCCTGATTACGGGCGCATGGCTCGCCTGCGGCACCGAGCGCGCTCCCGGAGCGGACGACACAGCGCTCCGGCAGGAAACCGGGCCAGAGGCGCAGCGCGATGAGCCGTCATCCCCGGCGAGCGTTCCCCGTTGAAAAGAGCAGCGGGACAAGCCGTCCAGGACCAGCACATTCGGCCACGATTACCTCTCCCCAAACGAAAACACGCCCCGGAGGGCGTGTTTCAAGGTTTTGATTGCCGGAATCCCGCCCGAGGGCGTCAGGCTCACTGCTTCCGGGGCAGCTGGGGAACGAGGCTGCGCTTGCGCGGCTCCTTCGTTTCCTTGGGTTTCGCCGCGGACTTGGGCTTTGCCTTGCGGGTCGCCGTCTTCCGCGTCCGGGCGGGCACTTCCCGCTTCGGCTTCACCGGAAGCTCGTCCGGAATGGCCTCCAGCTTCAATCCCTTGCCGCCTTCCGGCTTCTCCTCGACGGTAACCTTGACCGTGCCGCCCTTCTTGAGCTTGCCGAACAGCAGCTCCTCGGCGAGCGGCTTCTTGATGTGCTCCTGGATCACCCGGGCCAGCGGACGCGCGCCCATGTGCTCGTCGTAGCCCTTCTCGGCGAGCCACGCGATTGCCTCCTCCGACAGGTCGAAGGTGACATTGCGCTCGGCGAGCTGCGCCTCGAGCTGCATGACGAACTTCTGCACAACCTGGTGGATGATCGGCGTCGGCAGCGGCGCAAACGGAATGATCGCGTCGAGGCGGTTGCGGAACTCCGGCGAGAACAGGCGGTTGATGGCCTCCATGTCGTCGCCTTCGCGCCTGGACGAGCTGAAGCCGATCGCCGGCTTTGCCAGATCCGCCGCGCCCGCGTTCGTCGTCATAATGAGGATCACGTTGCGGAAGTCGATCTTCTTGCCGTTGTGATCGGTGAGCTTCCCGTGATCCATCACCTGCAGCAGGATGTTGAACAGATCCGGATGCGCCTTCTCGATCTCGTCGAGCAGCAGCACGCAGTGCGGATGCTGGTCGACGCCATCGGTCAGCAGGCCGCCCTGGTCAAAGCCGACATATCCGGGCGGCGCGCCGATGAGGCGCGACACCGTATGCCGTTCCATGTACTCCGACATGTCGAAGCGCAGCAGCTCCACCCCGAGCGAGGTTGCGAGCTGCTTGGCCACTTCCGTCTTGCCGACACCCGTGGGGCCGGAGAACAGATAGCAGCCGATCGGCTTGTCGGGCTCGCGCAGGCCGGCGCGCGCCAGTTTGATGGACGAGGCAAGCGCCTCGATCGCGCGGTCCTGTCCGTAGACGACGCGCTTGAGCTCGGCTTCCAGATTGGCGAGCACCTTTTCGTCGTCGGCGGAAACCGTCTTCGGCGGAATGCGCGCCATCGTGGCGATGGTCGCCTCGATCTCGCGGACGGTGATCGTCTTCCGGCGCTTGTTCTCGGGCAGCAGCATCTGCGCCGCCCCGGTCTCGTCGATCACGTCGATCGCCTTGTCCGGCAGCTTGCGGTCATTGATGTAGCGGGCCGACAGCTCCACCGCTGCGCGGATCGCCTCGTTGGTGTACTTGACCTTGTGGAAGTCCTCGAAATAGGGCTTCAGGCCCATCATGATCTCGACCGCATCCTCGACCGTCGGCTCGTTGACGTCGATCTTCTGGAAGCGGCGAAGCAGCGCCCGGTCTTTCTCGAAGAACTGCCGGAACTCCTTGTAAGTCGTTGATCCAATGCAACGAATTGCACCGGACGAGAGCGCCGGCTTGAGCAGGTTCGAAGCATCCATTGCACCACCGGAGGTGGCGCCCGCGCCGATCACCGTATGAATCTCGTCGATGAACAGGATGGCGCCCGGATATTCCTCGAGCTCCTTCACCACCTGCTTCAGGCGTTCCTCGAAATCGCCCCGGTAACGCGTGCCTGCCAGCAGCGTACCCATGTCGAGCGCGAAGATCGTGGCGTCCAGCAGGACGTCCGGCACGTCGCCCTCGACGATGCGCTTGGCGAGGCCCTCTGCGATCGCGGTCTTGCCGACGCCGGGGTCACCCACATAGAGCGGGTTGTTCTTCGACCGGCGGCAGAGGATCTGGATGGTGCGGTTGATTTCGGCCTCGCGGCCGACGAGCGGGTCGATCTTGCCCTGACGCGCCTTCTGGTTGAGGTTCACGCAATAGGCGGTCAGCGCATCCTGCTGCTGCTTCTTCTTCGTGCCCTCCTCCGTGTCCGCGGCGCTGCTCTGGTCCTCGTCGGCGCCGCGCGGCATGCGGGTCTCGCTGGCGCCGGGGCGCTTGGCGATGCCGTGGCTGATGTAATTGACCGCGTCGTAGCGGGTCATCTGCTGCTCCTGCAGGAAGTAGGCAGCATGGCTTTCCCGCTCGGCGAAGATCGCCACGAGCACATTGGCTCCCGAAACTTCTTCGCGGCCGGACGACTGCACATGGATCACCGCACGCTGGATCACGCGCTGGAACCCGGCGGTCGGTTTGGAATCCTCGCCATAGTCGGTGACGAGGTTGTCCAGCTCGTTATCGAGGTAATCGGTGATTGTGCGGCGCAGCGCCTCCAGATCGACGTTGCACGCACGCATCACGGCGGCTGCGTCCTGATCGTCGATCAGGGCCAGCAGCAGATGCTCCAGCGTCGCATACTCGTGACGGCGTTCGTTGGCATAGGTCAGCGCCTGGTGCAGCGCGCGTTCCAGCCCTTGCGAGAAAGCGGGCATTCAAAACCTCATTTCTTCTCCATCACGCATTGAAGCGGATGTTGATGCTGACGGGCAAATTCCATGACCTGCGCGACCTTCGTTTCGGCCACCTCATACGTATAGACTCCACATTCACCCACGCCATGGTTATGGACATGCCACATGATCTTTGTGGCGGTCTCACGATCCTTGCGGAAAAATCGCTCCAGAACGTGCACGACGAAATCCATCGGCGTGTAGTCGTCGTTCAGAAGCAGCACCCGATAGAGATTCGGCCGCTTTGTCCTGGTCTTCGTCTTGGTAATGACCGCCGTGCTGCGGCCAAGATCGTTATTGCCGCCCTCTTCGCCCCCAATGGACATCCGTAAAGCGTCGCCTGGCATTCTCATCTCGAGATCTTCAACTTCCCATCCAACCATTCACGCTCACAGCGAGCTCACATGTAGGGTTCTCGGCCCTCCATTTTAACCCCCTTCCCTCATCGTACGATAAAGGGGCCTGGGCTCCAATGGCCTCGGATCCACTTCGTTCCCGCAGGCCAGCGGAAAAAGCTGCGCGCCACCGTGACCGCACATGAACTTCCCACAAAGGGTGTTGCCGGAGCAGCCACTGGCGCATCTCCTCCGCAGCGGCGGCCGACAAACCTCCACGCATATTATTCTAGCAATTTTCACCGAGAATAATACTGATCCTTGCCGGGGAATTTCTCCGTCCGCTTGCCGGCCAGACAACCCCGATCGCCGGCCAGGCCTGAGCTTCAGGCACGCGATACAGTGACAGAACCCCTCCGGCTCTCCCAGTTCGAGCCCCGCGGCCGGCAGGATGTTAAATGACAAAATGTAGCATCCGGCGTCATTTCGCGCCCGTCGCCACATTCCGTTCGCATTTTCCGGGCCACGAGAGGGCCTGCGGGAAGCGGGCCGATCATACGGCGGCGCCATGAAGCTGGCCACTCCGGATCGTCATGCGGGATAACCGTTTCGGACACCCCAACGGTAATTTTCAGTAAATGTTATCCCGCCCATAAACCAAATGGTAACGCTGCCCGCACTAGTATCGGAACCAAGGGGTTCATGACCTCTACTCCGAAAAAAGTAGTGGGTGTGATGGTGCGTCAGGCGTTGATTGGTATCAGAAGGTTTGTTCGTCGTATCTCTTCCGGAAAGACCGCTGTGATCGCTGCGCTGGCGTTGAGCCTGGCGTCGCCGGCGATGGCCAATCCGAAGTATGCGGGCATTGTCGTCGATGCCAAAACGGGCAAGGTCCTCTACGAGGAGAATGCCGACTCTCCGCGCTTTCCGGCGTCCCTCACCAAGATGATGACGCTCTACCTCACCTTCGAGGCTCTGGACGCCGGCAAGGTCACCAAGAACACGCGCATCACCTTCTCGAAGAATGCGGCCGCCGAACCGCCGACCAAGCTCGGCGTGGGAGCGGGCAACAGCATTACCGTCGAGCAGGCCATCCTTGCCCTGGTCACCAAGTCGGCCAATGATGCGGCAACCGCGCTGGCCGAGCACCTCGGTGGTTCCGAGGCGAACTTTGCCGCCATGATGACGGCCAAGGCCCGTCAGCTCGGCATGACCCGCACAGTGTTCCGCAACGCGCACGGGCTGCCCAACGACGCGCAGAAGACCACGGCTCGCGACATGGCGCGGCTCGGCATCGCGCTCCGCGAGCACTTCCCGCATCATTATCATTACTTCTCCACGCGCGAGTTCCGGTTCGGCAAGCACCGGATCGGCAACCACAACCGCCTTCTCGGCGCGGTCAAGGGCGTCGACGGCATCAAGACCGGCTTCACCCGCGCGGCAGGTTACAATCTCGTCTCTTCCGTTCAGACGGACGGCCGCAGCATCGTCGCGGTGGTCATGGGCGGATCGAGCGCCCGGGCACGCGACCAGCAGATGGCCAACCTGATCAGTCGTTATCTGCCGAAGGCCTCCACAGGCCGCGACCAGCAGCTGATCGCCCGTGGCCCTGTCGTGATCCAGCCGTCCGCGCAGGTTGCGAGCGCCGCCGCCCACAGCCTGCCGAAGATTGCCCCGATCCCGGCCGGACGCCCCTCGGAGGTGCTTCCCGTCACCGCTTACGCCCAGGAACAGGCGAAGGCTGACGAGGACATGCTGGCCCGGATCGTCGCCCAGGACGTGGTTAGGGTCGCCGCTGTCACCGAGGCAAAGGCAACCGACGGCGTCGATCCGGTTCACACCGCATCCGCGCCCGCCCAGGTCTCGTCGCAGCCGACCTCTTCGGCCAGCGGCCAGTGGGTGATCCAGGTTGCCTCCATGCCGACCAAGTCCGAGGCCCTGCGCTTCCTCGAGGAAATGAAGGAGCGCGTCGGCGGCGAGCTTGCCCATGCCAATCCGTTCACCGAGGTGTTCCAGCACAAGGGCAAGACCTTCCACCGCGCGCGCTTCGGGGGCTTCGAGGACAAGGTTTCGGCCTGGAGCGCCTGCGAAAACCTGAAGAAGCAGAAGATCCAGTGCTTCGCCACCATGGCAAACTGATCTCCGGGAGGCTGGCTTAGATCAGCCTCCGGAACCGGCGGATCTGCCGCCAATGAGGGGGTGCCTTCCCCTCCCGGTCAAGGGAGGGGAGATCAACCGGACCTCTCCGAGGTTCAGACGACCGAGTTGTAGTGCGTAATGGGAGTTAGCCGTGTTTGGACAAGAGGATGTCCTTGGCTTCGTTGATCCGGGCAGCAAGAAAAGAAGAGCCCCCAACATCGGGATGCACTCGCTGCATAAGGCGGCGATGGGCCTCGCGGATCTGCGCCGGCGACGCACCGGGTTCAAGACCAAGTATCTCGTAGGCCTCCTTCTCAGTCATGCCGCCCGAACGGCTCGCGCGTCCCTGCCCCGCGCTTTCGTGCGAATCCAGGCGATCACGCCAGGCGGGAAATCGGCCATCAAGATACGTCTCTAGAAGACGGATGCTGTCCTCGTCCTGGGCGCATTCCCGGTAAAGCGCAATCAGATCGTCGAGGGACAGGCTGGACAGATGCCTGTCCTGATAGGTTCCGGCAAGCACCCGTCCCTCGAGCTTGCCGCTGTCGTGATCCAGTTCCATCTCCAGCATGGCCGTCCGCACCTGCGATTTCTGCCCCGGCGACGGCCTCGTGTGCGCGACATAGCGGTTGCGCCCCAGCCAGCCCAGCGCGCCCGACAGAAGCATGCCGCCGAGCGCGGCACGTCCAAGCAGCATGAGAATGGCCCCCGCCAGCCCGAGCGCGATCGGCCCCGCTAACCTCAGGGTGCGGGCGATGGATGCGGGATTCGCCTTGAGAAAAGCATAGACCGCGGTTCCCGCCAGCAGCAGGATGATCAGGACACCGATCAGGATGCTCATGGCTTGCGGCCGCTCAGGTGTTCCAGCATGAGCAGATCTTCGGGTCTGCCTCGCGTCTCGAGCGCCTTCAACCCGCCGCTCGCGTAGACCGCCACCGAGGCCAGCAGCTTCGCCAGCGTCTCGCTCGCGGAACGGTCGAAGCGGAACCAGGCCCCGCGCGACAGCCGGGCGATCTCCTTGAACGCGTTCGTCGCCACCGGATCATGCCCCTCCTGGAAAACGAAGACGGGAACGCCGCGCAAGCCCAGTTCGCCCGCTCTGGCGGCGAGATCGTCGATGTTCTCCTCCATCGCGTCGCCGATGAAGACGAGAGCGTTCACCCGCTCGCGTGCGTGCTCCTTGAGCGCGTGGGTGAGAACCTTGCCGATCTGGGTGTGGCCGCCGCGGCAGTCGATCTTCGTCATGAGCGTCTTGAGGGAGGCGGTGTCGCTCACGAAGCGCGACGCCCGGCATTCGCCGAAGCCGCGATAGTAGACGAGCTGCACCTGCAGGCCGCCAGCTCTCCCGACCGCGTCGAACATACGCGCCTGGATCTCGCAGGCGAGATCCCAGGTGGGCTGCCGGCTCATGGTGGCGTCGAGCGCCAGGATGAGCCGTCCCTTCCCCTCGCCCGTGGATTGGGAGGCAAGCGCACGCGCCTGCCGGACGAAGGCGTCGATCGCGCTCTTGTCCGAGCGAACGTTCGTGATGTCGCCTTGGCTGGATCTGACCGGGCTCTTGCTGGTGCTCATGTTCAAAAGATGTGAGGCCCGGCGCCCGATGGCAAGTCCCCACCGGATTGGAGCGGAGGAAATTCCCCGCCGCAACCTCTACAACAGCCCCAGTTCGGCGAGCTCGCGGCGCAGGCTGTCCGGCAGCTCGGCAGTACCGGAGTCCGAGGCGTCCGCCGGCGCATCATCTGTCGGGAGATAGCGCCAGCCCTGGAAGGCCCTGCGCGGTGCCCACTCGGTGCGGATGACGGTCGGTTCCAACACGAGATGGCAACGGCCAACTCCCTCACCATCCACGAACGGGCGGATATCCAGGAGACGCTGGCGGCAGGTGATCCCGCCGCGCATGACCCAGTAGAGCGAACCGCCGTCCAGAAGCTCGTCCACCCGCTTCGGAACCATCCGTGTGCTGTGGAGCTGCTCGACCGGATGGCCGAGCCGCCGCTTTTCGGCGAGGCGAAGTTCGATCCATTGCTCCAGCTCTTCGGGCGACTGGCAGCCGACACACAGTTTTATGAGATGAAGGGGCATGGGCCCCGTTTCGCGCAAATGCGGGTCTGGGTCAATGCCGCTTTGGTGAATAACAGGGCAGAAATCCGCAACGGCGGCGGCGGAACGGCCCGAAACCGTTCCGCTGCGGAATCAGCATTCCACCACGTTGACGGCAAGGCCCCCGAGGCTCGTCTCCTTGTAGCGCTCGTTCATGTCGAGACCGGTCTGCCGCATGGTCTCGATGGCGGCGTCGAGGGGGACGAAATGGGTGCCGTCGCCCTTGAGAGCGAGCGAAGCGGCCGTGACCGCCTTCACCGCGCCCAGTGCGTTGCGCTCGATGCAGGGAACCTGGACGAGCCCCTTCACCGGGTCGCAGGTCATGCCGAGGTGATGTTCGAGAGCGATCTCGGCCGCGTTCTCGACCTGCGCCGGGGTTCCGCCAAGCACCGCCGCAAGGCCTGCGGCCGCCATGGCGGACGCGGAGCCCACTTCGCCCTGACAGCCCATTTCGGCGCCCGAGATCGAGGCATTGTGCTTGATCAGCCCGCCGATCGCTGCGGCCGTGAGCAGGAACTCGGCCACCTGGCCTTCATCCGCCTCGGGATGGAAGCGCAGCCAGTAATGGATGACGGCCGGAATCACGCCCGCCGCGCCATTGGTCGGCGCCGTCACGACGCGCCCGCCGGCGGCATTCTCCTCGTTCACCGCCATGGCGTAGACGGAGAGCCAATCGTTGGCGGCAAGCGGGTTCGGACGGTTGTTGCGCCATTCCTCCTCGAGTTTCCGGTAGATGCCGCGGGCGCGGCGGCGGATCTTGAGGCCGCCCGGTAGCTCACCCTCCTGGGAAAGGCCACGCTCGACGCAGCTCTTCATGGCCTGCCAGATCCGCCCCACACCGGCGTTGAATTTCTCCTCGTCCATGACGGCGAGTTCGTTCGCGCGTTTCATTTCGGCAATGGACAGGCCGGATTCGGCAGCCATGGCCAGCATCTGGGCTGCATTGGCGAACGGGAAAGGAACATCGTGCCTCTGCTTTGCCGAGCCATTCGACTTCTGGCCCTGCAACTCCTCTTCAGAGACGACGAAGCCGCCGCCCACCGAATAGTACACGCGGCGCAGCAGCAGACGTCCATCGGCGTCGAAGGCCTGGAACTGCATGCCGTTGGCATGGCCAGGAAGCGGCTTCTTGCGGTCGAAGATCAGATCCGCCTCGGGATCGAAGCGATAGGTCGGATGGCCGGGCGGATTGATGGACTTGGTTTGGTGGATCGATTCCAGTGCCCTCTCCGCTTCGTCGGGATCCACCGTATCCGGGGACATGCCCTGAAGGCCCAGCATCACCGCCCGGTCGGTGGCATGACCGACGCCGGTGAAAGCCAGCGAGCCATGCAGGCTCACGGAAATGCGGGCGACCTCGACACCCGCGGGGCGCGGCCAGTCCGAGGAGGCAATTTCGTCCAGAAAGCGCCTGGCGGCGACCATCGGACCCATCGTGTGCGAACTCGACGGGCCAATGCCAACCTTGAAAAGATCAAATACCGACAAGAACACGAATGAACCCCATTTCCTCTCTTCCCCGCCTCTAGCGCGGCACGCCAAACATAGGCCAGCGCAGCCGATTGCGCCACCTGTGCCCGGAAACGACAAAGCGCAGCCCACGGGCTGCGCTTTGTTTTCAGGAAGTCCGTTTTCTATTTGTGCTGTTCTCTACAATGGGATCAGCCATGAGGCTCTGACAGGAAGAACGGCACAAGACTCAGGTTTTTTCTGAGTTCCGTCGGAACGACCGCTTGCTTAGTGCGCCCCGATAAACAACCAGGCAAGGAGGATAATGCCGGCGAAACCAATCGCTGCCTTGGCGGTTACGCCCCAGCAGGATTTTTGTATGGATCCGTCCATTGAATTCCTATGCGTCTGTTTCACTCCGCTCTAACCTCCCTCCTCCTCGGTCAGTGCGGTGGATCCCCAATAGCCCCTTTCGGTGACCGAGGCAAGCCGCATCGCGGCAAGACTGTGGCTAGATCGGCTAACCATCGTAAATATCGAGAACAGACACCATTATTTTTCAATGACTTAACCACTCTCCAAATTTAACTCTCCGGTAATAAAATGGGCGTGACCGTGGCGTCAAATTGGCCTGGGGCACGCGTTAGCTGGCGTGACCCGGCGTGATTTGTCGTCGTCCCGATGGGGCGCGAAGCACGGCCTTGGGGATAACTATTCCTGCGCGGCCTCTGGCAGGAGCGTGTCGGTCCGGCCGGTCAGCCAGTAGGCTGAAAGGCCGATCCATTCCCGGAGCGCCGTGGTGAGATTGTGCAGATTGTCGATGACGTTGTCGCGGGCAAGGCCGAAGGTTTCCTGCCCGGTCGTGCGGTAATCGGACGGCCATGGGATGACGTCGAAACCCGCCTTCCTGAACAGGGCGACCGACCGCGGCATATGGAAGGCGGAAGTGACGAGCAGCCAGCGTTCGCCCGGTTTCGGCTCGATCAGGCGGCGGGTCATCACAGAGTTTTCGTAGGTGTCGCGGGACTGGTTCTCAAGCTCGAGGCGGGCGCGATCGACGCCGAGGGCCTCCAGCAGGCGTGGCGCCGTGTCCGCATCGCCCTCACCCGCCAGCATGACCGATCCCGAGCCGCCGGATATGACGATGCGGGCCTCGGGATAGCGCCGGGCGAGGATGGCGGTCTCCACGAAACGGTCGCCGCCCCGGTTGAGCTCATGGCCGCCCCGCGCGAGATTGATCGCGCCCTCGAAGCCGCCACCCAGCACGATGATGCCATCGATGCGAGCGGGCGCGGGGTCCGGCCGGACGAAACGGTCTTCGAGCGGTTGCATGAGAAGCGCGCCGAGGCTGGTCCAGCCACCGAGCGCAAGAACGAGAAGCGCAGCGGAAGAGGCAGAGAGCGCCGTCTTCCGCCACCGCAAGAGCCCGGCCAGGATGGAGGCGGCCAGCAGAAGCCCGATCAGATTGACCGGCTGCAACAGCCCCCAGACGATGGCCGAAGCGTAGTGGAACATTCCCCTGCCCGGCGCTGGCGGCTTACCACCAGCGCTTGGGCTCGAAGCGTCCGGCCGACTGCTCGATCACATGGGCGACGCGGAACAGCGTCTCCTCGTCGAACGGACGGCCGATCAGCTGCAGGCCGAGCGGCAGGCCCTTCGAGTCGAGACCGGCCGGAACGGACATGCCCGGCAGGCCGGCCATGTTCACGGTCACGGTGAAGATGTCGTTCAGGTACATCTTTACCGGATCGTTGTGGAGCGTCTCGTCCGCGATGCCGAAAGCGGCGGACGGCGTGGCGGGCGTCAGGATGGCATCGACGCCGGCCTCGAAAGCCAGGTCGAAGTCGCGCTTGATGAGCGTGCGCACCTTCTGAGCCTTCACGTAGTAGGCGTCGTAATAGCCGGCGGACAGCACGTAGGTGCCGATCAGGATGCGGCGCTTCACCTCGCGGCCGAAGCCGGCTGCGCGGGTGTTCTCGTACATCTCGATGATGTCCTTGCCCGGCACACGCAGGCCGTAGCGCACGCCGTCATAGCGGGCCAGGTTCGAGGAGGCTTCCGCCGGGGCAACGATGTAATAGGTCGCCAGCGCATACTTGGTGTGCGGCAGGGAGATATCGACGATCTCGGCGCCCGCGTCGCGCAGCCAGTCGATGCCCTTCTGCCACAGCGCTTCGATCTCCGCCGGCATGCCGTCGACGCGGTACTCCTTCGGAATGCCGATCTTGAGTCCCTTTACCGACTGGCCGAGCGCGGCCTCGTAATCCGGAACCGGAACATCGACCGAGGTCGTGTCCTTGAGGTCCACCGAGGCCATGGACTTCAGCATGATGGCGGCGTCGCGCACGTCGCGGGTGATCGGGCCCGCCTGGTCGAGCGACGAGGCGAAGGCGACGATGCCCCAGCGCGAGCAGCGGCCATAGGTCGGCTTGATGCCGACGGTGGCGGTGAAGGCTGCGGGCTGGCGGATCGAGCCGCCCGTGTCGGTCGCGGTCGCGCCCGCGCAGAGCTGAGCGGCGACGGCAGCGGCGGAGCCACCCGAGGAGCCGCCCGGCACCAGGTCGCGGTCGCTGTCGTCGGCGCGCCACGGGTTGATCACCGGGCCGTAGTAGGAGGTCTCGTTGGACGAGCCCATGGCGAACTCGTCCATGTTGAGTTTGCCGAGCATCACGGCGCCGTCGTTCCACAGGTTGGCGGTGACCGTCGACTCGTAGGGCGGCTTGAAGCCGTCGAGGATGTGGCTGCAGGCCTGGGTGTGGACGCCCTCGGTGGCGAACAGGTCCTTCACGCCGACCGGCACGCCTTCCAGCGGACGGGCCTCGCCCTGGGCGATGCGTTCATCGGAAGCCCTGGCCATCTCGCGGGCCTTGTCGGCCGTGACGGCGACATAGGCATTGATCTTGCCATTCGCCTTCTCGATCTCGGAGAGATAGGCTTCGGTCAGTTCGAGGGCAGTGAAATCCTTGGCGCGAAGTCCGGCCCGGATCTCGGAAATGGTCAGTTTGGTAAGTTCCGTCATGATCTTCCGTTCGCGGCAGCAGCCGGATGACCGGCGGCGGTTGCGTGCTGGGTTCTGGCAGTTCGGCGGGGCCTAGAGCCTATTCGACGACCTTCGGCACCATGAAGAAATTGTCGGCCTGGGCCGGCGCGTTGGCCACGATGTCCGCAGCCTTGTTGCCATCCGTCACCTCGTCGGCGCGCATGCGCATCGCCATGGGGATGACGGACGTCATCGGCTCGACGCCGGCCACGTCCACCTCATTCAGCTGCTCGACAAAACCCAGGATGGCGTTGAGCTCGCCGGTCATCCGGCTCGCCGCCTCGTCGTCAATTGCAATTCGGGCGAGTTTCGCCACGCGCTTCACCGTTTCGGTATCGACGGACATCGTTTCGCTTCCGTTGGTGTCCGGAGCAGTCCCGACGCGGGGCCCGCTCCACGCTATTGCTGTTGCAGTGCCGGGTTCCGACCGCGACCGGGCCGGCACGATGAAATGCTGCTTGGGCTATAATCGTGCGGGGCGCGGCACGCAACGCCGAAGTTGCCGCGCCCCTGAGGCTTCCGCCGGATTAGAGCTCGACGGCCTCGCCGCGGGTCGGCACCACGACCTTCGGGCCGCTGTCCTCGAGGCCTGCAATGAACTTGTCCGGCGTCTGGTCGAGCGCCGGGAACGTGCCGTAGTGGCACGGGATCACCGTCTCGAAGTTGAAGAAGCGCCGGCAGGCGTAGGCCGCCACGGCTCCGCCCATCGTATAGCGGTCGCCGATGGGCACGATGCCGATCTGCGGCTGGTGCAGCTCGTTGATAAGCGCCATGTCGCCGAAGATGTCGGTGTCGCCCATATGATAAAGCGTCTTGTCCTTCGGGAAGTGCAGTACCAGGCCGAGCGGATTGCCGAGGTAGATCGGCGTGCCGTCGGCCGTGCTGAGCGAGGACGAATGCAGCGCGTTCACGAAGGTCACGGTAAAGGCGCCGCAGTCGATCGTACCGCCGTGGTTGCCGGGGTTGACTTTGGCGTTGCCAATGTCCTGCTTGGACATGTACGTGCAGATCTCGGCATTGGCGACGAGCATGGCGCCGGTCTTCTTCAGAATCGCGACAGTGTCGCCCACATGGTCGCCATGGCCGTGGGTGAGCAGGACATGCGTGACGCCCTCGGCGGGGCGTTCCCAGCCTCCCTGCCAGGTCGGGTTCCCGCTCAGGAAGGGATCGATGAGAATGACGGCTCCCTCAACCTCGATGCGAAACGCCGAATGGCCATACCAGGTTATTTTCATCAATCGGTTCCTCGCTTGTTTTGATCGCGCAGGATAAGACGAGCGGCAGCGATGTCAAAAGGAAGTAGCGGATGCCAGTCCTGACCATGGAAGAACTCGCCAGTGCCCTACCGCCGCGGGGAATCGTGGCCGGCATAGACCTCGGCACGAAGACCATCGGCCTTGCCGTCTCCGACCCGTCGCTCAGCCTTGCTTCGCCTCGCCCGGTCATCATGCGCAAGAAATTTTCCCAGGATGCCGAGACGCTGCTTGCGCAGCTCGCACGGGAAAACGCCGCCGCGCTGGTCGTCGGCCTTCCCGTCAACATGGATGGTAGTGCAGGACCGCGCGTCCAGTCCACCAAAGCTTTCGTGCGCAATCTCATGCCGATGACGGGTCTGCCGATCGTCTTCTGGGACGAGCGGCTGTCCACCGTGGCGGCAGAGCGGGCACTGCTGGAAATGGATGTGTCACGCGCCAAGCGCGCCACGCGCATCGATTCGGCAGCCGCCGCCTTCATCCTGCAGGGGGCAATCGACCGGCTGCGCAGCCTGCGGAACCAGAATTCTTGAGCCTGAGACACAAACGCCCCGCCGACTCCGCGGGGCGTCTTATGTGACACCTCAGTCCAACCTGGTCATACGGCCGGATAGAGCACGTCGATGATGCGGCGGGCGTCGTGGCGCATGTCGAGCATGCCATAGGTCGTCCGCCACTGGCCTGCAAGCCGCGTCTCGATGAAGGCATCGGCGATGCGGCCCGTGCCGAGGCGGCGCAGCTCCGCGGCGGCGGCGGCAAGCGCCAGCTGCTCGGTGAGGAAACGGGCTGCCGCTTCGTCGGACTTGCACAGTTCGATCGCTGCCGACAGCACCTTCACCGTGCCCGGTCCCGCCTCGCCGAGGTCGTCGTGGATGACCGCCAGCACGTCGTCCAGCAGGCTCGGGTTGCGGGTCAGCACCCGCACAACGTCCAGCGCCATCACGTTGCCGGACCCTTCCCAGATCGCGTTCACCGGCGCCTCGCGATAGAAGCGGGCCATGGGGAAGTCTTCCACGTAACCGTTGCCGCCCAGGCATTCCATGGCCTCGTAGGTGATGGCCGGGGCTATCTTCGTGGTCCAGTACTTGACCACCGGCGTCATCACCCGCGCGAAGGCGGCGTCCGCCCGGGTGTTGGCGGCCTCGTCGAACGAGCGCGCCAGACGGAATGAGAGCGCCGTGGCGGCGGCCACGTCGAGCGCGAGGTCAGCCAGCACCCGGATCATCAACGGCTGGTCAATGAGCTTGACGCCCTGCACGGCGCGATGGCGCGCGTGATGGACAGCCTCCGCCAGCGCCGCGCGCATGAGGCCCGCAGAGCCCAGAGCGCAGTCGAGGCGCGTGAGCGTGACCATGTCCATGATGGTACGGATGCCGTGGCCCAATTCACCGACCGGCCAGGCCAGCGTGTCCACGAACTCCACTTCGGCGGTGGCGTTGGAGCGGTTGCCGAGCTTGTCCTTCAGACGCTGGAAGTGGAAGCCGTTCGGCGTGCCGTCCTCGCGCAGGCGCGGCGCGAAGAAGCACGAAAGTCCCTCCTTGGCCTGCGCGACAACGAGGAAGGCATCGCTCATGGGCGCGGACAGGAACCATTTGTGGCCGGTGAGGCGGAAGACGCCGCGCCCCACCTGCTCTGCCGTGGTCGTGTTGGCGCGCAGGTCGGTACCGCCCTGCTTTTCGGTGAGCCCCATGCCGATGGTGACGCCCTGCTTCTGCGCGACAGGCTTGTTGGTGTGGTCATACTTGCGCGCCACGATGCGCGGTGCCCACTCGCGGAACAGCTGCGGCGTGGACATGAGTGCGGCGAGCGACGCGCTGGTCATGGTGAGCGGGCAGAGGTGCCCCAGCTCCAGCTGCGACAGCAGGTAGAAGCGCGCGGCGCGAGCCTGGTGCCGCTTGCCCTTCTCCGCCGGCGAATCCTCCCAGATCGACGAATGGATGCCGACGCCGATCGAGCGCCGCATCAGGGCGTGATAGGAAGGATGGAATTCGATGATGTCGGCGCGACGGCCATGACGGTCGTGCGTCCGCAGTACCGGGCTTTCCGCATTTGCCAGCCGCGCCAGATCCTGCGCCTCCGGGCTGCGGGCGTAGCGCGCGAGCGTTTCCAGCTCCGTCTTGACCTGCTGCGAAAAACTGTCCGCCAGCTGGTTCAGAAGCGGGTCCGCGCGCCACGCGTTCGCCGCGTTCATCGGCGGCGTCTGATTGGTAAGGTCGTGATCCACTCGTCCGTCCTTTGTGATTCCGTTGCGGACATGGTCGCGCATATTCGTTTTCTTGTTATAAACGCATGCTTAGCACTTTACGCGTGCTTAGCACTTTCTGGCTGCGCACGAAAATCGTCCGTTCCGGGTCCGTGAGGAAATTCTCCCGATCCGCGGTCCGCAGCCGGGGCGTCATGCCGGCGATCACCCGCCACTGCGCCGGCACGCGCCTGGCACCGAACAAATGCGTGGCTTCGCGTCTGCGTGGCTTCACATCTGCGCCCCGTTCCCTACAATCGGTCCGATCGGAACCAGGGCCCGATCCAGCACAGAATTTGTGGTTTTCAAGCCCGTCCAGGCGGCCGGCACAACTTGCGGACGCCGCAACCCCGGAATATAGCTCCGCGCGATGACACACACCGATCCCTTCCCCATCTTTCCCCATCGCCACCTGCTTGGCATCAAAGGCCTTTCGCCTTCCGATATCGAGACACTCCTCGACCGCGCCGACGCGGCGGTTTCCCTGTCGCGTCAGCCTGAAAAGAAGCGCACCGTCCTGCGCGGGCGCACCCAGATCAATCTCTTCTTTGAAGCCTCGACCCGCACCCAGTCGTCGTTCGAGCTGGCGGGCAAGCGCCTTGGCGCCGATGTGATGAACATGTCGGTGGCGAGCTCCTCCACCAAGAAGGGCGAGACGCTGCTCGACACGGCCACGACGCTCAACGCCATGCGGCCGGACATCCTGGTGATCCGCCATTCGTCGGCGGGTGCTGCCGCCCTGCTCGCCCAGAAGGTCGGCTGCTCGGTGGTCAACGCGGGCGATGGCGCGCACGAGCATCCCACTCAGGCGCTGCTCGACGCGCTCACCATCCGTCGCAAGAAGGGTCGGATCGCGGGGCTGACCGTGGCCATCTGCGGCGACATCCTGCATTCGCGCGTGGCGCGCTCCAACATCATCCTGCTGAACGCACTCGGCGCGCGGGTCCGGGTGGTGGCGCCCTCGACGCTCATGCCATCCGGCATCGCCCAGATGAGCGTCGAGCCCTTCACCTCGATGGAGGAAGGCCTGAAGGATGTCGACGTGGTCATGATGCTGCGCCTGCAGCGGGAGCGCATGTCGGGCAGCTACGTGCCCTCCGTGCGCGAATACTTCCGCTTCTATGGCCTCGACGCCGAGCGGCTGAAGCTCGCCAAGGAGGATGCTCTGGTGATGCACCCCGGCCCGATGAACCGCGGCGTCGAGATCGCCTCCGAAGTCGCCGACGGCCCGCAGAGCGTGATCCAGGAACAGGTTGAAATGGGCGTCGCCGTCCGCATGGCAGTGCTCGAGGCACTGCTCGATCCCCGCCGCGAGGGAGCTTCCGCATGACCGCAACAGTCTTCGCCAATGCCAGGATCATCGACCCTTCCCGCCAGCTCGACGCGGTCGGCACGGTCATCGTCAAGGATGGCGTTATCGCCGCTGCCGGTCCCGAAGCGCTCAATCAGGGCGTGCCGGAAGGCGCGGAAGTCATTGACGCCACCGGCAAGACCGTCATTCCCGGCCTTGTGGACGCGCGCGTTTTCTGTGGCGAGCCAGGCGCGGAACACCGCGAGACGATTGCCTCGGCAAGCCGCGCGGCGGCCGCCGGCGGCGTCACCTCCTTCATCATGATGCCGGACACCCATCCGGTGATCGACGACGTGGCGCTGGTGGAATTCGTTCGCCGCACGGCCTCGGCGACGGCTTGCGTCAACGTCTTCCCTGCGGCCGCCATCACCAAGGGTCTCGAGGGGGCGGAGCTCAGCGAGTTCGGCCTGCTGCGCGATGCGGGCGCCGTGATGCTGACCGAAGGCCGCCGCACTCTCGCAAGCAATACGGTGATGCGCCGCGCGCTCACCTATGCGCGCGACATGGGGCTGGTGATCTCCCATGCCACGCAGGACAGGGAGCTAGGATCCGGCGTGATGAACGAAGGCCTGCTGGCAAGCTGGCTCGGCCTCCCCGGCATCCCACGCGAGGCGGAGGCCATCCCGCTCATGCGCGACCTGATGCTTGCCCGCCTCACCCGCTCGCGCTACCACGCGGCGGAACTGTCGACCGGCATGTCGGCGGATCTCGTTGCTCGCGCGAAAGATGAAGGACTGGCCGTAACTGCTGGCGTCAGCATCAATAATCTGTGCCTCAACGAGAACGACGTCGGCGAATATCGCACCTTCTTCCGCCTGGTGCCGCCGCTGCGGTCGGAAGATGACCGGGTGGCCGTGGTCGAGGCTCTGAAGACCGGCACCATCGACATCATCGTCTCGTCGCACGATCCGCAGGACGTGGACACCAAACGCCTGCCCTTCTCGGAAGCTGCGGCGGGCGCGATCGGTCTGGAGACGCTTCTGGCCGCCGCACTCCGACTCTACCATTCGGGCGACGTGCCGCTCCTACGGCTGATCGAGGCGCTGTCGACCAGACCCGCGCAGATCTTCGGACTTTCGGGTGGAACTCTGAGGCCCGGCGCTTCAGCCGACCTGGTGCTCGTGGATCTCGAGGAGCCGTGGGTGGTGCGCAAGAGCGACATCCGCTCGCTCTCCAAGAACACGACCTTCGAGGATGCGCGAATGCAGGGCTGGGTCTTGCAAACCGTGGTTGCAGGGCGCAAAGTGTTTTCAGCTTAGGGGCGAGGAAACGCATGCTTGAATCAGCAGGCTTTGATACGGGGCTGCCCGTGCTGATTGCCGCATTGGCCGTTGGCTACCTGCTCGGGTCGATTCCGTTCGGCCTCATCCTGACGCGCATGGCCGGCCTCGGGGACGTGCGCAAGATCGGCTCTGGAAACATCGGCGCCACCAACGTGCTGCGCACGGGCAACAAGAAGATTGCGGCGCTGACGCTGATGCTCGACGCCCTGAAGGGCACGGCGGCGGTGTTGCTGGCGGCGCGCTTCGGGCATGCGGCGGGCCTCGTGGCGGGTCTCGGAGCCTTCCTCGGCCACATCTTTCCGGTGTGGCTGGGCTTCAAGGGCGGCAAGGGGGTCGCCACCTATCTGGGTGTGCTCCTGGGTGCGGCGTGGCCCGGTGCGCTGGTGTTCGCCGTGGTCTGGCTTGCCACCGCTTTCATCTCCCGCATCTCCTCGCTTTCCGCGCTGATCGCCTCGGTCAGCGTGCCGATCGCCCTCTACCTGATCGGACGACCGGGCGAAGCGCTTCTCTGCCTCGGCCTCAGCGTTCTCGTGTTCATCACGCATCGCGCGAACATTTCCCGCCTGATCGCCGGAACCGAGAGCAGGATCGGCGCCAAGGGCTAGGCCAGAGGACGAAGGGAGGGCGGAATGGAGGTCAGCACCCGGCAGCGCCGCCTCCTTTCCGACCGCCAGAGGCGCAGCTGGCTGCGCCTCATCCGCACCGAGAATGTGGGACCCGCGAGCTTTCGCGCTCTCATCAACCGTTACGGCAGCGCCGAGGCGGCGCTCGAGGCGCTGCCGAGCTTGCCTCGCGCGGTGGACGCGAGCAGGTCAATCTACCCACCTGGGATCAGATCGACGCAGAACTGGAAGCGGCAGAGCGCATGGGGGCGCGCTTCGTCGCCATCGGCGAAGCCGAATACCCGCCACTGCTGACGCGCATCGAACATCCGCCGCCGCTGATCGCCGCTGCAGGCCGGACCGAACTGCTGCAGGCGCCAGCCTGCGCCATCGTGGTTGCGCGCAACGCATCCATCACCGGCATGCGCTTCACGCAGAAGATTGCCCATGATCTCGGCCTGGCCGGGCTGCTGATCGTCTCCGGTCTCGCGCGCGGCATCGACACGGCGGCGCATCGCGGAAGCATTGAGACCGGCACGGTCGCCGTCATCGCCGGCGGTCTCGACCAGCCCTACCCGCCGGAGAACGAACGTCTATACGCCGAACTTCTCGACAGGGGCGTGGTCCTCACGGAAATGCCCTTCGGCTGGGTTCCCCGCGCGCAGGACTTCCCGCGCCGCAACCGCATCATTGCGGGCATCTGCTATGGATTGCTGGTCGTGGAAGCCGCCGAACGCTCCGGATCGCTGATCAGCGCATGGCTCGCCAACGAGATGGGGCGGCTCGTCTTCGCCGTTCCCGGTTTCCCGCTCGATCCGCGCGCCGGAGGCACCAACAAGCTTCTCAAGGAAGGTGCAACCCTTGTCACCAAAGCCGAGGACGTCATTGAGGCGCTGCGGCCCGTGATCAGCAGGCCGATGCCCGTCACAAGCGCGGAAGAACCGCCTGATCTCGCAGCCGTCCCTCCCCCGGCGGAAAGCGAGCGGACTCTGGTGATCAACGCCCTCGGGCGCACACCCGTCCTGATCGACGACATCATTCGGCACACCGGCCTGGAAGCCGCCCAGGTCGCCCTCGTCCTCCTGGAACTGGACCTGGCCGGGCGGCTCGAACGCCATCCCGGAGGCTACGTGTCGCTGCTGCTCGATCCGTGATCGTGCGACTGCCCTTCCGCCGCCCGCGACAGGAGGTCGTTCACCTCCTCATAGGCCATTTCGATGAAGTAGATGAGCATCTCGGCCTTCTGTTTTTCGGCGAGATGTCGCAGTTCCCGAAGCATCGAGCGGATATAGTCCAGCGTCGCCGTGTCGACCGCCGGCTTTTCCGGTTCCCTTCCCTTGCCTCCCATTCCGTTTCCTCGCTGTTGCGAGGCGCGGACCGGATCTGATCGCGATCGCGTCCCCACCCCAATCCTCTTCTGGCTGCAGGGATAATCGGGGATCGGGAGTATGCACCAATAACGCGATCGGGATGGCTGATGACATTAGTGATTCATCACCGCGAGCATTGTGAAAAACGCGTCGGGGCTTGACCGCGGTCGAAAGCACAGCCATTTGACCTAGGAACCGGAGCATTCGCTCGACTGATAATTGGCGGTGCCAGCACCCAGGCGCCCAAAAAGGTATTGTCCATCCATGGATGTTGTTATCGTCGAATCGCCGGCCAAGGCGAAAACCATCAACAAATACCTGGGGTCAGGCTACAAGGTTCTAGCCTCTTTCGGCCATGTGCGAGACCTGCCCGCCAAGGATGGTTCCGTCCGTCCGGACGAGGACTTCGCCATGTCGTGGGAGGTGGACGGCGCCTCCGCCAAGCGGCTGGCCGAAATCGCTAAGGCTGTAAAGGATGCCGACGGCGTCATTCTGGCGACCGACCCGGACCGCGAGGGTGAGGCCATCTCCTGGCATGTGCTCGACGTTCTGAACCAGAAGCGGGTGCTCAAGGACAAGAAGGTCCGCCGCGTCGTCTTCAACGCCATTACCAAGAAGGCGGTGCTCGACGCGATGGCCAATCCGCGTGACATCGACAAGCCGCTGGTGGACGCCTATCTCGCCCGCCGCGCGCTCGACTATCTGGTGGGATTCACCCTGTCGCCGGTGTTGTGGCGCAAGCTGCCGGGCGCCCGCTCGGCGGGCCGCGTGCAGTCGGTGGCCCTACGCCTCATCTGCGACCGCGAGGCCGAGATCGAGCGCTTCGTCCGCGAGGACTACTGGCAGATCGCTGCCACGCTCGCCACGCCGCGCAGTGACACGTTTGAGGCGAGGCTCACCGCACTCGACGGGCGCAAGCTGCAGAAGCTGGACATCAAGAGCGCCGAGCAGGCGGAAGAGATCCGTCGGATGCTCGATGGCGCTGCCTTCCGCGTACTGTCGGTCGAGGCGAAGCCCACCCGGCGCAACCCGCCGCCGCCCTTCACCACATCGACCCTGCAGCAGGCCGCGTCCTCGCGCCTCGGCTTCTCGGCCACCCGCACGATGCAGATTGCCCAGCGGCTCTACGAGGGCGTGGATATCGGCGGCGAGACCATGGGTCTCATAACCTATATGCGTACCGACGGCGTGCAGATGGCGCCCGAGGCCATTGACCAGGCCCGCGCCGCGATCGCCAAGACGTTCGGCGACCGCTACCTGCCCGACAAGCCGCGCTTCTATTCCACCAAGGCGAAGAACGCGCAGGAAGCGCACGAGGCCGTGCGCCCGACGGACTTCTCCCGCACGCCGGACCAGGTCCGCAAGTATCTCGACGCCGACCAGGCACGTCTCTACGAGATGATCTGGAAGCGCGCCATCGCCAGCCAGATGGAGCCGGCGGAGATCGAGCGCACCACCGTGGAGATCGAGGCCACCAATGGCGGCCGCACGGCGGGCCTGCGCGCGGTGGGTTCGGTCGTCCGCTTCGACGGTTTCCTCGCCGCCTACACGGAAGTGAAGGAGGACGACCAGACCGACGACGACGAGGACGGCCGCCTGCCGGTCATCAACGCCAACGAGGCGCTTGAGCGCGAGTCGATCCAGGTCACGGCCCACACCACCGAGCCGCCGCCCCGCTACACGGAAGCGACCCTCATCAAGAAGCTGGAAGAGCTTGGCATCGGCCGCCCGTCCACCTATGCGGCGATCCTCAAGACGCTGGAGGACCGCGACTACATCGCCAACGAGCGCCGCCGTCTCATCCCGCAGCCCCGCGGACGCATCGTGACGACGTTCCTGGAGAACTTCTTCCGGCGCTACGTGGAATACGACTTCACCGCCGACCTCGAGGAGAAGCTGGACGAGATTTCCGACGGCAAGCTCTCCTGGAAGGAGGTGCTGCGCGATTTCTGGCGCGACTTCTCCGGCGCGGTGGACGACATCAAGGAACTGCGTGTCACTGACGTCATCGACGTCATGAACAACGAGCTCGCTCCCCTGCTCTTCCCCAGGCAGGAGGACGGCCGCGACCCGCGCATCTGCCCGAAGTGCGGCACCGGCCATTTGTCGCTCAAGCTCGGCCGCTACGGCGCCTTCGTCGGCTGCTCCAACTATCCGGAGTGCAGCTACACCCGCCAGTTCGGCGAATCCGGCGAGAATGGCAATGGCAGCGAGGCGCTCGCCGACGGTAACAAGGTGCTGGGCGCCGATCCGGACACTGGCGAGGAGATCACCTTGCGCAACGGCCGCTTCGGTCCCTATATCCAGCGCGGCGAAGGCAAGGATGCCAAGCGCGCGGGTCTGCCGAAGGGCTGGACCCCCGACATGATCGACCTCGAGAAGGCACTCGCCCTGCTCTCGCTGCCGCGCGAAGTGGGCGTGCATCCGGAAACCGGCAAGACGATCTCGGCTGGCATCGGGCGCTACGGACCGTTCCTGCTGCATGACGGCAGCTACGCCAATCTCGACTCGGTGGACGACGTCTTCTCGATCGGCATCAACCGCGCGGTTGCGATCCTCGCCGAGAAGAAGAGCCGCGGCGCGGGCGCCCGCTCTAAACCCGCCGCGCTCAAGGAGCTCGGAGAACATCCGGACGGCGGCGTCATCACTGTGCGCGACGGGCGCTACGGCCCTTACGTGAACCTTGGCAAGATCAACGCCACGCTGCCGAAGGGAACCGACCCGGACAGCGTGACATTGGAACAGGCCATCGCCCTGATCGACGCCAAGGCGGGAAGTGGCAGGTCGACGGCGAAGAAGACGTCCGCGAAGGCGTCGGCGAAGACATCAACCGCGAAGAAGGCCACGGCCAAGAAGACCGCGAAGGCCGGGAGTTAGTCATTTGGGCAGCAGGTTATTGAAGCGCTCCGCGAGCAAGGCTTCTTCATCTCGGGCTGACGGAGCGCATCTCCCCTCGAAGGAGGAGATCCTGCGCTACATCACCGAGAATCCCGACCGCTCTGGCAAGCGCGAGCTCGCCAGGGCGTTCAACATCAAGGGCGAGCATCGCCTCTGGCTCAAGGAGATGCTGGCCGAGCTCAAGTCCGAAGGCGCGATCAAGCCCCGCGGCAAGAAGAACGTGCGCGCCGGCCACCTGCCTCCGGTCGTCGTGCTCGACATCTTCTCCCGGGATGCCGAAGGCGGGCTGATCGCCCGTCCGGCCGAGGAAGATGAGGAATTCGACGGCCCGGTGCCGCTCGTTTCCATCCGCGTGCAGAAGGGTGCCCGCCTGGTGCCGGGCGTGGGCGACCGCGTGCTCGCGCGCGTACACCTGAACGACGCCGACACCGGCCCGGCCTATGTCGGCCGTGTGATGAAGATCTTCGAAAAGCGGCGCAAGGCCGTGCTCGGCGTGTTGCGCGAGATGCGCGACGGCACCCTGCGCATCGAGCCGGTGGAGCGACGTCAGCCCGAGCTCATCGTCGATACGGAATTCGCCAATGGCGCGAAAAGCGGCGACCTCGTGGAGGTGCTGCCGTTGAAATCGGGTCGCTACGGCCTGCCGAAGGCAAAGGTGCTTGAGGTCATCGGGTCGCTTTCGAGCGAGAAGGCGGTCTCCATGATCGCCATCCACGCGCACGAGATCCCTCACATTTTCCCCGCCGACGTGCTGGCCGAGGCGGAAGAGGCCGAACCTGTCACCCGCCCTTCGGGGTGGCGGGAGGACTGGCGGGACATTCCGCTGGTCACGATCGACCCGCCGGACGCGAAGGACCACGACGACGCGGTCTTTGCCGAGCCGGATCCGGATCAGGAAAAGAATCCCGGCGGCGTCATCGTGACCGTGGCGATCGCAGACGTGGCCTACTATGTCCGGTTCGGATCCGCGCTTGACCGCGAGGCGCTGAAGCGCGGCAATTCGGTTTATTTCCCCGACCGCGTGGTTCCCATGCTGCCCGAGCGCATCTCCAACGACCTCTGCTCGCTGCGCGAAGGCCAGAACCGCCCTGCCCTTGCAGTGCGCATGCGCTTTAGCGCCGACGGCCGGAAGCTTTCGCATTCCTTCCACCGCGTGCTGATGCGGTCGGCGGCCCGTCTCTCCTATAACGAGGCACAGGAGGCGATCGACGGCAAGCCCAACGACAGGACCGGCCCGCTGCTCGACACGGTGCTGAAGCCGCTCTGGGACGCCTACGAGGTGCTGAAGCGTGGCCGCGATCAGCGTGAGCCGCTTGATCTCGACCTGCCGGAGCGCAAGATCATCCTTAAGCCCGACGGCACCGTGGACCGTGTGTTCGTTCCGCCGCGGCTCGACGCGCACAAGCTGATCGAGGAGTTCATGATCCAGGCGAACGTCTCGGCGGCGGAAACGCTGGAGGCGGCGCGCCAGCCCTTCATCTACCGCGTGCATGATGAACCGTCGCTTGCCAAGCTAGAAGCACTGCGGGAATTCCTTGCATCCCTCGGCATTCCGCTGACCAAGGGCGGGGCCCTTCGTCCCTCCCAGTTCAACGCAATCCTTGCCCGCGTGAAGGGAACCGAGCACGAGCAGCTGGTGAACGAGGTGGTGCTGCGCACCCAGAGCCAGGCCGTCTACTCGACGGACAATTTCGGCCATTTCGGCCTGAACCTGCGGCGCTACGCCCATTTCACCTCGCCGATCCGCCGCTATGCCGACCTCATCGTCCACCGCGCGCTGATCAAGGCGAAAGAGCTCGGACCATATGGACTTAGCCGCGACGACGAGACACGTCTGGAAGAAACCGCGGCGCTGATCTCCGCGACCGAACGGCGCGCGATGGCGGCGGAGCGGGAGACCATCGACCGTCTCGTCGCCGAACATCTGTCGAGCCGGACGGGCGACGAATTCGAGGCGCGCATCTCCGGCATCGCGGCTGCGGGCATCTTCGTGCAGCTGCCCGATTACGGCGCCGACGGCTTCATCCCGGTCTCGAGCCTCGGCGATGACTACTATATCTTTGACGAAGCACGCCATGCGCTGGTAGGTCAGCGGAGCGGACGCGGCTATCAGCTCGGCAGCAGCGTCGATGTGCGCCTGGTGGAGGTGACGCCTCTTGCCGGCGCGATGCGCTTCGAGATGCTGAGCGAACCCGCCAGCCTGCCAGGATCCTCCAAATCGCTACTGAAGGCCGGGCGGGATGCGGCGCGCGCACGGCGCGGTCGCAAGCCGGAACGACGGGGTAGGAGAAAGTAATGGAAGAGCATGTATTTGGCGGCGCAGCCGCCACGGCGAAGGAGCCGGCAAGGCCCGTGCTTCAGGCCATGTGGCGCGGCTTCAACGGGCGCTGCCCGCATTGCGGCAAGGGAAAACTGTTCTACCGGTTCCTGAAGGTGGCCGACCACTGCTCCGAATGCGGCGAGGAATTTCACCATCACCGCGCGGACGATTTGCCAGCCTATCTCGTGATCGTCATTGTCGGCCATATCACCGTGGGCGGGCTGCTGAGCCTGGAGCGCGTTACCAACTGGTCCCTCTGGACGCACATCGCCATCTGGATCCCGATCACCATCGCTATGGCCGTCGCGTTGATCAATCCGATCAAGGGCGCGGTTGTCGGCCTCCAATGGGCCCTGCGCATGCACGGCTTCGGCGGCGAGGACAAGAACGAGCTGGAAAAGGGATACGGGGATCAGTAGAGCCCTGCCCGCCTGTCGCCGGCGGAGGATCTCGTCGTGCCGGCTTCCTGCCGACCGCCCCCAGCCGGACTTAAATTTCCGACCAGCCCCGTCCGATATTGGGACACGCCGGTGACCTCGATTGACCCGACAGCAGCATCCGAACAGGGAGGGCGGAATGCCACCATCGGCACTTGCCGAACCGCAGCAAACGGAAGAGAGGCGGACAGCGGGTACGAACGCCAGACTGCGTCCGCGTGATGCGGCCACGCTTATTCTGCTCGACCGGCGGGGCGGCGCGATCAGTGTGCTGATGGGCCGCCGCCACAGCAAGCATGTCTTCATGGCCGGACGCTTCGTCTTTCCCGGCGGACGCACGGATCCAGCCGACGCGCGAATCCCCGTTGCCGCGCCCCTGCACCCTGCCGAGGCGGCAAAGCTGCGCATCGCGGGCATGAGCGAATCGCGCGCCCGCGCGATCGCCATGTCGGCCATCCGCGAAACCTATGAGGAAGCCGGTCTGTTGATCGGCTACAAGACGCCTTTTGTCACGCGGAGCCCCGCCTGGCAGGCCTTTTCCGACAGTGGCGTGCAGCCGGCGCTCGACTCGCTGCGCTATTTCGGCCGCGCCATCACGCCGCCCGGCAACATTCGCCGCTACGACACCCGCTTTTTTGCCGTCTGGCGTGAAGCCGTCTCGGCGGAGCTTCCTGCTCCCACGGATGAACTCGAGGAGCAGGTGTGGGTGCCCCTGTCGAAGGCCAGGGAGTTGAACATCCCCGACATTACCCAGACACTCATCGGGGATCTGGAGCGGCGGCTCGCGGACGATCCGGAACTCAAGCCCGGCGCCTATCCGGTCCCCTGCTATTGCGTGCGTCACCGCAGGTTCGTGCGGGAGACAGTCTGATCGCGCACTTTTCCGGAATGTCGGCGACAATCGCTTGACATTTCGGTGAGGATCGATATGTGTCTGGCCACAATTTCCGCGTCTCGGGTTCTCCCAGCCGGCCCATCGTTATCACTAGAACATACGGACGATTGATATGGCGAAGGCCACGACCATCAAGATCAAGCTTCTGTCGACGGCCGACACCGGCTATTTCTACGTCACGAAGAAGAACAGCCGTACGATGACAGAGAAGATGACCGTTCGTAAGTACGATCCGGTCGTCCGCAAGCATGTCGAGTTCAAGGAAGCCAAGATCAAGTAAGCTGCCTGACAGCTTCGTCTTCTGATGCGGCGCCTTACGGGCGCCGTTTTCATTTTGGGCCTTGAAGAGCAGCAGCCGTTGCCCTCTGGCCTTCCGGACTTTGCCGGCTTCCGGTCAGGGCGTGCCGCGCAGCGCCGCTGTCACCTCTTGTCCCTCGTGCATCGCCCCCCCCAAGGGATTGCCACCCTTGGGCCCCTGCCATGCCGTCTCGCGAATGTCGCTCCACGCGCTGCCCTCCGGCAACAAGTCGGGGGACATTGCTGGAAGATGGCCTCCAGACAGAAGACGCCGTCGAAAAATGCCGGTCGGCAATCTGGCAGCGGTACGAGGAAACCGCCGTGATGCCAGAGCCGGCCGGCTACCCCCTCTCTCAGGAGATGCGGCGAACCTGAGAAGAAAGGGATCAACACAACCACAATCGTCTATAGATCTACCTATGGTTGTATTATGCCCGACCTATAGAGAAAAATCAATAGCCGGCGAATCTTCGTGAACCGCGCCCGAAATTGCCTTTTCACCGGTCGTGCGGTGGAAGCTCAACTGCGCGACGCCCCGACGTCGCATTGCAATGACCGCGCCCGTCTGGTCTGGGCTCTGGTCAGGCAGCCGGTGCAACCACCTGGTTGCGGCCCTGCTTCTTTGCCTCGTAGAGAGCGTCGTCGGCGCGCTGAAGCATTTGCTCGGGACTGTCGTCGAACGGTTTCTTCGTCGAGATTCCGGCGCTTGCGGTCACCCGAAGCGTTCTGCCGTCGCTGAAGGAGAACGCCTTGTTCGCGATCTCGCCGCGGATCCGCTCGGCGACGATGCGCGCCGAGGCAAGGTCCGTCTCGGGCATGACGATGGCGAACTCTTCTCCGCCATAGCGGCTGATCAGATCGATGCTTCGCAGGTTGCGACGCAACCGGAGCGCGAATTCCTGCAGCACCTGATCGCCAAAAGCATGGCCCATCTCGTCATTGATCCACTTGAAGCGGTCGATGTCGATCAGCATCAGCGACAGCGGTCTCTGGCGCGCCTGGGCGCGGTTGAAGAGCGTGGGCAGGTGGCCGTCGAGGTAACGCCGGTTGTAGACGCCCGTGAGAGGATCGGTGATCGCCATTTCAACCGTCCTGGCGACACTGGCGCGCAGCTGGTCGTTGTAGCGCTTGCGCTTCACCTGCGTACGCACGCGCGCCACCAGCTCCATCGGCACGATGGGCCGCAGGAGATAGTCGTTGACCGTCAGTTCCAGCCCGCGCAGCACCTGATGCTCCTCGCCAGGACTTGCGATCAGGATGATGGGAACGAGTCGCGTCTGTTCAAGTGCCCGAAACTGCGCGCAGAGCCGCAGGGGATCGCCGTCCTCCGCGCCGGTAGCCACGAGGATGCAGTCATAATCCCGCTCGAGGCCCCGCAGCAGCGCGGTCTGGGGTTCTGACACCTCGTCCACCACGTAGTGCTGCAGCAGCATGCCGGCGATCATGCGGGAAGACGAAGCATCGGGATCCACCAGCAGAAGCCGCGCGGGCTCCTGATATTCCTGCGCGGCCGGATGCAACAGCTCCGCGAGAGCGGGATCGCTGGCGGAATCTGCGCGCAGCCGTAATTCGTCCGTGAGCGCCTTCAGCCTGGTCAGCGTGCGCACGCGCGTCAGCAGCTGCAGGTCGTTGACCGGCTTGGTCAGAAAATCGTCCGCGCCCGCCTCGAGGCCGGTGATGCGCTGGTCCACCTGACCAAGGGCCGTGATGATGACGACCGGAATGTGCTGCGTCCGCGGACTGCCCTTCAGCCGGCGGCAGACCTCGAATCCGTCCATGCCAGGCATCATCACGTCCAGCAGGACCAGATCGATCTTGCCCTCTTCACAGATTTCGAGGGCTTCCTGCCCTGTCGAAGCAGTCACCACGTCGTAATATTCGGCCAACAGCCGCGCTTCGAGCAGCCGCACGTTCGCAGCCACATCATCGACCACCAGAATTCGAGCGGTCATGCCCCCACCCCGCTTGTTTACCCCAGTCCTGGCAAGAACCTGCCCTTAGACGTCCCCCAGATACGTCTTTATCGTTTGTATGAAGCTCGTGATCGATATCGGCTTCGAGATGTAGGCCTCGCAGCCGCCCTGGCGGATGCGTTCCTCGTCGCCCTTCATGGCAAACGCCGTCACGGCGATCACGGGAATCGATCGCAGCGTTTCATCCTGCTTGAGGCGCCGGGTGACTTCCAGCCCGGAGACTTCCGGGAGCTGGATGTCCATCAGGATCAGGTCGGGCCTGTGTTCACGGGCGAGCTCGAGCGCGTTCAGACCACTTCGGGTCAGAACGGTCTCGTAGCCATTGGCTTCAATCAGGTCGCGGAAGAGCTTCATGTTGAGCTCGTTGTCCTCGACGATCATCACTTTCTTGGCCATCGCTCTCCCCATCAGCGCTTGACGCCTGCTCTCCCCGCAACCCGGGCCGCGCGCTTGCCTTTCGCACCAGCAGCCGTGCAGGTCTCGCTGACGCCCCTGCCATGCCTCATCCTTCTTAAGAATTGAAGAACGCGTGCGTCGAAATGATGGTGACCACCAATCCTGCAGCCCTTGCCTTGTACATTTTCGGTCTTATGCCTATCAAATCCTTTCCACCAAGACGTCAGGGGTATGCGGCATGGATCGGGAACACGCGGAAGACATCGCCATCAAGGCACTGGGCTTCATCGCGAGCAGCGAGGAATTGCTCCCCCGGTTCCTGAGCATCTCGGGAATCGAGGCCTCCCAGATCCGCGAGGCCGCCGCCGCGCCCGGCTTCCTGGCCGGTGTGCTGCAATTCGTTCTCGCCCACGAGCCCACACTGCTTGCATTCTGCCAGTCTGCCGACATCTCACCCCAGCAGGTGAGCGGGGCGGCCCGCAGCCTGCCCTTCGGCGATGACCGCTGGGACTACCAGCCCTGACACGGGAAGCCCTGGCGGAATCACCCATGGCCTCAATCTCCGGTGAATTCTAGCCCTGCGTGGTTGAGGACCGGAGGATGGCGGTGTACGCTGTTTTCCCGTTACGTTCCCATATTTCGTCATGAAAGACAACCGCAGCATGTCAGGTTTCTGCCGCGACTGCCTTGCCCCCGCCAGCGGGACCGAGCGGCGCTGCCGGACGTGCGGAAGTCCGCGGTTGCTCGCTCATCCTGAGCTCGACAAGCTCGCGATCGCGCACATCGACTGTGACGCCTTCTATGCGGCGGTGGAGAAGCGCGACAACCCGGAGCTTCTCGACAAGCCGGTGATCGTGGGCGGCGGCAAGCGCGGCGTGGTCTCCACCGCCTGCTACATCGCCCGCATCCACGGCGTGCGTTCGGCCATGCCGATGTTTCAGGCGCTGAAGCTTTGCCCCGATGCCGTGGTCATCAAGCCGAACATGGAGAAGTACGCGCGCGTCGGGCGGGAGGTGCGCGAGCGCATGCTGCGGCTCACCCCGCTCGTGGAGCCGCTCTCCATCGACGAGGCATTCCTCGACCTTTCCGGCACCGAGAAGCTGCACGGGGCGCCCGCCGCATACGTGCTCGCGAGCTTCGCCAGGGAAGTGGAGCGCGACATCGGCATTACGGTGTCGGTCGGCCTCTCCTACTGCAAGTTCCTGGCCAAGGTGGCCTCCGACCTGGACAAGCCGCGCGGGTTTTCCGTCATCGGCCGTGACGAGGCGGTCACCTTCCTCGCCGACAAACCGGTGACGATCATCTGGGGCGTGGGCAAGGCCTTCGCCGAGACACTGGCGAAGGACGGCATTCGCACGGTCGGGCAGCTGCAGCGGATGGAACGGGAAGAGCTCATGCGGCGCTACGGCGTCATGGGCGACCGGCTCCACCGGCTTTCGCGCGGCGAGGACGACCGCCGGGTCGAGCCCGAAAGCGAGGCCAAGAGCGTCTCGAACGAGATCACCTTCGACCGCGACATTGCGGCCTTGGACGAACTGGTGCCGATCCTGCGCGCGATGAGCGAGAAGGTGTCCGCCCGCCTCAAGAAGGCGGGCATCGCAGGAAACACGGTCGTGCTGAAGCTCAAGACCCGGGATTTCCGCCTTCGGACCCGCAACCGGCAGCTTTCGAGCCCCACGCGGCTTGCCGACCGGATCTTCCGTACGGGTGTCGATCTGCTGCAGCGGGAAGTTGACGGCACCCCGTTCCGTCTGCTCGGCATCGGCGTCACCGACCTGACGGACGCGTCCCTTGCCGACCCGCCGGACCTCATCGACATTCAGGCGCAGAAGCGCGCGCTGGCCGAAACGGCGATCGACAGGCTGCGGGACAAGTTTGGCAAGTCGGCGGTGGAGACCGGTTACACGTTCCACTGTCCGCCGGCGAAGGGGTAGTCTTCACCCGAGCAATTCGAAGTGTTCGTTAAAGTCTGAATTGCTCCAGCAGCTTGGGCAAGCGACGCAAGGTTGGACGCCCGCGCCGACCAACGGCCTATTCCCCTATTTTTCAAATAACTTGACACAAATTCCTAAGACGCAATGAAAAGCACTTCAACCGCTACACGAGCTCCACATCCACCACGCCGGGGACAGCGCGCATGGCGGCAGCGATCTGAGGCGTCAGGCGGTAGCGATCCGGAAGGCTCACCTCGACCTCGCCCTGGCCGCCATCCTTGATGACGATCAGGCTCACCTGCCCTTCGCCGCGGGTGTTGAGCTGGGCGGAAATTAGCTGCAGCGGCTTCGGGTCGCGCAGGTAGACGCGAAGGGCCTTCTGCATCTTGCTCGCTTCCTCGTCGAGCGACTGCACCGTCTGTATGCGCAGGTTCACGCCCTCGGGCCGGTCTTCCGCGTTCACCGTGATCACGACCGACTTGCCGGGCTCAAGAACGTCACGGTAGTGATTCAGCGTCTCGGAGAACAGCACGGCCTCGTACTGGCCGGTTGAATCGGAGAGCTGCACGATGCCCATCTTGTTGCCGGTGCGGGTCTTGCGCTCCTGCTTGGCGGTGATCGTTCCGGCGAGCCGCCCGGCGGTGGCGCCGCGCTTCACGGCGGCCTGGAACTCGGCCCAGGTCTGGACGCGGAGCTTCTCAAGCGCCCCGCGGTAATCGTCGAGCGGATGGGCGGAGAGATAGCAGCCGACGGCCTGGAATTCGCGGTGCAGGCGTTCGGCCGGTAGCCATGGCTCGCTCACCGGCAGGTGCAGCTTCTGCGGCTCGAGCGCGGCGGAGCCGAAGATGTCGCCCTGTCCCAGCGCCGCGTCCTCCGCAGCGCGCGCGGACAGGCCCATCAGCCGGTCGATGCCCTGGAACAGGGCCGCTCGGTCATGGCCGAAGCAGTCGAGCGCACCCGCGCAGATCAGGCTTTCCAGCACCCGCTTGCCGACGATGCGCGGATCGACGCGCGAGCAGAAGTCCTCGATGCTCTCGAAGGGCTTCTCGTTGCGCTTGGCGACGATGTGGTCGACGGCGGCCTCGCCCACGCCCTTGATGGCTGCGAGCGAGTAGTAAATGCGGTTCTCGCCCACCTCGAAGATGCGATGGCTGGTCATGACGGATGGCGGCACGACCTCGATGCCGAGGCGCTGGGCATCGCGCCGGTATTCGTTGAGCTTGTCGGTGTTCGCCATGTCGTAGGTCATCGACGCGGCGAGGAATTCCACCGGGTAATGGGCCTTGAGATAGGCCGTCTGGTAGGAGACGACCGCATAGGCTGCCGCGTGCGACTTGTTGAAGCCGTAGTCGGCGAATTTGGCGAGAAGGTCGAAGATAGTGTTCGCCTGCGCCTCGCTGACACCGTTCTTCTTGGCGCCGTCCACGAAGCGGACGCGCTGCTTGTCCATCTCCTCGCGGATCTTCTTGCCCATGGCGCGGCGCAGCAGGTCTGCTTCGCCGAGCGTGTAGCCCGAGAGCACCTGGGCGATCTGCATCACCTGCTCCTGGTAGACGATAACGCCCTGCGTCTCCTTCACCAGGTGGTCGATCATCGGATGGATCGACGCGATCTCCTCCTCGCCGTGCTTGCGGGCATTGTAGACCGGGATGTTTTCCATCGGGCCCGGGCGGTAGAGGGCAACCAGCGCGATGATGTCCTCGATGCAGTCCGGCTTCATGCCGATCAGCGCCTTGCGCATGCCGGCACTTTCCACCTGGAACACGCCGACCGTCTCTCCGCGCGACAGCATCTCGTAGGTCTTCTTGTCGTCGAGCGGGATCTTGGACAGATCGATCTCGATTCCGCGCCGGCGGATGAGGTTCACCGCCGTCTGCAGCACGGTGAGCGTCTTGAGGCCTAGGAAGTCGAACTTCACAAGACCCGCCTGCTCCACCCACTTCATGTTGAACTGGGTGACCGGCATGTCGGAGCGCGGATCGCGGTACATCGGCACCAGCTCGTAGAGCGGGCGGTCACCGATCACGATGCCGGCGGCATGCGTGGAGGCGTGGCGGTAGAGGCCCTCGAGCTTCATGGCGATCTCGAGCAGCGTGCCGACAATTGGTTCCTTCTCCACCTCTTCGGCGAATCGGGGCTCCTCCTCCACCGCCTTCTTGAGCGGGGTCGGATTGGCCGGGTTGGACGGCACCAGCTTGCAGAGCCGGTCCACCTGCCCGTAGGGCATCTGCAGCACGCGGCCCACGTCGCGCAGCACTGCGCGCGCCTGCAGCGAACCGAAGGTGATGATCTGGCCCACCTGCTCGCGGCCGTACTTCTCCTGGACGTAGCGGATGACCTCTTCACGCCGGTCCTGGCAGAAGTCGATATCGAAGTCCGGCATCGAGACGCGTTCCGGGTTGAGGAAACGCTCGAAGAGGAGCGAGAAGCGCAGCGGATCGATGTCGGTGATGGTCAGCGCGTAGGCGACAAGCGAGCCCGCACCCGAGCCGCGCCCTGGGCCGACGGGAATGCCGTGCGCCTTGGCCCACTTGATGAAGTCCGACACGATGAGGAAGTAGCCGGGGAATTTCATCCGCTCGATGATGCCGAGCTCGTATTCGAGGCGTTCCCTGTAGTCCTCCTCGGTGTGCCCCTTGGCGGGCCCGTGCGCCTTCAGGCGGCGCTCCAGACCCTCGCGGGCCTGGCGCTTGAGTTCCTCGGCCTCCGCCTTCTCGGCCGTCTCCGGATCCGAACCGGCACCGGCAAAACGCGGCAGGATCGGCTTGCGCGTCTTGGGATAGTAGGAGCAGCGCTGCGCGATCTCCACCGTGTTGTCGAGCGCCTCCGGCAGATCGGCGAACAGCTCGGACATTTCCGCCTGCGACTTGAGGTAATTGTCCGGCGTCAGGCGGCGGCGGTCGTCCTGCGCGACGACGGCGCCTTCGGCGATGGCGATCAGCGCGTCATGGGCCTCGTAGTCGTCGCGGCTTCGGAAGAACGCCTCGTTGGTGGCGACGAGCGGGAGGTCATGCGTGTAGGCGAGATCAACTGTCGCCGCTTCCAGCGTGCGATCATAATTGCCGAGACGTTCCAGCTCCACATAGAGCCGGTCGCCGAACGTCTCCTCTAGGAACAGCAGCCGCTGCTCGGCAATTTCCTTACGGCCCATCTGCAGGGCAACGCCCACCGGTCCTCTCGGGCCGCCGGTCAGGCAAATGATCCCCTCGCAGAGTTCCCGCATCCATTCCTGCGTAATGTGGGGCGGCGTGCCGGGCTCGTGGTTGAGGTAGGCGCGGCTCACCAGCTTGACGAGGTTGTCGTAGCCCTTCTCCGTCGCGGCGATGAGCAGCAGCGGGTCGTATTCCTGCTGGGCGTTCTTGCGGTTGCCCTTGCGCGCCTCTGCAAGACTGTCGTGAAAATGGGTGGCGAGCTGGCAGCCGACGATCGGCTGCAGACCCTCCTTGGAGGCCTTCTGGGCGAATTCCAGCGCGCCGAACAGGTTGTTGGTGTCGGCGATGCCGATGGCGGGTGCATTGTCGCCGATCGCGTGATTGATGATCTTGCCGACGTGGAGCGCGCCCTCCAGCAGCGAATACGCCGAGTGGACGCGCAGATGGATGAACCGGCGCAGCGGCGCAGACGGAGACGGCTTCTTCGCCTCCTCAGCCTGTTGCATCGCTGCACGCCTGATCGGATCACGCGGTTCGCTTGCCATGATCTTCTTCACCCATCACAACTGGATTCGGATTGTGCCGCGTCTTGCTCCCGAGGTCGAGGCGATCCCGCGCAAATCACAGGTTCTATCCCACACCCGCCGTCGTGGCGGGAGCGCTCGGAATGCCCGCCCTCACGGTGACCGCGTCGAACCACCGGGGATGATTGGAGAAACCGGAGCCCTGCGCTTCGACAGGGCTCACCGTTCGTCAATCTCATGGCTCGAGCGGCTTACCATGAGTGTCGGTGTGTCGTCACAGGTCCTTTGCAACCATGTCGAAGGCCATCAGGCGTTCGATGAGTGCCGGCATGTCCTTGAGATGGACCATGTTGGGTCCGTCGGATGGCGCATTGTCCGGGTCCTGATGCGTCTCGATGAAGACGCCGGCGACCCCCACGGCCACCGCCGCCCGCGCCAGGGTCTCGACGAAACGGCGCTCGCCGCCCGTGGAATCGCCCTTGCCGCCCGGCTGCTGGACCGAGTGGGTGGCGTCGAAGATCACCGGAACGCCCTGCTCCGCCATGATCGGCAGGCCACGCATGTCGTTGATGAGAGTGTTGTAGCCGAAGCTCGTGCCGCGCTCCGTTGCCATGACGTTCGGATTGCCGGAGCCGACGACCTTGCCCACCACGTTCTTCATGTCCCAAGGGGCCAGGAACTGGCCCTTCTTCACGTTGACGACCTTGCCCGTCTTCGCGGCCGCGACCAGCAGATCGGTCTGGCGGCAGAGGAAGGCCGGGATCTGCAGGACATCCACCACCTCCGCCACGATACGGCACTGTTCCTCGGTGTGGACGTCGGTCAGCACCGGCACGCCTAGTTCCTTGCGCAGGTCGGCAAAGACCGGCAGCGCCGCCTCGAGCCCCGCGCCGCGCGTGCCGGAGAGCGAGGTGCGGTTCGCCTTGTCGAAGCTGGTCTTGTAGACGAAGCCGATGCCCAGCTTCTCGGCCATCTCCTTCAAGCTGCCGGCCATGTCGAAGGCGTGCTGACGGCTTTCGAGCTGGCACGGTCCCGCAATGAGCGCGAGCGGCGCATCATTGGCGAAAACGACGTTTCCCACCTCAACTCGGGCGTTCGGCTTCATGTCTGCTACTCCTGCAAGATGTCTGACGGCGCCCTGTGACCAGGTCCGGACCGAATCGGGCGGTCTGCAGGCGCCAGGTCTTCCCGTCATGTCCCGGACAGCACGCTTTCAGGTACGCTACCGGATTTTGCTCCGGCGCTTGCGCCTCCGAACGCTCCTGAAACGGCCCCCCAAAGCGATGATCCGGCGAAACGCCGGATCATGCAATCCCCTTCCGTATGTCTCAGACCAGGCGAGACTGCTCCACCGCCGCGGCGATGAAGGAGGCGAACAGCGGATGCGGCTCGAACGGCCGGCTCTTGTACTCCGGATGGTACTGCACGCCGATGAACCACGGATGGTCCCGGTATTCGATCACCTCAGGCAGCACGCCATCGGGCGACATGCCGGAGAAGACCAGCCCCGCGGCCTCGAGCCGCTCCCGGTACTCGATGTTCACCTCGTAGCGGTGGCGGTGGCGCTCCGAAATCTCGGTCGTGCCGTAGATCTGCGCGACGCGGGAGCCTTCCAGAAGCTTCGCCTCATAGGCGCCCAGGCGCATCGTGCCGCCAAGGTTGCCGCTTGCCGCACGTTTCTCGAGCATGTTGCCGCGCAGCCACTCGGTCATCAGGCCCACGACCGGCTCATCCGTCGGGCCGAACTCGGTCGAGGACGCCTTGGTGATGCCGGCAAGGTTGCGGGCCGCCTCGATGCAGGCCATCTGCATGCCGAAGCAGATGCCGAAATACGGCACCTTGCGCTCGCGGGCGAATTTGGCGGCCATGATCTTGCCTTCCGAGCCGCGCTCGCCGAAACCGCCCGGTACGAGAATGCCGTGCACCTTCTCCAGATACGGAGCCGGATCCTCCTTCTCGAAGATTTCCGACTCGATCCACTCGAGATTGACGCGGATGCGGTTGGCGAGGCCGCCGTGCGACAGCGCCTCGATCAGCGATTTGTAGGCATCCTTGAGGCCCGTGTACTTGCCGACGATGGCGATCGTCACCTCACCTTCCGGATTGTGGATGCGCGAGGTCACCTCGTTCCAGCGCTCCAGACGCGGCTTCGGCGCCGGGTCGATACCGAAGGCGGCGAGCACTTCCGAATCCAGGCCTTCCTTGTGGTAGGCCATCGGCACGTCATAGATGTGCCTGACGTCGAGCGCCTGGATGACGGCGCTCTCGCGCACGTTGCAGAACAGCGAGAGCTTGCGGCGCTCTTCCTTGGGGATCGGACGGTCGGCGCGGACCAGAAGAATGTCCGGCGCAATGCCGATCGACTGCAGTTCCTTCACCGAATGCTGGGTCGGCTTGGTCTTGAGTTCGCCGGCCGCCGGGATGTAGGGCATCAGCGTGAGATGCACATAGACCGCGCCGCCGCGCGGCAGCTCGTTGCCGAGCTGGCGGATCGCCTCGAGGAACGGCATCGCCTCGATGTCGCCCACGGTTCCGCCGATCTCGATGAGAACGAAGTCGTAGTCCTCGTTGCCGTCGAGGATGAAGCTCTTGATCTCGTCGGTGACGTGCGGAATCACCTGAACCGTCGCGCCGAGGTAGTCGCCGCGCCGTTCCTTCTCGATGATGTTCTGGTAGATCCTGCCAGTGGTGATGTTATCGGAACGGACCGCCGAGCGCCCGGTGAAGCGTTCGTAGTGGCCAAGATCCAGGTCGGTCTCCGCTCCGTCATCGGTCACGAACACCTCACCGTGCTGGTAAGGCGACATCGTGCCGGGATCGACGTTGAGGTAGGGATCGAGCTTACGGATGCGAACACGGTATCCGCGTGCCTGCAGGAGCGCACCCAGCGCTGCCGCTGCTATGCCCTTGCCAAGGGAGGAAACCACGCCGCCAGTGATGAAAACATATCGCGCCATGGGAATTATCGCTTATCCGGACAGAGGTGATTTTGCCAGAACAAATTTAATGTCCCGGCCATTTTTCTGCGCATAACGGGTCTCTCCGCATACGCGCGCCCAAAGTGAACAGGACCGGACGTTGCCGGTCCTGCTCGTTTGATTCCGTTATTGGCCGTCGGGCCAGTCTTACTGCGCGTTCGGCACCTGCGGCTCGGCCGGAGCAGCCTCACCGGCCGGAACCTCGGCGGGCGCGCTCTCAGGCGCAGCTTCCGGTACTTCGGTAGGCGCCGGGCCAAGCAGGTCGAGGACGCCGCCGCGGCCCTCGCTCGAGGCCGGCTGATTGCTCTGAAGCTGGTCGAAGATGTCGGTCGGACGCTCCTGGTAACGGGCGAGCACCGAGAGGCCCAGCGAAGTCGCGAAGAAGAGAGCGGCGAGAATCGCCGTCGTGCGCGTCAGCGTGTTGGCTGCGCCGCGGGCCGTCATGAAGCCCGAGCCGCCACCGATTCCCAGACCGCCACCCTCAGAGCGCTGCAGGAGAACGGCGCCAACCAGAGCGACAACGATAAGCAGGTGAATGACAATGAGGATATTCTGCATCTTTCCTTCCGGCGGTCATGGGCTGATGCCATATGCGGACGCGGCTCAATACACGCGTTTCGCGGCATTTCCAAGCCCCGCGAACAGGATAACCATCCTTCGCCCCATTACAAGGCGCGGCGGCGGGATTGCACCTATGCGCCGCGCGCCGCCCCCGCGATGGCCAGGAAGTCAGCGGCCTTTAGGCTTGCGCCGCCGATCAGTCCGCCATCCACATTGGCGACCGATAGCAGATCGGCTGCGTTGTCGGGCTTCATCGAGCCGCCGTAGAGGATACGCACCTTTGCCGCCTCTTCGCTCAGCAGCCTGGCGAGCTCGGCGCGGATATGGGCATGGGCCTCGGCAACGTCGGGAATGGTGGGCGTGAGGCCGGTGCCGATGGCCCAAACCGGCTCGTAGGCGATCACGGTATTTGCAGCCGTCGCCTCCGCCGGAACCGAACCGGCGATCTGGCTGGAGAGAACCGTAAGCGTCTCGCCTGCCTCCCGCTGTTCGCGCGTCTCGCCGATGCAGATGATGGCGACGAGCCCCGCCTTCCAGGCCGCACGGGCCTTTGCAGCGACATCCGCGTCGGTCTCGCCGTGGTCGGCGCGGCGCTCGGAATGGCCGACGATGACGAAGGATGCGCCGCAGTCCTTGAGCATGGGCGCGGAAATGTCGCCCGTGTGCGCGCCGCTGTCCTTGGCATGGCAGTCCTGGCCGCCGGAAGCGACCGGCGAGCCAGCGAGAACCTTCGATGCCCGATCGAGCAGCGTAGCCGGCACGCAGATCAGTCCGTCCGCCTTCGCGCCTGAAGCTTCGGCGAAACCTGCGGCAATTGCCTGCAGTTCGCCAAGCGAGGCTCCTGTGCCATTCATCTTCCAGTTTCCGGCGATGAGCGGACGAATTCCTGGCGTCATGGGCTGCAACTCCTGATCAGCTAGCGGACAACTTGTCTGGTCACTATCAAAAAGGCATCACAAAGCAATCGACAGTGGCGAATAACGACGCTATTCCCAACAGTTGATCACCATAACCTCACAGCTGGCAAGAAACGTTTCCATGCTCGACAGTCTCCGCAACGCAGCCAACACCTGGATCGCAAAACTCCTGCTGGCCATTCTTGTCGTCAGTTTCGGCATCTGGGGCATTTCCGGACAGATGCTGATGGATCCGACCGGCGGATCGGTCGTGACCGTTGGCGGAACGAGCGTGTCGGCGATGGACTATCGACTGGCCTACGATCGGCGGGTCTCGGAGCTGTCGCGCCAGCTCGGCACGCAGCTGACGCGCGCCCAGGCGGAGGCCCTCGGTATCAGCGAGCAGGTTCTCTCGGAGGTCACGGTCGGCGCCCTGCTTGACGAAATGGCCCGCAAGATGGGCCTTGGCGTTTCCCGTGAGAGCATTGCGGAACTTGCGGCCGCCGATCCTGCCTTCAAGGGCCCGGACGGTCGCTTCAACGTCGCCCAGTTTGACTACATCCTCCAGCAGATCGGCATGACCCGCGACGCCTATCTGCGCAACCAGACGGCAGCCGCCCGCCGCCAGCAGATCGTCGACGCGCTGGCTACCGGCGTGAAGGCGCCCGACACCCTGCTTGCCAGCATGGCCCGCTATCGCGGCGAAGACCGCACGATTGAATACGTGGCCCTGCCGCGTTCGCTGGTGGAGCCGGTCGAGGCTCCGTCCGACGATGCACTCAAGGCTTATTTCGAGGAGCACAAGGCCGGGTACGCGGCTCCCGAGTACCGGACTATCAGCTTCGTGAAGCTGGAGCCGGAGGACATCGCCGATCCGGACGCGGTCTCCGATGAGGACATCGAGCGTTACTACGAGCAGAATCGCGCCAGCTACACGGTGCCGGAGCGCCGCACGATCGAGCAGATCAACTTCGACAGCGAGGAAGCCGCCAGCACGGCGGTCGAAAGCCTGAAGTCCGGCGTCACCTTCGAGGATCTGGTTCAGCTCCAGGGCAAGAAGCCCGAGGACGTGAACCTCGGCTCTCTCACCCATGCCCAGATCGCCGACAAGACCATCGCCGATGCGGCGTTCTCGCTTGCCGAGAACCAGGTGAGCGACATTGTGAACGGCATGTTCGGCCCGGTCATCCTGCGCGTCACCAAGATCGAGCCGGAGAAGGTAACGCCGCTCGCTGAGGTGAAGGACAGGATCCGCAAGGAACTCGCCATTTCCGACGCGACCCGGCAGATCCAGGACGCCTATGATGCCTACGAGGATGCGCGCGCCGGCGGCGCCACGCTTGCCGAAGCGGCCCAGAGCCTCGGCCTTCAGGTTCGCACCGTGAAGGCCATCTCGCGCGGCGGCGAGGACCAGAACGGCAATGTCGTCTCCGACCTGCCGGCCGCTCCACGCCTTCTCGCGGCAGCCTTCGAGACGGACGAAGGCATCGAGAACGCGCCCATCGACGTGGGCTCGCACGGCTATCTGTTCTACGAGGTGGACGAGATCATCCCCGCCCGTGATCGCACGCTCGACGAGGTGCGCGACCGCGTGGTCGCCGACTGGACCAGGGAGGAAGTCGCGAAGCGCCTGAAGGCCAAGGCCGAGGAGCTTGCCAAGGCGGTGCGCGACGGCACCAGGACGCTGGACCAGGTCGCCTCCGAGTTCGGTCTGGAGAAGATTACCAAGCGTGGTCTGAAGCGCGAGGCGAACGATCCCGACCTCGGCCGTCCGGGCGTTACCGCCGTGTTCGGCATCCCGCAGGGCTCCGTTGGCTCGTTTGCGAACCCGGCGGGAGACGACGAGTTCCTGTTCCAGGTCACGGAGGTCTTTCAGCCTGCTTCCGCCTCCGCGGAAAGCGTCCCGGCTGATGTCGCCAGGGCGGTCGGCAATACCATGACCCAGGATCTGCTGGTTCAGCTTGCCGCGCGCCTGCAGGCCGATCTGGGTGTCACGGTCAACCGGGCTGCGGTACAGCAGGCCCTCACCCTGTTCTGAGGTAAGTCATGGCTGATCTGAAGGCGCATATTGCGAAGGTGGCAACGGGTACGCCGCTGACCCACGAGGAAGCGCGCGAGGCCTTCGACATCATCATGTCCGGTGAGGCGACCCCGAGCCAGATGGGCGGCTTCCTGATGGCGCTGCGGGTGCGCGGCGAGACGGTGGCCGAAATCACCGGCGCGGTGGAGACCATGCGCGCCAAGATGCTGCGCGTCAGCGCGCCCGAAGGCGCCGTCGACATTGTCGGCACCGGCGGCGATGCCTCCGGCTCCTACAACGTATCCACCTGTGCCGCCTTCATCGTGGCAGGGTGCGGCGTGCCGGTGGCAAAGCATGGCAACCGCGCCCTCTCCTCGAAGTCCGGCGCGGCCGACTCGCTGGCCGCCCTCGGCGTCAACATCGAGCTGGGGCCGGATGAGATCGCGGCCTGCATTGCTGAAGCCGGCATCGGCTTCATGTTTGCGCCCATGCACCATTCAGCCATGCGCCACGTGGGCCCGACGCGCCTCGAGCTCGGCACGCGCACGATCTTCAACCTGCTCGGACCGCTCGCCAATCCGGCCGGAGCCAAGCGTCAGCTGCTCGGCGTGTTCGCGCCGCAATGGGTGGAGCCGCTCGCCCATGTCCTCCGCAACCTTGGCGCCGAGAAGGCCTGGGTCGTTCACGGTGACGGCCTCGATGAGATGACGACGACCGGCAAGACGCTGGTGGCGAGCCTCGAAAATGGCGAGGTGAAGACCTTCGAGATCACGCCGGAATCCGTCGGCCTCGCACAGGCCGACATGGCCTCGCTGCGCGGCGGTGACGGCGTCGCGAACGCCAAGGCGCTGCGCGCCGTTCTGGAAGGCGCCAGGAACCCCTACCGCGACATCGCGGTTCTCAATGCCGCGGGCGCGCTGGTGGTGGCTGACAAGGCTTCGAGCCTTGAGGAAGGCATCGCGATGGCGACGCAGTCGCTCGACACAGGCGCTGCCCTGCGCACGCTCGAGAAGCTCGTGGAGGTCTCCAACCGGAAAACGGCTGACTGAGGCCCTGCCCTTCACCGACGCAAACGACAACTGCCCGCTGCACTGGAAGGAGCATCTGATGGCGGACATTCTGCGCAAGATCGAAGCCTACAAGCGCGAGGAAATCGTTGCTGCCAAGGCCGCCCTCCCCCAGGCGGAACTGAAGGCGCGGCTGAAGGACGCCTCGCCCGTGCGCGGCTTCATGAATGCGCTGAAGGCGAAACAGGACCAGGGCGGCTTCGGTCTCATCGCCGAGATCAAGAAGGCTAGCCCCTCGAAGGGCCTTATCCGCGCCGATTTCGATCCGCCGGCGCTGGCGAAGGAGTATGAGCAGGGCGGCGCTGCCTGCCTTTCCGTGCTCACCGACGGCCCCTCTTTCCAGGGTGCGCCCGAGTTTCTGGTCCAGGCGCGGGCGGCCTGTTCGCTGCCAGCCATCCGCAAGGACTTCATGCTCGACACCTACCAGGTGCTGGAAGCCCGTCTGCTCGGCGCCGACGCGATCCTCATCATTATGGCGAGCGTCGATGACGACACGGCGCGCGCGCTGGAGGAAACGGCCTTCGAGCTCGGCATGGACGCGCTCATCGAGGTGCATGACGAGGAGGAACTGGAACGGGCGCTGAAGCTTTCCTCCCGCATGATCGGCATCAACAACCGCAACCTCAGAACCTTCGAGACGACGCTGGCCACGTCCGAGAGGCTCGCACCCATGATCCCGTCCGACCGGCTGATCGTCGGCGAAAGCGGCATCTTCACCCACGAAGACTGTCAGCGGCTTGCCAAGGTGGGCATTCGCAGCTTCCTCGTCGGCGAAAGCCTGATGCGCCAGCAGAACGTGGCGGAGGCAACGCGCAGCCTGCTGGGGCTCGCCCCGGCCGCCTGAAGGAGGGTTTTCATGTCCGCGGAGGAGGATAAGCGGCTTACCCATCTCGACGCCGAGGGCAAGGCCGACATGGTCGACGTGGGAGCCAAGGCGGATACGGAGCGCGTGGCGGTCGCGACCGGCTGCGTTCGGATGGCGCCTGAAACGCTGCAGGCCATTCTTGCCGGCAACGCGAAGAAGGGCGACGTGATCGGTGTGGCGCGCGTCGCGGGCATCATGGCAGCGAAGAGGACGAGCGACCTCATTCCGCTCTGCCACCCGCTTGCACTCACCAAGGTTTCCGTCGACATCGAGCCGGACGAGGCCCTGCCCGGCCTGCGGATCCGCGCCCTCGCCAAACTCACCGGCAAGACCGGCGTCGAGATGGAGGCGCTGACGGCTGTCTCCGTTACCTGCCTCACCATCTACGACATGGCCAAGGCGCTCGATAAGGACATGGTGATCGGGGAAATCCGGCTTGAGGAGAAGCTTGGCGGCAAGTCCGGCCACTGGAAGCGCGGGGAGCGGGACTGATGGCCCTGCTTTCTGTCGATGAGGCCCTCGAGCGCATCCTGGAGGGCGTGCAGCCCGTCTCCGCTGAAACCGTTCCGCTCGCCGAGGCCGTCGGCCGCGTTCTGGCTGCTCCGATTGAGGCGCGCCGCACGCAGCCGCCCTTCGACGCCTCGGCCATGGACGGCTACGCAGTGCGGGACGCCGATATTGCCAGCACGCCTGTCACCCTGAAGGTCATCGGCACTTCCGCCGCAGGCAAAAGATTCGACGGTGAAGTGACCGCCGGAACCGCCGTGCGCATCTTTACCGGCGCTCCGCTGCCGAAGGGCGCCACCACGATCGTTCTGCAGGAAAACGCCCGGGTCATCGACGAAGGCAGGATCGAGGCGCTGGAGCCTGCCGCCCCAGGCCGCCATATCCGCCGCGCGGGACTGGACTTTCGGTCTGGCGACACGGTGCTGGAAGCGGGCCGCACGCTCGATCCGGCGGCACTGTCCCTGGCGGCAGCGTCGGGCCATGCTCAGGTGCCGGTCATCCGTCGCCCGCTCGTGGCACTCATCGCCTCGGGCGACGAACTCGTGCCCCCGGAAGCCGAGCCGGGTCCGGATCAGATCATCGCTTCCAACAATTTCGGCGTCGCCGGCCTCGTCCAGCAGGACGGCGGCCGGGTGCTCGATCTCGGCATTGTGCCGGACGACCATGCGGGTTTCGCCGCCGCCGTGCGCCGCGCCCGCGAGGCGGGGGCCGACGTGCTGGTGACGCTAGGCGGCGCCTCCGTCGGCGACCGCGACATCACCCGCGAGGTGCTTGCCGCAGAGGGCATGGAGCTCTCCTTCTGGAAGATCGCCATGCGGCCGGGCAAGCCGCTGATCTTCGGACGCCTGGGCCGCATGTCCGTGCTCGGCCTGCCGGGCAATCCCGTCTCGAGTCTCATATGCGCCCACGTCTTCCTGCGGCCGCTCGTGCGCCGCCTCGGCGGACGGCTGCATACGCCTAACCTGCGCCAGGCGGAGCTCGGCGCCCCCATGCCCGCCAACGACGGCCGGCGCGACTATGTCCGCGCCACGGTGGTCCCCGGACCGGGCGGGCTCATCGCCACCCCCTTCCCCGTCCAGGACTCCTCCATGTTGAGCGTGCTTGCCGCCGCGAACGCGCTCATCATCCGCCAACCGCATGCGCCGGCGGCGGAGGCCGGCGAGCGCTGCCAGGTTCTCATGCTGCGTTAACGCCGCTCTAACCTTTCGCCCTGCAAGTTACCAGTTGCAGAACACATCCTGAACGTCTACGTTATGTTCTGGATTTGTTTTTACTTTGATTCAGGGGTTCGGAGCCGATGCTAACCCGCAAGCAGCATGAACTCTTGCTGTTCATTCACCAGTGTCTCAAGGAGACCGGCATCCCGCCTTCCTTCGACGAGATGAAGGAAGCTCTGGACCTCGCGTCAAAGTCGGGGATCCACCGCCTGATCAGCGCGTTGGAAGAGCGCGGCTTCATCCGCCGCCTGCCGAACCGCGCGCGGGCTCTGGAAGTCATACGCCTGCCGGATTCGATGATGCCGAACGTGCCGCCGCGTTCCCGGGGCTTCTCCCCCTCGGTCATCCAGGGCGGCCAGAGCCAGCCCGAACCGGCGCCGACGCCTTCGCGTGCCACGCCGGTTTCCAGCGAGACAAGCATATCCATTCCGGTCATGGGCCGCATCGCCGCGGGCGTGCCGATCGACGCCATTCAGCACGTGACCCACAGCATCGCCGTCCCGCCGGACATGATTTCCGGCGGCGAGCACTATGCGCTTGAGGTCAAGGGTGATTCGATGATTGAGGCCGGCATCTTCGACGGCGACACGGTGATCATCCGCCACACCCAGACGGCCAACCCGGGCGACATCGTCGTGGCGCTGGTGGACGACCAGGAGGCGACGCTGAAGCGCTTCCGCCGCAAGGGCGCCTCCATCGCCCTGGAGGCCGCCAATCCCGCCTATGAGACCCGCATCTTCCCGCCCCACCGCGTGAAGGTGCAGGGCAAGCTCGTCGGCCTCATCCGGCGGTATCACTGAGTGATGATGCGGCGGGGCCGCCGTCAGGCCCTGCCCTGCCCTGTTGCCTGTTGCGGTCATTTGCCATCAAGTGCTCTTGGCATCTGTCGAGACTGCCGCGCGGACCAAATCCTTGCGGAAGAGTCCGGAAAACGTCTCTGCCGCAATTGACGCAGCGGCTGAAGCAAGGGAAAAGGACCACAATGCGGACGTGGCGGAACTGGTAGACGCAAGGGACTTAAAATCCCTCGGGCTTCGCCCGTGCGGGTTCGACCCCCGCCGTCCGCACCAAGCCTTCAACATTGCCGCTGTATCTTGCCAGGCTGGACAAAAACCAGCCATCGTACCTGCCGTCAGGGCGGGTTATACGGCCATGTGCAACCTCTACACCTCCACAACGAACATTGAGGCGCTTCGCCAGCTCTCGCGCCTTCTGGACAGGCTGGCGGACCGGGCCTTCTTCAATGAGGAAAGCTTCGACGTCTATCCGAACCGGTTCGGTCCCGTCATACGCATGGTCGAGGGCGGGCCTGAGATGGTGCGCGCTCGCTGGGGCATGCCCTCTCCTCCCTCGATGCTCCAGGGCAAGGACTTCGACTATGGCATACCAACATCCGCAACACCGTCTCGCCCCATTGGCGTCCCTGGCTCTCACCCGGGCACCGATGCCTGGTGCCGGTGCTGAAATTCGCCGAGCCTGATCCCGCGCGCAAGCGGCCGGGCGAATGGACTCCGGACGCCTGGTTCGCGCGGCCGGACGGACGTCCCTTTTTCTTCGCCGGGCTCCGGACGCGCTGGACCGGAAAGCGCCTCGCGCGCGAGGAACCGGCCACCCACGAACTTTATGCTTTTCTTACCACCGCGTCGAACGCCCTTGTGGCGCAGGTGCACCCCAAGGCCATGCCAGTCATCCTCACCCGTGACGAGGAGATCGATATCTGGCTGCGCGCCCCTTGGGACGAGGCGCGGCACCTGCAGCGCCCTGCGGAGGAGAGCGACCTGATCATCCTGCCCGGCGAGAAGGACCGGCCCAAGCTGCCCTGACATGTTCAGCCTCGTGTGGCCCAAGCCAGCCTTTTCGCCGCTCTGTACGAAAGCCCGCAGCGGTTTCCCATCCGCGCGCCGGGGCGTGCTTGAAAAGCGCTACCTCTTGCCCGCAGCTAACGAGCAGGGCTACGGTCTTCCCCGGAGGATTTTGACCGACTCCAAAAGCTTCAACCTTCACATGAACGTGAAGATTCTAACTCACCTATTTGTTTTTTAAAACTTATCAAGGATCGAAATCTGATAGTCCGCGGAACTGATTTTGAGCGACCTGCACCTCCGGGAAAATCTGAACGTCTCCAATCATATGCTTCCTGCGGCCGGAAGGAGACGGTTCAGACCTGCTCGGAACCGGGCCTAGAGCCGTTCAAGGAAAGTGGAAACCGGTTTCTGTCCGGAACCATGACCAGCCGCTTACCTACAGCAGTTCAGTGTTTCGTAAAAAACTGAACTGCTCTTCTAGGCGGCTGCGCGCTTCCAGCCGAGCGCGAGCAGGCCGGCGCCGATCATCAGCGTGCCGCCCGTCCGATTGATAACGTGCTGGACGGTAGGATTGCCGATCCGCGAGCGGATGGCCGAGGCCATGAACGCGTACAGCGCCGCGTTCACCGTCGCGATGACGAGGAAGGTGACCTCCAGAATGACCATCTGCGGCAGCAACGGCGATGAAGGGTTCATGAACTGCGGCAGGAAAGCGACGAAGAAGACAATCGTCTTCGGGTTGAGCGCGGTTACCGCATAGGTGTGCAGGAAGATCCGGCCTGGCCGCAAGGTGGCAGCTGGGGCGTCGGGCGTCTCCCCCCTCTCCTCGCTCACCGGCGCGCACCAGAGCTTGATGCCAAGGTAGATCAGATAGGCCGCGCCGATCCACTTGAGCACGGTGAACAGCGTGGCCGAAGTGGCGAGCAAAGCGCCCAGGCCGAGCATCGAGCCCGTCATGGCGGTGAAGTCGCCGAGAGTCACGCCGGCGACCGTCGCAAAAGCGATTCTGCGCCCATGGCTCAGGGCGTAGGAGACCACCAGAAGAATGGTCGGTCCGGGGATGGCGACCACCACGGCAGACGCCGCCGCGAATGCAAGCCAGGTTTCAAGGGACATCGGGCACCTCGATGATCGGCGAGAAAAGGGTCGGCCTCTGCTGATCAGTTAACTAGAGAACCCGCAACAATTCAACCGCCGCCATCATGTCCCGCTTGCGAGCGGCAAGCCGTTGGGCGGCTTCGTAATCCTCGCCCCATTGGCTGGCGTTCCAGTCCTCGTCGATGTGGGCGGCCCTCCAGGCGTCCTCGGCATCGAGGAACCCGGCCTCGACCGCCAACGCCAGGATCGACGATCCCATCAGCGTCGTCATGACATGGAGGGAGGACAGACGGAACACCTCGCGCCGCTGCGCGAGATAGCTGCCGACCGCAGCAATGGTCTCGCGCGGTTGCTGCACGTGCATCACGCCTTCGGCGAGCACGAAGCGCGCACCGATCGTCCCCTCGATCCAGTCCAGCACCGGATCCCAGGCATCCCGCTGCATCTGCACAAGCCGCTCTGGCGACTCGGCGCGGTAGCAAAGCAGGTCGGACGAGGCATACCGCAGGATATCCTCGAGAACGGCCTGCGGGTCGCGCGCCACGCCGTCGATGGCGGTGTTGACGAGCCGCGTCACCGGCATGGTCATCGGATCGATCCGCTCGCCCTGCGCGGCATATTCGTCCGCCACGAGCCGCGCCATGCCTTCCCTGGGGAGAATGACTTCGGCTCCGCCGGGCGTACGTACGGTCTTTCCGTCGAGCAGCACCTTGAAGGCCCCCTCCTCGCCGCCCACCGTTACTTCCTTGTAGAAGCGCCGGGGCAGTTGCGGGCGCATGCTTTCCTGGGCGGCGCGGATCGGGTCCGGCTGGCGCCCCTGTTCGAGATCGTTCAGAAGTTCACGCATGTCATTCATATAGGCGGCGGCGTTGGCGCGGCCACCTTCCCTTCATTCTTCTTCGGCCGAAGCCTCGTCGAAGCTGAGCAGGTTCCAGCTCTGCTTCATGTGCGGCGGCAGCTCGGCCGTCACGTCAATCACGCCCTTGCCGGGATCCGGATGCGGGATCACGATGCGCCGGGCATGGAGATGCAGCCGGTTCTGGATTCCGCCCGGGAGCTCCCAGTTGTGATCCGCGACGAAATACTTGGGGTCCCCGATAATTGGGCAGCCGATATGCGTCGTATGCACGCGCAGCTGGTGCATGCGGCCGGTCTGCGGCTCCAGTTCGAGCCATGACAGCGCCTGCCCGGCCTGCTCCACCACCCGGTAGAGCGTGACGGCGTGCTCCGCCCCTGGCTCGCCATGCTTGGCGATCCGCATCTTGTCACCGTCCGGGGTGGCCTCGCGCAGCAGCCAGGTCGAGATCTTGCCTTCCCGCTTGCGCGGCACGCCCTTCACCAGCGCCCAGTAGACCTTCTTGGTCTCGCGCTCGCGGAAGGCTTCCGTAAGCTTCACCGCCGCAAGCCGCGTGCGCGCCACGACGAGCACGCCGGACGTGTCGCGGTCGAGCCTGTGCACGAGGCGCGGTTTCTCGCCCTTCTTGTTGCGCCAGGCTTCGAGCATGCCGTCCACATGCCGGTTGACTCCCGAGCCGCCCTGGACGGCGAGGCCCGCCGGCTTGTTGAAGACGAACACCTTGTCGTCCTCGTAGAGCAGCATCTGCGCCAGCACTTCGGCGTCGCCGCGGTCGCGAATCGTACGGCTCGTCATGGGCTGCGCGCCCTTGCGGTCGATACCGAGCGGCGGCACGCGAATGATCTGGCCGGGCTGCACGCGCGTGTCCGTTTTCACGCGACCGCCATCGACCCGGATCTGGCCCGTGCGCAGGAGCTTCTGCAGCTGCCCGAACGCGAGCCCCGGATAATGTACCTTGAACCAGCGATCGAGCCGCATGCCCGCCTCGCTGTCTTCCACCTTGATCTGTTCTATGCCTGCCATGTCTTCACCATTTCGGCGGGCATACCATTAGAAAACGCTTCTTGCGAGCCACAATCCCGCAAACAGGAAAAGAATGGCCCCTAATACGCTAGCCAGCACGTAGGCAGCCGCAAGAGACACCGCCCCGCGCTCCCACAGCAGCGTCGCATCCAGAGAAAACGCCGAGAAGGTGGTGAACCCGCCGAGAATCCCGGTTGCCAGGAACAGCCTCAATTCCTGCCCGCTGCCCGCGGCCCGCTGCGCGAGCCAGCCGGCGATGAGGCCCATGGCGAAGCTTCCCGCCAGATTGACCGTGAACGTGCCCCACGGGAACGCAACACCGAGCAGCCGCGCCGCGCCGACATTCGTCAGGTGCCGCAGCCCGGCGCCGATTCCGCCGCCCAGACAGACCAGAAGCAGGTGGTACAGGATGGCTGTCCCTTTCCTTGTCCAGATCGCCGTGTTGCCCGTCTCAGCCCCTGCCGGACCGCTCGCGCCGGAGCCGCGCCCAGTAGTCGAGCCGCTTGCGGATCTCCCGTTCGAAACCGCGCTCGGGCGGATTGTAGTAGGTCTGCCGCCCCATGGCCTCCGGGAAATAGTCCTGGCCCGAGAACGCATCCGGCATGTCGTGGTCGTACTGGTAGCCCTCGCCGTAGCCGGTTTCCGTCATGAGCTTGGTCGGCGCGTTGAGGATATGCTTGGGCGGCAGCAGCGATCCGTGTTCCTTGGCCGACCGCATGGCGGCTTTGAACGCCGTGTAGACCGCATTCGACTTCGGCGCCGTGGCGAGATAGACGCAGGCCTGCGCCAGTGCAAGCTCGCCTTCCGGAGAACCCAGATAGTCATAGGCGTCCTTGGCCGCGTTGGCGATGACAAGCGCCTGCGGATCGGCGAGGCCGATGTCCTCCACCGCCATGCGCACGAGCCTGCGGCCGATGTAAAGCGGATCCTCGCCTGCGTCGAACATGCGGCAGAGGTAATAGAGCGCGGCGTCCGGGTCCGATCCGCGCACCGACTTGTGGAGTGCGGAGATCAGATTGTAGTGCCCGTCCTGGCTCTTGTCATAGATCGGCGCGCGCCGCTGCACGATCTTCTGAAGGGTTTCCGCGTCGAAGGTCTCGCCCGGGCGCGCCGCGCGCCAGACCTCTTCGGCAAGCGTCAGCACCGCGCGCCCGTCCCCGTCCGCCATGCGGATCAGCACGCCGCGCGCCTCTTCGGTGAGCGGCAGTGCCTTGCCCTCTTCCTTCTCCGCGCGCTGGAGCAGCTTCTCGAGGCTCTCCGCGTCATGCGGCTTGAAGTTGAGCACGCGCGCGCGCGACAGCAGCGCCGCGTTAAGCTCGAAGGATGGATTTTCCGTCGTCGCGCCGATCAGCACGACCGTTCCGTCTTCCATGACCGGCAGGAAGGAATCCTGCTGCGCGCGGTTGAAACGATGGATCTCATCCACGAACAGCAGCGTCTGCCGCCCCTGCTGGCGCCGCAGCCGGGCCGCGTCGAACACCTTCTTGAGGTCCGCAACACCCGAAAAGATCGCCGAGATCTGCTCGAAGGCGAGCGAGGTCTCGTTGGCGAGCAGCCGCGCGACGGTGGTCTTGCCCGTGCCGGGCGGCCCCCAGAAGATGAGCGAGCCCAGCGAACCGGAGTTGATCATGCGCGTGAGCGTTCCGTCGGGACCGGTGAGATGCTCCTGCCCTACGACGTCGGCGAGCCGGGTCGGCCGCAGCCGGTCGGCCAGCGGCTTTCCTGGCGTCTGGTTCGCTGTTCCTGCGGTCTGGTCGAAAAGGTCAGCCATGTATCAGTAACGCAAGATCTGTTCGATGATCCGCCCGCCCCGGTCGATCGCAAAGCGCCACATGCGCCCGTCGCCCTCGGCGATCCGCTTCAGCTGTTCGGCCGAGGTGATCGTCTCGCCGTTGAGCTCGCGGATGATGTCGCCGGGCCTCAGGCCCACGCGCGCGGCCGGCGAATTGCGGGCAATGTCCGTTATCACGACTCCGGTGCGATTGACAGGCAGACGCATCCGCTGGATGAGCGCGGGAGTGAGATCCGAGACCTTGGCCCCGGCGAAGGGCCCGCGTCCCTCGATCAGGAGTTCGACGCCCTGGCCCTCCGAAGCCTTCTCGATCAAGAGCGAAAGCGTTTTCGTCTCGCCGTTGCGCAGTACATCGATCCTCGCCGTCGAACCGAGCGGCAGCGTGGCCAGGCGATAGTCCAGGCTCTCTGGCGTGTCCACCTGCTTGCCGTCGACGGATACCACGATGTCGCCAGGTTCGATGCCCGCCTTTTCCGCGGGGCTGTCCTTGGCGATGTTGGTGATCAGCGCCCCGGCCGGGCGCGTCATGCCGAGCGCGTGGGCGATGTCCTGCGTCACGCGGTCCACATCCACTCCGATATAGGGCCGCTCGAAATGGTCGAGCCCCTTCTTGGCCGATTCCACGACCGCCCGCACCAGATTGGCGGGAATGGCAAAGCCGATGCCGATCGAGCCGCCCGAACGGCTGTAGATGGCCGTGTTGATGCCGATCACCTCACCGGCCATATTGACCAGCGCGCCGCCGGAATTGCCGGGATTGATCGCGGCGTCCGTCTGAATGAAATAGCCCACGTCGCCGATGCCGCCGAGCGAGCGCGCGACAGCAGAAACGATCCCGCTGGTGGTCGTCTGGCCCACGCCGAACGGATTGCCGATGGCAAGCACCAGGTCGCCCACTTCGAGCGCGTCCGAGTCGCCGAGGGCGGCGGCCGGAAACTTCTCGTCCGCCTCCACCTTGAGCACCGCAAGATCGAGCCCCTCGTCCTGCAGCACGATCTTGGCGGCAAACTCCCGCCCGTCGGCGAGAGCCACGCGCACCTCGTCCGCGCCGCTGATCACGTGGTAGTTGGTGACGACGAAGCCGCTTGCGTCCACCAGCACGCCGGAGCCCAGCGAGGATTGCACGCGGGGCGGCATCTGCGGGAAGGAGAAGAACCGCTCGAAGAAAGGATCGCCCATGAACGGCGAGCGTACCTCCACCCGCGTCGAGGCATAGACGTTGACCACCGCCGGCGCGATCTTCTTCACCAGCGGCGCGTAGGAAAGCAGCACTTCCTCGTTGTTGAAGGGAACCTTCCGCTGAACCGGCTGCTCCGTGGACGCTGTCCCGCGCAGGAGCTGTGAAAGCGTGTCGCGCACGCTCTCCTGGGCCTCAGCGGCCAGCGGCGCGAAAACGAATGATGCGATCAACAGAGTACCAACGAAACGCCTGAACATCATGCAATGCCTCACGACTATCGAAGCGGCTCACAAGGCCGGTGCGCGCACGGGGCGTTCCCGCCATTTCCCCGAACAAGCGCGGTCTGGATGAACCCGGAACACGATACTGCCGCTTGTCTCCCATAAGAATGTGTATAAGAAAAGGAAACGGCCTTTCCCCCGCATTTTGCGCCGGGGTGCCACAGGATTTCAAACCCGTCTCATCCATTCCGGTTCAGCTCTCCCGCACGCCGAGGTCTTTCATGGCCCTTTCCTACATTGCGCCGATCGTCCTGCTTGCAATCTCCAACGTCTTCATGACCTTTGCCTGGTACGGACACCTTAAGTTCACCGGCAAGCCGCTGTTCCTGGTGATCGTGGCGAGCTGGGCCATAGCCTTCATCGAATACTGCTTCGCGGTCCCGGCGAACCGTATCGGCCACAGCGTCTACAGCGCGGCAGAGCTCAAGACGATGCAGGAGGTCATCACCCTGTGCGTCTTCGCCGTGTTCTCCGTGCTCTACCTGGGCGAGCAGATCACGATCAATCACGTCATCGGTTTCGGACTGATCTGCCTCGGCGCCTTCTTCATCTTCAAGGGGCCGCTGTAAGCCCTCTGGCCCCCCACGGCCAGCACCTGCAGTACCCTCACCACAGGCTTCCAGAGCATCATCTCGCGTTGTCGAAGGATGAGGAGGCAAAGCCTATGCGCAACATCGAGGGAAAAGACCGGCCCGCCGTTGGACGGGATCACCACCAAACCGTTGCAGGCTGCCTCACCCGACCCCGCTGCGCCCGCCGTGACAAACTTCCCGCTTGTCCCCCCTCCCTTCGCCAAGCCCGGCGTCAACAGGTTGCCGTTTCGACAGGCTCAGCATGAGGATTCCGGAAAACAAAACGGCCCCGGGAAACCCCGAGGCCGTTCCGTAGATCAGTTTCAGCGTAAGGCTTACGCGGCCTGCTCTTCGGCGGCGCGCTCGGCCTCGACGCGGGCGCGGTCGGCGGCGCCCTTGGCGGCCGGATCGCGGTCAACGAACTCGATCACGGCGAGCGGCGCGTTGTCACCGTAGCGGAAGCCCGCCTTCATGATGCGCAGGTAGCCGCCATTGCGGGAGGCGTAGCGCGGGGCGAGCGTCTCAAACAGACGGCGGACTGCATTCTCGTTGCGCAGGGCCGAGATGGCCTGACGGCGGGCATGCAGGTCACCGCGCTTGCCGAGGGTGACGAGCTTCTCCACGATCGGGCGGAGATCCTTGGCCTTCGGCAGGGTCGTGACGATCTGTTCGTGCTCGATGAGCGAAGCCGCCATGTTGGCGAACATGGCCTTGCGGTGGCTAGAGGTTCGGTTCAGCTTGCGGCCGCTGTTTCCGTGGCGCATTGCTTGTTCTCCTTATATCCCTGCGGACGCGGTCCGCGGGTTAATACTGGTCTTCGTAGCGCTTGGCGAGCTCTTCGATGTTCTCCGGCGGCCAATCCGGCACTTCCATGCCGAGGTGCAGGCCCATCGACGCAAGCACTTCCTTGATTTCGTTGAGCGACTTGCGACCGAAGTTCGGAGTGCGCAGCATTTCCGCCTCGGTCTTCTGGATCAGGTCGCCGATGTAGACGATGTTGTCGTTCTTGAGGCAGTTTGCCGAGCGGACCGACAGCTCCAGCTCGTCGACCTTCTTGAGCAGCGCCGGGTTGAAGGCGAGCTCGGTCGGCTGCTCCGCCGGCTGCTCCTTCTGCGGCTCCTCGAAGTTGACGAAGATGGACAACTGGTCCTGCAGGATGCGGGCTGCGAAAGCCACGGCGTCCTCGCCGCTGACGGAACCGTCCGTCTCGACGGTCAGCGTGAGCTTGTCGTAGTCGAGAACCTGACCTTCACGGGTGTTCTCCACCTTGTACGACACACGCTTGACCGGCGAGTAGAGAGCGTCGACCGGAATGAGCCCGATCGGAGCGTCCTCGACGCGGTTGCGGTCCGCAGGCACGTAACCCTTGCCCGTGTTGACCGTGAACTCCATGCGGATTTCCGCATTCTGGTCCAGCGTGCAAAGCACGTGGTCCGGGTTCAGGATCTCGATATCGCCCGTCGTCTGGATATCGCCGGCGGTCAGCACGCCCGGGCCCTGCTTGCGCGCAACCATGCGCTTCGGGCCGTCGCCTTCCATCTTGATGGCGATCTCCTTGATGTTCAGGATGATGTCGGTGACATCCTCGCGAACACCCGGGATCGACGAGAACTCGTGCAGAACACCGTCGATCTGCACTGCCGTCACCGCTGCACCACGCAGCGAGGACAGCAGGACGCGACGCAGGGCGTTGCCCAGCGTCAGACCGAAACCGCGCTCCAGCGGTTCAGCAACCAGGACCGTTTGCGTACGGCCGTTGGAAGTGAACTCGACCTTGTTCGGCTTGATGAGTTCCTGCCAGTTTTTCTGGATCATGGATTGTTCCTTCCGTTACCCTGCACCATCCAATCGTGCAGGCGTTCTGGAAGCTGCGGTGGCGGGATGCCACCGTCAGCAAAAGCCTTTAGACGCGGCGCTTCTTGCGCGGACGGCATCCGTTGTGCGGGATCGGCGTCACGTCGCGGATCGCGGTAATGGTGAAGCCTGCAGCCTGAAGCGCGCGGAGGGCAGACTCACGGCCAGAACCGGGACCGCAAACCTCAACCTCCAGCGTGCGCATTCCGTGCTCCATCGCCTTGCGTGCACAATCTTCGGCGGCGACCTGTGCAGCAAAGGGGGTCGACTTGCGCGAGCCCTTGAAACCCTGTGCACCAGCAGACGACCAGGCAATCGCGTTGCCCTGTGCGTCCGTAATGGTGATCATCGTGTTGTTGAACGTCGAGTTCACGTGAGCGACGCCCGACGAAATGTTCTTGCGCTCTCTGCGACGGATGCGCGCGGCTTCCTTGGCCATATCAGTCCTTTCACCGATCTCTACGCCGCCGTAATTCCAGCGGCTACACCTTCAACAGACGGAGGAACCTGCTCACCCTCAGGCTGCGGCTCCCTGCCCCGTCCGCATGATTACTTCTTCTTGCCCGCGATGGGCTTCGCCGGACCCTTCCGGGTGCGGGCGTTCGTGTGCGTACGCTGGCCGCGGACCGGCAGGTTGCGGCGATGGCGCAGACCGCGGTAGCAGCCCAGGTCCATCAGGCGCTTGATGTTCATCGACACTTCGCGACGCAGGTCACCCTCGACCTGGTAGTCGCGGTCGATTGTCTCGCGGATGGCGAGCACTTCAGCGTCGGTCAGCTGGTGAACGCGCTTGTCTTCCGGAATGTTGCACTTCGTGATGATTTCACGGGCGAACTTCGGTCCGATGCCGTGAATGTACTGCAGCGCGATGATCACGCGCTTTGCTGTCGGAATGTTGACGCCAGCTATACGGGCCACGTCGTATCTCCTTGGTTCTTCTTTTTCGCCGCCGTTTTCGACAAATTATTGCATCCAGCCGAACAAGACAAAAGCGTTCAGCTCGGCCAATGCACTTTGACCGACGCCGACCGCCATCAAAATCCAGCGAATTGGCGCCGTCTTGACGGATTCTCCCGGAAAAGTCAACTCCCCCGGGGTCCGCACCTCATGTAGCAGCCAATGCCGCCACGATTTCGTGTCACTCCTTGTCAGGAACGACTGGTTATACCGGTCATACCGCCTTCAGGATGTTGGCGATCGCTTCCGTCACTTCCGGAACGGACGCCATGCCATCCACCGAGCGAAGCTTCCCCTTCGCATAGTAGTAGCCGATCAGGGGAGCCGTCTTCTTGTAGTACTCGCGCAGGCGCTCCTCGAACACTTCCGCATTGTCGTCCTTGCGCACCGGCTGTCCGGCCGCCCTCGCCTCTTCCGCGCGTTTCAGAATGCGGTTGACGAGGATCTTGTCATCGACGACGAGTTCGATCACCGCGTCCAGCTTCGATCCGCGCTCGGCGAGCATCTTCTCGACGGCATCGGCCTGCGCAAGGGTCCGCGGATATCCGTCGAGGATGAAGCCGTTCGCGCAATCAGGCTGCTCGATGCGCTCGGCGACGATCGCGTTCACGATGTCGTCGGACACCAGCTCGCCGGCATCCATGACAGCCTTGGCCCGCTTGCCGACTTCGGTTCCGGCCTGGACCGCCGCGCGAAGCATGTCACCGGTCGAAAGCTGGGGGATTCCGTACCGCTCGACCAGGATCTGAGCCTGAGTACCCTTGCCCGCGCCAGGCGGACCCAGAAGAATGAGTCTCATCGACCTCTCTTTCCTCCCCGAAGTTTCGACTTCTTGATCAAACCCTCATATTGGTGGGCGATCAAGTGGCCCTGAATCTGCGCAACCGTGTCGAGCGTGACGCTCACGACGATCAGCAGGGAGGTACCACCGAGATAGAACGGCACGCCGGTCGCGGAAATCAGGAATTCCGGAAGCAGACACACACCGACCAGGTAGAGGGCGCCGATCACGGTGATACGGGTCAGAACGTAGTCGATGTACTCAGCGGTGCGCTCACCCGGACGGTACCCGGGAATGAAGCCCGAATGCTTCTTCAGCTGCTCGGCGGTGTCCTTCGGGTTGAAGACGATCGCCGTGTAGAAGAAGGCGAAGAAAATGATCAGCGCGGCGTACAGGATCATGTAGAGCGGCTGACCGTGGCCGAGCGTGGCAAGCACCGTGGCAGCCCAGCCCGGAAGCTGCGTCGTGTCGGTGAAGCCGGCGAGCGTGGCCGGCAGCAGCAGCAGCGACGACGCGAAGATCGGCGGAATGACGCCGGCCGTGTTGAGCTTCAGCGGCAGGTGCGACGTGTCGCCCTGGAACATCCGGTTGCCGATCTGACGCTTCGGGTACTGGATGAGCAGTCGGCGCTGCGCGCGCTCGAAGAACACGATGATGGCGATGACCGCGATGGCGATGAAGATGATCCCGAGGATCAGACCGGTGGACATCGCGCCCGTGCGGCCGAGCTCGAGCGTGCCGGCGATGGCCGACGGCAGGCCGGCGACGATACCGGAGAAAATGATGAGCGAAATGCCGTTGCCGATGCCGCGGGCGGTGATCTGTTCGCCCAGCCACATCAGAAACATGGTGCCGCCAAGCAGCGTGATGACGGCGGAAATTCGGAAGAACCAGCCCGGATCCGTCACGATGTTCGAGCCGCTCTCAAGTCCGACGGCGATACCATACGCCTGGACGATAGCGAGAATGACGGTTCCGTACCGGGTGTACTGGTTGATGACCTTGCGGCCCTGCTCGCCTTCCTTCTTGAGCTGCTCAAGCGTCGGAATCACGCTCGTCAGCAGCTGCATGATGATGGAGGCGGAAATGTAAGGCATGATGCCCAGAGCGAAGATCGCCATGCGCTCGACGGCACCACCGGCGAACATGTTAAACATGCCGAGAACGCCGCCGGACTGCTGCTGGAACGCCTGCGCGAAAGCATCTGGGTTGATGCCAGGCAACGGGATATAGGTGCCGAGACGATAGACCAGCAAGGCGCCCAGCGTGAACCAGATGCGCTTCTTGAGATCTTCTGCCTTGGCAAACGCAGAGAAATTGAGATTGGATGCTAGTTGCTCGGCTGCAGAGGCCATGCAGTTCTCTCCGCTTCTTCACGCACGCTCTACGGCGGCGGTGAATTCTTGGACGCCGGTAAAGCTCATACGCCGGAGTTAACCTGCGCTACAAACCGGATACCCGCCCTTGCTCTTGAAACGATGCCGGACGACTCTCTTCGGCCAGCAAATTGTCGAGATAGGACCGGAGCGGTAAAGATGCAAGCGGTGCCTTCCGACACCGCTTGCATATTGTTCTGGATTACGCAGCCTTCTCGGGCAGTTTGACCGATCCGCCGGCCTTTTCGATCTTCTCGATCGCCGACTTGGTGGCGTAGGCAACCTCGAGCGTGATCTTCGCCGTCAGTTCGCCGTTGCCAAGCACCCGCACACCATCCTTGGCGCGGCGAATGACGCCGGCCTCGACCAGAGCGGCAGTGTCGATCGTCTTGGATGCGTCCAGCTTCTTGGCGTCAATCGCGGCCTGGATGCGGCCGAGGGACACCTCGTTGTAGTCGCCACGGAAGACATTCACGAAACCGCGCTTCGGCAGGCGGCGGTACAGCGGCATCTGGCCGCCTTCAAAGCCGTTGATCGAAACGCCGGAGCGGGACTTCTGGCCCTTCACGCCGCGGCCGCCAGTCTTGCCGAGGCCGGAACCGATACCGCGACCCACGCGCTTGCGGGAGTGGGTGGCGCCTTCAGCATCCCTGAGTTCGTTGAGCTTCATTGTTCTAATCCCCGATCTCTCAGGCTTCCTCGACAACGCGAACCAGGTGGCTCACGCTGGCAATCATGCCACGTACCGCCGGAGTGTCTTCCAGCGTGACACGGCGGTGCATCTTGTTGAGCCCCAGACCGATCAGCGTAGCGCGCTGAACCTTGGGGCGGCGAATGGGGCTGCCGATCTGCTCGACGGTGATCGTCTTGCCCTTCTTTTTCTCTGCCATTTTCGTCATCCTCTACCTGCGGCCGAGACTGCCGGAGCGGCAGTCACCGCGCGGATTGCCCTACTCGTCCGAACCCGCGGCAGCGCCACGGCGCGCCTGAAGAACGGAGTACTTGATGCCACGCTGCGCGGCGATGTCCTTCGGATGGACCTGGCGCTTCAGCGCGTCGAACGTCGCACGCACCATGTTGTAGGGGTTGGAGGAACCGAGCGACTTGGAGACAACGTCCTGCACGCCGAGCACCTCGAAAACCGCGCGCATCGGACCACCGGCGATGATACCGGTACCAGGCTTCGCGGAGCGCATCAGCACCTTGCCTGCGCCGTGCGAGCCCTCAACGTCGTGATGGAGCGTACGGCCTTCGCGCAATGGCACAAAGATCATGTCACGCTTGGCAGCCTCGGTAGCCTTGCGGATGGCTTCCGGCACTTCACGTGCCTTGCCATGACCGAAACCGACGCGGCCCTTCTGGTCGCCGACGACGACGAGAGCTGCAAAACCGAAACGGCGGCCACCCTTGACCACCTTGGCCACACGATTGATGTGGACCAGCTTGTCGACGAGCTCGCTGTCGCGCTCTTCGCGCTGACGGCGCTCGTCCTTACGTCCTTGCTGTGCCATTGCCCTTTTCCTTGTTCTTTTCCGGAAGCACGGTTTCTACAGTAAAAGCCCCCGCGCGAAATCATCGCGCGGGAGCAGCGAAATCAGAACTCCAGGCCACCCTCGCGGGCTGCGTCGGCCAGAGCCTTCACGCGGCCGTGGTAGATGTAGGCGCCACGGTCGAACACGACCTTCGTGACCCCAGCCTTCTTGCCACGCTCGGCGATGAGTTTGCCGACCGCAGCAGCGGCTGCGACGTCCGCGCCGGTCTTCAGCGTGCCGCGCAGATCCTTGTCGAGCGTCGACGCGGCGGCCAGCGTGTGGCCCTTCGTGTCGTCGATCAGCTGGGCATAGATGTTCTTGGAAGAACGGTACACCGAAAGCCGGATGCGGCCATTGGCGACCGACTTCAGTTTGCGACGGACGCGCCCGGCACGTCGCGTAGCGGAATCCTTCGACACCATGGCTCGATCCTTACTTCTTCTTGCCTTCCTTGCGGAAGATGGTTTCTTCCGCGTACTTCACGCCCTTGCCCTTGTAGGGTTCCGGACCGCGGTAAGCGCGGATCTCGGCCGCAACCTGGCCGACGACCTGCTTGTCGATACCGGAGACGACGATTTCCGTCGGCTTCGGGCAGGTAATCGTGATGCCCTTCGGCGGCACGTAGGTGACATCGTGGCTGAAGCCCAGCGACAGCGAGAGATTGCTGCCCTGCATGGCGGCGCGGTAACCGACGCCGTTGATCTCAAGGCGGCGCTCGAAACCGGTCTTCACGCCCTGCACGATGTTGTTGATCTGCGAACGGGTCATGCCCCACTTCGCACGAGCGTCCTTCGACTCGTCGCGAGGCTCGACAACGACGGCGCCGTCCTCGACCTTCACGTTCACCTGTTCGGTAAAGACGAACTGAAGCTCGCCCTTCGGTCCCTTTGCCGTGATCGTCTGACCGTTAACCGTAGCGGTCACGCCTTCCGGCAACGAAATCGGCTTTTTGCCTATACGAGACATATCTTGCCCTCGTTCCTTCTTACGTTTCCGCTAGATCAGAAAATCTTGCAGAGAACCTCTCCGCCGACGTTCTTCTCGCGAGCTTCATGGTCGGCCATCACGCCCTTCGGGGTCGAAAGGATGGCGATGCCCAGACCGTTTGCCACGCGCGGAATGCCGTTCACGCCCACGTAGACGCGACGACCAGGCTTGGAGACGCGGACGATCTCGCGGATGACGGGCGAACCCTCGTAGTACTTCAGCTCGATGTTGAGCTCGGCCTTGCCGTTCTCGTATTCGACGCGGCTGTAGTCGCGGATGTAGCCTTCCGCCTTGAGCACATCGAGAACCCGGGCGCGCAGCTTGGACGCAGGCGTCGTGACCGTGCTCTTCTTGCGGCCAAGAGCGTTGCGGATGCGGGTCAGCATATCGCCGATAGGATCATTAACGGACATTACATGCCTCCCCAATTACCAGCTGGACTTCACGAGGCCCGGAATCAGGCCGCGGCTGCCAAGCTCGCGAAGCGCGATACGCGACATTCCGAGCTCGCGGTAGTAACCACGCGGACGACCCGTCACTTCGCAGCGGTTGCGGATGCGAGTCTTCGACGAGTTGCGCGGAAGGGCGGCAAGCTTGAGCTGCGCCTTGAAGCGCTCCTCCATCGGCCTGCTCTTGTCCATCACGATCGCCTTGAGCGCGGCACGCTTCGAAGCGTACTGGGCGAGCAGCTTCCTGCGCCTCTTGTTCTTCTCGACTGCGCTAACTTTTGCCATTTAAGCGTTCCTTCTTCTCGCCTGCCGTTACTGCCGGAACGGGAAGTTAAAGGCCTTCAACAGGGCGCGAGCCTCGTCGTCGGTCTTTGCAGTCGTACAGACGATGACGTCCATTCCCCAGATCTGATCTACCTTGTCGTAGTTGATCTCCGGAAAAATAATGTGCTCCTTGATGCCGAAGGCGTAGTTGCCGCGGCCATCGAAGCTCTTCGGGTTCAGGCCGCGGAAGTCGCGGACGCGCGGAAGAGCGATGTTGACCAGGCGGTCAAGGAACTCATACATGCGGTCACCGCGCAGGGTGACCTTGGCGCCGATCGGCATGCCCTCGCGGACCTTGAAGCCAGCGATGGACTTGCGGGCGCGCGTCACGACGGCCTTCTGGCCGGCGATGAGCGAAAGATCTTCGGCAGCGACCGACGGCTTTTTGGAGTCGCCAGTAGCCTCGCCGACGCCCATGTTCAGCACGACCTTCTCGATGCGCGGAACCTGCATCGGGTTGGCATACTTGAAGGTGTCCGTAAGCTGCTTGCGGACGACCTCTTCATAGTGAACCTTGAGACGGGCCTTGTATTCGGTGTTAGCCATCGATCACTTCTCCTGAGCGCTTGGCCACACGTACCTTCTTGCCATCCTCGAGGATGCGGAAACCGACGCGGGTCGGCTTGCCATCCTTCGGGTCGGCAAGCGCCAGGTTTGAAACGTGAATCGGCGCTTCCTTCGTGATAATGCCGCCCTCGGTCTGGGCGGTCTGCTTCTGGTGGCGACGCACCAGGTTGATGCCGCGAACGAGAGCCTTGGCCTCCTTCGGCATCATCTTGATAACTTCGCCCGTACGACCCTTGTCACGGCCGGTGAGCACGACGACCTTGTCGCCTTTCTTGATCTTCTGCATCAATCCGGCTCCTAAAGCACTTCCGGCGCCAGCGAAATGATCTTCATGTGGTTCTTGGCGCGCAGCTCGCGGGGAACCGGTCCGAAGATACGGGTGCCGATCGGTTCTTTCTTGTTGTCGATGAGCACGGCAGCGTTCGTGTCAAAGCGGATGACGCTTCCGTCAGGACGACGGATGTCCTTGGCGGTGCGCACGACAACCGCCTTCATAACGTCACCCTTCTTTACGCGGCCGCGCGGGATCGCTTCCTTGACGGAGACAACGATGATGTCTCCAACCGAAGCATACTTCCGCTTCGAGCCGCCAAGCACCTTGATGCACATGACACGACGGGCGCCGGAATTGTCCGCCACGTCGAGGTTTGTTTGCATCTGAATCATGATGGCCGCCTTCTTATTATGACTAATGGAAAGCGGGCCTTTCGGCCCCTTTCCTCTCCTTCAGTACCGACTCAGGCGCTTCTTATGCCTGAGAATGGTTCGTGATGACAACCCAGGTTTTGTCCTTGGAAATCGGACGCGACTCCTGGATCGTGACGATGTCGCCGATCTTGCAAGTGTTGTTCTCGTCGTGCGCCTTGTACTTCTTCGACCGGCGCACGGTCTTCTTGAGCAACGGGTGCGTGAAACGGCGCTCAACGCGAACAACAACCGTCTTGTCGGCCTTGTCGCTAACTACCGTGCCCTGCAATACGCGCTTTGGCATTGTTATCCTCAGGCTTTGATGCCGGCCGACTTCTTCTCGGCCAGGATTGTGAGAATGCGCGCAATGTCCCGGCGAACCTCTCGCACACGCGCGGTTTTTTCGAGCTGACCCGTCGCCTTCTGGAAACGCAGGTTGAACTGCTCCTTCTTGAGATTCGCCAGCTGCTCTTCGAGCTGATCAGGCGTCATGGACCTGATATCTGCGGCCTTCATAATGCCCTCTCCTACTCTACGATGCGCTGAACAAAGCGCGTCTTGATCGGGAGCTTGGAAGCACCGAGACGCAGAGCCTCGCGTGCAAGCTCCTCATCAACACCATCGATCTCGAACATGATGCGGCCGGGTTTAACGCGGAACGCCCAATAGTCAACAGAGCCCTTGCCCTTACCCATACGGACTTCGGTCGGCTTCGAAGTGACCGGAACATCAGGGAAAATGCGGATCCAGACCCGTCCCTGACGCTTCATCTGGCGGGTAATAGCGCGTCGGGCTGCTTCAATCTGTCGCGCCGTGACGCGTTCCGGCTCGAGCGCCTTGAGGCCGTAGGAGCCGAAGTTCAGTTCCGTGCCGCCCTTGGAGGCGCCGTGAATGCGCCCCTTGAACTGCTTGCGGAATTTCGTGCGCTTTGGTTGCAGCATTTTTCTTCTACCTCAAACTTCCGGCTCAGGCGTTCTCGCGACGGCGCTGGCCACCGGTGTTGTCGCCCTCCAGGGCGCGACGCTCCGAGGCGAACGGATCATGCTCAAGGATCTCGCCCTTGAAGACCCAGACCTTGACGCCGCACACGCCATAGGCGGTGTGGGCTTCGGCCGTGCCGTAGTCGATGTCTGCGCGCAGCGTGTGAAGCGGCACGCGGCCTTCACGGTACCATTCGGTACGGGCGATCTCGGCACCACCCAGACGGCCGGCGCAGTTGATCCGGATGCCCTCCGCACCGAGGCGCAGAGCCGACTGCACGGCGCGCTTCATGGCGCGGCGGAATGCAACGCGGCGCTCGAGCTGCTGGGCGATCGACTGGGCGATCAGGCGGGCGTCGATCTCCGGCTTGCGCACCTCGACGATGTTGAGATGCACTTCCGAGTCCGTCATCGTGCGCAGCTTGTTGCGCAGCTTCTCGATGTCGGCGCCCTTCTTGCCGATGATCAGGCCAGGACGGGCGGCATGGATCGTCACGCGGCAGTTCTTGTGCGGACGCTCGATGACAACCTTCGAGATCGCGGCCTGCTTGAGCTCGCTCTCGATGTACTGACGGATCTTCAGATCCTCGTGGAGCAGCTTCGCGTACTCGCCCTTGTTCGCGTACCAGCGCGAATCCCAGGTGCGGTTGATGCCGAGGCGAAGACCGATCGGATTAACTTTCTGACCCATTAAGCGGCCTCCTCAACTTCGCGCACCACGATGGTAAGATGCGAATACGGCTTCTCGATACGGTTTGCACGACCACGGCCGCGCGCATGGAAACGCTTCATGACAATCGACTTGCCGACAAAGGCCTCAGCCACCACGAGGGAGTCCACATCGAGATTGTGGTTGTTTTCGGCGTTGGCAATTGCCGATTCGAGCGTCTTCTTAACCGTTGCTGCGATCCGCTTGCGCGAAAACTCCAGATCGGCAAGCGCGCTCGATACCTTCTTGCCTCGAATCATTGCGGCAACAAGGTTCAGCTTCTGAGGGCTGACGCGGATCGTGCGCAGGACTGCACGTACCTCGTTGTCCTTGAGCCTGCGTGGCGCTTTGGCCTTGCCCATGGTTACTTCCTCTTTGCCTTCTTGTCCGCACCGTGCCCGTAGTACGTACGGGTCGGCGCGAACTCACCGAACTTATGACCCACCATCTCTTCCGTGACATTCACGGGAATATGCTTCTGGCCGTTGTACACGCCGAAGGTGAGCCCCACGAACTGGGGCAGGATGGTGGAGCGACGGCTCCAGATCTTGATGACGTCCTTGCGTCCGCTCGCGTGAGCCTTCTCGGCCTTCTTGAGCAGGTAGCCGTCGACGAAGGGACCTTTCCAGACTGAACGGGCCACGTTCCCTTACCTTTCCTTATGCCTAGCGCTGATGACGCGAGCGCATGATAAACTTGTCGGTCGCCTTGTTCGACCGGGTCTTGCGACCCTTCGTGGGCTTGCCCCAAGGCGTAACCGGATGACGGCCACCCGACGTGCGCCCCTCACCACCACCGTGCGGATGGTCGACCGGGTTCATGGACACGCCGCGGTTATGCGGACGCTTGCCGAGCCAGCGGCTGCGACCAGCCTTGCCGAGCTTGACGTTCGCGTGGTCCGGGTTGGACACCGCGCCGACCGTCGCCATGCAGGCGCCGGCAACCAGGCGCTGCTCGCCGGAGTTCAGGCGCAGGATCGTCATGCTGCCGTCACGGCCGACCACCTGGGCATAGGCACCGGCGGAACGGGCGATCTGGCCACCCTTGCCCGGCTTCAGCTCGACGTTGTGAACGATCGTGCCGACCGGGATGCTGGCGAGCGGCATCGCGTTGCCGGGCTTCACGTCGACAGCCTTGGTCGACGAGACGACCTGGTCGCCGGGGGCCAGGCGCTGCGGCGCCAGGATGTAGCGCAGCTCGCCGTCCTCGTAGCGGACCAGAGCGATGAAGCCCGAGCGGTTCGGGTCGTACTCGAGTCGCTCAACCGTGGCGGTCATATCGAACTTGTTGCGCTTAAAGTCAACAAGACGGTAGCTCCGCTTGTGGCCGCCGCCCTGGAAGCGGGCGGTAACGCGGCCGTAGTTGTTGCGGCCGCCCTTGCTCACCAGACCGACGGTCAGGCCCTTGACGGGCTTGCCCTTGTACAGGCCCGAGCGGTCAACGATCACCAGCTGGCGCTGACCCGGGGTAGTAGGCTTGTAGTGCTTAAGTGCCATTTTCCCTATCCTCGCGCCTTAGAGACCGGTCGAAACGTCAATGGAGTGACCTTCAGCCAGCGTCACGATCGCCTTCTTGACGTCGCTCTGCTTGCCGACCGTCCCGCGGAAGCGCTTCACCTTGCCCTTGCGAACGAGCGTGTTGACGGCGCTCACCTTCACGTTGAAGAGAGCCTCGATGGCAGCCTTGATCTCAGGCTTCGTGGCCTTGCGGGCGACGTTGAAGATGACCTGGTTGCTCTCCGAGGCGAGCGTCGACTTTTCCGTGATCACGGGGCTCACGATCACATCGTAGTGGCGAAGATCCGTCATTTGAACCGCTCCTCGAGTGCTGCAACGGCAGCCTTGGAAAGGACGAGCGTGCCGCGGCGCAGGATGTCATAGACATTGATGCCCTGGACCGGCAGAACATCGACGTTCGGCAGGTTTGCGGCCGCCTTCTTGAAGCCGGCGTCGATCTCCGAGCCGCCGATGATGAGCGCGTTGTTGACGCCCAGCTTGGCAAACTGCTCGGCGAGCACCTTGGTCTTGGCCTCGTTCACCTGCAGGTCATCAACGACGATGAGGCTTGAAGCCTTCACCTTCGCCGACAGCGCATGGCGCAGGCCGAGGGCGCGGACTTTCTTCGGCAGGTCATGGGCGTGGCTGCGGGCCACCGGGCCGTGCGCCTTGCCACCGCCGCGGAACTGCGGCGCGCGGGCCGAAGAGTGACGGGCGCGGCCCGTACCCTTCTGGCGGTACATCTTGGCGCCGGTACGCGAAACGTCGGCGCGCGACTGCGACTGATGCGTGCCCTGCTGCCGCTTGGCCAGCTGCCAGCGAACCACGCGGTGCAAGATGTCTTCGCGGGGGTCCAGGCCGAAAATCTCGTCAGAGACTGTCAGCTTACCGGCATCCTCACCCGCGAGGGTTGTTACCTTAAGATCCATTATTCTGACCCTTCGCTGGCGGCGGTTTCCTCAGCCTTGGCCTGGTTCTCTGCCTTGCGGATGGCGCCCGGCAGCGGGGCCTCCTTCGGCAGCGGCGCCTTCACCGCGTCGCGAACCATGATCCAAGATCCCTTCGACCCGGGCACTGCGCCCCGGACCAGGATCAGGCCGCGCTCCTTGTCGGTGGACACGACCTCGAGATTCTGCGTGGTCACGCGGACGGAACCCATATGACCGGCCATCTTCTTGTTCTTGAAGACCTTGCCCGGATCCTGGCGCTGACCCGTCGAACCGTGAGAACGGTGCGAAATCGAGTTACCGTGGGATGCACGACCGCCGCCGAAGTTGTGGCGCTTCATGACACCCTGGAAGCCCTTACCGATCGAGGTACCGGTAACGTCAACCTTCTGACCCGGAACGAAGTGGTCGGCGGTGATTTCCGCGCCAACTTCGATGAGGTTCTCAGGAGACACCCGGAACTCGGCGATCTTGGCCTTGGGCTCCACGCCGGCTGCAGCGAAATGGCCGCGCAGCGCCTTGGACGTGTTCTTCACCTTGGCAAGACCGACGCCAAGCTGAACGGCGGTGTAGCCGTTCTTTTCCTGGGTGCGATGTGCCACGACCTGGCAATTTTCCATGCGCAGAACCGTGACGGGGATGTGCTCGCCCGCTTCGTTGTAAACGCGCGTCATCCCGATCTTCTGTGCGATAACACCTGAACGCATCGGTTCGATTTCCTTTCAGGTCACCCGCTGGTGACTGTCCCTCGCGGGTCCTAACTTATTCCGCCTTAAAGCTTGATCTCGACATTCACACCCGCGGCGAGATCGAGCTTCATCAGCGCGTCCACCGTCTGGGGCGTCGGATCAACGATGTCGAGAAGACGCTTGTGCGTGCGCCGCTCGAACTGCTCGCGGCTCTTCTTGTCGATGTGAGGCGAGCGGTTCACGGTAAACTTCCCGACGTTCGTCGGCAGCGGGATCGGTCCCCGAACCTGGGCGCCCGTGCGCTTCGCGGTAGAAACGATCTCGCGCGTCGAGGCATCCAGAACGCGGTGATCGTTACCTTTGAGGCGGATACGGATTTTCTGCCTGTTCATTTTATTCGTTCCTTGTTCAGTTCGTGGCGCGGTTTATCCGCGCCACAACCCGAGGTCCAGCCTCTTTACTCGATAATGCTTGCGACGATACCGGCGCCGACGGTGCGGCCGCCCTCGCGGATGGCGAAGCGCAGGCGCTCTTCCATCGCGATCGGCACGATCAGCGTGACTTCCATCGTCACGTTGTCGCCC
>Ga0207866_1000228_pt1 | contig 88329 bp, 63 predicted proteins | sample HigsolmetaAR203D_FD_184835 | JGI IMG/M metagenome (GOLD analysis project Ga0207866, IMG submission 184835) | Ionic liquid and high solid enriched microbial communities from the Joint BioEnergy Institute, USA - AR20-3-D (SPAdes) (version 2) ...
GATCAGCCAACATACGGATCACTTCACGTCGTGTTTTCATGGACATTTTCAAAACACTTCCCTTCGGTAACATTTCGACGTGAGTGATCCGATCCCCCTTCGGTAACATTTTACCTGAGTGATTGCGGGTTGTTGACACGCCGCCTGAACCCTGATATTCTATAAGAGTCGCCTGAAGCGAAGGCGCAACACGCTGAAGTAGCTCAGTTGGTAGAGCAGCGCATTCGTAATGCGCGGGTCGGGGGTTCGAGTCCCTTCTTCAGCACCATTTCAAGCACGCGGCAGCGGCGCGGATTCCGGGGAATCGGGACCTGCGCCGCTTTTTCCGTTCCGGAGGCGGCTTGCGGCACGAGGTTTGCCGATATTTGCCGATCCCGTCAGGTTACAATATACTTGTCTTATCAATATGTGGGGACGTGACCGCATCCGATGCTGTTCAACTCGTACGCATTCATTTTCGCCTTCTTCCCGGTTTCGGTGGCGGGCTATTTCCTGCTGTGCCGGCTCCGGCTGACCTACGCCGCCAAGGTGTGGCTGGCGCTTGCCTCGCTCTTCTTCTACGGGTGGTGGGATGTCCGCTACGTTCCGCTCATTCTCGCGTCGATCGCGTTCAACTACACCGTGGGGCGGCTGCTGATCGCGTCGGCCGAGCCGTCGTCCCGGCTGCGCAACCACCGGAAGAAGCTGCTCGCCGCGGGGATCGTGGGCGATATTTTGCTGCTCGGCTACTACAAATATGCGGACTTCTTCCTGGAAAATCTGAACGCCGTCGCCGGCACCGCCTACCCGCTGCTGAAAATCGTCCTTCCGCTCGGCATCAGCTTCTTCACGTTCACCCAGATCGCGTTCCTGGTCGATGCCTACAAGCAGAAGGCGAAGGAATACGACATCATCAACTACATCCTGTTCGTCACCTTCTACCCGCACCTGATCGCCGGTCCGATCCTGCACCACGGCGAAATGATGCCGCAGTTCGACCGGGTCCGGAACAAGGTGTGGAACTGGAGCAACGTCGCGCGCGGGATTTACATTTTCTGCATCGGCCTGTTCAAAAAGGTCGTCATCGCCGACACGTTCGCCGAATTCGCGAACGACGGCTTCGCCACGGCGCGGACGTTCGTCGATTCCTGGGTTGCGGCGCTGTCCTACACGTTCCAGCTCTATTTCGATTTCAGCGGCTACACCGACATGGCGATCGGCATCGCGCTGCTGTTCAACATCCGGCTGCCGCAGAACTTCAACTCGCCGTACAAGGCGACGAGCATCCAGGATTTCTGGCGGCGCTGGCACATGACGCTGAGCCGCTTCCTGCGCGACTACATCTACATCCCGCTCGGCGGCAACCGCAAGGGCAAGCTGAGAACCTATTTCAACAACATGGCGGTGTTCCTGATCGGCGGCTTCTGGCACGGCGCCGGCTGGACGTTCATCATGTGGGGCTTCCTCCACGGCGCGGCGCAGGTGATCCAGCGGATCTGGGGCGAGTTCGGCCGTCCGCTGCCGCGCTGGATCGCGTGGGGGATCACGTTCCTGTTCATCAACGTGACCTGGGTGTTCTTCCGCGCCGATTCGTTCGCCCAGGCGCTCCGCCTGCTCAAGGGCATGGCGGGCCTGAACGGCCTCGCGCTCGGCCATGTGAAGACGCTCTGGTTCCCGATCCTGCTCATCGCGCTCTTCCTGCCGATCGTGCTGTTCACCCGGAATTCGTCCGAGCGGGAGCGCGATTTCCGTCCCGGCTGGAAGACCGGAATGGCGGCGGCCGCCATGTTCGTGATCTCGCTGCTCTTCCTGAACCGGATTTCCGCATTTCTCTACTTCAATTTCTAGAAAGGCGGCGTTCACGTGATGACACCGACAGATGCGACGCGTCCGCTGCCGCCGGCAGGCCGGGCAGCGGGACGGCGCGGGAAGCGATCCGCCCTGCACAGACGAACGGTCGGCTGGTTCTTCCTGGGCTGCCTGCTGTTCGCCGGACTGGCCGTCCTGACTTCCTATGTCGTCGACCCGCTGCAGTTCTACCACAAGCCGTGGTTCTACAAGCCGGTCTACCTGACGGAACAGCGCTACCAGAATCCGGGTCTGGCGAAAAACTACGAGTACGAAACGATCATCATCGGCTCGTCGATGACCGAGAACTTCTTCCCGAGCCAGGTGGAGGAGGCGATCGGCGGCAAGACGATGAAGCTGTCGTTCCGGGGCTCCTACGCCGACGAGCAGCGCAAGATCGCGCAGCTTGCGCTCGGAACGGGCCAGGTGAAGACGGTGCTCTGGGGGCTGGACTATTTCGCGCTCAAGAAGAACGTCAACACGGGGCAGAACGCGTTTCCGGACTATCTGTACGACAACAACTTCCTGAACGACTACCGGTACTGGTTCAACTACACGCCCTACGAACAGCTCGTCCGGGGGCTCATCCGCCAGTTCCGGACGGGCCACGTGCAGGGGCTCGAAGGGTTGTACAACTGGAACTATCTCGTCAAGTTCGGCGAGGACATCACGATCCGCCATTACCGCAAAGCGCTGGTGGAAGAAGCGTCGTACGGCCCGGAGGATCCGCTCGAGGTCGTGCAGGAGAACTTCACGAAGAACGTCCTGTCGCTCATCGAGGCCCATCCGGACGTGAAGTTTCTGATCTTTTACCCGCCGTACAGCGTCCTGCGCCATGTCGTCTGGCGGGAGACGAACCCCGAGCGGTACGGGTATCAGCTCTTCATGAAGGAATGGATGTACGAGCAGTTCAGCCGCTACCCGAACGTCGAGGTGTACGACTTCCAGGCGGAGGCGGACTGGACGTACCGGCTTGAGCTGTACAAGGACATGTCGCACCACCATCAGGACGTCAACAAATGGATCGCGCAGGCGATCGGCCGCCGGGATCCGAAATACCTCGTCACGGCGGACAACGTGCGCGGTTTCGCCCTGGAACTCGAGCGCCAGGTGGACGAGGCTGCGGTGTCGGACGACGACCGGCTGTTCCGCGTCCGGGTCTGGCGGGAAGACGGCGGCGGGCGCGAGCGGATCGCGTTCAGCACGATGACGATCGGCAGCGGCGGCGGCCTGCGCGTGCCGGCGAAGGAGCTCGCGCGGCTCGTCGGCGCGGAGACCGAATGGAATCCGGAGGAGAAGCGGCTCCGGATGTTCGGCGGCGGCCGGTCGTTCGAGGTGGCGATCGACGCCGCGACGGCGCTGGCAAACGGCGAGCCGGTCGCGCTGGCCGACCCGGCGAAACTGATGGCCGGCAAGTCGTACGTGCCGCTCGCCGAAGCCGCGGCGGCGTTCGGCTGGGAGACGTCGCGGACGGACATCGGCGACCGCGAGTTCGACGTCACGCTGAAACCGCCGGCAGCCGGTTGAGACTTGACGGGCGGCCGATTTCGGGAGGCTGGAAGCGCCCCCCGGAATCGGCCGCTTTCTGTCTTTCGCCGGATGGTGACGGTGTTCCGCGGCCGGCGGTTCCTTTATAATGGGCATCAGGAATACAGTTGCGGCGGGAGCGCCGGGATGGCGCAAGGCCGACTAGCGCACGGAAGGGGCGGGCGACGATGGAAACGATTCGCATCGCGGGCGTTTCGAAACCGATTTCACGGCTGATCAAGGGCAGCGACTATTTCCGGCACCGGGATTACGAGACGGCGGCGGCCAATCTCGACGCGTTTCTGGCGATCGGCGGCAACACGGTCGACACCGCGCGCGTCTATTGCGGCGGCGAGAGCGAGGAAGTGCTCGGGCGGTACATGGAGGAGCGGAAGGTGCGGGAACGCTTCGTCATCCTGACGAAGGGCGCGCATCCCGACCGGAGCGGCCCGCGCGTCAACCGGGAAGCGATCCGGGAGGATCTCTCGAGAAGTCTGGACAAGCTGCGGACCGACCATGTGGAGTTGTACGCCCTGCACCGGGACGATCCGGACGTGCCGGTCGGGGAGATTCTCGAGGCGCTCAACGAGCATATCGAGGCGGGCCGGATCGGAGCGATCGGCGGCTCCAACTGGACGTGGCGGCGGCTGCGGGAGGCGAACGCGTACGCGGAAGCGCACGGCCTGACCGGATTCGCGTTCAGCAGCCCGAACCTGAGCCTCGCGAAGCCGAACGAGCCGTTCTGGCCGGGCTGCGTGTCGGCGGACGAAGAGACGATCCGGTGGCATGAGGAGACACAGATGCCGCTCCTGTCCTGGTCTTCGCTCGCGCGCGGCTTCTTCTCGGGCCGCTTCACGCCCGACCGGCGGGACGATCCGGACATGGTCCGGGTGTACTACAGCGACGCGAACTGGGAGCGGCTGCGCCGGGCGGAACGGCTGGCGCGGGAGAAGGGCGCGTCGGTCGCGCAGATCGCGCTGGCCTGGGTGCTCGGCCAGCCGTTCCCGACCTGCGCGCTGATCGGCGCCCGCAACGCGGAGGAGCTTCGCTCCTGCCGGGAGGGCATGGACATCAGGCTGACGCGGGAGGAGCTGGACTGGCTCGATCTGGCCGCAGCGGAGCGGTGATCGCTTCGCCCGCGCCGCCCGCTTCCCGCTCACGTCGGCTCCGGCGCCGGGACGGGCGCAGGCCGGACGGCCGCGGCCTTGCCGTGCATCGCGCGGAAGAACTCCGGATCCACCTCGGCCAGCGACAGCCAGGCGTCCACGCAGCGCGGATCGAATTGCCGGCCGCTCTCCTGCGCGATGATCCGCATCGCCTCCTCGTGGCTCATCGCGGCCCGGTAGGCGCGCGAGGAAGTCAGCGCGTCGTAGACGTCCGCGACGGCGGTGATCCGCGCGAGATGCGGAATTGCCTCGCCCTTCAGCCGGTCCGGATAGCCGGTGCCGTCCCACCGCTCGTGGTGCGAGCGGATGATCTCCAGCTCCTCGGTCATGAAGCCGAGCTGCTTGCACAGATTGTACCCGTACACCGGGTGCAGCTCGATGACGGCCCGCTCCTCCGGCGTCAGCCTGCCGGGCTTGTTCAGAATCTTGTCGGGGATGAACAGCTTGCCGACATCGTGCACGATGCCGCCCTGCGCCAGCGCCCGCAGCATCCGCGGCTGCACGCCCATATGCTCGGCCAGCCGCAGCGCGTACATCGCGACGCGGTAATTGTGACCCGCCGTGTAGGCGTCCTTGTTCTCGGTCTGCGTGATGAGCGACCGGACGCCCGGCGAGATGGACGATTCGATGATGCCCCGGGGGTCCGGCCGGAACAGTGTTTTGAACAGCCCCGCGACGGTCGGCTGCCCGATGTATTGCGCGACGACGCCGACCACCATGCAGATGATCGACCCGAACAGGGTGAAATGATACAGCCACCAGCTCGCTTCCCACACATCCCCGTACACCATGATAAAGATCGACACCAGGAGCAGGCTGGAGCTGCAGACGATGCCGAGATGGATCGGAAAATGCGTCATGACATACAGCTTGCGGTAGCGGTACATCGCGAACAGGCAGAAAGCCGCCGTGAGCAGGCAGTAGATCAAGGGATGAACGGCCGACGGCCGGGGAAACAACCGATTGATGATGTCGGCGTTGGCGATGGCGCCCAGCAGAACGAACGACATCACGACGACCCAGGCGGGCACAAGCGCGCGCTTCACCCGCGCCAGCCGGCGCACGAGCGCCACGTCGGTCGGCAGCGCCGACAGGCAGACCAGGGCCGAGGCGAGGATGACGCTGAGGCGCCCGGCCAGGGCGGCCAACGTGTTGCCCTCCTGGATGATGAAGCCCGGCGTCGACAAGCCGTGCAGCATGAACAGTCCCGCCAGCGTGATGTACCCGAGGGACAGGAGGGTGATGTTCACGTTCCGGAGCCGGACGCCGGCCACGCCGACGGCGATCGACACGAGCAGCGCCAGCAGCGACACGATCGAGACGATCCAGAAATGCCCGACCGGATGCTCCAGCCTCGTGTGCTGATGGTGCGGAAGTCGGTCAATGATGAAAAAGGCGCCCAGGGATATGGCGACCAGGAGACCCGGCGCGAGCCAGGACCATATCTTCGCGCGCATGAAAACCCACCTCTGCCGATCAACACGACAAGCTTTCCAGAATCTTGTCGATTAATTCAAGTATACATGTTCTGCGCGCGCAAATAAATGTGAAATCTCACACCGGACACTTACAAGGATGCCGAAAATTGCCGCATCTTCCGGCCGGAACCGGCTCATCCGGCCGTTCCGGCCCGCGCCTCCCGCCGCGAATGGCGGTACAGCTCGGCGTAGTAGCCGCCCAGGGCGAGCAGCTTCCCGTGGTCGCCCTCCTCGACGATCCGTCCGTCGCGCATCACGATGATGCGGTCGGCGTGCCGGACGGTCGACAGCCGGTGCGCGATGACGAGCGTCGTCCGCCCGCGCGCGACGCGGTCCAGCGCCTGCTGCACCAACTGCTCCGTATGCGAGTCCAGATTGGCGGTCGCTTCGTCGAGGATGAGAATTTTCGGCTGGAACACGATGATCCGCGCGAACGAAATGAGCTGCCGCTCGCCCGCCGACAGACCGCTTCCCCGCTCCGAAAGCCGCGTGTCATAGCCGTCCTTCAGCCGCATGATCATCTCGTCCGCGCCGACGAACCGGCACGCCTCGACGACCCGCTCGCGGCTGATCTCCTCCCGGAACAGGCGAACGTTGTCGACGATCGTCCCCGAATAGAGGAACGGCTCCTGCTGCACGAGCCCGACGATCCGGTGCAGCGTGTCCTGCGGCAGCCGCCGGATGTCGACGCCGTCGATCTCCACGCTTCCCTCGTCCACGTCGTAGAAGCGGGCGAGCAGGCTGACGAGCGAGCTCTTGCCCGCGCCGGTCACGCCGACGATGCCGACGAACTCGCCGGGGCGGATGTGCAGATCGAGATCGCGCAGCACCTCCCGGCCTTCCACATAGGAGAACCGGATCCGGTTGAAGTCGACCCGTCCGCGCACCTCCTCCCGGGATAAGGCCGCCGCCGTCTCCGGTTCGGGATCGCGCACCTCCGGTTCAACGGCGAAAATCCGCCACAGCCGCTCCATCGACACCATCGTCGACTGGAGCGTGTTCCATTGCTGCGTGAGCTGGTTGATCGGCTGGAAGAATTGCCGGATATACGTGATGAACGCGTACAGCACGCCGAACTCGAACTTCTGGTTCAGCACCGCGTACCCGCCGAGCCAGACACCCGCCGCCACCGCGGCGTTGCCGAGCAGGTCGAAGGAGCGGTTGAACAGGATCGTCGCGCGCACCTCGCGCAGATTGTCGCGAAGGTAGGTCCGGTTCGCTTCGGTGAAGCGCCGGTTCTGCTCCTCCTCCTGGTGGAACGCCTGGATCAGGCTCATGCCGGACAGGTTCTCCGCGGTGAACGCGATGAGCCGCGAGAGCTGCGCCCGCGACCGGTGGTACGCGCTCCGCAGCGCGCGGCGGAACAGCAGCGCGATCGCCCCGATGACCGGGATCAGGAGCAGCGCGTACAGGGCCAGTTCCGCGTCCAGGTAAAACATGAATCCGATGATCATGACGATCATGAGCCCGTCCCGGACGAGGCTGAGCAGCACCTGGGTGAAGAACTGGTTGATCGTCTCCGTGTCGCTCGACTCGTTCGTCACGAGGCTGCCGATCGGGTGGCGGTCGAAGAACGACATCGACTGGCTCGTGATGTGGCGGAACAGATCCTTGCGGAGCTGCGCGACGATCGCCTGCCCCGTCCGCTGGAGCAGGATGCTCTGCCAGTAGGAAAAGACGAAGCCGATGATCGCGAGCAGCGCGCAGGCCGCCCCGAGCCCGATCAGGATCGGCACGCCGGGCGCGCCGAGCGGGATCGCATCGTCGATCGCCGTCTTGACGATGACCGGCTGCAGCAGATCGGCTGCGATCGCGAGGAACGTGCAGAGGAAGCCGAGCAGGAACATCCGGCGGTGCGGCCGCGCGTAGCCGAGCAGCGCCCGGATCGCCCGGCGGCGGTGCAGGGCCTTCGGCGCCGGCCCGCCGGATGTCCGTTCGCCGTCCGGCCGAGCCTGCGGGCCATCGGGCTGCTCCGTCGGGCCGGACTTGTTCGCGCCGCCGTCGCCCGGTCGCGCCGTGCCCCCCGGTCCGCCGGGCTGCGCCGGGATTGCGCGCCTCTCGTCAGCCATGGAGCGCCGCCTCCTCTCCCTGCAGCCGGGCCATCGCCGCGTAACGTCCGCCCATGCGCAGCAGCTCGCGGTGCGTCCCCCGCTCGACGATCCGCCCGCCTTCCATGACGACGATCAGATCCGCGTGCATGACCGCGCTGATCCGGTGCGCGATCATCAACGTCGTCTTGCCGCGGCGGATCTCCCGCAGATTGGCGAGAATGCGCGATTCGGTCACGGTGTCGACCGCGCTGACGCTGTCGTCCAGAATGAGGATCGGCGCCTCCTTGATCAGCCCGCGGGCAAGGCTGGTCCGCTGCCGCTGGCCGCCGGACAGCGTGAGGCCGCGCTCCCCGAGCTTCGTGTCAAAGCCGTCCGGGAATCCCGCGATGTTGTCGCGGACTTCCGCAAGCCGCGCCGCTTCCTCGATCCGCTCCCGCGGCTCGGCGCGGTTGTGGAACGCGATGTTGTCCGCGATCGTCGTGCTGAACAGGAAGCCGTCCTGCGGCACGTAGCCGATCGCGGTGCGCAGGCTTTCGAGCGTCACCGTCCGGACGTCCCGCCCGCCGATGAACACGGTGCCCTCCGGCGGATCGTAGACGCGCAGCAGCAGCTTCGCGAGCGTCGTCTTGCCGCTGCCGGTCCGGCCGACGATGCCGACCGTCATCCCCGCCTTGATGTCCAGCGCAATATCCGACAGCGCAGGCCGGCCGCCGTCCGGATAGGTGAAGGTAAGACCGCGGATCTCGATCGACGCGGCGCCCTGCGGCAGCGGACGGGCGCCCTCCGCGTCGACGATGTCCGGCCGGATCGCGAGCAGCCGGTTCAGCCGTTCGAGCGAGGCGCGGGCGCGCTGCACCATGTTGATCACGTTGCCGATCTGCTGCAGCGGGTTCGCGATCATGCGCAAATACAGCGTCAGCGCGACGAAGTGGCCGAGCGAGAGCTGGCCCCGGATGACGAGCACGCCGCCCCAGGTCGCCGCGACGACGAGCGCCATGGCGCCCGCCAGCGGCAGCGACGCCTGGAATTTGCCGCTCAGCCTCACGAGCTGATGCTGGTTCTCGCGGATCCGGTCGACCGTCTCGCCGAACCGGGCGCGCGCGATCTCCTCCGCCGCGAACGTCTTCGTCACCTTGATGCCGCCGAACTGCTCCTCCGCCGACTCGGTCATCGCCGCGAGCGACTCCTGCACCCGGAGCGACTGCCGGCGGATGCGCGGTCCGAAATACACGACGAGAAACGGAATGGCCCCGAGCGGCAGGACGCAGACGGCCAGCACATGCAGCGGAATGCCGCTCAGCAGCATGATGGCCACGCTGGTCGCCAGCAGCACGACGGCGTTCGTGAGCTGATTGAGCGCGTTGGCGATCGATTCCCGCACCGCCGTCACGTCGTTCATCACGTAGCTGAGCAGTTTTCCGATGCCGTTCTTCGAGAGCCACGCCTCGCTGAGGCCGGTGAAGTGGCGGAACAGCTTCTGGCGCGTCGTGAACTCGAACCAGCGCCCAAGCCGGTGGTTGATGTACTGGCCGAGGCCGAACAGGGCGCAGTAGCCGGCGCCGATCGCGAGCAGCTCGAGGCCGCTGCGGCGGACCACCGCGGCGGTCAGGCCTTTCGCGGCGACCTGGTCGGCGAGGTTGCCGAGCACGGCCGGATACAGCGCGTGGACGATATTCGCCGCGGCGATGGAGAGCGCCGCCAGTGCATAGAAGTACCAATAGTTGCGGAGCTGCGCGACAACAAGTCCCGGTTTGCCCAACGGGCCTCTCACCTGCTTTCTTCCGGCTGCCGCTCCGGCGCCTCGACGAGGAAGAAGGTCAGCGTCTGCATGGCCGCCGCGACGAACAGGACGACGGGCAGCATCGCGGACTCGAGATCGTCCGCGAACGCGAGCAGCGCCGCGATGGACAGGACGCGGCCGGCGTTCAGGAACGTCTCCCGCATCACGACGGCCTCGTTCCGGAGCTGGCCTTTGAGCGGCAGCAGCGCAATTTGACGATAGTAATAGTTCGACAGGGTATTGTGCATCAGCGGGTTGCTGAGCGAGAACAGGGTCATGAATACGGCGACGGTCCAGAACCGGAAGTCGATGAACAGGAACGCGGAGCCGATGACGACGCCGACCGACGAGAGCAGAACGTACAGTCTTCCGAGATGTTCCCGGCCGAATCGCGAGACGAGAAAACTCGACAGAATCACGAGACCGGCGAAGAAGATCGTCAGATAGCCGACCCAGTCTTCCCTTCCGACCGTGCGGTACAGCATGATGTTGGGCAGGAACAGCGTGATGCCCTGGAACAGCCCCCACAGGAAAAACGCGAGCAGCGCCCTCAGCCAGGCGGGCTGTCTGCGCATCGCCAGCGGCACGAGCTTGATGTAGAACGCCTTGTGGGGCAGGCCGGAAGGCCGGATGCGCAGGCTGAGCACGGCCGCGGCGACGAACAGCGCGAGGGACAGCGTGAAGGTGGCCAGATAGCCCGTAAGCCCTTCCATGACGCCGATGATCGTGCCGGCGACCGCCGGGCCGGCCAATCCGGCCAGATTGAAGAATGTCGCATTGAGGCCGAGGAACCGAAGCCGGTTCGCGGGAGTGGACACGTCGTACATCATGACGAGATAGGCCGTCCAGTACATGCCCGAGGCGAAGCCGTTGAACAGCCCGAACCACAGGTAATGCCGGACTACGGCCGTGCCGGCGAGGATGACGAACAGATAGAACAGCGCCGTCAGCATGATGCCGATCCGGTAGGTGACGAGCCGGTCGGTCCGCTTCGCGAGCCAGGCGCCGGCCAGGAATCCGAAGGGGGTCAGCCCGAACACGATGATGTTGTAAAGGCCGTTGACGGCGAGATCCTCGGTCAGACGCCACAGGTACAGGTTCAGGAACAGGCCCGCCATCGAAGCGCCGAACTGGAACAGACAGTGGATGCCGATCGTCAGGACCGCTTCGGCCGACAGACGCCGGCTCGGATCGACGGGGCCGCCCCTCCACGCAAGCGTCTTCACCCGGGACCATGAGCCCATGCTGCTTTCCCCTTCCGGTAACATTGTCCGTTCATGCGCTTGCCCCCTATTGTAGACCCCCCCGCCGGGAAAGCAAACGGAACAGGGCCGGCTCTGGCGCTTTCTCGCGCCGTGCCGGCCCGTTTACCCGCATTATCCGCCGCTTTTCAGCCAATTGAGCACGTCATCCAGCGTCGCCGCGGGCACGATGTTGAGATCCGGCGCGCCGAGGCGCGCTTCGTCCTCCTGTCCCGCCGGCACGAAGAAGACGTCCGCCCCCGTCCGGCTGACCGCGTACGCCTTCTGCCGGACGCCCCCGACCGGACCGATGACGCCGCCCGGACCGATCGTGCCGGTGCCCGCGACCCTGAGGCCGCCGGTGACGCCGCCCGGCGTCCACTGGTCGATCAGCGCGAGCGCCAGCATCGCCCCGTGCGACGGGCCGCCCTCGTGCATGAAATACCGCCGGTAGGAGACGCCCTCCGGCACGTCCGGATCGAGGACGTTCTCGACGAGGATGCCGAACACCGCCCGCTCCGGATCGTCCTCCGCAGGCCGTGTCGGCGCCAGGACGCGCACCTCGCTTCCGCCGCGCTGCACGACGAGTTCAACGTCATCCCCCGGCGCGACCCGCCGCATCGCCTCGGTCAACCCGGCGATCTGCCGGACGGGAATGCCGTTCACCGCCGTGATGATGTCGCCCGCATGCAGCGCGCCCGAGGCCGGGCTGTCCTTCAGCACGGCGGTGACGCGCGCGCCGCGCATGCGGATGCCCTCGCCGCGGCCGGTCCGCTCGCCGGCGATCGCGGCCGCCGCGGCCTCCGCGTCGACCTTCAGGCCGCGGACGAGCTCGTCGTATTCTGCGAGCGGCATGCCGAGCTCCCCGATCGGCTCGAACTCGTAGTGCGGGAACAGCATCGCGTACAGCCGGTCGGCGAGGAAGGCCGGCCGGCCGATGACGAGCACGCCGTCGATCCTTCCCTTCGGCTCGCCGTCCGCGGCGCGGGCGTACCGGCTGACGTCGAACGTCAGGCCGGGGGTGGTCACGATCTCGCCCGTAGGCCAGAACATCACGGCCAGCAGGACGAGCATGGCCGCGAAGGCGCGCAGGGTGCGCGCCGGAACGCGCCGCTTCCGCCGGCGCCGCTCGGCGCAGGCCAGGTCGGCGAACGCCGCGAGCCACGCCGCCCCGAGCGCGCCGAGCGCCGTGAACATGCGCCACGGTTCCAGGCTGATCATGAACACGGCCGCGCACGCGGCCGCGCCGAGGACGGCCGCCGCGGCGGGCGGGATGAGCGCCCGCTTGCGCGCTTCGTCCCCGGACCCTTCCGCGAGGCGGAAGGCCGCCGCCGCCGTCCAGAGCGCCGGCGGCAGCGCGAGCAGATACACCAGCGCGTCCAGCGCCACGATCCAGCGCATGCCGCCGGGCAGCGGCAGCGGATCGGGCAGCCAGACGAGCTGCCCGACGACGAGTAGCGCGACCGCCGCCGCCATGCCCGCCGCGTGCAGCCGCTCCGCCCGGCCGGGCCGCTCTCCGCCGCGGTCCGGCGCCTGCTCGCGAATCCGCTCCGTTTCACGGTTCGGCCCCGGTTCGCGGGTCCGCTCCCCGCCCGAGTCGCCCGCGGGCCGCCCGCCCCAGTCTTTTCCGTCCGGTGAGTCCAACTTGTCCATACCCGGGATCGCTCCGTTTCCGCAGATTCCGTTTTCATTTTACCACGGACTTCTCTTGGCCGCCCGCGTTGCGCTATGATGTTATGAGGAGCAGAGACAGGAGGCGCATTGGCGATGAAGCAACGCGTACGTGAAGCGATGCGCAGCCCGTTCGCGGTATTCACGATTCTGCTGACCATCAAGTTCTACATGGCGTCAAGCATCATCTTCGACGGTTCCTTCTGGAATCCGCTCGTCACGTCCCTGCCTTCGGTCTGGGCGGCCTTCGCGCTGATCGAACTGCTGGCGGACAAGCGCAAGACGCTGGCCTACGCGATCGTCGACCTCATCTATACGGTGGTCTATTTCGCCGTCATCATGTACTACAAATATTTCGGCATCATCGTCACCTACCACGCGTTCTCGCAGATCGGGCAGGTCAAGGAAGTGAAGGGGAGCATCTTCCAACTGATGCATCCCTACTTCCTGCTCATCTTCACCGATCTCGTCGTCATGGCGCTGCTCGCCGCGCGGCATCGCGGTTTCCGGCGCTGGGCGTCGCGGCCGCGGCCGAGCCGCGCGCACCGGGCGGCGGCGGCCGCCCTGTTCGCGGTCATGTTCGCCGTCTGCGTGCTGCAGGTCGTGCCGAACCGGGACATCGTGAACGAGCTGGCGCGGGCCGAACGGATGGGCATCATCAACTACGAGGTCGACGTGATGCTGACGTCGCGGCAGGAGGCGTTCATCGAGCCTTCCGTCATCACGCCGGCATCCGTGCGCGAAGTGAAGAAGCTGTCCCGGAGCGCCGCGCCCGACTTCTGGAGGGCCGCGGAGGGCCGGCACATCATCTATGTCCAGCTCGAGGCGTTCCAGACGATGCTGCTGGATCTTGCGGTGGACGGGGTCGAAGTGACGCCGGTGCTGAACCGCCTCAAGGAGGAGGGGATTTATTTTCCCCGCTTCTTCCAGCAGGTCGGCGCGGGCAACACGTCCGACGCCGAATATGTGGCGAACACGTCGCTGCTGACGCCTCCGGCCGGCGCCGCCTCCGAGACATACGCCGACAAGGCGCTGCCGAGCCTCCCGCGGCTGATGCACGCGCAGGGGTACGAGACGGTCACGTTCCACACGAACGACGTCGGATTCTGGAACCGCGACGAGCTGTACGCCGCGCTCGGCTTCGACCGGTATTACGACCAGCGGTTTTTCCAGGACGAGGATTTCGTCCACTTCGGATCTTCCGACGAGGTGCTGTACCGGAAGAGCGTGGCCGAACTGAAACGACTGGCGGACGAGGGCGGCAGGATCTACGCGAACCTCATCTCGATGTCCGCGCATCATCCGTTCAACCTGCCCGAGCACAAGGACACGTTCGATCTGCCCTCGCGGTTCCGGGGCACGTTCGTCGGCGATTATTTGCGCTCGCAGCACTACGCGGACAAGGCGCTGGGCGTGTTCGTCGAAGAGATGAAGGCGGCGGGGCTGTGGGAGAACAGCCTGATCGTCATCTACGGCGACCATATGGGCGTGCCCGTCTACTCGCTGACGAAGGAAGACCGGTCGCTGCTGAAGGAGCTGCTCGGCCGGAAGTACGGCTACCAGGACATGCTGCGCGTGCCGCTGCTGCTCATCGCGCCGGGCGCGCTCGAGCCGCGGACGGTCGGGACGGTCGGCGGCCACAGCGACATCATGCCGACCGTCGCGAACCTCGCCGGCGTCCGGCTCGACAACGCCGTCATCTTCGGCCAGGATCTGCTGAACCACGACGTCAACCTGCTGCCGATCCGCTATTATCTGCCCACGGGGTCGTTCGTCAACGACCGCGCGATTTTCGTGCCGGGCGAAACGTTCGCGGACGGCACGGCGTACCCGCTGGACGGCGGCAATCCCGTCGGCGCGGACGCCGCCGGTCCGGACGGCGAGCCGCTGGTGACCGAGGACGAGTACCGGCGGGCGCTCGATCTGTTCCGCATGTCGCATTCCTACATCTCGCAGTTGCCTGATCGGACAAGGGAAAACGGCCGGTTGTCGAGCTGACGCCGGGGGAGGCCGCCTGAAGGAACGGGCGGCCTTTTTTCGCGCCTTTTTTTGTTCCCGCCGCGCCCTTGTCGACCATATCCCCTTCGCTCGGGAAGCATCGGCTCGCGAAGCATTCGCCCGGGAAGCGCCGCACACCGCCCCCGTTTCGCGTTCCCGTCGACCGGGTGCGCGCCGCGGCCCGTTTTTCAACCATATCCCCTTCGCTCAGCCGGTTCCGCCCGCGGTTGGGGATCGGCCCCGACCAGGGTCCGGAACCGAAAACCGCCGCGGGACCGTTACGGGCAACTTCCGCCGGGCGCTACAATAAGACCAACAAGAGATCACGACGGCCCCTTCAACGTCGGGAAAGGAGATTCGTCCCATGCGAAAACTGTACCTCTCCAGAACGGACAAAAGGCTGACCGGCCTGTGCGGCGGAATCGCGGCGTGGCTGGGCACGAACTCGACGCTCGTCCGCCTCGCGACCGTCATCCTGGCGATGTTCAGCTTCGGCACCGTGCTGCTGATCTATTTCCTGTGCAGCCTGGTCGTGCCGTCCGAGCCGCACGCGCCCGGGTTCGACCCGTTCTATGATTATCGGTATCGCTGACGCCCGCCGGTTCAACCGTTGCGCTGGCAGCCGGCCCCGAATAAACGCATTGCGAAAGGAGCGCATTTCGATGACCAGCATTTGGAAACGTATCGCCGATGTTGCGAAGGCCACGGCGCATGAAGCGCTGGACCGTCTGGAAGACCCCGTCATGATGCTGAATCATTACATCCGCGAAATGGAAGAAGAACTGGAGGACGCGCAGGAAGCGCTGCACAGCCAGCGGGCGGTCGAGCGGACGGCGCAGTTGCGCGAACAGGAATATCTCCGGATCGCCGCCGAGCTGGAAGAGCGCGCGGCCGGGGCGCTGGCCGCCGGCCGGGAAGCCGAGGCAAGGGCTGCCCTCGCGGATAAGCTGGCGTTCGAGCAGAAGGCCGCGCAGTACGCCGCCTGGCACAAGGAGGCCGGCGCGCGCATCGCCGAGCTGGAGGCGAAGATCGGGCAGGCGAAGGAGGAGCTGGCCCGTCTGCGCGAGAAGCGCGTCGAATTGGCCGCGCGCGCGGAAAGGGCGGCCGCGGCGGGCGCCGTGCACGGCGGCATCGGCCTGGGCGCCAACGTGATCGGCAACGTGGCCGAAATCGGCCGGGCCGCGGCGCGCGGATTCGAGCGGATCGAGGAGAAGATCCTGCAATGGGAAGCGGAGAACGAGACGCGCAAGACCGGCTTCGGCGGCGGATACCGGAACCCGATCGCGCCGGACGACCTGGCCGCCGCGCGGATCGACGAGCAGCTCGAGGCGCTCCGCCGCAGGCAGTCGGCCGCCAACTGACGATGGATGGGCAAGCGGAAGGCTTCGCGCCATGGCGCGGGGCCATTTTTGCCGTTCGGGGGCGAGAAAGGGCGCCGGCACCCCTTCCCTGGACGATGTACTGCAATTTTGCAGTTTATCCGACGAACAGACACCGGTTGTCGGAATGTAATGCAAATTTGCAGTATATGCACCTGATCCCCGTTGTGTGAGCCAAATCTAATGCAGATTTGCATTACATTCGCCGGGTTCGGGGAGTTGTCGTCCAAATCTAATGCAAATTTGCATTACATGGAGCCATCCCCTCCCAAAGAACGATCCCCGGCTCCGTCCCGCGCCCCCGTTGACAGTCCGAATGCTGCGTCATATACTCAACAGTAAATAACCAATGTTGGATATCCAATATCCATCCGACAGACAGGAGCATGCCGCCGTGAATGTGACGAATCTCATCGTGCTCGGCTTCCTCCGCATGCGGCCGATGCACGGCTACGAAATCCAGCAATTGATCCAGCAAAGCCGCATGGACGACTGGGCAAACCTGCTTTCCGGCTCCATCTACTACGCGCTGAACAAGATGGAGCAGGACGGCCTGATCCGCGCCGAAGCGGAAGTGCGGACGGGCAACCGGCTGCGCAAGATCTACGCCATCACGGAGGAAGGCGAGGCGCAGTTTCGGGAGATGGTGCGCGAGTCGCTGACGGTCAGCCCCCATTCGATGAAATCCGATCTCGCGCTCGGGCTGGCCTGGATCGACGCCGTGCCGCGGGAAGAGGCGATCCGGCTGCTGGAGCGGAACCTCGAGCAGGTGGAACGGACGCGGGAGCAATGGCTGCTCGGGCGGGAGATCAAGGGAAGCCTCGGCCTCACGCCGGTCGTCATGGCCGCCTTCGACAACGCGATCGGCGTGCTGGAGCTGGACATCGCCTATCTGAAACGGCTGATCGCGCTGCTGCGGGAAGAACAGGCCGGGTGAACAGGCGGTGAACAGGCAGACATGCGGCTGACCGCGGGGCGGCATCGCAGGCGATCCATCGGCTGACCGGCGCGGCCGCGCGGTTCGCAGGCGCCCCGCCGGCTGAACGTCCCGGGCGACGGCAACGCCGCGCGCCGACTGCCCGACCAGCCTGCACAGCCCGCGCACGCCAGCACTCGCCGATATACGCTCGCACATGCCAGCACATGCCGGCACATGCCCATACACGCTCGCACATGCCAGCACATGCCGGCACATGCCCATACACACTCGCACATGCCAGCCCATGCCGGCACATGCCCATACACGTTCGCACATGCCAGCACATGCCGGCACACGCCCACACACGCTCGAACATGCCGCATCCCTCCGTCCGCCCTGATATCCAACATTGGTTATATAATATTGGCTAAAAGGAGTGTTCCCCATGACCATGACCATGACCACGACCACACCCGCGACCACGACCAGCCGCACCGTGCTGATCCGCGCCGCATCGCTCGTGAAGCGGTACGGGAATCGCGCCGTCGTGAACGGCGTCGACATCACCGTGAACGCGGGCGAAGTGCTTGCCGTCATCGGCCCGAACGGCGCGGGCAAGTCGACGACGCTGGACCTGATCCTTCGCCTGCGAGCGCCCGACGAAGGCGCCGTTGAATACGCGGAACCGCGGCTCCGCCGGCGCATCGGCGTCCAGCTCCAGACGACGCCGCTCTTCCCCGGCCACACGGCGCTCGAAAACATGCGCCTCGCCGCCGCGTTCCACCGCCTGCGGCCGCGCGACGGCGAGCTGCTGCGCCGGCTCGCCGATTGCGGCCTCGCCGACGCGGCGAAGACCGACGCCGCGCGCCTGTCCGGCGGCCAGCAGAAGCGGCTCGCGATCGCGATGGCGCTCGTCCATGATCCGCAGTTGCTCTTCCTCGACGAGCCGACGGCCGCGCTCGATCCGCGCGCCCGGCGGGAAGTCCGCGAGCTGATCGGCAAGCTGGCCGAAGGCGGCACCTCCGTCGTCTTCACCTCGCATGAAATGGAAGAAGTCCACCGCCTGGCCGACCGGATCGTGTTCATCAACGCCGGACGCGTGCTGGCCGAGGGCTCGCCGGAAGAGCTGCTGGAAGCGCACCGCGCCTCCGACCTCGAGCAGTTGTACCTCCGACTGACCGTGGACTGACGCGCCCAGCACCCGCACGGCAACCAACCCATAACAAGGAGGAACCGCATCATGACCATCGTTTTCCGCACGCTGCTGACCGGACTGTTCCGGGACGCGCATACGATTTTCTGGACCATCCTGCTTCCGTTCGCCCTGCTCATCGGCCTCGGACTCTGGATCGACAAGCCCGGCTACGACGAGCGGCTGCTTACCGGCGTGCTCGCCATGACGATCCTGTTCGGCCCCGGCATGGTCACGCCGTTCCAGGTGATGACGCTCCGCAACCGGGGCGTGTTCAAGCTGCTCCGGGCGGCGTCTCTGCCGACGCCGGCGTTCATCGCGGCCTCGGCCTGCGCCCGCGCGGTCCTGTCCCTGGCGGTCTGCGCCTGCCTGGTCGCCGCCGGCGGCCTCGTCTTCGGCGTGCGCCCGACGCTGCCGGGCCTCGGCCTGATGCTGCTCGCGCTGATCATCGGCTCGATCTGTTTCACGGCCGTCGGCTTCATCTCCGGCAATCTGGCCCGGAACGAGAGCGACACGAGCATGATCTCGAACCTGATCTGCCTGCCGATGCTCTTCGCCAGCGAAGCGTTCTGGTCGCTCGAACACGCCCCCGGGTGGGTCAAAATCATCAGCCGCCTCCATCCGTTCTCGCATTTCGTGGACCTGCTGGCCGCCGGGGTGAGGGGAGGCCGGCCGGCCGCAGGGGAGTGGACTTCCCTTGCGGCGCTCATCGGGTTTACGGCGCTGTGCCTGGCGATCGCGGCCGCCACTTTCCGCTGGGACAACGAGCGCTTCCGTTTCCGATTTTTGGTGAAAGATTGAAAAACATGCCTGTGTGATGGATAATGGAAACGGATCGAACGTCTTAAGATGCGCCATCGCGGAACGATCCTACCCGAGACCGGAGACCGGCCGATCCCGCAGCGTTTTCCGCCGGCTGACGGTCATCTTGTTACGGGAGACTTCAGCTACATGGTGAATCTTCGGGACGATATCCGGCTCTACAGGATCGCATATATGCACGATCGGATCGGCAAAGCGTTCATGGACCGCGACGGGCGGCTGGCGGATGCCAACCCCGCGCTGTGCGCCATGCTCGGGCTCGAGCCGGACCAGATTGCCGGACTCGCCGCGAAAGAGCTGTTCCCCGATCTGCCGTGGCGCGAGCCGCCGGCGCCGATTTCCGCGAGATGCCGGTACACGACGCCCGCCGGAGAGCCGCGCTGGCTGCACGTTCATCTCACCGTGCTGGACGACGGCGACACAGCCCCCGCGGCGGGCATCCTGCAGGTGGAGGATCTGTCCGCCGCCGTCCGGCTGGAAGACGAGATCCGGCGGCTGACGCGGGACGCGGACGCGGTGTACGGCGCGGAGAACATGCTCCAGTCCGAGAAGCTGGCCGCGGCGGGCCAGCTTGCCGCGGGCATCGCGCACGAAATTCGCAATCCGCTCACCTCGCTGAAGGGTTTTCTGCACTTGCTCAAATCGGGGTCGTCCTCCGCGGCGAAACGGGAGGCGTATCTGACCATCATGCTGGAGGAGTTGGGACGGATCGAGCAAATCCTCGACGAGTTGCTCGTCCTGTCCCGCCCCCGCTCGGCGCAGTTCGCGAAGGCGCGCATCGCGCATCTGATCCGCCATGTCGTGCTGCTGCTGCAGCCGCAGGCCGTCATGCGCGGCGTCGAAATCCGGGTGCTGCCGATCCCGGAGACGGCCGGCATATGGTGCGACGAGAACCAGATCAAGCAGGTGCTGATCAATATCGTGAAGAACGGCATCGAAGCGATGGAGAACGGCGGCCTCTTGACCATCGAAGCCGCAACGGACCGGGACAAGGCCTCGATCCGGATCACGGACCAGGGGCCGGGCATCCCGCCGGAAACGCTGGACCGGCTGGGCAGCCCGTTCTTCACGACGAAGGAGAACGGCACGGGGCTCGGACTGACGGTCTGCTACCGGATCATGCGAAACCACGGCGGGCGGATCGAGGTGGAAAGCCGGCTCGGCGAAGGCACGACGTTCACCCTCCATCTGCCCGTCGACGGCTCTCCGCCGGACAGAACCCGGGACCATCCGGACTGATTCCCGTTTCTGCGCCGCCCGGGCGCAACCTCCGGCCGCAGACATCGTAGAATTGCTAGAGGTGAACCGACAGATGGATCTCAGACAAGCGTACGAACGGCTCGGACTTCCAGAGGATGCGACCCGCGAGATGGTCGAGAAGCGCTACGACATGCTGCTGCGCCAGGAAAGGCGGCGCATCCGGGCGGGCGAAGGGGAAAGCCCGGAATTCGCGGAGATCACGCGCGCGTACCGCTTCATCGTCGAGCAGGAAGAGAAGCAGGCCGTCTCCGAGCTGACCGAGCAGCAATACGGCCGGTACAAGCGATTCGCGGGACTCGCCGAGAAGATCGACCATTTCTTCAGCTACTACAAATGGCACACGATCGGCGCCCTCCTGGTCCTCGCACTCATCCTGTACGGGATCAACACCTACATCGACCACAAGAAGGAGCAGGCCCGGCTGGCCGCCCTGCCGCCCATGGACGTATACGGGATGATGATGGGACAGTTTTACACCTTGGACGGCAGCGGAATGACAGACGAACTGGAAGCCGCCGTGCTCGGACATTTTCCGGATTGGCAGCGCGTGGAGCTGGAATTGATCTCCTTCTCCCTGGAGCCGCGCAGCGAGTTCGACATGGCCATGCTCCAGAAGGCGACGGTCATGCTGGCCACGGAGAAGCCGGACATCTACATCCTGGACGCCGATACTTATCCATGGCTGGCAAGGTCCGGCGTTCTGCTCGAGCTCGACGATCTGGCGGCCGGCCGATTCGCTTCCCTGCTTCCGGAAGAAGCCGCGCCCAAGGCGTCCGGCGGCGAGGAGGCCGGCGAGCATGTCTACGGCATCGATCTGACGGACAGCCCGCTGATCGGCGAACTGCCGCTCATCAAGGATCGGTTCATCGTCGGCATCCGCCGGGACGCCGAACGGCTCGACAACGCGCTTCATCTGATCGAAACCTACCTGAAGTCCATCCCGTGACACACACCTGACGCGAAGGCTCCCCGAAACCCGTTGTTCACCGGACCGGGGAGCCTTCTGTGCGTGTCATTCCGGGCCCGCCGTCCGTCTCCGCCGCCATCGGAAGGCGAGCCGGAGGAGCGGCGGCGCGGCCATCAGCACGAACAGCAGCCGGAAAACCTGATACGACGTGACCCGCGCTTCATCCGCCCCCAGCACGATTGCGGTCACGGCCATTTCGCCGAGCCCGCCGGGCGCGAGCGCGAGAAACCACGTCACGATCGAGCCGCCGTCGAACACCGTCCATCCCGCGGCCGCCAGCGCCGTCAGACCGATCAGCAGCACGGCGAAGAGCAGCGAGAGCGGTCCGAACCGGCGGTTCTCCAGCAGAATGCGCGGCTGCACCCGGCAGCCGATGAAGATTCCGATGACAAGCTGGGCGGCGGCGATGAGCGGCGCGGGCGCCTCCGGCCACGGCAGACCGGCGGCGGCCGCCGCGCCGACGACGAGCGCCGGCCCGAGGAACTCGCCCGCCGGCAGATGGATCCGCCGCCCGAGCCACGCGGCCAGCGGAACCAGCAGCAGCGCGGCGTATGGAACCCAGTCCGGCAGCCCGGCCAGGGCGCCGGCAGCCTGCGCGGCCGATCCGTCGCCGACGGCCGCCGCGCCGCCCGCTTCCGGCCCGTCCGCCGCGGACCGGCCGGCGAACCACGCCGCCAGAAACGGCACCGTGTACAGCACGACAATGAGCCGCGACGTCTGCATGATCGCCACGTTGCCCGCGTTCGCGCCCGGCGTCTCGTCGGCGATCAGCACCATTTGCGTCAGGCCGCCCGGCATGCTCCCGAGCACGCCGTCCTGGATGCCGAGGCCGGTCAGCCTGGCGAACAGCAGGCCGATCGCCGCGCAGACGGCCGTCCACAGCCCGGCGGCCAGCACCATGAGCGGCAGCTCGCGGGCGATCGTCTGCACCGTGCCGAGCGTCATCGCGCCGCCGAGCACATAGGCGACGACCACGATCCCCGCGTCGCCGATCAGCCGCGGCCACCTTGCAACGCCGGGCCGCGCCGCGTTGAGCGTCATGATGCCGAACGCGGCGCCCAGGATCCAGGGCAGCGGCAGCCCGACCAACGCGAACAGCCCGCCTCCCGCCGCCCCGGCCGCGAAGGTCGCCAGGATGTTCCGATACGTCCGATTCAAATCCGATTCCTCCCGAGGGTTCGACCTCCATTATGACACCGCCGCCCGCATCCCGCAACGCAATCGAGGAGCCGGACGCCCCCGGCGCCCGGCTCCGCATCTTCAACGGCATGAAAGATTCGCCCCATCAACTGTTCACGGCGCTGACCGTCAGCCCGGACAGGTCCGCGGGCGCGCCGTCCGCGCGCGATATGCGCACCGTGCGCGCCTCGCCCGGCAGCAGGTCGAAATAATTGTCGCTGAACCGCAAATTCCCCGCCGGCAGCTCCAGCTTCACCATGCGGGCGAGTCCGCCCTCCGCCGTCACGACGACCTCGCCGGGCGCGCCTGTCGCTTCCGCCCGCACGGCAACCTTCGGCAGCGCGAGATCCTTGTGATCGCGCAGGAAATAGCCGTTCGCCGGCGCGCCGAACCCCCCGGCGGCGAGCCGCACATACACCCGCTCCGGCCGTCCGCCCATCAGCGCCTCCCGCTCCGCCAGCTCGCCGATCTTCACTGCGGCGTTCGCCGGAACCTCCGCCTCCCACGCGCGCTCGCCGAGCAGCGCGCCGAAGAAGTCGTACACGGACAGCCGCACGCTGCCCCTCAGAACGCCGAGCGTATCGTTCACGACCCATAGTTTCAGCGGAGCTTCCGGTTCGTGGTCGATCGTGAGCAGCACCGGATGGAAGAACGTCCGCGCATAGTAGTACGCCGCCTTCGGCAGCAGCTCGTAGTCGATGATCGACCAGCTCGTCCCCGGCCAACTGTCATTGTGCTGCCAGATCAGCGCGCCGCTCGTCCGGTGCTTGTTGCGCCGGTAATGCTCGACGCCGTACTTCAGCCCCTCGGCCTGCGTCAGCATCGAGAAGTTCATGTACGCCTCGATGTCCCGCGGCACGCCGGTATACCCTTCCATCAGGAGGATGCCCTTCTGGTGCGCGATGTCCTTGTTCCGGTACGCCATCTCGACGCTGTTCCACCGGAACCCGTCGGCCGGGATCCATTTTTGCAGGGTATGGCGGTTCGCCGAGGCGTGCATGCCGAACTCGCTGCTGAACAGGGCGAAGTCCCGCTTGTAGTTCTTGAAGCTGACGCCCTGCACGCTGTAGTCGAGCAGCGGCGGCTCGCCGAACATGCGCGGGTAGACCGAGCCGTGCCACACCTGCCAGTTGTGGCGGTCGCCCGTGTTCGGGTCGTTCGCGTCGAAGCCGCCTTCCGCGCCGTACGGCGAGGACGGCCAGTACGGCCGGCCCGGGTCCAGCCGCTCGAGCACGTCCGGAATCAGCTCGTGGTAGATGGTCTCGCCCCAGAACGGGCAATCGATGTCGCCGCCCGACCGCTTCATGTCCACGAGCCAGTCGATCTCGTTATTGCCGCACCAGAGCGCGAGCGACGCGCGGTTGCGCAGCCGGCGCACATTGTACTCGAGCTCGGCGCGGACATTGTCCATGAAGTTCTTGTTGAAATCCGGATACAGCGCGTTCGCGAAGCAGCAGTCCTGCCAGACGAGCACGCCGCGCCGGTCGCATTCGTCGTAGAACACGTCCTTCTCGTAAATGCCGCCCGCCCACACCCGCAGCATGTTCTGGTTGGATGTGACCGCCAGATCAATGAGGTCGCGATACCGCTGGTCCGGGATGGCGCCGATGAAGTGGTCCGCCGGAATCCAGTTCGTCCCCTTCGCGAACAGCTTCACGCCGTTGAGCCGAAACGCGAACGCGTTGCGCCCGGCTTCGTCCTTCAGCATCAGCTCGATCGTGCGGATGCCGAACGGCGTCTCGTACCGGTCGATCTCCTCGCCGCCCGACAGCAGCTTCGCCTCGAGCCGGTACAGATACGGCTCGCCGAGATCGTGGGTCCACCACAGATGCGGATTCGCAAGGGAGAGCTCGAGCGCGCCGCGGCCGTCTTCGAGCCGGAACGCGCCCCGCACGGCAACGTGTCCTTCCCGTTCGCGCAGCGCCACTTCGCACGCCAAATGGCGGTCCCGGCAGCCGCGAAACGCGGTCGCTTCCACCTCGATCCGGACGACGGCCTTTCCGCCGTCGATCGAAAGCGTCCGGGCGTAGACGCTGTCCAGCTTCGCGAACCGCTTTTTCTCCAGGCGCACGCGTCCCCAGATGCCCGTCGTCACCATGCGCGGGCCCCAGTCCCAGCCGAAGTTCATCGCCGCCTTGCGGACCCAGGGGCGCTCCTTCGTGAAGGACGACCACTGGAACTGCTCCTTGTCCCTGATGTGCAGGCCGATCGGGTCGAAGCGGACCGCGATCGTGTTCCTGCCGCTCGCGAGGACGCGCGTGACGTCGAAGGTGTAGCCCCGCAGCATGTTGTCCGTGCTGCCGATCTCCCGCCCGTTCAGGTAAACGGTCGCGAACGTGTCGAGCCCTTCGAACGTCAGCTCGTACCGCGCGCCCGGCTCGTCCGTTTTGTCATAGTCGAACTGCGTCCGGTACCACCATTCCTTCTGCTCGATCCAGCGGCACTTCTGGTCGTTGTGGCCGTAGTAGGGGTGGTCGATGACGCCGCGCTCGATGAGCGTCGTATGGACGTCGCCCGGCACGGACGCCGTCATCCAGAACCGGTCGTCCAGTCCGGGATCGGCGATGTGCTCCGGCCTGACCTGTCCGACGTCGAAGCCCTGGAGCCGCCACAGCGATTTCAGTTCCATACCCGGGATGCTCCTTCCGTGTTCGTCCGTCAGCCGTCCCGGTCTCCGGATGCGGGAGGGCCCGGAACGGTCCGCTCCCATTATAGCACAGCGTGAGCGCGCGCCCGCACGGTGGAAAATGCCCCGCCCGCCGCGTCCCGGACGTCTTGCGCATTCGCCGGGATGCGTGCTGGCATAACGGAACCACGCTGAGGAGGCGCGTTTCGGCTTTGTTTGTTAAAAACTGAAAAGCCCCGTATAAACAGGGCTTTCGTGATGATGAATCCTGTTCGTCCGATCATTTCAGTCGCTGCATCGCTGCCGCGCAATCCGGTACAGACTTGCAACGAGGCATCCTCGTTACAGCACCCGCCGCGCGCCCCGCATCGCCATCACCGCTTGTCCACGTTGGTCCGTCTCCTTCCGGGTCACCAGCGGGCCGTGACCATTTTCTTGCGGGTGTAGAACTCCACGCCGTCCGGGCCGTTCGCGTGCAGGTCGCCGTAGAACGACTTCTTCCAGCCGGAGAACGGGAAGAACGCCATCGGCGCGGGCACGCCGAGGTTGATCCCGAGCATCCCGGCATCGATGTTCTCGCGGAACTTGCGCGCGTTCGCCCCGCTCGTTGTGAACAGGCAGGCGCCGTTTGCGAACTCCGACCGGTTGGCGATCGCGATCGCCTCATCCAGCGTATCGGCGCGCACGATCGACAGCACCGGCGCGAAAATCTCGTCCTGCCAGATCTTCATGCCGCACTCGACACGGTCGAAGATCGTCGGCCCGATGAAATAGCCTTTGGACGCGGTCGCCGAGTCCTTGCGCCCGTCGCGCGCGAGCAGGGCGCCTTCCTTCTCGCCGATCTCGATGTACTTGATCGTCCGCTCCCGGTGGGAGTCGCGGATGACCGGGCCGAGAAACACGCCTTCCTCGAGGCCGCTCCCGATCGTGATCCGGTCGGCCGCCTCGACGAGGCGCTTCACGAGCTCGTCGGCGATCCCGCCGACCGGCACGACGACCGAGCAGGCCATGCACCGCTCGCCGGCCGAACCGAACGCCGCGTTGATGATCTCCTTCACCGCGAGATCGAGGTCGGCGTCGGGCATGACGATCGTATGGTTCTTCGCGCCCGCCAGCGCCTGCACCCGCTTGCCGTTTGCCGCCGCCGTCTTGTAGACGTACTCGGCGACCGGCTGCGAGCCGACGAACGACACCGCCCGGATGTCCGGATGCTCCAGGATGCCGTTCACGACATCATGCGCCCCGTGCACAATGTTCAGCACGCCGTCGGGCAGCCCGGCCTCGGCGAACAACTCGGCCAGCCGGTTCGCCAGCAAGGGCGTGCGCTCCGACGGCTTCAGCACGAACGTGTTGCCGCAGACGATCGCGAGCGGGAACATCCAGCACGGCACCATCATCGGGAAGTTGAACGGCGTGATGCCGCCGACGACGCCCACCGGATAGCGGTACATGCCGGATTCGAGATTCGTCGCGATGTCCGGGAGCTGCCGGCCCATCAGCAGGGACGGCGCGCCCGCCGCGAACTCGACGCATTCGATGCCGCGCTGCACTTCGCCGTACGCTTCCTTGAAGTTCTTGCCGTTCTCGATGGTGATCATCCGGGCCAGCTCGTCCCAATCAGGAACCCCCGGCAAACACCTCCGCGTAGGACTCGACTTCCTGCGCCCACTGGCTCAGATCGGTTCGGGCGTAATCCGCGTCCACGTATTCGTAATATTGCTTGAAGGGCCGAAACGGCGCCGAACTGGGGCGGTACTGATCCGTCCAGGCGAAATCGAACGAGGCGGGGGGCGAAATCGTGATCTCGTGCCGCATCCACTGTTTCCATTCTTCCAGGGTCTCCGGTTTACGGCCGAACGCCGCGAAGGTGACGGTATCCCCGATCGTGTAATCCACGACGGCGCTTATGGCTTCTTCGCTCGTTTCGCCCAGCATGAATGTGATGTATTCCCAGGCCAGTTCAAACTGCCTGGTCGACTTCGTGATGGCAAATCCGGTCATCAGCGCATTGTTGTGACGCCGACCGTCCGCCGCATCGGGAATCGGCGCAACGGCCAATCGCAGGTAGTCCTGCGCGACCCGCGTCGCCCGGTCGATCGTCAGGGCGCGCTTCTCGAAGGCGGACGGATTCGGCCATTGTTCGGGCGTGGTGACCGCGCTGAACATTTCCGCAAACCGCACGAACGCGTTCACCGTCTCCGGACTGTCCATCGCGCCGGCAAATCGCCCTTGTTCATCGGTATACCGGCCTCCGAACGCGTTAATGATCGGTTCAATTTCATTCACAAACGGGCCCGGCCACACGGTAAATCCCGCTTCGTTCACCTGACGGCTGATTCGGACAAAATCGTCCCAGGTCCATCCGTCCCGCGGCTTCTCGATCCCGTAATGGTCAAAGATGTCGACAATGTAGAACGACATGAGCGGATTGCTCGTGACGGGCAGCAAATACGGCTCGCCGTCAAATTCGGCGAACTCGATGAGCTTCATGTAATCGCCCTGCCACCCCTCCATATCCTCGACCTGATCGGCCAGGCTGACGAGGTGATCCCTCATCGGCAGCCGCGCCTCGTTCACGGTCAGTTCCATCACATCCGGCAATTGCGCCGGATCCTGGAGGAGCTGCCTGAAATTTTTGTCGTAATCGACGTCGACGAATTCGATCTCCACGCCCGGATACCGCTCCATGAACGCTTTGGATCGGGTTTTCATCGGATGATACGGTTCATACCATTTTCCGTCGGGAGGGTAAGGATCTTTCATCCAATGCTTGCTGTGCACGCCGACGCGCAGCGTTCCGGTGAACGTTTTGCCCGTGTCGGGGGCGGTCCGGGACGCGATTTCCGCCATCCCGTTCTGGTCGGGCCTGCGCGCGATTTCTTCCTGTTTGGCCGGGCCGGGGGCGGGCCGGGGCATGATTCCTTCCAGCCCGCAGGCCGTCAGGCACAATAGAAGCGCGACCGGCAGAAGCGTCTTGATTCCGCGACGCATCACGCCGCGACCTCCACCCCTCCGGTCCCCGATCCGTCAACCGCCGGAGCCTGTCCCGACAATCGATTCCACGTAGGACTCGATCTCCTTCGCCCACAGCGCCAGGTCCGCGCGGGCCGTCTCGACGTCCCCGTACGACCGGAGCTGATCCAGCGAGCGTTTGGGAAAAATATGCCGCGGATAAAGGCCGTACTCCACCAGATCGCTGTACCAGAGATAATCGAACGTGGCGGGCGGCGATTGGACGATTTCACGCCGCATCCAGGACTTGATCTCCTCATAGATCGGCTTGTGCCCGATGCGCGTGTCGAGCAGTTGCCGCTCGAGCGTATTGTTCACGACGAAGTCGATCGCCTCCTCGTCCGAATCGCCCATCAGAAACTTCAGGTATTCCCACGCCAATTCCGGCTGGGCGCTCGTCTTCGGGATGGCCAGCCCGGTCATCAGGGTGTTGTTGTGGCGTTTCCCCTCCACATCGGACGGGATGGGCGCAACCGCATACGGATAAGTCACGATCCCGGCGGGTCCGTCCGACGCGCGCAGCGTGGCGACGGCGCTGTAATATCTCGGGTCCTCCGGCGTCCACGACGTCGATTCCGGAATCATGCCGGCAAACCGGATGAACGCCCCGGCCGTCGCTTCGCTGTCGAGATAGCCGCTCAAGGCCGTTCCGTCGGACGATGCGGGTACGCCTCCCATCCCGCGAATGAACGGCTCCATGTTGCTCAGCGATTCCCGCAGCGAGACGACGTATCCCGCTTCCGTCAGGGAACGCGCGATCTCCGCGTAATCGCCGTACGTCCACCCGTCGCGCGGTTCCGGCAGTTGCAGCTCCCCGAACACGTCCGTCCGGTAGAGCGTCAGCAGCGGATCACTCGTGAAGGGCAGCAAAAACGCTTCACCGCCGATCTCGAGATAGTCGATCAGCTTCGCGTAGCCGCCTTCCCAGGCCGCCGCGTGGTCCTCGATCCGGTCCGCCAGGCTCTCGAGATGGGGCAGCATGAGAAGCCGCGCTTCGTTCGGGGTGAGCTGGATGATGTCCGGCATCAGCGTCGGATCCGCCAGCATCTTCGGAAAATCGCGCTCGAAATGCACGACCTGGACCTCGATCTCAACGCCGGGATATTTCTCCATGAACGCCTCCGACCGGGATCGCAGCACGCCCTGGTTGCCGCGCTGCACCGGATAGGGACCCGAGGGAGTCACCGCGCTGCGGAGCCCCAGGCGCAGGGTGCCGGTGTATGAAGCGCTTTCATCGTCGGCCGGCGCGATGTCCGGCACAACGGATGACACCTGGCTGCAGGCGGCGAGCAGGAGCATGGCGGCAGCCAGCGCGGCAACGGCTTTGCGGACGGACGGCCGGCGCAAAACACGGTGACGTTCCGCGCTCCGGTCCGTTTTGGCATATGCGCAAGGATCAAGTCTCATCTTCGCGCCCCCCGTCAGGAAGTTTGGAACCAATCGCTCTTTGTTGTTAGATTATACCATACCGTTCCGGCAAACAACATCCCGACATGGCACACCTTTGTGTTAGGTCATGCTCGCGTTCCCGCCAAAAAAAAGAAGGAGAGCATCGGCCCTCCTTCTTCCCTTTGCGCCGCGTCCGTTTCAGACCGCGCAGCTCCAGATGATTGCCTCGTGCGGCCGGAGCGCGATCGTCGCCTCTTGCAACTGCTTGTCCGCGTCGGCGTAGTTGCCGAGCACGAGCGCAAGCGTCCGCCCGGCGTACGGCTCCGGCAGCGTGAACGTTCCGGGGGCGTCGCCGTGGTTGAGCACGACGATCCACGCCGTGCCCCCGAGCTTCCGCACATAGGCGTACACCTGCGGATCGTCGCCGCCGATGTCCTCGAAATCGCCGTAAACCATGACCGGGTTCGCCTTGCGCATCGCGATCAGCTTCCGGTAGTAGTGGAGCACCGAATCCGGATCGGCCTCGGCCGTCTCGACGTTGATCTCGGCGTGGTTCGGATTCGGCCGGATCCACGGCTCGCCTTCCGTGAAGCCCGCGTTCCGCCCGGCGCTCCATTGCATCGGCGTGCGCGAATTGTCCCGGCTGAGCGGCCTGAGCTCGCGCAGCACCTCCTCCGGATCCCGGCCCCGGCCGACCTCCTCCTCGAAGCGGGCCTTCATCATGACGTCCCGGTAGTCGTCGATCGAATCGAACCGGACGCCGGTCATGCCGAGCTCCTCGCCCTGGTAGACGTACGGGATGCCCGGCAGCGTATGCACCATCGTCGCGAGCAGTTTGGCCGACTGCACGCGGTACTCCCGGTCGTTGCCGTAGCGCGACACCTGGCGCGCGTGGTCGTGGTTGTTCAGGAACTGCCCCATCACGCCGCGGCCGCGCAGCGCATCCGACCAGCGGCGCTGGATGCGCCTGAACCGCGGCAGATCCCAGGACGGCATCTCGTCCGCCACCTCGAAATGGAACAGCGAGTGCAGCTCCTCCCGGTCCTCGTCCACGAACAACACGCCCAGCTCCGGCGTCGCGAACGCAACCTCGCCCACGGTCATGATGTCGTAATGCCGGAACACCTCGCGGTGCATTTCCTGCAGGTAATCGTGCAGCCCGGGGTTGTGCGTCAGGTAGCGGATGTCGTACGGATCGGCCGCGTCCGTGAACGCCGCGGGCTTCGCGAGCAGCGCCAGCGCGTCGAGCCTGAGCCCGTCCACGCCCCGGTCGAGCCAGAAGCGGAGCATCCGGTACATTTCCCGCCGCACCTCGGGGTTCGCCCAGTTCAGGTCCGGCTGCCCGATCGCGAACGAATGCATGTAATATTGCCCGGTCGCCTCGTCGAACTGCCAGCAGCTCGGGTGGAAATACGACCGCCAGTTCGTCGGCGGCCCCCCGTCCGGCGCCGGATCGCGCCAGATGTACCAGTCGCGCTTCGGATCATCCTTCGACGAGCGCGAGGCGAGGAACCAGGGATGGCGGTCCGACGTGTGGTTGAGCACGATGTCCATCATGATCCTGAGACCGCGCCGGTGCGCCTCCGCGACCAGCTCGTCGAAATCCGCCATCGTCCCGGCCTCCGGCGCGATCGCGTAATAATCGGAGATGTCGTAGCCGTTGTCCACGCCCGGCGATTCGTTGAACGGGTTGAGCCAGATGAAGTCGACGCCGAGCGATTTGATGTAGTCGAGCTTTCCGATGACACCGCGCAAATCCCCGATGCCGTCGCCGTTCGTATCGGCGAAACTCCGCCAGTACACCTGATAGACGACGGTTTCCTTCCACCATGCCGGCCTGCCCAGCATGGTTCGCTCTCCCTCCGGTTTTTTCTCTGTCCGGATCATCCTTTCACAGATCCTCCCATCAAACCGCGCACGAAGTACCGCTGAAGCGTGAAGAAGACGGCGAGCGGCATCAGCATCGACACGAAGGCCGCCGCGGTCAGCAGATGCCAGTCATTGCCCCGCGAGCCGGCGAGCCCGGCGATGTTCATCGACAGCACCTGCACATCGGGCAGGCTGCCGAGGAAGATGAGCGCCACCAGATAGTCGTTCCAGACCCACAGGAACTGGAAGATGCAGATGGACGCGAGCGACGGCACGGTCAGCGGCAGCACGAGCCGGCTGAACGTCGTGAAATTGGATGCGCCGTCCATGTAGGCCGATTCGAACAGGTCGCGCGGAATTTGCCGCACCGCGTTGTACATGAAATAGGTGATGAGCGGCAGGCCGAACGCCGAGTGGGCCAGCCAGATGCCGAAATAGGTGCCGTTCAGGCCGAGCGCCGTGTAGTCGCGCAGGATCGGAATCAGCGCCACCTGCAGCGGCACGACGAGCAGCGCGACGATGACGACGAACAGGATCCGGCTGCCCGGGAAGCGGAACCACGCGAACGCGTAGGCCGCGAACGACGCGATGAACACCGGGATGATCGTCGACGGCACGGCCACCGCGACCGTGTTCCAGAACGAACGCCCCATGCCGCTGCCCTGCTCCGTCTTCGTGCTGCCGTCGGGCAGCGTGATTTTGTACTGCTTGCCGCCGAGCACTGTCTCGTAGTTTTGCAGGGTGAAGCGGAGCGTCGAGGTCCATTTTTTCTCCTGCACGCTGACGATTCTCGCCCGCCGGTTCTCCCAGATCAGGCGCTGACCGTCCGCGTTTACGCCGGCACGCAGCTCATCGTCGGTGTACGTCTTCCCGCGCACTTCGATCGGCTGGCGCAGGTCGGTCTCGCGCGGCAGTTCGATCGTCTCGACGGTCTTCCAATCCCGATGGGGAAAGATTGTCCACCAACCCGTCGACAGAATGTCCGCCGCCGGCCGGAATGACGAGACGAGCAGGCCGAATGTGGGAATGAGCCAGATGAAGCAGATGACGGCGAGCACGATGTTGACCAGTTTGTTGCCTTTTCGGACTCCCCTTTTTCCCCGCCGCATCAGAAGCCCCCCTCCCGGCGGAACTGCCGCAGATTGAACCAGATGACCGGCGTGACCGCGATCAGCAGCACGATCGCGAGCGTCGAGCCGTAGCCCGCGTTCTGGTACATGAACAGTTGACGGTAGAACTGCGTCGCCACCACTTCGGTGCCGTACTGGCCGCCCGTCATCACCATGACGACGTCGAAGATCTTCAGCGTGAAGACGATGATCGTCGTCGTCACCGACAGAATCGTGGCGGAGATATACGGAACCATGATCTGGAAGAAAATGCGCACCTCGCCCGCGCCGTCCACGCGCGCCGCTTCGAGAATGTCCTCGGGCACGCTCTTGATCGCCGCGGAGAAGATCACCATCGCGAATCCCGTCTGCATCCAGACGAGGATGACGATCAGGAACAGGTTGTTCCATGGCTGCACCATCGTCAGCCACGCCTGCGGCTCGCCGCCGAACGCCTTCACGATTGCGTTGAGCAGCCCGATCTGCCGCTCCTCGGGCGTGTAGTAGTAGACGAATTTCCAGATGACGCCGGCGGCGACGAACGAGATCGCCATCGGCATGAAGATGATCGTCTTCGCCAGCTTCTCGAAGCTGCTCCGGTCCGCGAGAATCGCGATGAGCAGCCCGAGGCTGACGCACAGCGTCGTGCCGAAGAACACCCAGAGCAGGTTGTTGCGCAGCGCCGTCGCCAGCAGCCGGTCGGTGAAGACGGCGGCGTAGTTCGCGAGGCCGACGAACCGGCTGCTCGTCGCGTCGAAGAAGCTGAGGTACAAGGTGCGGACGGTCGGAATCACGAGCAGCCAGCCGAGCAGCAAGACCGCCGGACCGACGTAGACGAAGGGCAGCACTCTCCGTTTCCACACATCCGGGTACTGCTCGACGACCCAGTTCAGCGAGAAATAAACGGAATAAATGCCCACCGCGCCCCACACAACCGCAAGCAGCGCGTTCAGGACGGGATGCAGCGGCGAGTCGCGGAAGAACAGAAAGAAAACTCCGTGCACGCCGACATTCAGCGCGGGAACCAGAATCGAGAGCAGCACAAGCCGGAGCAGCCGCCCCTTCTTCGGCGCCATTGCCGTTGCCGTCGCCGGTTCCATAGCGGTCTTCCTCCCTTCACGAATGAGCGGCGGAAGCCGCGCCGGCTTTGCCGTTTCCGGCGAAAGACCAGCGCGGCTCCGTCATAACGTCATTGATTCCAGCCCGACTGGATCGTCTCAAGCGCCTGATCCAGCGTGGCCGTGCCGCTTACGTAGTCGGTCATGCCTTTCCAGAACGTGCCCGCGCCGACGGAGCCCGGCATCAGGTCGGAGCCGTCGAAACGGATCGCCGAAGCCGTCTGCAGGAAGTCCGCCATCTTGCGCTCGGCGTCGTTCGGGTACCAGGACGGATCCGCGCCGTTCATCGGCGCCGTCACGCCGCCGGATTGGATCCACGTCTTGAGCGAGTCGGCCGTCGTGAAGAATTCCATGACGGCGCGCACTTCCGGACGGTCGTTGAACATCGCGTAGATGTCGCCCGAGATGAGCGCCGGCGTGCCGTATTGCGGATCGATCGACGGGAACGGGAACCAGTCGAAGTCGTCCGGCGTCAGCCCTTCGGGGAAGAAGCTCGTGATGAAGCCGGCCTGACGGTGCAGCCACGCCTTCGGCGGGTTGTCGAACAGCACCTTGACCGCGTCGCCGAACGGCGTTTGCACGATCGATTTCCGGCCGCCGTACACGTAGTCTTCGTTGAACCAGATTTCCGACATCTTCTCGATCGCGTTGCGGACGATCGGATCGGTGAACGGCAGCTCGCCGCTTACCCACTTGTCATAGTTCTCCGGCGAGGTCGTGCGCAGCATGATGTCCTCGACCCAGTCCGTCGCCGGCCAGCCCGTCGCGGCGCCGCTCTCGATGCCGATTGCCCACGCCGGATCGCCGTCGGCCGCGATTTGCTCGGTCAGCTCGATCAGCTCGTCCCAGGTCGTCGGCACCTTGTAGCCGGCCGCCTCGAATTCTTTCTTGTTGTACCAGACGAGGCTCTTCACGCTGCTGCGCGCCCAGATGCCGGCCATCACGTCGCCGTTCGGTCCCGGCATCGTCGCCATGTCGAGCCAGCTTTGCGCGTATTGCTGCTTCAGGTAGTCATCGCTGAGGAACGTGCGGACGTCGATAACCTTGCCGTCCTTCACGAACGTCTTCAGCAGGCCCGGCTGCGGGAAGTCCGCGATGTCCGGCGCATTGCCGCCATTGATCCGCACGCCGATCGTCGCCTCGAATTCCTTCGACCCTTCATACTGGATGTCGATGCCCGTCTTTTCTTCAAATTCCTTGATGCTCTCGTTGAACTTCATCTCGTCGGCATCGACGAACGGGCCGTACATCGTGACGACCTTGCCCTTGAAGGCGCCATTGTAGGCCTGTGCCAGATACGACTCTTCGCCGGCGCCGCCCTGGCTGCCGCTGTCCGAACCGCCGGAGTTGCCGCCGGAGCTGCTGCCCGTGCCTGCGCTCGTGCCGCCCGAATTGCCGGCTTGATTGTCGTTCTTTCCGCCGCCGCAAGCGGCGAGCACCAGGACGACGGCCATGAAGAAGGCGACGAGGGCCAACCCTCTCTTCTTCATGTTGGAGTGCATGAGACCTCAACCCTTTCGATGTGATGTTGTATGTCCGAACCGGTGCTTGCCGGCCCGGGGAAAATCGGCGGAGCGTCAAGCGCTTCCCGCGTCGGAACAATGCGGATATTATGCGCGTCTTGTCCGCCGGAATTCCCGTTGTGTGCGCGAAAACCTATTCAACCTGATGCAACGTTCCGTCCGGATATGTGCGGACCGTCGAACGGACCGCCGAGCGAATCGCCGATTGCGGCATCCCGGTTCCGCCGCGGCGCGAAAAGCTTTTCAACCTTACCCGAAAAATACACCCGCGCACGCGCAACGACAGACGAGCCATCCGCCGAACGCCGCCCCGCACCCGCACCCGGTTTTCGAAAAGCTTTTCAGAATCGGGTGCATATGCGCCAGGGAACCGGCAGGACGGCCGCAGCACGCGATCCGGAGCCGGCTTGTCGCCGCCGCGCCGATGCGATCACGCGCCGGGGCTTGCGGTCGATTCCCGCACGATCAGCCGGTACGGCAGCCGCTCGCGCAACTCGGAAACGCTTCCATTCGCCACCAGTTCATGCAGCTTGTGAACCGCCCGGACGCCCATTTGGTAGACCGGCTGCTCGATCGTGGTCAGCCGCGGAATGAACATGTGCGCCATCCGGATATTGTCGAAGCCGACGACCGAGAGATTCTCCGGCACGTTGCGGCCGTGGTCCCGCGCCCAGGCGATCGCGCCCATCGCGAACTCGTCGGACGCCGCGAAGATCGCCGTGATCTCCGGCGCCTTCGCCAGCAGCCGTTCGGCCGCCTCGTAGGCGTCCTCGAACCGGTGCGCCGCGAACTCCACGTTGGCCTCGCAGCGCGCGAGTCCGGCCTCCCCGAGCGCCCGCCGGAATCCCGCCAGACGGGGCGCGCCGGATATCGTGTCCCCGACCGGGAAGCTGATCATGCCGATCTCCCGATGGCCGAGCCCGATCAGATGGCGAACCGCTTCGCAGGCCGCCTGCTCGTTGTCGATGTCGACCGACGGCACATCGTATTCCGGCGCTTCGGTCGAGACGAGCACGAACGGCAGCCGGCTGCGCTTCATCTCATCGTAGAATTCCCTGAACAGCGCGTCGCTTGCGAAAATGATGCCGTCTGCCTGCTTCTCGAACAGGTTCCGCGCGTAGGCCAGCATCCGGCTCTTGTCGCGGTCCGTGTTGCAAATGATGACGCTGTGGTTCAGCTTCACGGCGGCGTCCTGGATGCCCCGGAGCAAGCCCGCGTAGTACGGATTCTCGATATCCGGAATCATGACCCCGAACGTGTCGGATTTCTTGTAGATCAGACCGCGCGCGAAAGCGTTGGGCTGGTACTGCAGCCGCTCGATCGCTTCCAGCACGCGCCGCCGTTTCTCCGGCACGACCGTTTCGGGCGCGTTCATGACCCGCGATACGGTACTGATCGAGACGCCGGCCAGTTTCGCGACATCGCGAATCGTCGGTTTCATTGCAGCACCCCGTGATTGCGACCCGAAGCAAGCGTATTTGTGCGTTTGAAAAGCTTTTCAGCCCCATTATACATCGCGCGCTCCGATCTGGCAACAACTTTTTGGCGCCCGTGTCACCTCTGGCGGTCACGCGGTCCGCACGCACGACCGTGCCGGCTACGAACTTGAACGAGTGCGTCCCGCATGCCCAATCATGCAGTCCGCGCCACATTATCTGTGCCGACATGCGCGTCCCCCCTTGCCCGGGCACGCGATCCGCACCACACGTCTGTGCCGACATGCGCGTCCCCCCCTTGCCCGGGTAGTCTATCGGCTAACGAAACTGACACACGTTAATTGAGACCAAATGCGGGATTTCGAAAAACTAACGAAACTGAGACACGCTATTTGCCCCGGAACGGCCCAAAAACCACTCCGACGAAGCAAATAACGACGCTCAGTTTCGTTAAATTCCCGATGGATGCCGCTTTCGGCCGAATAACATCGCTCAGTTTCGTTAGCCCGGGCGCCTGCCGGACTGCGGCGGGCTCCCGCCGTCTCCCGCAGTCCGGGAGCGCCAACTTGGTGCACATTTGCACCTGTTCCGACCGGTTCGCCGGCACAGCCTCAGCCGCGCATCGCGATCCGGTTGCCCGACGTGTACCGCCGCAGGCCGATCATAAACAGCGAGACGGCCAACAGGCCGAACGCGGCGACCGCGGCGGCGGCGAGCCAGACGAACGTCTCGTCGAACCGCCGGAGCAGCCCGATCGCCGCGTAGCTGATGAAACCGGCCGGCAGCACCGTGAACAGCACGATCCGCGCCATCCCCTTGAAAATATCCGTCGGGTACGTGCTCAGCGCGACCAGCCCGTTGAAAATCTGGAACGCCACGCCTTCCGAGTGGCCGAAGAAAAACGCCAGCGTGCCGGCCGCGAGCGTGACGAACAGGAACAGCAGGCCGCTGATCAGCAGGCCCAGCGCGTACTTCGCGGCGCCAAGCAGCGTATGCTCGCCCGCGAGCGCATAGATCGCGACGCCGAACAGGAAGTCGCCCATTGCCGTCAGCGACATCCGGCTGACCAGCACGTTGAGCAGCAGCGGCTTCGGCTGCGTCAGGAACACGTCCAGCTCGCCGCTTGCCACGATCGCCGCGATGCGGGTGTAGTTGCCGAACAGCACGCAGGACCAGCCGAAGCCGCCCGCGCTGATGCCCCACAGCAGCATGACGTCCTTCAGCTCCCAGCCGTTCACGGCCGGAAAACGAGCGAAGAAGATCGCCCAGAACACGAGCCAGATGCAGTTGTTCACGAACATCATGACCGCCAGCATGAAGAAGCTGGCCCGGTACTCCATCGCGGCGGCCAGGTTCAACTTCCAGCACGTCAGCACGTACCTTAGGACGCCCGCCGCCCGCCGCCCGAGCCCGCCGCGGCCGCCCCTGCCTGCCGCTTCAACCGCCGTTGACATTCAGCCTCCGCACTCCTCTCCGATAAATGATGGCGCACAGGACGGCAAGCGCCGCGGCCCACCCCCACTGCACCAACAGGAAACCGGCAAGCCGCCCGCCGTCGAACGCAACACCCGTCCGCGCCGGAAAATAGAGCACCGCCTGGAACGGCAGCCATCCGCACACGCGCGCCAGCCAGTCCGGCATCAGCTCGAGCGGCAGCAGCATGCCGCCTACCGTAAAGTTCAGCTTCTGCAGCACGAACTCCATGCCGCGCGTCTCCTCGACCCAGAAGGCGAGCAGCGCGACGGCCAGATTCAGCAGGAACGCGACGGTGAACGCCCCCGGCAGCAGCGCGGCGAGCCCGGCCCACCCGAGCCCGAAGGCCGGCGGCCCCATGTACGCCCAGGCGATCGCGCTCCCCGCGGCGAGCTGGACGACGAACCGGACGCCCGCCTCCGCCATGAACATCATGTAGTGAAACCCGTTGTAGGCGATCGGCCGGATGAGCCGGACCGCCACCTCGCCCTGCTTCACCTCTTCCTCGATCCGGATGCAAAGCTGCGGGCAGGCCATCGTGACGGCCTCCGCGATGACGAGATACCAGATGATCTGATTCAGAGCGAACCCTTCGATCGTCTCCGCTCCGCTCGAGGCGTACGCCGCTTTCCACAGATGAATGAAGATGAACAGGATCAGCAGCAGAAAAAGCGCCCGCACGACAAAATCGACCCGGTAATGAAGCTGCTGCTTGACCGTGATGATCCCGACCGCCCGGTATTTGAGCAATCGGGCCACAACCGCCGTCATGACGCCGCCCCCTCCCCCGAAGGCCCGGCGGACGGGGACGCGGGCTCAACGCCGCTCCGGCCCTCGTAGATCGCCGTGATGACATCCTCCATCGGCGGATCTTCGACTGTCATGTCCTCGATCGCGCAATGCCCGAGAAAAACGGCGAGCACATCCTCGATCGAAGCGGCGGTCGTATCCACGGACAGCCGCCAAGCGGACGGCCCGGTCTCCTCGGCCCGGACGCCTTCCGGCAGCCTCTCCGGCAGCCGCGCGCCGTCCCTGAGCATCAGCCGCACCGTCTTGCAGGTCAGCACTTCGCGCTTCAGCCGCTCGACCGGCGCGTCGAAGATGACGGTCCCGTGATGGATGACGATCGCCCGCCGGCAGAGCTGCTCGATGTCGGACGGGTCGTGGGAGGTGAGGAAGACCGTCGTCCCCTCCTCCCGGTTCCGTTCCGCGATCAGCTCGCGGATCCGCCGCTTCATGACGACATCGAGCCCGATCGTCGGCTCGTCCAGGAACAGCAGCTCCGGACGGTGCAGAAACGCCGCCGCGATCTCGCAGCGCATCCGCTCGCCGAGCGACAGCTTGCGGACGGGCGTCTGCATATGGGACCCGAGCTCGAACCGCTCGACCAGCTCGTCGCGCCGGCGCAGGTAATCCGCCCGCCCGAGCTCATACATCCGGCTGAGCAGCTCGAACGTGTCCGCCGGCGGCAGATGGTACCAGAGCTGCGACTTCTGCCCGAAGACGGCGCCGATCCGGAACGCCAGCGCGGCGCGCTCCTTCCACGGCACCATCCCGAGCACGCGGGCCCGGCCGTCCGTCGGATGCAGGATGCCGGCCAGCATCTTGATCGTCGTCGACTTCCCCGCGCCGTTCGGCCCGAGAAACGCGAGCGTCTCGCCCGCCTCCACCTTCAGGTCGATGCCGGCCACCGCCGTCTTCTCCTCCCACTCCGGCCGCACCAGCGATCGAAAACTCCCCGCGAGCCCGGCCCGCTTCCGCTTCACGCGGAACGTTTTTCTGAGACTCTCCGCTTCCAGCGCCAACACGATTGCATGCCCCTCCCTATCTCTCTGTTCTGGTAAAGCAAAAAAGACCTCCGGCCGTTCCACCGGTGATGGCGGAACTTGCCGAAGGTCTTTTATCCCTTACGGTGTATCGCGTCTTGCCCTGTATGTACGAATGCCGACGCGACGATTTCGCTCGGTTCGCCCGGCCCGGACGGGCCGTCGGATCCCTAGAAATCCTTCCGTCAATTGCTTGTTAAGATGAGATACTACCATGGAATGTCAGGTTTGTAAATACCGGATTTTGGAGATGCCGCCCGTCACCGGCTCTCCAGCTCGATCCAGTTGTTGCGAATCACCTTTTTGTACCAGTAGAAGCTGTCTTTCGGCGTTCTTTTCAGCGTGTTGTAGTCGACGTGGACGAGGCCGAACCGGCACGTGTAGCCGAACGCCCACTCGAAGTTGTCCATGAGCGACCAGGTCAGATACCCCTTCAGATTGACGCCGGACTCGATCGCGCGGCCGAGCTCGGCGATATGGTCGCGCAGGAACGCGATGCGGCGCTCGTCGCGAATCCGGCCGTCCGCGCCCGGCTCGTCGTTGTAGCAGACGCCGTTCTCCGTGATGTAGATCGGAATCGGGCCGAAACGGTCCGTCAGCCAGGTCAGCATCTTGTACAGGCCCTCCGGATAGATGAACCAGCCCTTGTCCGACTTCGGATATCCGAGATCGACGTGCTCGAGATCCAGGTAGTTGTTGCCCGGCTTGTGCCGCACGATGTTGCCGCCGTAGAAGTTCAGCCCGAGGAAATCCATCGGCTCGCGGATGGTTTCCATGTCGCCCGGCTCGATGCGCGGCTCCGCGCCCTTCGACTTGATCCATTCCGCCATCTTCCCGGGATACCGCCCCGTGAATACCGGCTCCACGAACCAGTTGTAGATCGAAAACGCCCGGTACGCCGCGTCGACGTCCTCGGCCTTGCGGGTGAGCGGCTCGTACCAGTACATGTCCGGCGCGTAGCCGATCTGTCCGCGCACCCCGAGCTCGCGGAAACGGCGCACCGTCCGGCCGTGGGTGACCATCACGTTGTGGGCGACCTGGATCGCCGACTGCCAGTTCGTGATGCCGGGCGCGTGCCGGCCGAGCAGATGGCCGTTGATCGCGATGCACCACGGCTCGTTGAACGTCATGTAGAAGTCGATCAGCCCGTCGAACTCGCGGAACATCGTCTCGGCGAACCGCACGTACGCGTCGATCGTCGCGCGGTTCTCCCAGCCGCCGCGGTCCTGCAGCGCCTGCGGCAGCTCCCAGTGGTAAAGCGTGCAGAACGGCGTGATGCCGGCCTCCCGCAGCTTCGTCACGAACCGCTTGTAGTGCGCGATCCCCTTCGGGTTCACCTCGCCGTCGCCCTGCGGGTAAATGCGCGGCCACGAGACCGAGAAGCGGTAGGCCTTCACGCCGAGCTCCTTCATCAGCGCGATGTCCTCTTCGTAGCGGTGGTAGCTGTCGCACGCGACGCTCGCGTCGTCGCCGTTCATGATGCGTCCGGGGATGGCGGCCAGCGTATCCCAGATCGACGGGCCGCGGCCGTCCTCGGTCAGCGCGCCCTCGATCTGGTAGGCGGACGTCGACACCCCCCAGACGAAGTCCTTCGGAAACGTCAGAATCGTCACCCGTATTCCCTCCTGTAGCGATAGGGCATAATGCGTTGCCATTGTAACCACAATAACATAAAAAAACCACATGCAGGAGACATGCCATGGATTCGGAGAAAATTACGGTGCCCGGCGCCGCGATGACGCTGGTCACCTCGTCAGGCATCCTGAATCACGTCATCATCATTCCGCTGCTTCTCCGGACGGCCGGACGCGACGCCTGGGTATCGGTCCTTCTCGCCGGCGTCGTCCAGGTCGCCGTATGGGTCCCGCTCCTCGCATTCATCATGAGGCGCAGCCGGCAGCTTCATCTGGGCGACTGGCTCCGCCAGCGCGCCGGCACGTTCGCGTCCCGCGTCATCACCGGTCTGGCGGCGTTCTATTTTTTCACGCTGTGCTGGCTGACGCTGCGGGATGTCACCGGGTGGACGAAGGTCTCCTATCTGCCCGGCACGCCGAAAATCGTCATCACCTTCGCGTTCGCGCTTGTCATCACCGCGATGGCGGGCGCCGGACTCCGCTCGATCGTGATCGCGAACGGCATCCTGCTGCCGATCGTCATCACGCTCGGCCTTTTCGTGATGTCGGCGAATATGCCGCACAAGGATTACAATTTGATGTTCCCGCTGCTGGAAGACGGCTACGGGCCCATGATCCGCGGCATGGCCTACGCGGGCATCGGGCTTTCGGAGATCAGTTGGTTTCTCTTTCTCCAGCATCGGCTGAGATCGCAGGTTCGGACGCTTCCGCTGCTCGTGGTCGGCGTGCTGCTCATCCATCTCACCCTCGGTCCGCTGCTCGGCGCGATCGCGATTTTCGGCCCGGAGGAGAGCGCGCGCATGCGGTTCCCGTCGTACGAGCAATGGCGGCTGGTGACGTTCGGCCATTTCTTCGAGCACGTGGATTTCCTGTCCATCTACCAGTGGCTGTGCGGCGCGTTCATCCGGATCTCCATGGGCGTCCATATCGCGCTGGACATTCTGGGTCTGACCGGCCGGAAGCGCATGGCCGCGGCGCTGACGACGGGTGTCGCGCTGTTCGTCAGCGCCCTGTACCCCGTCAGCGACACCGCCTTCGACGCGATCCTGATGAATGTCTTCGTCCCCGGCGGCCTGGTCTTCATCGCGTCGCTCTGCCTGCTGCTCTTCGTCTTGGCGGCGACAGAGCGGCAAGCGGCGGGTGAGCGGGCATGAGCGACGTCCGCAATCCCGTACCCGTATCCCCGGTGCCGCAAGAGAACGAGACCCGGCTGCGCGGGATGTTCGACCACTGCGACGACATCGTATTCCGTCGGGTGGGTCAGGCGCTCGGCGAGTTGGACGGGCTGCTCGTGTATTGCGACGGCATGTCCGATACCGCCCGGCTGAACGAGACGATGCTGCGCGGGCTGCTGGGCGACGGATCCGGCCGCGAAGCGGCGGGCGAGACCGATGCGGACGGCTGGCCGTTGTCCGCGCTGGACCGGCGGGCCACGCTGGACGAGGTCGCGGCCGACATCCTGGACGGCAGGCTGGCGCTGTTCCTGCCCGGCCGGCTGCACGCCTTCGTGCTGGACCTCTCGAACCCTCCCCGCCGTCCGCCGGAGGAAGCGCCGACCGAGGTGTCGATCCGCGGCCCGCGCGACGGCTTCACGGAGGACGTCACCATCAACGTGGCGCTCGTTCGCAAGAGGCTGCGCACCGCGTCGCTTGCCTGCGAGCATTTCGCAATCGGCAGGCGGAGCAAGGTCAGGGCCGCGCTGCTCTACATCAAGGACATCGCCCGGCCGGACATGATCGCGACGGTGCGGGAGCGGCTCAAGAGCGTCGACCTCGACGCCGTCCAGAGCAACGACCAGCTCGAGAACCAGCTCACCGGCTCCCGCCTGTCGCTGCTGCCGGTGTTCCACTATTCGGGCCGGCCGGACCACGTCGCGGCCGCGCTGCTCCGGGGCCGGTTCGCCATCGTCATCGACGGCGTGCCGACCGCGTCGATCGCGCCGGCCAACCTGTACTTCATGCTCACGTCGCCGGAGGATCTGCACAATCATTACCTGAACATTTTGGTGGGACGCGTGCTGCGTTTTCTCGGGCTCGCGGTCTCCCTTTTCCTGCCCGGGTTCTATATTGCGGTTACGACGTACCACCCCGACCATATTCCGTTCACCCTGCTCGCCACCATCACCGTCGCGCGCAAGGGCGTCCCGGTGCCCGCTCCGGTGGAGGCGTTCCTGATGCTGCTCGCCTTCGAGCTGTTCCGCGAGGCGGGGGTGCGGCTGCCGCGGGCGATCGGCCAGACGCTCACGGTGGTGGGCGGCCTCATCATCGGTGACGCCGCGATCCGCGCCGGCATGACGAGCCCGTCCCTGCTCGTCGTCATCGCGACGACGGCAGTGGCCACGTTCGCGATCGCCAACCGCTCGCTGGCCGGCACCGTCGGGCTGCTCCGGATCGGGGTGCTCGTGATGTCCTCGCTGCTCGGCGTGTACGGCTTCATCCTGTCCGCGTTCGCGATCATCGTGCTGCTCGCCACGACCCGGTCATTCGGCGTGCCCTATCTTACGCCGATCTCGCCGTTCAACGCGGGGGACGCGCTGACGGCGATCCGGACGATGCTGCGCCTGCCCGGCGGCCGTTCGCTGAAGCGGCCGGAGACGCTTCATCCGACCGATCCGACGCGCTCGGGAGAAAGTTCGGAAGGAGGCGGTTCGCCATGAGGCGGATCGCTTTGCTCCCCGTGAAGTTCGTCCTGCCGCTGCTTGCGGTCGTCACGCTCGCCGGCTGCTGGGATATGCGCGAGCTGGAGCATATGTTCTACGCCCATGCCGTCGGGGTCGACTTCGAGGACGGCGTGTACAAGCTGTACGTCCAGATCGTGGATTTCTCCGCGCTCGGAAAGCATGAGGGCGGCAATCCGCAGCCGCAGGACTACGGAGGCGCGTGGGTCGGCAAGGGCGTCGGCGGTTCGATCCAAGAAGCGATCCAGGATCTGTACTCCTCAACCCAGCGGCGCATTTACTGGGGGCATCTGAACAGCGTCGTGTTCGGCGAGAAGATGTTGAAGCAAGGGATCGACTCCAGCATGGGCGTCCTGTCGCGCTATCATGAATTCCGCTACACCCATTGGCTGTTCGCCACGCGCGAGGAGATAGAGGACGTGCTGCTGGCCACGCCGATCCTCGAGTTCTCCCCGGTCTACTCGCAACTCGGCGATCCGATCGACGTCTACCGCCAGAGCTCGCTGATTCGCCCGAAGCGCATGTTCCAGCTCATCGTCGAATTGAACGAGGAGAGCCTGACGCCGATGCTCCCCCTCATCCACCTGGAGCGGAGCCACTGGAGGGACAAGAACAAGCGGTATGCGGCCATCGACATCGACGAAGCGGTCATCCTGAAGGATGGAAAATGGCACGCCGTCCTGTCCGAAACCGCGCTTCTCGGCAAACGGTGGCTCGAATCCGAGACGGAAAGAACGCAGCTCTTCATCAAGCGGGGCAACAAGACGGAGGCCGTGCTCGTCTTCCGCCGGCCGAAACACGATGTCGAATGGCAGGTCAAGGACGGGCGCATCCGCTTCGACATCCGGCTCCATCTGCAGGCGGCCGTCACCGAGCACAACGCCGGCATGACGAACGAGGAAATCGAGCGGCGGGCGGCGGAGGTGATCCGGGACGAGATCCGCCGCACGTATCTCGAGGGGGTGAAGCGGGAGACGGACGTCTTCAACCTGCTCGATCCCGTCTACCGGAGCCGCTATCGGGTGTTCCGGAAACTGACGGAAGGCGGACGGTTTCCGCTGGACGAGTCGTCCCTGCGCAACATCGAGGTCTCCGTCACCATCGTCAACACCGGGAAAACGTCGGATTCGTTCCGAGTCCGGTGAGCCGCCCGGTGCGGCCGGACCGGGCGGGCGGCCGGTGCCGCCCGGACGCCGGGAGCGGCCGCACGTGCTCAACCTTCCGCCGGCACGAGGTCCCACTCGTGGATTTCGTACCCGCGCGCGCCGTGCACGATGTACGGGTCCTGCTTCACCCAGCTTTCCACTTCCTCGTACGAGCGCCCTTTGTAGATGACGAGGCCGCCGGCGCCGTCGGCGAACCGGCCGTTGGCGAACAGCCGGCCGGCCGCGCGCTGTTCGGCCAGAAACCGAAGGTGCTCGGGACGATACCGGTCGCTCTTCTCCGCGTCCTTCATCGGCAGGAAGACGGCGAAATGCCGGATCGGCCCGCCCTCGTTCTCCTTCGCGTCCTCGTCCATCTGGAAGCGGAACATGCCCGCCATGTCGAGGCCGCCGTAGCCCGACGCGATCGCGCGGTGAAGCAGGCTCCGCACGCGCGACCCGGCCTTCAGCCGGACGCCGTACCCCTGCGCCATCTCCGCCGCCAGGTCGAGATCCTTGCCGAGCAGCCGGATCGCGAAGCCGGGATCGTACGAATCCTTCGCGATGAAGCCCGAATAATGGCGTCCGAGCATGCGGCTGCTCGCGAAGCTGGCCATCAGGATGTCGACGAGCGCCGCCTCGTCGAGGCCGGCCTTGCGCCCCAGCGCCAGCGCCTCGCCGACCGCCTGGGTGTGGATGGCGACCATGAGCTGGTTGATCAGCTTGACGGCCGAGCCGCTGCCGCTCGGGCCGACGTGCCATATCTGCCTGCCCATCGCCTCGAAGGCGGGCATCGCCCGGTCGAACGCTTCGCGCTCGCCGCCGACCATGATGCTGAGCGTGCCCTCGGCCGCGCCGACCGTTCCGCCGCTCACCGGCGCGTCGAGGAACGCGATGCCGCGGTCGGCGGCCGCCGCGTGGAGCCGGCGGCTCAGCCCGGGGCCGACCGTGCTGCAGTCGACGAGCAGCAGGCTGGGCCGTCCGTTCGGGATGAGGCCGTCCTCCGAGGTGCAGACCTCCTCGACATCGGCCGGCATCGGCAGACAGGTGATGACCATGTCCATCTCCGCCGCGAGCCGCGCCCGGGTCAGTCCGGTCTTGCCGCCGGCCTGCGCGAACTTCTCCTCCGCTCCCTTGCTGCGGTTCAATCCGTATACCTCGAACCCGGCCTTGACCAGGTTGATCGCCATCGGCAGTCCCATGTTTCCGAGGCCGATGAATCCGATTTTCTTCATATTCCATCGTTCCTTTCCCCGCGGGCGTATGCCGTGCACGCGTGTTCAGTGACAGTTCCATTGTAATGCAGCGCGCTGCGGGGAACAAGGAACGATTTCCGCTGATGGAACGGGCCCGCCGGTGAATATACATGGTAGCGGGGACCGGCGCGGGCGCGCCGGAACCGATACCGCTTCGGGGGAGGCCGCGGCCATGTCCGATTCGAGGGCGATGAAGCTGCTGACCGGCGTGATGGAAGCCGTTCTGGCCATACCGGTCATCGGCGGCTTCATCGTGATTGCGAGCGGCTACTGGGCGCTGGTGGTCATGTGCGTCCTGCACGCCGCCACGCTCATCATTTCCGCCAGACGCCAGGATTCGTATTACGGCTCGGTGCTGGGGATCGCCACCTCCATGCTGGCCTGGATCCCGTTCCTCGGCTGGACGCTGCATCTTGCGACCGCCATCCTGCTGCTTGTGTCCGCGCTGAGAAGCAAGTAAGCCGCGCGTCGGGCTCCGATCGGAACCTTCCGCGCGGCTTTCGCTTCGTCGGGGGATTGTCGTTTTCCCTCTGCCGCTTCCGCTCCCGCTCCTGCCCGTGCCGCCCGGGCTCCCGCTTATCCGACCTCCGGCTGACCGCCCGCCAGATACCGCCGTTCGAACAGATCGGGCGGCAGCGGCCGGCTCTCGAAAAAACCCTGGAAACCTTCGCAGCCGAGCCGCCCCAGCGCCTCGAGCTGTTCGCCCGTCTCGATGCCCTCGGCGATGACGTGCATGCCGAGCCCCTTCGACATGGCGATGATGCCGGACACGATCGACGCCGTCGCGCTGCTGTCGAGCAGATCGAGCGTGAACGAGCGGTCGATCTTCACGACCGACAGCGGCAGATTCTTGAGCAGCAGCAGCGACGAATAGCCGGTGCCGAAGTCGTCCAGCGCAATCCGGATGCCCCGCGCCCGAAGCTCGTTCAGGATATGCACGCACGACTCGAGGTTGTGCAGGGCGGCGGTCTCCGTGATCTCGAAGCAGATCCGGCCCGGATCGACGCCCGACTCCGCCAGAATCCGGTCGACGCGCGCGACGAAGTCCGGCTGCTGCAACTGCCGCACCGACAGATTGATCGACATGTGCCAATTCCCGCCGGCGAAGCGCTCCGTCCAATCCTTGAGCTGACGGCACGCCTCGCGCATCACCCATTCGCCGATCGGGGCGATCAGGCCGAATTCCTCCGCCAGCGGAATGAACATGCCCGGCGGCACGCTGCCGATGTCCGGCAGCGTCCAGCGGATCAGCGACTCCATGCCGATCAGCCGGCCGCTCTGCAGGTCCAGTTGGGGCTGGTAGAGCAGATAGAAGCCCGACATCGCGCCCAGGGACTGGCGCAGCCGGCTCAGGATGGCAAGCCGTTCCCTGACCGTCTCATCCATCGCCACGCTGTACGTCTCCAAGCGGTTCCGCCCCTGCTGCTTCGCCCGGTACATGGCGGTGTCCGCCTTCTTGATCAGCTCGCCGATCTCGGCGCCGTCTTCGGGATAGCGGCTGATGCCGATGCTGGCCGTGGCGAACAGGTCATGGCCGGAAATGTCGAACGGCTGCCGCAATTGGTCCACGATCCGCCCGGCCAGCCGTTCCGCAGCCGGCCCCGCGTCCGGGCCGGACAGCATGACCATGAATTCGTCCCCGCCGATGCGGGCGACGAGGCCGCTGTCGCCGACGATCTCCTTCAATTGCCTGCCCGCGAGCCTGAGCAGGGCGTCGCCCATGTCGTGCCCCAGGCTGTCGTTGATCACCTTGAAATGGTCAAGGTCGATCATCATGACGGCCACGCCGGACCCGTCCGCCTTCGCCTCCGCGAGCGCCCGCTCCAGCCGCTCGTTGAACATCCGCCGGTTCGGCAGCCCGGTGAGCGAGTCGTGATAGGCGAGAAAATGAATCTGCTGTTCCGCCCGCTTCCGCTCCGTGATGTCGCGTACCGAGAGATAGATGCGCGCGAGCCCGGGTTCGCCGAAGCGCCGGCCGTTGACGAGTCCGTCAATCGTCTGGCCGCCGCGCGTCACCCATTGCAGCTCCATGTCGGCGATGACCGCCGCTTCCGCGCCGCCGGACCAGCGGGCGTTCCACTTCTCCGCCGATTCGGCCGTCAGGAACCGCAGGCAGCTTGTCCCGACGACCTCCTCGCGCTCGTATCCCATGGCCTCCAGCCAGTACGGGTTCGCGTCCGTGATGATGAACCGCTCGTCCAGCGACAGCAGCATGACCGGCGTATGCCGGAAGAACGCGCGATAGCGCTCCTCCGATGCGAGCAGCGCCCGTTCCGCGATTTTGCGCATATGGATGTCCGTGATGGCGCCGACGAACCGGACGGGATTCCCGTCATCGTCGCAAATGGTCTCGCCCGCCGCCGACACCCAGATATACTCGTTTCCCCGCTTCATGCGGAACTCGATATGGAGCGGCATCCGGTGCTTGAGCGCCGCCTCCCACACGAGCCTGACGCGGGACATATCATCGGGATGCACCAGGGCGTGGAACGCCCGGCCGTCGGACGGCCACTCGTCCCGGCCGGCGCCCGCCAGCGGCCGGAAGCCGGTGATCCATTCCATCTTCAGGGACGGCAGCTCGAGCTCGAAGACGCCGTCGTGCGACGTCCGCGAGACGATGCCGAGCCGCTCCGCCAGCGCGGCGAGGGTGGCCTCGCGCTGCCGCAGCTCGTCCAGCAGTTTCCGCTGGTTGAACAGGGCGCCGAGCAGCGAGGGAAGCTGGCGCGTGTCGTGGCCGAGGATGAACCGCTCATTGACCGGCCCGGCGGTGACGAGCAGCCCCCAGTTCCGCGTATCCGACTGGATGACCTGCACGAGCACGAACTCCGGATCGTCCGCCTTTCGGCTCAGCGGCGGCATCGGCGGAAAGCGCTCCGGTTTCCACCGCTCCCCGGGTTTCGGCAGGCCGGCTCCGTACACGCTGTAGGCGCTGTCGACGATCAGATCGGAACTTCCGGGCTCTCCCTCCCACAGGCCGACGATCCCCCAATGCTGGTTCGTATAGCGAAGCCACGACATGTCCCGGGTATCGATCAGGCGCAGGCTGAGCCGGCGGTGCGACTCGATCAGCCGCTCCAGCTCTTCGCCCGGGATGTTCTTCCAGGACAGCGTCTGGTCGTTCTCCGACACTTCGGACGTCTCGCCGCCGCTCGATTCGCGGATGACAACGGTGACCGGCAGGACGGTCTCGCCGACCCTGCCGATGCGTCCTTCCAGCATCTCGATCGCCCGGCGCAGCGCAACGCGGCCGAGATCGATGATCGGCTGCCTGACGGACGTCAGGGGCGGGTTGCAGGTTTTCACGATCCCGCTGTCATCGAACCCGACGACCGCCACATCTTCGGGCACGCGCACGCCGGCCTGGGTCAATTGCTTCACCAGCGCGGCGGCGATCAGGTCCGACGCGGCGAACACCGCCGAGTAAGGCAGGCCGTCCTCCAGCATCATGCGGGCGGCCGCGTCGCCGGCCGGCACGTCGTAGACGGCATCCCCTTCCATCCGGATGTCGGCCGCTTCAAGGGTGTCCCGGAAGGCTTGAAAGCGTTCGCGATAATCGGAATTCGAGAGGCTGCCCGCGAACGCGAACCGCCGGTGCCCCTTTTCGACGAGGTGGCGTGCGAGCGCTGCCACTCCGCCGCGGTTGTCGCATTTGACCACGTGGACCAGATCCGCCAGACCGTAGTGGTCCGCGATCGCCACGACCGGTTTCCCGTACTCCGCCAGTTCCTGCGCGTGGATGCGGGACACGGGTTCCGCCACGATGATCCAGGCGTCGGCCAGATCCCATCCGACGCGGGCGTCGTACGCGATGCGCAGTCCGAAACCGTCGAACGCCGCGGTCGAAACAACCAGCACATCGATGTCGTGATGCAGCGCTTCGCGCGAAATCCCCCACAGGACATCGCCGAAGTAAAACCCGTCCGGAACCGGAATCAATACCCCGATCGTCCAGCGATTCACGTCACCCACGTCCTCTTTCAGGCTGTCGACCCGTGCCGAAAAATGTCATACGGGGTTGACGTCAATTATAGCCTGCGCCATACAAGTTTGACAAGAAACGGGCGTTCGACCTTTCTCGCGTTCCGCTGTGCTATAATGAAAGTTGGCCCATTTGACGCATCCGCCGTCCGCCGCGGCCGGATCGCCGGCATGGCGGAGCGCGCGGAAGAGAGGAAACCTTGCCATGAGAGTGGATCGGGGAATGATCGACGTCCGGCTCAGCCTTACGGAAGAAGGCGACGCGCTGCTGTACGGGCTGGACGAAAACGGGGAGTTCGTGCCGGGCATGCGGCTGAAGCAGTTGCTGTTCGCCTGGCACGAGGCCACATTCTACGGAACGATGCTGGAAATCCGCAGCCTGCGGAACATCGAGATTGTCGAGCTGCCGGCGGAATACGTCGTGCCGTTCTTCGCGGAACTGCCGCTGCTCATTCACGCGGACTGGGCGTGGGGCGGCGAGGCCGGGCTGCTCCGGCGGCTCGCGCCGGACCTCTGGGCCTGCGCGAAGGCGAAGCGGTACGCGCCGAGCCGGCAAGCGATGATCGCGGGCCGGCTGCAATGGCATTGGGAAGACCGGGAGATCGACCGGACGATCGAGGCGCTGGCGGCGTCGGGCGAAGCCGACGATGATTTCGGCCGGCGGCTGCGCGCGGCCTTCACCGCGGCCGTCTTCGATCTTCATTTCGGCACGGAGGAGCTGGCGGCCGATCTGCACCGGGAATTTCCGCGCCTCTTCGACGAGGGCGCGGCGGAAGCGGCGCGGAACCTGAACGACGACGAGTGGCTGGTCCACATCGGCTGGCGGCAGGATACGGCGCCGTTCCGCCCGGCGCTGCGGCTCGTCGAGCCCGGCCCGGACGCGGCCGGATGGCGGCTCGGGTTCGTGCTGCAGGACAAGGAGCGGCCGGAGCTGGTCGTGCCCGTCCGGCTCGGTCCGGACGGCTCCGCCGCCGGCGACTGGCCGGCGGCATGGGCGGACGCCGTGCGGCAGCGGGCCGCCGGCTGGGCGGTCCGGCTGCGCGAGGCTCTGCCCGGCCTGCCGCTGGACGGCGGGTGGCCGCCGGAAGGCCTGGCGCTGGACGACGAGGCGGCCTGGCTTTTCCTGAGCGCGGACAGCGACCGCCTGATCGCGGCCGGATGGCGGGTGCTGCTGCCCGATTGGTGGGAGGAGGCGCGCCGCGCGAAACCCCGCCTGCGCGCCCGCGTCCGGCACGGCGCGGAGAGCGGCCCGGCGCTGTTCGGGCTGCAGTCGCTCATCGATTTCGACTGGCGCGTGGCGGTCGGCGACACCGAGCTGACGGAGCGCGAGTTTCTCGAGCTGGCGAGCCGCGGACAGCGGCTCGTCCGCATCCGCGGCCGGTGGGTCGCGCTCGATCCGGCGATGCTGGAGCGCATCCGCCGGGCGATGGCGCAATACGCCCCCGCGCGCGGCCTGACGTTCCGCGACGTGCTGCAGCTCCACCTGCTCGGCGGCGCGGACGGACTGTCCGCATCGGAAGACGCGGGAACGGGCGGCGCCGGGGCGGAAGGCGACGGCACGGACAACGTCCGCATCGCGCTCGAAGTGGAGCTGGGCGGCCGGCTGCTGAAGATGATCGGCGAGCTGAGCCGACCGGAGGACCATCCGCCGCTGCCCGCGCCCGAGGGACTCCGGACCGCGCTGCGCCCGTACCAGCAGGTCGGCTTCACCTGGCTCGCCCGCCTGCGGCGGTTCGGCCTCGGCGCCTGCCTCGCCGACGACATGGGGCTCGGCAAAACGGTGCAGCTCATCGCCTACCTGCTGCACGCGCGGGACGAGATGCGCGCCCGCGGCCATGCGCGGCCGTCGCTCATCGTCTGCCCGACATCGGTCATCGGCAACTGGCAGAAGGAGCTCGCCCGCTTCGCCCCTTCGCTGCGCGTGCTGCTGCATTACGGCGGCGGGCGTTCGTCGGGCTCCGCGTTCCGCGAGGCGGCCGAGTCGGTCGACGTCGTGCTGACGACCTACACGACGGCCGCGCTCGACCGGAAGTCGATCGCCGCCGTCCCGTGGGACGCGGTCTGCCTCGACGAGGCGCAGAACATCAAGAACCACGCGACGAAGCAGGCCGCGGCCGTGCGCACGTTCCCGGCGCGCCATCGCATCGCGCTCACCGGCACGCCGATCGAGAACCGGCTCGCCGAGCTGTGGTCGATCTTCGATTTTCTCAATCCAGGCTATCTCGGCAGCCAGCGGGCGTTCGGGGAGCGCTTCGGCGGCGCCGCGCTGAAGGAAGGCGGAGACGCCCGCCTCGCCGAGCTGCGGAAGCTCGTCCGGCCGTTCCTGCTCCGCCGGCAGAAGCAGGATCCCGCCGTGCAGCTCGACCTGCCGGAGAAGAACGAAATGAAGACCTACGTGCACCTGACGGCCGAGCAGGCCGCCTGGTACGAGCGGACGGTGCGCGAGCTGCTGGAGCGGTCGGGCGAGCTGACCGGCATCGAGCGGAAGGGCGCCATCCTCGCGGCGATCACGCGGCTGAAGCAGCTCTGCGCGCATCCGGCGCTGGTGACGAAGGAGCCGCTGCCCACCGTGCGGGGGACGGACGGCGCGGACGGGGGAACCTCGACGCGCGGTGCCGAAGCCCCGGCCGTCGACGCCGCGGCCCTCGCCGCCCGGTCGGCGAAGTTGGAGCGGCTCATGGAGATGGTGAAGGAGCTCAGGGAGGCGGGCGAACGCTGTCTCATTTTCACCCAGTATGTCGGCATGGGAAGGCTGATCCAGGCGGTGCTGCAGGAGACGCTGGGCGAGCCGGTGCTCTACATGCACGGCGGCACGCCCCGCGCGGCGCGCGAGCGGATGATCGGGATGTTCCAGTCCGGCGGCCCGTCCGACGGCAGAGGGCCGCACGTGTTCGTCCTGTCGCTGAAGGCCGGCGGCGTCGGCCTCAACCTGACGGCGGCCAGCCACGTCTTCCACTACGACCGCTGGTGGAATCCGGCCGTCGAGAATCAGGCGACCGACCGCGCGTACCGGATCGGGCAGATGCGCAACGTCCACGTCTACAAGTTCATCGCGCTCGGCACGCTGGAGGAGCGGATCGACGAGATGCTCGAGAGCAAGCGGCTGCTCAGCGAGACGGTGATGGCCGGCTCCGAAAACTGGATCACCGAGCTGTCGACGGAGGAGCTGCGGGAGCTTGTCATGCTGCGGCGCGATCTGGCGCGCTGAATCCCCGGCCGGCCGGACTCCCGCTCCCCGCGGGCCGTCCGTTCCGGGCACGCCTCCCGCTCCCGGTGACGCGTTCCGCGCATCGCATCCCGCTCCCCGCGGGCGATCCGCTCCCCGCGGGCGATCCGCTCCGGAGCGGCGCTCCCGCGGCTCTCCGCTCAATCCTCCTCCCCGTCGTCGCGCAGCAGCTCGCCCAGGTACAGGTCCGGCCGGTTCAGAAACCCCTTCGTGATCTGGTAATGCTCCGTCGCCTCCCAGGCGACCTCGCGGATCTCCCCGCCGTCGAAGCTGTGGATGACCGCGCCCGGGCAGCCGAGCAGGATCGGCGAATGGGTCGCGATGATGAACTGCGCGCGGCCGCTCGCCGCATGCCTGTGCAGCAGGCGGAGGAACGCGAGCTGCCTCGCCGGCGACAGCGCGGCTTCGGGCTCGTCCAGCAGATAGAGGCTGCGGGCCCGGCTGCCGAACCGGTGCACGAACAGCGACAGGAACGACTCGCCGTGCGACTGCTCATGCAGCGACCGCCCGCCATATCCCTGATAGTTGAAGTCGGGATCCTCCTCCGCCAGCCGGTCAAGATACGAAGCGAAATGATAGAAGCTCTCCGCGCGCAGGAAGAACCCCGACGTCACCTTTGGCAGCCAGGACAGCCGGATGTGCGGCCCGAGCGCGGCTTCGGACGCCTCCACCTCATGGATGTGATGCCGCGCGCCGCCCGCCGTGTTGAAGCCGCATTGCCAGGCGATCGCCTCGAGCAGCGTCGACTTGCCCGAACCGTTTTCCCCGACGAAGAAGGTGACCGGCGCCGTGAACGACAGCGTGTGCAGATTGCGGATCGCCGGGATCGAGAGCGGATACCGGTCGAAATCCCGCTCCCCGTCGCGGAGCAGGGTGACACCGCGAAGAAACATGAAGGGCGCGCCTCCTTTCGCAACAAGGAAGTCACGCCCAACGTATCAAACATTGGCCTGGACGTCAATGCCGCCCGCGCATTCGCGCACGCATCTACGCCGTCTCCGTCAATGCCGCCCGCGCAGATACGAGATCGCCAGCGCCGCCGCGAGCACGCCGCCCTTCACGATGTCCATCGCGTAATACGGCACGGACAGCATGATCAGCCCGTTCGACAGCACGCCGATCAGCACCGCGCCCGCGAACGTGCCGAACGCGTTCGGCTTGCCGGAGCCGAGCACCGAGAAGCCGATGAAGGCCGCCGCGACCGCCTCCATCAGATACGGGGCGCCGGCGTTGATCTCCGCGCTCCCGACGCGCGCGCCGAGCACGATGCCGCCGAGGCCGGCCAGCAGCGCCGAGATGACGTACGCCGCGAGCCGGTACCGGTTCACCGGGATGCCCGACAGCTTCGCCGCCTCCGGATTGCCGCCGATCATGTACATGTAGCGCCCGTATTTCGTATAGTTCAGGAAAAGATGCGCCGCCAGCACGACGACCAGCATGATGATGATGATCCACGGCACGCGGCCCATCAGACGGAACGCCTCCGGAATTTTGCCGGTCGCGAAGTCGCCGCCCGGCAGGATCATGTTCTCGGAGATCGTCGCCCCGCGCGTGTAGGTGAGCGCGAACCCCTGGAAGACGAACATCGTCGCCAGCGTCATGAGCATGTCCTGGATCCTGAACCGGGTGACGAGCAGCGCGTTCACCAGCCCGATGGCGAGGCAGGCCAGCAGCGCCGCCGCGATGCCCGTCCAGAGCGGCTGGCCGTACCAGACGAACATCGAGACGGCGACCGCGCACGCGACCGACGCCGTCGAGCCGATGGACAGGTCGAAGCCGCCGACGGCCAGCGACACGGTGAGCCCGGTCGCGATGATCGTCACGATCGAGATCGACCGCAGGATGTTGATCAGGTTGGTGTTGCTGAAGAAATGGTCCGTCGACGCCCAGAAAATGACGACCAGCAGCACGATGGTCAGCAGCGTCCCGTATTTGTACAGCCAGTCGGACAGCCGGAACCCCTTGAGCGCCGAAGCCGCACCATTCGTCGTCTTCATTTCCCCGTGCCTCCCGTACTGTAGAGCATGATTTCATCTTCGCTCGTGCGATCGGTGACCAGCTCCCGGACGATCCGGCCGTCGTACATGACGTACACCCGGTCCGTCAGCCCCATGATCTCCGGCAGTTCGCTCGACGCGTAGAGCACGCACTTGCCGCGCGCCGCCAGCCCCGCGACCAGCTCGTAGATGTCCCGCTTCGCCCCGACGTCGACGCCCTTCGTCGGCTCGTCGAAGATGTAGACCTCGGCGTCGGCCAGCAGCCATTTGCCGATCGCGACCTTCTGCTGGTTGCCGCCCGACAGGTTCGCGACCCGGGTCCGTCCGTCCGGCGTCTTCACGCCCAGCCGGCCGATGATGTCCCCGGCGGCGAGCCGCTCCCGCGCCGCGCTCAGCCACGCGCCCAGGCGCGTATAGCGCGGCAGCGTCGCCACCGTCAGGTTGGCGGTCACCGACTCCTCCACGAACACGCCTTCGCGCCGGCGCTCCTCGGGAACGAGCGCAAGGCCGCCGCGCACTGCGTCATGCGGCGAGCCGAGCGCGAGCGCCCGGCCGTGCAGCCGCACCTCGCCCGCCACCGGCCCGGCCGCGCCGAACAGCGCCCGGCACAGTTCCGTCTTGCCCGCGCCGACCAGCCCGGCGAGACCGACGATCTCCCCGGCGCGGATATGGAGGCTCGCGCCTTTCACCCGGTCCCCGTCGCGGATGTCCTTCGCCTCGAATACGACCTCGCCCGGCGTGTTCGTCCGCCGCGGGAACTGGCCTTCCCATTTCGACCCGAGCATGTGCTCGACGATCTGCTGCTGCGTCATGTCCTTCAACTCGCCGCGCGCGACCACCCGGCCGTCCCGCATGATCGTGATGTCGTCGCAGATCGCATACAGCTCCGGCAGCCGGTGCGAGATGAAAATGATGCCCGTCCCCCGCGACTTCAGCAGCCGCACGAGGCGGAACAGCCGCTCCGTCTCGGCCGTACTGAGCGGCGCCGTGGGCTCGTCCAGGATGAGAAAGCGGCAGTCCGTCGTCATCGCGCGCGCGATCAGCACCATCTGCTTCTCGGCGAGCGACAGTTCCGCTACCCGCTTCCGCGTCGGGATGCCGACCTCCAGCCGACCGAGCACCTCCTGCGCCGCGCGGTGCAGCTCGCCCCACCGGACCGCGTGCCGGCCCTTCATCTCGTGGACGAGCTTCTCCATCATGATGTTCTCGCCAACGCTCAAGTTCGGCACGAGCGCCGTGTCGACCTCCTGGTAGACGACCTGGATGCCGTGCGCCTTCGCGTCCCGCGGCGCGCGGATCTTCGCCTCCCGGCCGTCGATCCGGATCTCGCCGGTGTAATGGCTGTACGCGCCGGCCAGCACCTTCATCAGCGTCGATTTCCCCGCGCCGTTCGCGCCGATCAGCGCGTGCGCGCGCCCCGCCTTCGCGGTGAAATCCGCGCCCGCGAGCGCCTGCACGCCCGGAAATTCGATCGAAATCCCGCGCATTTCGAGCAGCCCTTCCGCCGTCCGCGCCTCATGCGCTTCCCGCGCCATCCGGCTCACCTCCCGTCCATCGCTTCCGCACAACAGATCAGGCGCCCCCATCCGGCCTCCGGCCGGACAAGGGCGCCGTCATCAACCGGTCATGCCGGCTGTTTTACTTCGCGTTCGCCGCCTTGAGATCCTTCATCCATTGCTCTTCGAACGCGTCCGTCTGGCCCCAACCCGGAATGATCTCGGCCAGCGTCGCCATGTTGACCTCGCCGGAAGCCTTGCCCAGCGTCTCCTGGTCGATCAGCGCGGCCTCGAGGTTGTATTCGGCCGGCGTCTCTTCGCCCGCCAGCTTCTTCGCGAGCAGCCGCACGTTCACGGCGCCGATCATCTTCGGATCGACGGCGGCCGTCGCCACCCACGGGCTGCCTTCTTCCTGCATGATCTGCAGGTCGGCGTTCGAGACGTCGATGCCGTAGATCTTGATCTCCGTCCGGCCGGCCTCGATCAGCGCCCGCGCAGCGCCGATCGCGAAGGCGTCCCACGTCGCGAAGATCGCGTCGATCTCGCCCTTGGGATACTTCGTCAGCATCGCCGCGACGGCGTTCTGCGTCTCGACCGACGTATTCTCGTTCGCGACGCCGAACCGCTCGAGCTCCTTGATGCCCGGATTGGCGGCCAGCACTTCCTGATACACGATGTTGCGGCGGATCATCGGCGGGAAGCCGTCCACCCACAGATAAATGATGTTCGCGTTGCCGCCCGTGTCCTTGACGAGCGCATCCAGCGCGTAGCGCGCCAGCGCCTGGTCGTCCTGCGCCGTGAGCGTAACGCCGTCAACCGACGCGAGGTCGCCGATCGAGTCGAACGTGACGACTTCGATGCCCTTGTCGCGCAGCTTCTTGACCGCTTCGACCGTCGCCGGGTCGTCGCCGTGGGAGATGATGACGCCGTCGACGTCTTCCGTGGCCGCCTGCTCGAGCGCCTCGAGGAACTTCACCGAGTCGCCGTTCGCCGCGAACGTGTCGACCTTGAAACCGAGCGCCTCGCCCTCCTGCTTCGCGCCGGCCAGGAATTGCGCCGTATGGTCGTCGCCGCCGATCTTGCGGATGACCTTGATCTTTACGTCGCCCCGTTCAGCCAGCTTGGCCGGCACATCCACGTCGGCCTTGCCGCCGCCCGACTTGCCCTGGCCGCAGCCCGTCACGGCCAGCGTGGCCGCCAGAATCATCGCGAGGGCGCCGCGAACTCCGAATTTCGACTTCATTTCACAGTTTCCCCCTCGGAATTGACAATGTTTTAATACAAGTAAATCTATCGGATATTAGTAGATCTGTCAACGGAGAAGTTTGTTCCTGCGCTGGGAGGGAAGACAAGTCGTCCGGACCGCTGTAGCGTGGCTACCACGCTACAGCATCGCATAACGCCCACGCGGGACCGCTGCAGCGTGAACACCGCATTGCAACGTGCGCGGAGCGTCGGCGAAGCGGCTGAGCCGCACACAAAAAAAAAGAACCGCCGGAAGAGCACGCACATCCGCGCTCCCCGGCAGTCCCGCAAATCTTCCATTTGTCAACCCGACGTTCGCCGCCGATCCGGGACACCGCGCCCGCGGCCCCGCTCACTTCTCGTACACGATGAACGGATCCGCGATCGTCACCCGGTGCGCCTCCGCGTCGCTGATGCCGGCGTACAGGTCGGCCGTGCCGTTCGAATGCCGGATCAGCCCGCCGCTGAACACGACGTCGACGAGGTCCGGGCGCTTCGCCGGCCCGGCCGGGAAATCCGCCCGCTCCGCGATGATCGTCATGTCGGAGAACGCGCCGGTCATCGGATCGAACACGAACGTCATCGGATAATAATGCCGATTGCCCTCGTCGTCGAACCGCGCGATGTGCCCGAGCACGCCGAGCAGCCCGTTCCGGAGCACGTGGATCTCGTTGCAGCCGCCCCACTCCTCGTCGAGGAACTGACCTTCGAGCAGCGGCGCCTGCCGGATGACGTCAAGCGACAGATCGTCCAGATTGCCGATGCGGACGAAGCCGATCTTGCCCCGGCCGCCCTTCTCGCCCTGCGGGCGCGTGAAGACGCCGATGCTGCCGTCCTTCAGTTGGACAAGGCGCAGGTCCTTCATGTGGTCAGGCCCTTGGAAGAACGGTTTCCTGCCCGCGAGGTCCGCTTCCTTGTAGAACACCGTCCGCCAGCCGAGCTTCGTCGGATCGACGGGATGGGGGAAAATTTCCACGCCGCCGAAGATCAGCTCGCCCGAGATGCGCGTATGGAACGGATCCTGCAGCGCCAGCACGGGAAAATGGCTCCGCTGCACCCACCGGCCGTCCCGCCTCGCGAAAAAGTGAATCTCCGAATGCTCGCTGTCCCGGTTTTCGACCCGCCCCGCGATCACGAGCTCTCCGCCCATCAGGAACGGGGCCGTGATGTTGTACACGTCGCGGCCTTCCACGCCTTCGAAGACGATCTTTTCCACATAATAGGGCCGCTTGCCCCTTGCGCGATATCGCTCCAACAGTTCGACGCAGGATTTGACCCCGCTGCTCTTCCAGTCCGCCATGACCGTCGATTGTCCTTTCCGCTGTGTGATCCTATTTCAACAGATTAAACACGTCATCGAGTCGAAAAGTTGCGGATGCCGTCGACTCATCCGAGACGCCGTAATACATCGTCACCCGTCCGTCCCGCACGATCGCGCCGCACGCGAAGACGACGCCGCCGAAGAAGCCGTCGGTCTCGTAGTCCGCCTCCGGCTCCAGGATCGGCTCCGCCGTACGCGCGAGGACGCGCCCCGGATCGTTCAGATCGAGCAGCGCCGCGCCCATGCAGTAGCGGTGGCCGGCGTCCGCCCCGTGATACAGGAGCAGCCAGCCCTCGTCCGTCCGGATCGGCACGCATCCCGCGCCGATTCGCGCGCTGTCCCATCCGTGGGCGGACAGGCCCATCAGGAAGCGATGGTTGCCCCAATGGACGAGATCCGGCGATTCGGCAATCCACATCTCGGGCTTGCCGATCCCCTCGGGCACCGGCCGGTGCACCATCATATAGTTGCCGTTGATGCGCTCGGGGAACAGGACGACATCCTTGTTCGTCGGCGCGAGGATCGTCCCCTCCCGCACGAACGAGCGGAAATCGCGCGTCGACAGCAGGCCGACCGCCACGCCCTTCTCCGATACGGCGCTGCAGGTGACAAGAAAGCGGCCGTCGATCCTCGTGATGCGCGGATCTTCGATTCCCCAGGTCTCGAGCGGTCCCTCCGGCGCGACGCTCGGCCGCTCGTCGATCGTGAACCGTTCGCCGTCGCGGCTTCTCGCCACGCGGAGATGCGAGAGCGTCGTGAGCCAAATCGTCTCGCCGCGCCGGTTCTTCACGACGCGCCGATCGCTGAAGTCCAGGTCCGGATCGCGCCGGTCCAGTTCCACGATGCACACCGAAGACGCCCCGCAACCGTTTGCATCCGGACGCAGCACCGGCACCGTCGTCTTGTCCGGATCGGTCTGGCGCGGCCGCTCCGCCACCCGCAGAAGCAGCACGATCTCGCCGTCCACTTCCGCCACGCCGGCGTTGAACGCCCCGAGCACCTCCCAGTCCGGGAAGGACGGCTTCACATCGGCCGGCGTGATCAGCGGATTGAGCGGCGAACGCCGTACGCTGATTCGCGGTGTCACTGCCACAGTCTCTCCTCCCATCCGTTCCGAATCGGTTCTATATTTCATTTAATCCTTGAGTCCCGTAAAGGTGATGCCTTCGATGAAATATCGCTGCGCCGCGAAGAACAGCAGCACGACCGGCAGCGCGATGATGATCGACATCGCCATCAGGTAGTTCCACTGCGGCGCCTCGTTCACCCCGCCCATGAAGAAGTACATGCCGACGTTCATGGTGTACAGCTTCATGTCATTCAGATAGATGAGCGGGCCGAGGAAGTCGTTCCAGTATCCGCGGAACGCGAAGATCGCGACCGCAAGCAGCGCCGGCCGGATCTGCGGCAGCATGATCAGGAAGAACGTCTGCAGCGTGTTCGCGCCGTCGATCTCCGCCGCGTCGTCCAGCTCCCGCGGGATCGTCAGGAAGAACTGGCGCAGCAGGAAAATGTAGAACGGCCCCCACGCCGTCCACGCCCGCAGCACGAGCGGATCGAACTCCCCGACCAGCCCGAAATGTTGCCAGATCAGGAACGTCGGAATGAGCGTCACGTGGAACGGCAGCATCATCGTGGCCAGCAGCACGAAGAAGACCAGGTCGCTGCCGGGGAACCGGAAGCGCGCGAAGCCGTACGCGACGAGCGTGGCGCTCGCGAGCTCCGCCGTGATGCCGAGCGCGACGACGAAGAGCGTGTTTCCGAGATAGCGGGTGAACGGCATCGCCGTCCACGCGTCCGCGAAGTTGCGCCACTGCGGCGGATCCGGAATCCATTTCGGCGGCCAGGCGAAAATGTCGCCCTCCTGCTGCAGCGCGGTCGACAGCATCCAGAAGAACGGAATCAGGATGACCGCCGCCAGCGCAATCACGATGATGTACACGATCGCCCGCTTGATCGCGTTCAACCGTCTGACGCCCATGTGCGCTTGTCCCGCTGTCAGGCTTCTCGCCATGATCGGCGCACCTCCTTATCGCTTCACGTCCGACTCGTAGTGCACCCAGGCCGGGGACGAGCGGAACACGAGCAGCGTGAGGATCAGAATGATCAGGAACAGCACCCAGGCGATCGCGGACGCTTCGCCCATGTGCATCTGGGTGAAGCCCCGCTCGTAGACGAGCTGGTTCATAAACTTGCCGGCCGCGGTCGACGGGCGGACGAACATCGCGATCGTGAAGATTTGCAGCGCGCCGATCATGCCCATGACGATCTGGAGCAGGATGACCGGCGAGATCTGCGGCACCGTGATGTGCAGAAATTTGCGGAACCCGTTCGCCCCGTCGATCTCGGCCGCCTCGTACAGCGAGCGCGGCACCCCCTGCAGCCCCGCGAGGAAGACGACGGTGTTCGTGCCGAAGATGCCCCACACGCTCATGATCACGAACGCCGGCAAAATAAACCGCGGATCGCCGAACCAGTTCGGTTTGTCGAGGCCGAAGAGATGCAGGAACGGCGACAGCAGCCAGGTCAGAATGCCGGACTCGCTGTTGAACATCCACCGCCACAGGAGCGCCACCGCGACCTCCGGCAGCACGGCGGGCAGGAAGTAGATCGTCCGGAACGTGCCGATGCCCTTGATCCGGTTGTTCAGCAGCATCGCGACGAGCAGCGCGCCGACGACGCCGATCGGCAGTGAGAACAGGGCATAGAGCAGCGTGATGCGGACCGACGGCCAGAACTCGATGTCGAGCGTGAACAGCTTGATGTAGTTGGCGAGTCCGACCCATTCCGTTTTCCCGAAGATCGACGACTTCGTGAAGCTGAGGTACAGCGAATCGCCGAGCGGATAGAGGGTGAACACGAGAAAACCGACAATCCACGGCGAGACGAGCGCCAGACCCATCGCTTGCTTCTTCTTCCACCCGATCCACCGGAACAGCCAGTAGAGGGCGACGGCGATCGCGGTCAGCGCGACCGGCGTGAGCAGCCAGCGGATGAACGTGGCGAGATGGTGGCCCATTGCCGTATCCTCCTTTCCGTCACGGGCGGCTTGACCGATTGTACAAAGGAAGGAGGCAGCGGACTGCCTCCTTCGCTTGCGACGTTATTGCAGCGCGTTCTCAAGCAGCGGCTTCACTTTCGGGACGAGATCGGCGGGACGGGCGCCCGCGTTGATGATCGGGTCCATGAGCTGCGTCCAGAAAATGTTGTCCCAGTCCGGATACTTTTCCGAGTAGCGGTAAGGTCTGCCGTATTGCATCGACGCGATGATCGCCTCGAGCGAATGCGCCTTGTCCGGATGCAGTTCCTGCAGCGTCGCGAGATCGGCCAGCGACTTGCGCGGCGGCATGATCTTCCAGTGGTGAATCGCGTCGGTCAGGTCGAGGAACGCCTCGAAAGCCGCGTCCGGATTCTTCGTCTTCGCGTTGATGCCCATGCCGAGGATGTCGGCGAACGTCACGTGCTGGCCTCCCGGACCCGCCGGCACCATGAACGCCTGCACGTTCGGAACGGTCCGGTCGAGGTCGTCGGCCGCGCCGCCCATGAACATCGCGACCTGGCCGTTGCGGAACATCTGGTCGAACCCGCGGTCGCGGATGATGCTCTGCGACGGCACGAGCGGCCCCTGCACGAGATCGGCGTAGAAGTTCAGCGCCTCCATCGCTTCCGGCGAATCGATCGGCGACTTGCCGTCTTCCGTGATGACCTCGCCGCCGTTCTGCCAGATGAACATTTGCGCCGGCGGCCAGCCGTTCAGCGTGAAGCCCCATTGCACCGTGTTGTTCGGGTCGAAGCCGTCCTCGTCCGCGCGCTTGCCGCTCGCGTCCTTCGTCAGCTTCTTCGCGGCGTTCAGGAAGTCGTTCCAGGTCCAGCTCTCATCCGGATAGGCGAGGCCCGCTTCGTCGAACAGCGCCTTGTTCACGTACATCATGACGGGCTGCTGCAGCCAGGGCAGGCCGTAAATCTTGCCGTCATGCGTGAACGGCCCGAAGGACGATTCATAGTAGTCGTTCGTGTCGGCCGCCGGATGCGACGAATTCGCCAGCCGATCCGTGATGTCGAGCATGACGCCGCCCGAAGCGAACTGCGCGGCGCGCTGCGCGCTGACCCAGAACAGGTCGGGACCGGAGTCGCCCGACAGTTGCGTGATCATGCGCGTGTCGTATTCCGCCGGGTTGGAATCCTGCACGATTTCGTAGACGTCCGATTTCGCGTTCAGCTCGTCGAGGATCGCCTGCAGCTCCTTCGCCTCGTCGGCGCCGGCCCAGGTCGACAGCCGGACCTGCACCTTCGCTGCCGGCTTGCCGCCCGAATCGCCGGAGCTGCCGGAGTTGCCGCTTGAGCCGCTTCCGCCCGAGTTGCTTGCGCCCGAGCCGCTGTCTTTGCCGTTTCCGCCGCAGGCGGTGAGCGCGAGCGCGATGACCAGGAGAATCGATGTCAGCCACGATAACCTCTTCTTCATCAACATAGCCCCCTAACCCGAAAATGTGACACCGTTTCCGGCATCATGACAACAACATTACAAGATTGACAATATTCGATTTTGTAATGTTGTTGTCATCGTTACAAGCACATTATGCAACAGGTTGACAGCGCTGTCAACAACCTGATTTCCCACATTTCCCCCGCGTTATTGCTGGAATTATCGTGTTTTCGTTTACTTTTTCGGTGTAATAATGTATATTGATTTTGTAACGTTACAAACTGAATTGCAGCGGCATTTTTCGCCACAGTGAGGGTTGCCTTGATGGCCAAGAAGAAAGTTGTCATGCAAGATATCGCGGACCGCCTGAACCTGTCGAAGAATTCGGTGTCGCAGGCGCTGTCCGGCAAAGACGGCGTCAGCGAGGAGACCCGCAGGAAAATCATCCAGACCGCCATCGAGATGGGATATCGCTACAAGCCGAAAAAGAACGCGGAAGGCAAGGGCAAGCGCGTCCGGACGATCGGGCTCATCGCGTCCGAGTACGCCTTTTCGATGAAGAACTTCTTCGGCGAGATCTATCTTGCCATCGAGCGCGAAGCGCATCGCCACGGGATCACGCTGCGCATCCAGTCGATCACGCCGGAGGCGCGCGACCGGCTGGCGCTGCCGGAGTTCATCGAGAAGCTGGATGTGGACGGTCTGCTTATTCTTTCCCACATCACCACCGAGTATGTGAACCATGTGCTCGCCAAAGGCATTCCGACGGTGCTCATCGACCATCACCATCCGCTGATCGAGGCCGACGCCGTGCTGACGAACAACCGCTTCGGCGCCTACACGGCAGTCCGGCATCTGCTCGAGCTGGGGCACCGCAACATCGGCATCCTCGGCAACATCGACATTTCGCCGAGTTATCAGGAACGTTGGGAAGGCTACCTGCTCGCAATGCGGGAACGCGGCATCGAGCCGCCGCAGGCGCACATGCTGATCCGCGTCACGGAGGAAGGCGGCAAGATCGAGGAGGCGATCCGCGCCGTCGCCGACAAGCCGAGCGCCTGGTTCTGCATGAACGACGGCTTCGCGTTCTTCGCCTGCTCCGCGCTGCGGAACATGGGCTGCGCGATCCCGGACGACGTCTCGGTCTGCGGCTTCGACAACAGCGATTTCTCGCAGATCGGCGTGCCGAAGATCACCACGATGAACATCGACCTCGACCTGTTCGCGAGGGAAGCGTTCGCCCAGTTGCTGCGGCGCATCGAGCGGCCCGGGGACGCGTACCGGGAGATCCTGCTGCCGACGCGCCTCGTGGTCCGCGAGTCGACGGGAGCGTACGGCGGACCGAAATGACAAGAAAAGCGGTTGATCGGGAGAAGGCTCCCCGATCAACCGCTTTTTTTGTGGTCCATGGGCTGCCCGGACTCAGCCCGGCCTTGCCGTTTCGACCCGCCGCGCCGATTCGGACGAGTGCGAGCGCCGCACCCGCTTCACCGGCACCGGCGGCAGCTCGTTGACCGACACCACCTGGTCGGTCTTCTTCGCGGGCTTCTTCCAGAACCGCTCGCTGCCCGGAAGATCGTCGAACCACGCCGCATCCGGCGGGCAGTCGAGCACCATGAACTTGCCGTACTCGCCGTCCCGCGACTGGTGGTACTTCAGATACGCCTTCCCGTCCTCGATCGCGAGAATCTCGATTTTGCCGGACGTATGGCTCATCGCGAGGCGGACTCTTTTGCCGAGGCCGGACGTCCGCGCCTTCGCCTCCTCGACCAGCCGGTACACCCGCTCCAGCGGAAGCACGAAATCGCGATTGCCCGCCACCGGCCGGTTGACGAAGAAGTAATACGGCGTCACGCCCGCCCAGGACAGCTTGTCAAGCAGCTCGGCAAGCACCCCGGCGTCATCGTTGATCCCGCGCAGAACCGGCGTCTGGTTGACGATGATCGCGCCCGCCTGGTGCAGCGCGTCGATGGCCCGTTTCGCCTCGGGCGTGATCTCGCGCGGATGGTTGATGTGCGCCATCACATAAATGCGCTTCTCGGGCGTCGAATGCTTCCGGATCAGCTCGAGCAGTTCCGGATCCTCATAGATTCGCATCGGGTTGAAGACCGGCAGCTTCGAGCCGAGGCGGATGATCTTCACGTGCTCGATCTCCCGCAGCCGCTCGATGATCGTCTTGAGCCGCGGCGTGCCGAGCATGAGGCTGTCGCCGCCCGTCAGCAGCACGTTGTTGATCTCCGGATGCGCCGCAATATACGCAAGGCCCGGCTCCACGTCGGTAACCGCTTCCTTCACGTCGTTGCGGAACAGCCGCTTGCGGAAGCAGTACCGGCAATAGGCGCCGCACACCTCGGAGACGATGAGCAGCGCCGTCGTCCCGTACTTGTGCTGGCAGCCGGGCACGACGTAGTTCGTGTCCTCGTCCGACGCGTCCCATCGCCCGTACTCCTGCAGCTCGCCCGTGTTCGGGATGACGAGCTTGCGGATCGGATCGTCCGGATCGCTCCAGTCGATCAGCCCCAGATAATAGTCATTCACGCGGAAGACGAATTTCTCCGTGATCGGCCGGAGCCGCTCCCGCTCCTCTTCGGTGAGCATCGGAATTTTCGAAATGTCCGTAATATACTTCACCTTCGCCATTTTACGCCTCTCCTTTCGTCATCAGGGGATTTGTAACAATGGCAATGTTTCGGATCCGCCCTCCTTTCCTGTCCGATTAGAAACCAGCCGAACCCATAATTCCATTGCGGACCAGGCCTGAAGCAAACGTAAAAAAAGACCCGCGAGGGGTCTGTGGCGACATCAATGCGCGCCATTGGAAACATTCAGTTCAGACCCATCTCCCGCTGACGAGGTTAGCTGACGGGCTCGGGGTAGATGGTCCCCTACATCCGACCTGCGGACGATTCGCCCCAATGGACTGGTTCCCCCGCTTCCCGGACATTGCCACCGGGAATTAAGCGTACTCTCAGATTAACGCATCTGAACCGATCTGTCAAAACAGGTTCCGCCCCGCGCCGATCATCCCGTCTCCCCGATGCGGCGTCCCGTCCCCGCGATGCGGCGTGTCCCGCACCTCCTCGATCCGCCCCGGACGCATGCCCGGCACCGCCCGCGGATGGTGGCGAACCGACTCGGTCGAATAGAGGACGACGCGCATCGTGCCGCGGGCGGCGAACGAGCGGATCAGCACCGGCTGATCGAGCGTGTTGCGGAACGCGAAGTCCGGCCCGTACCAGCTCACCGTCGCGTCCCGGCCGGGCGGCACGTAGGCGACGTTGCGGCTGTGGGCGTACCGCTCGACGATTTGCAGCCCCGCGTTGTCCACCGCGTTGAACAGCGTCGACGACACCTGACAGATGCCGCCGCCCACCCCTTCGGACAACTCGCCGCGCACGATGACGGGCGCCTCCTTGTACCCCCGCTCCGTCGTCCGCCGCCCGATCGTCCTGTTGAAGGAAAAGGTCTCTCCCGGGAACACGACCGTGCTGTCCAGCGTTTTCGACGCCAGCTCGATGTTGTGGGCGCGGTTGCGGTTGTTCGGATTGTAATAGGTGACGTACCGGCCGATCACCTTTTCGTTCAGCCCGGCAAGCAGCTCGCTGTCGACCTTCGCCGGCACCAAGCGCACGGGCGGCCAAAATTCGGCTTCCCCTTTTCCGTAGAAGAACGCGTAGAACCGCGACTCGAACGCCGGCCGGTCCAGCCGCCTCCCCGGCCGCTCCGGCTCGATTGCGCCGCTCGCCGTGAATTTCGCGTTCTTCGCCGGATAGTCCAGCTTCGCCGCCAGGCTGTCCGCCAGCCGGTCGAGCCGATCGGGATCGACAAAGCCGGTGCCGGGCAGCGCAAATTCGCCGCGATGGATCCGGATCGTCTCGCCGGGCAGCCGGATCGTCAGCGCGCCGTCCTCCGCGCCGGACGGCACCGGCGCGAACACGGGCGCCGGATCCGGAGCAGGCGCGAGCAGCGCGAGCAGACCGGCCAGCAGCATCCTTATCAATGCACACACCTCCCGCATGACCGAACGCCGGCGCACCGGCTTATTCTCGCCCGAACCGGCGGCCGGCATGCACGGCGCGGCCTATCGCCCGCTCCGGATCTTCAGCAGCGATTCAAGCGGCACGTACGGCATGCCGACCGCCTTCGCGACCGGCTCGCACGTCACCGCGCCGCAGGCGGTGTTCACGCCGCGGGCGAGCGCCGGATCGGCCAGAACCGCCTGCCGGATGCCCATCCCGGCGATCTTCAACGCGTAGGGAAGCGTCGCGTTCTCGAGCGCCATCGTCGAAGTGCGCGGCACCGCGCCCGGCATGTTCGCGACCGCGTAATGCACGACCCCGTGCTTTACATAGGTCGGGTTGTCGTGCGTCGTCACGCGGTCGATCGTCTCGATCGAGCCGCCCTGGTCGACGGCGACATCGACGATGACCGAGCCCGGCTGCATCCGCATGACCATCGCCTCGCTGACGAGCTTCGGCGCCTTTGCGCCGGGGATGAGCACCGCCCCGATGAGCAGGTCGGCCTTCTCGACAGCCCGCTCCAGCTCGACCGGATGCGACATGATCGTGGTCACCCGCCCGCCGAACAGGTCATCCAGTTCCCGCAGCCGGCGCGGGTTCACGTCCAGAATCGTGACGTGCGCGCCCGAGCCGATCGCCCGTTTCGCCGCGTTCGTGCCGACGATTCCGCCGCCGATGATCACGACCTCCGCGGGCGCCACGCCCGGCACGCCGCCGAGCAGGATGCCCTTGCCGCCGTGTGTTTTCTCGAGGAGCTGCGCCCCGATCTGGACCGCCATCCGCCCCGCCACCTCGCTCATCGGCTGCAGCAGCGGCAGCGACCCGTCGGGCAGTTGCACGGTCTCGAACGCGACGCCCCACACCTTCCGCTCGACCAGCTTCCGCGTCAGTTCCGGCAACGGTGCCAGATGCAGGTACGCGAACAGAATCAGATCCGGGCGAAAAAAATCAAACTCCTCCGGCAACGGCTCCTTCACCTTCATCACCATGTCGGCCGCGCCCCACACGTCCGCCGCCCGGTCCGCGAGCTTCGCTCCCGCGGCTTCATAAGCTTCGTCGGCGAACCCGCTGCCCGCGCCCGCCGAACGCTCGACGATCACCTCATGGCCCTGCCGGGCGAGCGCGCTGACGCCCGCCGGGGTGAGCGCCACCCGGTTCTCGTTGTTCTTGATCTCCTTCGGCACGCCGATCCGCATCCGCCGCCCTCCTTTCGCATGAAATGCCCGCAGGCCGCGGAGCGGACGCGTTCCGCGCTGCTCCGCGCTCATTGCCAGCATATTCGGACGACCGCGATCCCGTCCGCCTGCATGCTCTTCCCGCGTTAGCATGCCCCGGTCGCCGGCCTTCCATGAAACGGCTGGCGCGGATTCAACCGGCGGTTGAACGGCTGGGGCGGGTTCCTTTTCTGCCGATGATTGATCGCGTCCGGCGCCGCGATGTGTGACGCTGACATTGACAGTGCGCACTGGAGAACCAATCGGAAGCGGAGGGTCGAATTCGATGCCTGACGCGCGGAAGATCGGGGCCTGGTTGGCCGGACTGCGCAGAGAGAGAGACTTGACGCAGATGGAAGGGGCCGAACGGCTGAACATCAGCCATCAGGCCGTGTCGAAATGGAAAGGGGGCGAGTCGCTGCCGGACATCGGCATGCTGCCGGCGATCGCCCGGCTGTTCGGGGTGACGGTGGACGAGCTGCTCCGGGCCGGCGATATGCCGGCGCGGCCGGATGACGCGGCGGGCGCGGGACGGCCGCGCACGGAGGGTGCGGGTCGCACGGATGACGGGGACAGCAGGGACAGGAGGCGCCGGACCGGCTGGCGCGCTCCCTGTTCCGGCCGCCGAACTGACGACCGGGATGAGAAGCCTTTGCTAAAAAACGGAGCCTCCGCGGGACGCCTGTCCCGTGGAGGCTCCTCATGCTTTCCGCGCCGGCCCCGTGCTGGCGCGCACGATCAGCTCGGCCGGCATCGTGCGGTAGCGCTGCACCTGCCGCCCCTCCAGCATGTCGATCAGGATCGCCGCGGCGAGATAGCCCATCTGGTACTTGTCCTGGTTCACCGTCGTCAGCGCGGGCGTGCAATATTGCGCGGCGACGATGTTGTCGAAGCCGATGATCGAGATGTCCTCCGGCACCCGCTTGCCGAGCGTGCGGATCGCCTGCAGCGCGCCGAGCGCCATCAGGTCGCTCGCGCAGAAGATCGCCGTCAGCTCCGGATGCGCCGTGAGCAGCCGGAAGGCCGCATCCTTGCCGCCGTCCTCGCGGAACGCGCCATCCTCGACATACCGCTCGTCGAACGGAATGCCGTGCCGCTCGAGCGCCTGCCGGTAACCGTCAAGCCGCTGGATGCTGACAGCCGCCTGGGCGTGGCCGTTGATCATGCCGATGCGGCGATGGCCGAGCCCGATCAGATGCTCGACCGCCTCCAGCGCGCCCTGGACGTTGTCGGTCATCACGTAGCCGATCGTTTTCTTCCGCTCGATCGGAATGTCGATCAGCACGCAAGGGATCGAGGCGTGCAGCATTTCTTCCAGATAGGGATCGTCCAGCCGCATGCCCATCATGATGACGCCGTCGACGCCCCGCTCCTTGCACAGCGCCTTGTAGGATTTCTGCCGCTGCTTCTGCGGCGTCGTGTTGAACAGCACCAGGTCGTACTCGAGTTCGGCGGCCCGGTCGTTCATGCCGCAGAGCATCTCGAAGACGATGTTGTCCTTCACGCTGTTGCGGGTCAGGGCGGACAGCAGCAATCCGAGCGTGCGGCTCCGCTTCGAGACAAGGGTTCTCGCGGCGATGTTGGGACTGTATCCGAGCTGTTCCGCGACTTCCTGGATGCGCCGTCTCGTTTCGGGATTGACGTCGTCGTGGCCGTTCAGCGCGCGGGATACCGTCGTCACGCTGACGCCGGCCAGGCGCGCGACATCCTTGATCGTCGTCACGAGAATTTGTCCCCTTCCGAAACGTTTCGTACTTTTCATCTCTATTTTACCGGAATTTCGACAGTTTCTCAACAACCTGAAAATTCTTTCCTGTCCCCTATTGCAAACGTTTCCGGACCTGAATATAATGACAGGTATCCGAAACGTTTCGGATAATTGGCGGGAGTCTGGAGAGGATTTCAAGTTGAAGCATCGCGTGATCAAAGAGAACGACCTGTTCCTCCTGACGGATGAAAGCGGCGACATCCCGCCGGGTTCGACGGACGGCTGCGGACTGTACACGAGGGACACCCGGTTTCTGAGCCGGCTGGAGCTCCTCGTCAACGGCGTGAAGCCGATCCTGCTCGAGTCCTCGGCCGAGATGAACTGCCAAGCTGTCTTCCGGCTGACGAATCCGCACATGGAAGAGAACGGTCAAATCCGGCTGTGGCGGGAATCGGTGGAGATTCTGCGGCACCGGTTCATCCAGGACGGCGTTTTGTACGAATCGGTGACGTATACGAACTACAGCCCGAAGGCGGTCTCGTTCGAGACGACGCTCGCCTTCGGCGCGGACTTCGCCGACATGTTTACCGTCCGCGGCATCAAGGCGGGACGGATCGGCTCCGTGACCGGCATCGCCGCCGAGCCGGAGCGGATCGTCATCCGCTACGCCGGCGCCGACGGCATCGAGAGAGAGACGCGCATCGCCTGGAACGGGCAGGCGGATCGGCTGACGCCAGACGGATCGGTAACGTTTGCGGTCAAGCTGGAGCCGCGCGAGGCCCGCACGATCGAACTGACCGTCTCGCCCGTCATTGCCGGCGAGCAGGCGCCGGAGCCGAAGCCGCGCGACGAGGCGCTGCGGCTGCTCGACGCGTCCTACCGCGGATGGGAGCAGGCGTCCACGTCGATCGACAGCGACCTTCCCATTTACAACAGGCTGTACCACCGCGGCATGCTCGATCTGCGGATGCTGCTCACCGACCTCGGACACGGGCCCTTCCCCGTCGCCGGCCTGCCGTGGTACGCGGTGCCGTTCGGCCGCGACAGTCTGATCGCCGCGCTGCAGATGCTGCCGGCCAACCCCGAGGTCGCGCTCGGCACGTTGCGGACGATGGCGGCTTACCAGGGCAGCAAGGTCGACCCGTGGCGGGACGAGACACCGGGCAAAATCATGCACGAGATCCGGTACGGCGAGCTCGCGAACACGAATCAGATTCCGTTCACCCCCTACTACGGTTCGGTCGACGCGACGCCGCTGTTTGTCGTCCTGGCCGTCGAGTATTACCGCTGGACCGGCGACTTGGACGCCGTCCGCGGCTTGCTGCCCGCGCTGGAGCGGGCGCTCCAGTGGATTGACGAAAGCGGCGACCTGGACGGCGACGGGTTCGTCGAATACCACTCCGAATCATCGGGCGGCATCGCGAACCAGGGGTGGAAGGATTCCGGCGATTCGATCGTCCACGCCTCCGGCGATTTCGCGCAGTCGCCGGTCGCCCTCGCGGAGGTGCAGGGCTATGTCTACCTCGCGAAGACGGGCATGGCGGACATCTGCCGCAAGCTGGGCCGCCACGCCGACGCGGAAGCGCTCGAGCGCTCCGCCGCGGAGATGAAGCGCCGATTCGAGCAATCCTTCTGGATGGCGGATGAATCGTTCTACGCGATCGCCCTCGACCGGGAGAAGCGGCAGGTGCGGTCGGTCACCTCGAACCCGGGGCATCTGCTGATGACCGGGCTGCCGGATGAATCCCGCGCGGCGCAAGTCGCGCGACGGCTGACGGCGCAAGATATGTTCAGCGGATACGGCATCCGCACGATGAGCGAGCGCTCCACCGGGTACAACCCGATGAGCTATCACAACGGCAGCGTCTGGCCGCACGACAACTCACTGTGCCTCATCGGCATGAGCCGCATGGGCTTCACCGACGAGGCGCTCAAGGTCGCGCTCGGCCTCATGCGGGCGGCGGAGCATTTCGAGTACGCCCGGCTGCCCGAACTGTTCTGCGGCTATCCGGATGAACTCGGACGCCCGGTCCCGTATCCGGTCGCCTGCTCGCCCCAGGCGTGGGCGGCGGGCACGCCGCTCGTGTTCCTCCAGGTGTTCCTCGGGCTGGATCCCGACGCCCCGAACGGCGTCATCCGGATCAGGCCGGCCCTGCCGGACGGCATGAATCGGCTGAGCGTGCGCCGGCTTCGCATCGGCTCCGGCACTCTCTCGCTGACGGTCACGCGGCGGGAGGGGAGCGCGGTGCCGGCGGTCGCGGTCGGGCACAACTCGACCGGCTGCGAGCTGCGCGTGCTTCATGCAATACATCATCAAGATGTTCAAGCTTAAAGGGAGGTTCGCGAAAAATGAGAAGGAAAGGGTTCACCATCCTGTCCGTCTTGCTGACCCTTGCGCTGATCATTGCGGGCTGCGGCGGCAAATCGGACAACAACTCGTCGTCGGGCGGTTCGTCGTCCTCATCAGGCAGTTCATCGTCGTCGAACAGTTCGTCCTCGTCCGGCGGTTCCGTACCGGCCGAGCAGGTGGAGATCACGCTCAACGGCTGGGGCGCGTCGCCCGAAGAAGAGGAGCTGCTGCAACAGACCCTCGACGAATTCATGAAGAAGTACCCGAACATCAAGGTCAAATACGAAGTCATCTCCGAACAGTACATGGACGTCATCAAGACGCGCCTGATCGGCGGCCAGGCCGGCGACGTGTTCTACCTCGACTCGTCCGAGGCCGAAGCGCTGTTCGCGCAGAACGTGCTGGAGCCGCTGAACGGCTACATCACGGACGAATTCGACATCCATGACATCGAGGAGCCGCTGCTCAACGCGTTCAAGGGCGAAGACGGCAACTACTACGGCTTCCCGAAGGACATGTCGACGCTGGTGCTGTTCTACAACAAGAAGCACTTCGAAGAAGCCGGCCTGACCGAACCGCCGAAGACCTGGGAAGAGCTGCGCGAATACTCGAAGATCCTCACGAAGGACGGCCGCTACGGCCTGGGCGTCGCGCCGGAGCTCGCCCGGCAAATGTTCATGATCCAGGCGTATGGCGGTCAGGTTGTCGATGCTGACGGCAAGGCGGTGTTCGATACGCCCGAAGCGCTGCAAGGCCTGCAGCTCGTCATCGACCAGCACCTGATCGACAAGACGAGCGTGCAGCCGAGCGAAGTCGGCTCCGGCTGGGGCGGCGAAATGTTCGGCCAGGAGAAGGTTTCGATGGTGCTCGAGGGCAACTGGGCGATCCCGTATCTCGACAACAACTTCCCGAATCTCGAGTACGGCACCGCCGAAGTGCCGACCGTGAACGGCAAGAAGGGCACGATGGCGTTCACCGTCGCATACGTCATGAACAAGCAGTCGAAACATAAGCAGGAAGCCTGGAAGCTGATCGAGTTCCTGACCGGCAAGGAAGGCATGAAGATCTGGACCAGCAAGGGCTTCGCGCTGCCGGTTCGCAAGTCGGTCGCGGCCGAGCTCGGCTACGACAAGGACGAAAAACGCGCGGCGATCGTTGCCGGCTCGGCTTACGCGACGCCGTGGCAAGTCGGCAAGTACGGTCCGCTCATCATGAACAACTTCAACAACCAGTTCGTCAGCGCGTTCCTCGGCGAGCAGTCGCTCGAAGACGCGATGAAGAAAGCCGTGGAAACGGCAAACAAGGAAATCGAAGCGATGCAATGATCCGAAACGCGGCCCCGAGGGGACGGCTCGCCCGTCCCCTTTCCGGCCGGCACGAACGCATTTGTCGCAGACGACCGAACACGGCCCGGGCCGACGAATGCGCTCTTGCCCGTCGGAAACCGCAAGTCCCGACTCAAAAGGAGGAACCGCGCATGAGCAGGCGCAAGCTCAGAGAGACGGTCGCCGGCTATTTGTTCCTGATGCCTACCATCATCATCATCGGCATTTTCACGATGGCGCCGATTCTGTATGCGCTTTATTTGTCGTTCCACAAGGTGCAACTGCTCGGCGGCATCTCGTATCGCTTTATCAACTTCAACAACTACATCCGGATGATCGACGACGACCGCGTCTGGATCGCCCTGGCCAACACGTTCGAATACGCGATCATCGTCGTCCCGCTGCAGACGGCGCTCGCCATCCTGCTCGCCGCCGTGCTGAACTCGAAGCTGCGGGGGCGGAATGCGTTCCGGGCGCTCTATTTTCTCCCGACGGTGACGTCCTCCGCGGTGCTCACGCTCATCTTCATGTGGATCTTCAAGACCGACGGCCTGCTGAACGACCTGCTCGGCATCTTCGGCATCCCGCCCTTCAACTGGCTCGGCGATCCGAAAGTGGCGCTCAAGGGGATCATGATGATGAACATCTGGTCCACCGCACCGTACTTCATGGTCATCTATCTGGCCGCGCTTCAGGACATCCCGGAATCGCTCTACGAAGCGGCGGAGATCGACGGGGCGAAGACGATGCAGAAGTTCCGGCACATCACGCTGCCGCTGCTCAAGCCGGTCACGTTCTTCGTCGTCACGATGGGCATCATCGGCACGTTCCAGTTGTTCGACCAGGCGTACATCTTCTCGAACGGCTCCGGCGGTCCGAACAACTCGACGCTGACCGTGGTGCTGCTCATCTATCAATACGCGTTCAAGCTCTCCGACATGGGCTACGCCGCGTCGCTCGCGGTCGTGCTCGCCGCCGTCATCATGCTGATCACCGTCGTCCAGCGCCGGCTCTTCGGCGAAGAGAAGCTGTACTGAGGGAGGGACAGCCCGATGCGGAACAGAAAACATGCACCCGTCACGTTGCGCACCGTCCAGTATGCGATCCTGATCGCATACGCCGTTATCACGTTCATGCCGTTCCTCTGGGCACTGTCCGCCTCGTTCAAGACGCTGGCCGAAATATCGACGGGGGAACCGAACTTCATCCCGAAGGCGTTCACGCTTGACAACTACAGGCAGATTTTCGTCGACGAGCCGTTCTTCCCGCGCTGGTTCGCCAACAGCTCGTTCGTCGCGATCGTCGTCATGGGGCTGAACCTGCTGTTCAATTCGATGGCGGGGTATGCGCTGGCGAGGATCAATTTTCCGGGCAACAAGGTGATGTTCTTCGGTATCCTGGCGGTGCTCATGATTCCGGGTCAGCTCACCCTCATTCCGAGCTACCTGATCCTGAACCAGCTCCATTGGCTGAACAGCTATCAGGGCCTGATCGTGCCCGCCGCGGTGAACGCGACATTCATCTTCATGATGCGCCAGTTCTACCTCAGCTTCCCGAAGGATCTGGAGGAGGCGGCGGAGATCGACGGTCTGGGACGGTTCGGCACGTTCTTCCGGATCGCGCTGCCGCTCGCATTGCCGGCGATGGCGGCGCAGGCGGTATTCATCTTCATGGGATCGTGGAACGAATTCATGAAGCCGCTCATCATCATGTCGGAGAAGGCGATGTACACGCTGCCGCTCGGCCTCAACACGTTCAAGGGGCAATACTACAGCTTCTGGAACCTGATCATGGCCGCGTCGATGGTGTTCACGCTCCCGGCGCTCATCCTGTTCATCTTCGCCAACCGCTTCTTCGTCAAGGGCATCACGTTCACGGGCGTAAAATCATAAAAAAAGAAGGGGCTGTCCCGCAAGGAACGGCCCCTTTCGCGTTGCGGATCACCCCGCCTCAATCCCCGGCGGACGCGCCGTCTCCGGACGCGCCCCCGGCCGGCGGCTGCTGCATCAGCCCGGCCGCGATCTGCTGCACCGGCGTGAGGAGCAGCTTGTACAGGAGCGCCGCCTCCTCCCGCCGCGTGAGCGGCTCGGCGCCGTTGTAGACCGGGACGCCGCTCGCGGACAGCCCGACCTCCGGCCCGTGCAGCCCGAGCGCCACCATCATGCGCGCCGCGGGTCTGGCCCAGGCCGCGGTGTTCCCCTCCACCCGCGTGCGGGCGAAAATCGCCTCCGGGAACAGCCGCTTGTACGAGTTCCAGACGATGACCGCCGCCTCCTGCCGCGTCGCCGGCCGGTCGGGCTCGAAGCGGCCGTCGCCGGCGCCGTTCACCAGTCCGAGCTCGGCCGCCTGCTGGATGTACGGCGCGAGCGGATGGCCTTCGATGTCGGCGAACGCCCGGGATTCGGACACCGAGCCCTTCAGCCCGCTGATCTCGAGCAGATGCCGGACGAGCTCCGCCCGGGACACCGGCCGTTCGGGTTCGAATGCGAGCCCTTCCCCGTTCGGATAGTAGCCGAGCGACTGGATGGCGAGAATGAACGGCGCGTACGGATCGTCCGAGGCCACGTCGGCGTAGCCGGCGGGCGCGTCGGCCTTGCGTGCGTAGCCGAGCGGATTGAGCGCCGTCTCGCGCAGGTACACCGCGTCGTCACCCGCCCGGAACGCCGCGAACCGCTGCGTCATTTCATCGATGAACAGATTGCCGGCCGCGCGGCGGAAGATGCGGGTGCCGATGAGCGCGTCGGACACCGCCAGGGCGTCGCCATCCGCCGCCTCGATCCGGTAGACCATCGAAGGCATGCGCAGGTCGGCGTACAACCCTTCCAGCGCCTCGAGCTCCGCCGCCTCGTCCGGCCCGAACGCAGCCAGGTCGGCGGGCGCCGCGTACGCCGGGAAGAACGTCTTCATGAACTGCGTGTAGAACAAATCGCGCAGCGCGCCGTTCTGGTTGTACGTCAGGAACACGCCGGTCTCCTCCTCCGGCAGAAGCAGCAGCATCGAGCTTCCCCCCGGCAGGTCGCCCAGCTTCGTCAGCACGGCCCGGCTCGAGCCGGCCAGCGGCAGCGGCACGGGGGCTTCAAAGCCGTAGGTCGTGTCCGGCAGGAGCGGATGGATGGCGTCCCGGTACTCGCCCATCGCGGCGACGGACTCCGCCGAGAGCACCCGCGCGCCGTCCGGCGTCTCCCCTTCGTTCAGGAACGCGATCATGAACTTGCCGATGTCCTCCGCGGTCGACAGCATGCCGCCGTGGGGCATGATCGTCGGGCTGAACACGTAAGGCTCGATCGGATCGCTTCCGGGCGCCGTATAGCCCGTCGCGAGCCGCGCAAGCCGCTCCCGCGTGAGGCGGAACGCGCTGCTCTCCATCTTGAGCGGCCCGAACACATGTGCATCCATATAATCCTCGAACGGCTCGCCGCTGACGTTCTGCACGATCAGCCCGAGCAGCAGGTACGCGAAGTTGTCGTACATGTACGCCGTGCCCGGCTCGCGCACGACCGGCGGCATGTTCCGCTTCGCGTAGTCCTCCATCGGGACGTCCAGCTCGAAGTCCGCGTGCATGTCCCCGCTCTGCGGCTCGCGCGCCTCGAACCCGCTCCGGTGCAACAACAGATGGGCCACCGTCACCGGGGTGCCGAACGGGTTCTCGAATTCGAGGCCCGGCAGATAGTCGCGGATGTCCCCGGCGAGGTCGATGAGCCCCTGTTCAGCCAGTTGCATGACCGCGACGGCGGTGAACGTCTTCGAGACGGAGGCGACCCGGAAAAGGGTGCCCGCCGGATCGACGGCTTCCTCCTTCTCCGCGTCCGCGTATCCGAACCCCTCCAGCGCAATTGTCTCGCCGTCCTTCACGATGGCGACCGCGGCTCCCGTATAGTAGGCCTTCGCCAGCTCGAAAAATCCCTGCAGAAACTCCGCCGCCGTCTCCTTCGTCAGCGGCGTTCCCGCGGCTTCGCTCCCCGCCTGCTCCGCCGCCAGCGCCTGCAGCGGAACGATCAGCAGGAGCGCGGCGGCGAGCGCAAGCATGCGCATCGCGTTCAGCAGAGAGCTCTTCGCGGTCTTGTCCCGGTCCATCATCGGTTTCTCCTCCCGTATATGTCTGTCATGTCACATGCCGCGTTCCAGCAGAATGACCAGCAGGATTACGGCCACGAGCGGCCCGAAGAACAGCACCCACGCCAGCGGACGGGCGAAATTGAACGTCCAGCCGATGCCGAACCGCTTCTCGAGGAACAGCGCCGGATCGTCGGGATTGTAGTAAAATTGCCCGAGAATCCAGTACCTGTCGTCGTCGCGGTTCACCTTGCCGGTCGCAGGCGCGGACTCCTCGTCCGGCAGCCGGATGCGGCTCCCGCCCTGACCGGTGACGAAGCCGAGCCGGACGACCCACAGCAGGATGATCGTGACAAACGTCAGGATCAGGGTCATCAGGATGTTGACTTCAAACCCGTAGACTTGCTGCAACGGGATCGCGGCGAACAGCATCGTGATCAGAAAGCCCATCGTCAGGGTGAAGGCGGACCATTTTCTCCGGAAGATCAGGTTGCGCCGCAGCGAGGCCCGCGGGTTGGAGGCGTCGATCTGCTGCTTGCTGGCGGAGATGGAGTAGTTCACCATGCCGAATATCCCGATCATCAGCAGTTGGATCCAGACCGGGAAGAGCACGGTCACCCGGCTCTTGTCCACCACCCGCGTCGGGACGCCGTCCATGCCGTACTGCATGGCAATCCGGTCCGGGAACGCGTCGTAGTTCACGATGATGAACACCGCCGTGGCGGCCGCGACGAGCAGGTGCGGGATCAGCCAGTACATCGGATAGGCGCGCTGCTCGCGGTGAAACGCGGTGTCGACGACCGTCTGCTGCATTTCGGCGGCCAGGAGGCCCCGCTCCCGCTTGAGCGCCCGCATGCGGAAATGGAACCGCAAATACATCGCCAGATGCGCCGCCAGCATGACGCCCGTCGCGGACGGAAGCAGCCAGCCGATCGCTTCTTCTTGCAGCCGCGAGGCGCCGATCAGGCAGGCGATGATGGCGATCAGGCCGACCGTTCCCGTCACCGTCGCGTAAATCCGGCGCATGCCCGCAATTTCGGGGTCGTGGAAATATTTCTCCTCGATCGACACGCCGAAGCTTTCCGTCCGCCGCGTCAGCCAGGGGATGAACGTGACGATCGCCGCGAGCGGCAGCGTCACGACGGCGATGAGCGCATAACCGATGCCGTTCATCTCAGTATTCCTCCTTCACGAATTGTCTGTACACGCGCCTGCACATGTCGAGAAATTCGGCTTCGTCCATCCGGCGGCAGACCGCCTCGGCGACGAACGGACGCATCTGCTTCTCCAGCCTGCCGCGGAAAGCGTCGTCCGCCGGCGGCATCGGATCGGGCCGGATGATCGCGCCTCGCTGCCGGTGCACCTGGATGAACCCTTCCTGCTTCAGATGGGTGTACGCCTTGTTCACGGTGTGCAGGTTGATGCCCAGATCCGCGGCGAGCGCCCGGACCGACGGCAGCGCCTCCCCGGGCTGAAGCTCGCCGGACGCCATCCCCTCGATGATCTGGTTCGACAGTTGCACATAGATCGGGATATCCGACTGATAATCGATGCGGATCAGCATGCCTGACACCCTCTCCGACTGTATGACTGTTCTATTTGTAATATAACAGTTGTCTATCAAGGTGTAAAGAGGGGGCCCGGATTTTTTTTGAACGCGCCTTTTTCAACGTGTATAATTTTGAACGTGCAAGAATCCGAAGATCCGCGGGCGCCAGGGCCGGGTTCGCGGGCGAATCTGCATTGGGGCTGATGAATCATGGCTGTTTCGAAGAAGAAAAGGCTGCTGCACGAGGCGCAGCAACTGCTGATGATCGCCATCGGGGCCGTCATCGCGGGAATCGGGCTCGAGCTGTTCCTCGTGCCGAACGACATTCTGGACGGCGGCGTCATCGGTCTTTCAATCATCGCGGCCGCGCTGTTCAACGTGCCGATGAGCATATTCATCGTGCTGCTCAATCTCCCGTTCCTCTACATCGGCTTCCGCAAAATGGGGCTGCGCTTCACGTTCCATACCCTGTTCGGCGTCGTGCTCCTCTCGGCGACCACCGCTTACCTGCACCATTTCGAGCCGATCACGGATGACAAGTTCCTGGCGACGATTGTCGGCGCGGTCATCCTGGGCGCGGGCGTGGGCCTCGTCATCCGCACCGGCGGCGCGCTGGACGGCACCGAAATTCTTGCGATTCTGGTCAGCCGGAAGAAGCCCGTCTCCGTCGGCCAGTTCATCATGGTCATCAACGTCTTCATCTTCCTGCTGGCCGCGCTGCTCGTCTTCAGCCTGGAGACGGCGATGTACTCCATCATCACGTATTTCATCGCGTTCAAGATGATCGACATCGTCGTCGACGGCCTCGAGGAGATGAAGTCGGTCACGATCATTTCGGACAACCCGGACCCGATCGCGGAAGCGCTGCAGAAGAAGCTGAGCAGGGGCATGACGTACATCTACGGCGAAGGCGCGTTCTCGGGCGAGCCGAAGAAGATCATCTACATCATCGTCAGCCGGATCGAGCTGAGCGAGCTGCGCGAGACCGTGCACGAACTCGATCCGAATGCCGTCGTCGCGATCGAGAACGTCGCGGAAGTGACCGGCAGCAATTTCCGCCGGAAGTCGGCGCATTAGGCCGATTAATGACGGAGAGGCTTCGTCCCGCCCAGGCGGAACGAAGCCTTTCGTGTTTGTGCAGGCGAATCTTCACTTGTCGGACCGCGGCCCTTCCGACGGACGGACCGCATTCGCCGGCGCGCCGTCTATACGACACGGATGCGCACCGCCTTCCGCGTGTCGTCGCCGTGGCCGATCGCCGCGACGCGGATCGCCAGGCGGTCCCAGACCGCATCGAGCGCATACGATCTGTCGAACGTCCGCCAGGTGTTCATGTTGAGCGGATCGTCGAAGTCCAGCAGATAGTCCGCCGGAAAATGCGACCTGCCGCGCTCGGAACCCGTGAACCAGAAATATGCGATCAGCGGCGCGAGCCACTCCCGGCCGTCCTTCAGCGGCGAATCCGGAGCGGCGATCCGAAGCTCGTCCTCGCCGCACGCCGCAAGCCGCTCCATGAGCCGGTCCGCCGGGACGCCGGCCCATCGGCACGCCTCCGCCAGCCCGTCCGGCTCCACGTCGGGCACGATCACCGGCGGATGCGCCGCCAGCGATTCGAGCCGGTAGCCCATCCCGTTCATGAAGATGTCGCATTTCGCCCCGGCCGGCGCGGGCCGGATGCCGACGCTGTCCGCCAGCGCGGCGATCTCGCCGTCGCCGAGCCGGCCCAGCGTCGCCACGCCGAGATCCGGCGGCAACACGCCATATTCTTTCACAAAACCCGTTGTTTGAATCCTGCCCTGCATCGCCCGCCGGTCCCGGGCGAGCACCAGCATCAGCTTCAGCAGCAGTTTGCCGCGTTCGAACGGTTCCATGCCGTCCTTCCTCTCGTTCGGCTCACCCGAGCACGATGCGGTCGTCGGTCAGCTTGTGGCCGCTGATCTGTTCGAATTCGCCGAGCAGCCGCTCGACGGTGAGGGTTTTCTTTTTCTCCGGATCGATGTCGAGGATGATGCGGCCCTTGTCCATCATGATGAGCCGGTTGCCGAGCCGGATCGCCTGCTCCATGTTGTGCGTCACCATCAGCGTCGTCAGCTTCTGCTCGCGCACGATCGTCTCGGTCAGCCGCGTGATCAGGTCCGCGCGGGCCGGGTCGAGCGCCGCCGTATGTTCGTCGAGCAGCAGGATGCGCGGGTTCGTGAACGTCGCCATCAGCAGGCTGAGCGCCTGGCGCTCCCCGCCGGACAGCAGGCCGACCTTCGCGCGCAGCCGGTTCTCCAGGCCGATGCCGAGCCGGGCGAGATGCTCGCGGAACAGCTCCCGCTTCCGGCGGGTCACGCCGAACTTCAGGCCGCGGCTCTGCCCCCGCTTCAGGGCCATCGCGAGGTTCTCCTCGATCGTCATGCGCGGCGCGGTGCCCGCCATCGGATCCTGGAACACGCGGCCGATGTAGGCGCTGCGCTTGAATTCGGGCATCCGGGTGACGTCCCGGCCGTCGATCTCGACCTCGCCCATGTCCGGCTGCATCGCGCCGGAGATGATGTTCATGAGCGTCGATTTGCCCGCGCCGTTGCTGCCGATGACGGTCACGAAGTCACCCGGATTGAGCTGCAGGTTGATGCCGGCGAGCGCCGTTTTCTCGTCGACGGTGCCCGGGTTGAACAGCTTGTAGACGTCCTTCACCTTGAGCATCAGCGTCCCGCCTCCGATCCTGCCAGCTCGCGCGAGCGCCGCTGCGCCTGCTTCCGCATCGACCACGAGCGGGACGCGGTCGGCACCACGAGGGCGATGATGACGATGACGGCCGTGATCAGCTTCACGTCCGACGACTCCAGCCATTCAACGCGCAGCGCGAGCGCCACGACGATCCGGTAGACGATCGAGCCGAGCACGACCGCCAGCGTCGCGCGGAAGACGGTCTTCGCGCCGAACAGCGCCTCGCCGATGATGACGGACGCGAGGCCGATGACGATCATCCCGATCCCCATCGAAATGTCGGCGAACCCGCTCTGCTGCGCGATGAGCGCGCCGGACAGCGCCACGAGGCCGTTGGAGAGGCTGACGCCGATGATTTTCGTCGTGTCCGTGTTCGCGCCGAAGCTTCCGATCATCTTCGCGTTGTCCCCGGTCGCCCGGAGCGCCATCCCGAGATCGGTCTTGAGGAACGCGTCGAGGAGCAGCTTGATGACCACGATCACGAGCGCGATGACGAGCAACAGAAGCCACTTCTTGTCCCGCGGGATCGACGGAAAAATCGTGTCCACCCCGAGCAGCGACACGTTGGGCCGGCCCAGAATGCGCAGGTTGATCGAATAGAGCGCGATCATCATCAGGATGCCGGAGAGCAGCCCGTTGATCTTGCCCTTCGCGTGCAGCAGGCCGGTGAGCGCCCCGGCGGCCAGGCCGCCCGCGAACGCCGCCGCCGTCGCCAGCCACGGATTGTAGCCGCCGGCGATCAATACCGCGGCGATCGCCCCGCCGGTCGTGAAGCTGCCGTCGACCGTCAGGTCCGGGAAGTCAAGTATCCGGAACGTGATATAGACGCCCAGAGCCATCAGGGCGTACAAGAGTCCGAGTTCCACCGCTCCGGGCATCGAACTCCACAGTGATCCAAGCATATTGCTCGTCCTCCTGACTTGAGAAAAACGGGTGGCGCAAAGAAGGGAGTGAACGAAAGACCGCTCACTCCCGCTTACGTCCTGGTTACTCGATGATGTTGTTCGCCGGGTCCTGCACGGCCGCCTTCATCGCGTCGGTGACTTCGAAGCCCTGTTCGGCCGCCGCCTTCAGGTTCAGGATGAAGTCGAGTTTGTCCGGGAACGAAACGGCGAGCTCGGACGGCTTCTTGCCGTTCTTCAGGATTTCAACGGCCATCTGGCCGGCCTGGTAGCCGTGGTCGTAGTATTTGAACCCGACGGTTGCGAACGCGCCGCGCTCGACCGTGTCGCGGTCGCTGGAGAAGAACGGGATGTCGTTGTCGTTCGCGACCTGGATGATCGCGTCGACGCCGCTGACGACCGTGTTGTCAAGCGTGATGAAGAACGCGTCGGCGCGGCCGACCAGCGATTCGGCGGCCTGCTTCACTTCGGACGTGTTCGCGACCGCTGCGCGCACCGTCTGGATGCCGTGCGTCGCGAGCTGCTGCTGCGCGTTCTCGGCCATGACGACCGCGTTCTGCTCGCCCTCGTTGATGATGATGCCGACCGTCTTCACGTTCGGGAAGTGCTCGGCGATGTAATCCATCAGCTTCTGGACGGCCGCCGGGTTCGTGTCCGAAGCGCCCGTGACGTTGCCGCTCGGCGCTTCCAGGCTGTCCACGAGATTCGCGCCCAGCGGGTCGGTGACGGCTGCGAACAGCACCGGCACATCCGTCACGTGCTGCGCGACCGCCTGCGCGGACTGCGTGGCGATGGCCAGCACCAGATCGTTCTTGTCCGCCGCGATCTTCTGCGCGATCGACAGGTTGTTCGTCGCGTCGCCTTGCGCGTTGTTGTAGTCGACCGTCAGGTTGACGCCCTCTTCAATGCCGGCGTCCTTCAGCGCGTCCAGGAACCCTTCACGGGTCGCGTCCAGCGACGGGTGCTCGACAATCTGGGAGATCGCGATCCGGTACTGTTGCTCCGAGCCGCCGGCAGCTTGCCCGGAATCACCCGACGATTGCTCCGAAGCCGCTCCGGAAGAGCCGGACGAAGCCGAATTGCTTCCCGCGTTGCCGCCGTTGTTGTCATTTTTGCCCTGGCCGCATGCGGCCAACGCGACGGCCAACAAACCGATGATCAACAAAAACCCCGCTTTTCTCATGCCTCTACTCTCCTTGCTGTCCGGACGTTGATTCGGCTTGTTCCATTCCGCGTGCGAAACGCGTGCCGAACACGCGGATACCCGCGGAATGTAAGCGCTAACATCCATGTAGTATGAAATAACATACTTTATGATATAAGGAATGTCCGGCACTAGTCAATTGATAAAATTGGCCGGTTTGGCTTGGTCTGGCTCGCTTGACCGCGCGATTGCCCGGCATTTCCGCCTGTCGGAAAAAAACGATGGCTCAAACGTCCCGCGGGCGATGCTGCAGCGTGGATACCACGTTGCAGCGGCTCTCCTCGCCCCCGCCTTGGAAAAAAACCGGCGGACATCCGGCAAGAATCGCCGTCATGCCCGCCGCGTTTCGCAAGCCGTCCGCGCCTTGCGCATCGACGTCCGGTCAGGATTGCGCAAGCTCCTCCAGCAGCCCGTCGACCATCTCGCGCGTGACGCGGCTCATGCCGTTCTCCGCAAGCTCCCTCAGCGTGGACGTCTTCATGAAATTGATCATGGGCGACTCGAACAGATGGGGCAAGTGGCGCCGCGCCGCCCGTTCGGTCCGTTCATCCGCCAGCAGCTCGAGCAGGCGCGTGTCCAACGTGTACCGCTTCCGGAACAGTTCCGCCGCCTCATAGGCGAACCGGTACTCGCCGGAGCCGATCTCCACCTCCACAGCGCCGTCCGCCGCGGCCGCCGACCGGACGCCTTCCGGCAATGCGCCGCCCGCCGGCTGATCGTCGATGCGCAGGCCGTCGGGCGTTGCGCCGCGCAGCACGACCTTCGCCGTCGTGTTGGCCGGAATGACGACCCGCATTTCCACCCGGCCGCCGTCGATGCGCCATTCCGACTCGATCCGGCCGTACGGCGACACATGCGACGCCCGCGCATGGCTCAGCAGTCCGGCGCCGAACAGCGGCTCGATCCGGATCCGCTTGAAGCCGGGGACCGCGTCATCCATGTCGAGGCCGGCGACCCTGCGGTACATCCACTCGCCGACCGCGCCGTACGCATAGTGGTTGAACGAGTTCATGTCGTCGCTCCAGAACGAGCCGTCCGGCTTGATGCCGTCCCAGTGTTCCCAGATCGTGGTCGCGCCCTTCGAGATCGAGTACAGCCAGCCCGGATAGCCTTCCTGCAGCAGCAGGCGGACGGCCGTGTCGTGGTAGCCGTGCCCGGACAGCACCATGCACAGGTAAGGCGTGCCGAGGAAGCCCGTCGTCAGATGGTATCCGTTCTGGATGATCAGGTCGTTCAGATCCCGGGCGATGCGCGGCGCGGCTTCGCCCGCGAGATCGAAGGCAAGCGCCAGCACGTGGGACGTCTGCGTCGGCGACGCCATCCGGCCGTTCTTCGTGATGAACTCGTCGCGGAACGCCTGGACGACCCGCTCATGCAGTTCGCCGTATTGCTTCGCGTCCTCTTCCTTGCCGAGCACGCGGGCCGCGTCGCGCAGCAGCCGCGTGGAATATGCGTAGTATGCCGTCGCCACGAGCGGCAGCGGCGTCGCGCCGACGTAGCTGCCTTCCTTCGCGTCCAGCGCCACCCAGTCGCCGAAGTGGAAGCCCGTGTCCCACATGTATTCGTTGTCGCCCTGGGCCCGGATGTATTCCACCCACGCCTTCATGCTTTCGTACTGCTCGGCGAGCAGGCGCCGGTCCCCGTAATACCGGTACACCGTCCACGGGCAAATGACCGCCGCGTCGCCCCAGCCGGACGAACTGTGACCGTCCGCCACGTCGGGGATGACGAACGGCACGCCACCGTCGGGACGCTGTTCCGCCTTCAGATCGCGCAGCCATTTCGTGAAGAAGGGACCGCCGCCGAAATTGAACAGCGCCGTGGCGATGAACACCTGCGCGTCGCCGGTCCAGCCGAGCCGCTCGTCCCGCTGCGGGCAGTCGGTCGGCACGTCGACGAAGTTGCCGCGCTGGCCCCATTGAATATTTTGCTGCAGCTTGTTGACCCTCTCGTCGGAGCAGGAGAAGTCGCCCGTTCTCGGCATGTCCGAATGCATGACCTCGCCGACGAAGGCGCCGAGCGGCAGCTCGTCGCCCGGCCAGCTTTCCACCTTCACGTAGCGGAAGCCCAGGAACGTGAAGTGCGGGGCGTAGGTTTCCTGGCCTTCGCCCTTCGCGACATAGGTGACCGTCTGCTTCGCAAAGCGCAGGTTGCCGAAGTAAATGTTGCCGTCCTTGTCCAGCACTTCCGCATGGCGCAACACGATCGCCGTGCCCGCCGGCGCCTCTACCGTGAACCGGATGCGGCCGACCATGTTCTGCCCCATGTCGAGCACGCGGTCGCCCGCCGGCGTCACGAACGCGGCGACCGGACGAATCCGCTCCGTCACGCGGACCGGCCAGTTCTCCTGCGGCACGAGGGTCTCCATCGGAAGATCGATCGTCTCCACCGGCGCCCAGTCTCCGTCGGGATGGCCGGCTTCGCTCCAACCGTCCCGCTCGAGGCGGGCGTCGTACGTCTCGCCGTGATAAATCGTCGAATAGGTCACCGGCCCGGTAGCCGCGCGCCAGGACGCGTCGGTGGCGATGACGTCCTCCGTGCCGTCTTCGTATCGGATGTGGAGCTGAAGCAAGGCGGCGCGCCGGTCGCCGTACTTGTAGTTCAACTGTTCGAACCCTATGCCGCTGCGGTACCAGCCGTCGCCCAGATGGATGCCGACGGCGTTGTCGCCGGACTTCAGCAGTTCCGTCACGTCATGGGTCTGGTATTGCAGCCGATGTTGATAGCTGGTCCAGCCCGGCGCCAGCTCTTCGTCGGACACGCGCCGGCCGTTCACGTACAGTTCGTACATCCCTGCCGCCGTGGCGTAAATCCGGGCCGCCTTCACGCCGTCCTTCACCCGGAACGCCTTGCGCAGCAGGAACGCCGCGTCCGTCCGCGGGTCGATGGCGGAAGCCGCCGGCGTGATCCAGGCCGCCAGCCATTCGGACCGGTCCAGCAGCGTCGTCTCGAACACAGCCGGTTCGCTGGCGGCCTCCCGGCCGGCGTCATCCCATACCTTGACCCGCCAGACATACTTCGTGCGCGATGCCAGCTCCGGCCCGCCGTATTCCACCAGCA